>Ga0209515_10000205_pt1 | contig 113004 bp, 116 predicted proteins | sample Subgroupgradi54m_FD_187454 | JGI IMG/M metagenome (GOLD analysis project Ga0209515, IMG submission 187454) | Subsurface groundwater microbial communities from S. Glens Falls, New York, USA - GMW60B uncontaminated upgradient, 5.4 m (SPAdes)... ... | reverse complement strand
CCTCCTCGGAGTGCGTCCAGCACACCTTCGTCGTCGCTTCTTGCGCCGCGCGAGATTGGCCTATATCGCGGCGGAAGATATTGTTGAGATGGGGTCAGAATAACTTCTTTTGCATGGCTGTTTCCGCTTTGGATTTCGCTTCATCTTCAACCCGCGGTTTGGCAAGAAGCGCATCCGCTTTTGAAATAATTTCCGGCAATCTTTTGAAGCTCTTTTTTAGTTCCTCAAGTACCTGCGTGGAGCGGAGCGCGGCCGCGGGATGGAAAAGCGGCACGACGAGAAAATCCTTGAAACGAAATATTTTCCCCTGGTCGCGGCTGATTTTTGCATCGGGCAGAAAATGATTCATTGAAAATCTGCCGAGCGGCACCACGACTTTCGGTTTCATAATCCCGATCTGCCTTTCAAGATACGGCTGGTATGCGGCAATTTCATCCGGAAGCGGATCACGATTTTCCGGCGGCCGCCGCTTCACGATATTCGTGATATAAATATCGCTTCTTTTCCAGCGGACCTCATCGATGAGCTTGTCGAGAAGTTTTCCAGACAGACCCACAAACGGCCGTTTCAATTGGTCTTCATGAAATCCCGGCGCTTCACCGACGAAGAGCACGGCGCTCTCGGGATTCCCCTCCCCGAATACAAGGTTCGCGCCGCGGAGCGGCAAAGAAATGTCCGCATCCATTTCTTGCTCAAGTTCTTGGAGTTGTTTTTGCTTCGATGGTTGGTCGGTGACAGATTCCATACTTACAAAAGTTTCTTAAACTCTCCGACTGAAAGTTCTGCCTGAACAACGATCGATTTTAAAGTTTTCGGGGCGAGATCTCGGTTATGGCTTGGAATAACGACGTGAAGATGAGATTTCGTTCTATGTCGCAGATTGATATGGCTGCCCGTCTGATGATGCACATAAAAACCGGCTCGCAAAAGAGCCGAGAGCGCTTTCCGAGGATTCAAACGAGGCAACTTCGGCATTGTACCTATACCGCAACAGTCAATCTGGTCTGTACAATTTCTTTTTCTTCCGGAACTTCTTCTTTAAGCTTTCGCAAGCCCTCGATATAACAACGAATGGCATCACGCGCCATTTTCCGCGCATCTTCTAAACTTTTCCCTTCGGTCACCAACCCCGGTAATACGGGAACGCTAACCGTATAACCCCCGTGCTCATTCGACTCAAAAAAGACCGTGTATTGATAGATTTTTTGCTTGAGTTTTTTCATATCATAAATAGGATAGCATTGAAAGCGGGAAAAGCCAAGTACAATGGATTACCGAGCAAGCGTGTACCGGACCCCGGTCTTCACGAGAAACCCTTCTTGCATCAAGCTTGTATCAAGGCAAATTTCTTTTTTTATCGCGATAATAGCCCCAGATTTTTTTCTGGAATGTCCGATGGTTCATACTCATCTTTCAGCTTCGCTACGCCATGCCCTCGCTTGGAGAACGGAAATTTTTGGCAACAGGGTTAAACCTCTTTCAAAAGATTGTAATCTTCAATATTCTCGTTTATTGCTGTCGCGTGATCAAGATACCAATTGATATTTGGTATGAAGTCACTCCACTTAACTGGGTGAATATAAGAATGGTCATTGCCGGTATGAAGTACACCGCAAACACCATTCGAGCATACTGTTGTTTTAGGTTCCTTTCTGTTGAACATATTGCTCCCAAGCACCTTAAACAGTAAGTCTTGTTTCCATCTGATACTACCACAATAAACACATCCTATTGGCTGAACAAAATACTCATAACTACCATTTTCGTCTGGAATAACTACTGCCAACATAGCGTTCGTTCTGCTCGTTCTATCTTCTCTTGTTTTCTCTCTCAAAGAATATGCTACTTCCCAAGGTATCCACTGATCTTCTTCAGGGATAGAAACATCTCTCATATTTTTTGAAATTAAAACTAGGGTGACAGAGCTATCGTAAATTTTATCCCGCAAATTAGAGGCGATTGTTTCATCCTTAAATCCGCCCATATCTTCTCCATCATCTTCGCCTTTGTTTATATGGTCATTAGCATCTATATACGCTTGCAGTACATTAACGTAATGCCTCGCCGTCGTAGGATCGTTTTCTCCATACCTAGGGATATGTTGAACACTTGAATCGCTATATTTATAACTTACAAATATTTTTCTTGCCATACATTTATAGAATTAAAATAATAATTAAGTGAACCACTAACAGCCCGCCGTAGAATACAAGCATGGTTGTAGAACACGAACAATCGAACCAACCTTCTCTATTTTCGCACTTTTCTGTTTTCATTAAAAAATCAATCTCGCTTTCTTTTCTTTGTCTTGTGCATTCATAGAGCTCGCGGAAAAGTTTTTCTTGGTGCAGATAATATCCATCAAGTATCCAAAAGAAAAACAAAACGGAAAGAGAGATGAAAATATACCGGTAATCCAATTCCTTGAAACCGAAAGCGAGCAAACCACCAACAACTGTTATGGCCCAACCTTTCAATAGAAAAGAGTTATTAGCCATCCTATTGATGGTTGTTTGTATAAATTCTAAATGCTTCAGTTTATTCTCCATTTGAATAAATAAAATTATTTATTCTTTTCTCTTAGAGTTTTGAGAACTTGGCTTAATGAATCAACTCCAAGCTCTTTCTCGAGGGTACCAAGTTTTTTATTGCCGTTAATACCATTCAAGATTGAATAATCTTCGCGGAGATGCTTAATTAATGAATCTGCTCTCTTGGCGAATCCTACCTGAAGTTGGATTTCTTGTGTGTTTGCCTAACATTGTTATGGTGTAATTTATGAGCGACCTTTCGGTTGGGGATAACTCGACTTTGATTTTCTACTTTTGTTCTATTATAATCCCTGTATAGGAAAAAGTCAACCCCATGCTTACCAAACGCCAAAAAGAAGTCCTCGACTTCGTGGAAAGCTACTCGCAAAAGAAAGGGTACGCTCCCTCGTTTGAGGAGATTAGGAAACGACTTAAACTCGCTTCCGTTTCAACCGTCCATTTTCACATCTCAAAACTCAAAGAAGGCGGCTATTTGGGGAAAATAGAAAATAGGGCTCGCGCCATTAGCATTACTTCTAAAGAACCGATGGTGAAGATTCCGCTTTTAGGAACTATCGCGGCGGGCCAGCCAATTGAAGCAATCCAACAAAAAGAAATGATCGCCATTCCGAAAAGTAAAATCCCCTCATCGTCCGAAGTGTATGCTCTTCGTGTTGTCGGCAACAGTATGATTGATGAGAATATCAACGATGGCGATATTGTTTTAGTACGACAGCAAGAAACCGCGGAGAACGGGCAAAAAGTCGTAGCACTTATTGATAACCATGAAGCAACGCTCAAGAAATACTATCGCGAGCATGGATATATTCGTCTGCAACCGGCAAACAAGAATATGGAGCCGATCATTTTGCGGAATGGTCGAGATTTTTCGATTCAAGGGATAGTGCTCGATGTTATTCGCGAAGAAGGCGCTTCAACGATTAAACTCCCGCAATATAAAGAAATAGAAGAGCAGAGAGAATTGCCGCTCAACGAGATTATTTGTGGCGATGCGATAGATGTAATGAAAACATTCCCGTCCAACTCGATAGATCTTGTGGTAACATCGCCGCCTTATGATGAATTGCGAAATTATAAGGGTTACAATTTTGACTTCGAGGGTATTGCTAATGGTTTATTTCGGGTGATAAAGAAAGGCGGTGTTTTGGTTTGGGTTGTTGGAGATAAAATTAAGAAAGGGAATAAAAGCCTTACCAGCTTTAAGCAAGCATTGTTTTTTCAAGGTATTGGATTCAATGCTCATGACGTTATGATTTATAAAAAAAGAAACACTCCCTTTATGAGGACAAATGGGTACACAAACTGCTTTGAATTTATGTTTGTTTTCAGCAAGGGTTCGCCAAAAACATTTAGCCCATTAAAAATTAAAACCGTAAGACAAGGGCAGGAAATGCTACCTTTTAACAAGGGGCCAGACGGAATAAATAAAAAAATTATGGGCGAACTTAAACCCGAAAAAACAATGACAAATATTTGGGAGTATGCTGTCGGACTTCACGGAACGACAAGCGATAAAATTGCTTTTGAGCACCCCGCGGTGTTCCCAGAGAAATTAGCTGAAGATCATATTCTCTCATGGACCAATCAAGGAGATGTTATTTTTGATCCGATGTGCGGTTCAGGAACCACCTGTAAAATGGCGATAAAAAATAGCCGGTCTTATATTGGTTGCGATATATCGAAAGAGTACGTTGAGTTGGCAAAAAAAAGGATAAAAGATGCCTAGTCAGTCGATTCAATAAATTTAGCGGCTCTTTCTAGAAGTTTCTTATCGTCCTTAAATCTACCTATTCCGGTATTACAACTATCGCATACCCAACCTCTTACCTTTCCTGAACGATGATCGTGTTCAAGAACTACTTTACTAGTAATACCAGCAATAGTTCTTTTTGAACAAATAGGACACTCGAATGGTTCGTCCACCGGCTTACTCTTTGACCATTTGTTCTTTTCTGCGCTACTTATGTTAACTCCCTCAAGCTGTTTTCTACACTTTTGACACGATGGTCTTCGAACAGATCTATTATTTTTTGCATTCTGATTTTTTGCAAACTCCATGGTGCTTCTGAGTTTATGACAAATATTACAAATCTTCTTGGAGAAACCGTCTCCAGTTTTTTTGACATTAAAAATTTGCAAATCGCTTTTGTTCAATGTAGCTTTTTGCCAAGTTCTTATAAAAAAGATAGAAGCATCTTTTTTTGATTCAGATTCGACAATTCCAACATCGCCTTTTTCAATCGGGATTAAACTGGAAATCTTTATATTCTTTCTAGCAAAGACAAATTTTTTAGGGTGTTGTTTCATATAATTATTTCAGAAAAAAGTTGGTTTTTGTGCCCTCAGGAAGAATTGAACTCCCATTTCAGCCTTCGGAGGGCTGTGTTCTGTCCGTTAAACTATGAGGGCCCAGCAAAGCTATCGTACAATAAAATAGTAGATTTCGTAAACGGCGGCGAGAAGAAAGACCGCGACGAGCGCGTTCAGGAAGAATTTCGCCGCCGGGCCGACGCCGAGGATTTTCTTGCTCACAAGAATGATGAAGACGTACTGGAGCGCCAAGAATATACCGCCGGCCAAACCGATCGCGCTCAAAAAACTGAAAAGTCCGGAGAAAACAAGGACGAGCGGAAGAAAAAGCACGATGCAAAAACTCCAAAATGCCGGAATCCGCACATCGCTTTCAAGAGCATTCTTTATTGCCCGCGCGATCGGCACATAAGAAGTCCATATCGCAAAGAGCCCGAGCCAGCCGAGCAACTGGAGTTTCCAGGCAGGCCACGCGGACAAGCCAGAAATCGTGTCGTTCGCGATTACGCCCGTCGAGCCGAAAATCCCGAACACGAAAAGAACGTATATGAACCCCGAAAGGAATGTGCCCAGAGCGAGCGCCGAAACCGGATTCCAATTGCTTCCTTTTTTTCGTAACTCGAACATCGGCTCGATCGCGGTCCAGCCGGTCAGCGAAAAAAGAATCGCGCCGAACGGCAGGAACAGATTCTCCAGCCGGACCGTTGCCAACCCCGCAATACCGCTTACATCGCTCGTGAAAAATATCAGAAGCACTATCCCGACCATCAAGAGTGTGCCGAGGGATTCTGCGGCTGCGAGCCGCCGGAGTTTCAAAAAAAGCGGCAGGGACGCCAGCGCCCAGAAACCGATGACGCCCGGAGCGCCTGCCGCCTGCGGAAGCAAGAGCTTCGAGAACTGCCCCGCCAGAATAAGATATATCACGAGCACGAGCGTCAGCCCGCCGATGATTGAAAGAAACGCCGCGGAGAAAGCCGCGTCTCCGAAATAAGTCCGCACAAGCCCGAGCAGACGGTTTTTCTCTTTGATCCGCTCAAGGGCAAGCCAGTAAAGATAGTGGACGAACACAAGGATCGCGCCCAGAACGACGAGATAAAAAATTCCGGCGAGCCAGCCGGATGCGTGAAACACGTACGGCAGGGAGAACATCCCCGCGCCGATTGTCGTTGCGGCGAGAATTCCTACCGCGCCCCAAAATGACTTCGAATTTCCCATATTTTTCACATCGGTATGCATAACTCGTTTTGAAAAACCTTAGCGGAAAGGGCAGCAAATTTATATTCCTCAACATTTCAAAAAGTGTAAGGTTTGCGGCAAAGAAAACCGTCGCGCCCAATTTTTATCTTTCATCAGTACGCGTAATTCATTTGAAAAAACCTTAGCGGAAAATCTCCCAAACAATCCAAAGGGGTAGATTTATCGGAAAGAAAACCGTCGCGGAGGCCGAGTGGGCATGGTGTCCCGCTGTGGCGGGACGAGCGAGGCCGAGCGCGAGCGCAATTTCCTCGCTGGGGAAATTGATAGCGTGTTTTCGTCCGATAAATCTATACCCCGTACACCTCGTCTCCCTCTCTCACTTTCTTCCCGACTTTGATGCCTACCTCCTGTCCCTTTTTTGCCGCCTCAATCGCCTTGTGGTAATACTCTATTGAATCCACCGCTTCTTCAAAATCCGTGGTAGCCCCACGGAAGTGGACTTTCACGCCGCGGCTGAAGGACTGATTGAATTTAACGATGGCCACGCCGAGCTTGCCGTAGTAATGAGTGACCACACCGATAGGTTTTACTTTTTTATTGTTTGGCATAATAATTTTTCTATTCCGACCTTTCGTAAATAGTCATTAGTTATTAGTCATCAATTATTGGTTTACTTACTCCAGCTCTTTTTCTTCGGCAAGAAGCAACTCAACGACCTTATCAAGAAGCCGCGCCGGGTCGCTGTCGAATACGACTTTCCCGGGACCTCGCTGGGCGCGGTCGAGAATATCTTTAATCATATCCGTGGTGCCGCCGCTGCCGGTAAGAACGCCTTGCGGTTTTTCGTCCTCGAACGCGTCGGTGAATTCGTTGAGCGTGCCGATTCTGCCGCAGACCGTAATCATCGCGTCTGACGCCCGAGTCAAAAGAAGATTGCGGCCCGCATACCCGAATCCGGTGTATATTATCAAATCGTGATAATCAAGGGGCAAACGGTAGCTTTTGACGTGTTGAAGCTTCGAATACGCGGGTGAAACGCCGATGACCATCCCGCCGGCCTCTTTGGCGCCCTTGGCAGCCCAGTACGGCGCGCCGGTGGTAGCTCCGGTGACAAGAACAAAATTGTGCTTGGCTATCAAGCGGCCGATTTCTTCGACTTTCTCCATCGCATCCGGCCCGCACGGCTTTGTATCGGCGGCTCCGGAAACGCAGATTTTATACTTGAGATGATATACGGCTGAGTCGTGATTGCGGAGATTATTTTTTGCGGGCATGATGGATTTATTATACCAGGTAGTGAAAATTCGACCACTCGCCCACTAAACGACAAAAAGTCGAATTTCTACTACCTGGTTATAGCACAACTTCGCTCAACGGCTCCGGAACAATCGCGTCAACCGCGTACTCGTCGCGGATTTTCCGCGCGAGAACATTGCTGGCTTCTTCTTCGCCTTGCACTACAAACACTTTATTAAGCGACATACGCATGGGTTTGAGCCACTCGAGAAGCTGTGCCTGGTCCGCGTGCGCCGAATACGCGCTTATCTCTTTGACCTGACATCGTACGGGAACCTCTTCACCGAAAATTCTCACGCTCTTCGCTCCATTGCGAATCCTCTCGCCAAGAGATCCGCGCGCCTGATACCCGACAAAAAGAATCGTGTTTTTAGGGTCGGACAAATAACGGGATTCGTGATGGAGAATCCTTCCGCCATGAGACATTCCCGAACCCGCCATAATAATTTTAGGGGCGGGGACATTATTTATTTCTTTCGACTGCTCCGTGGTCAGCGTCAGCCGAAGTCCGGGGAAATTCAGAATATCCTCGCCGTTATGTTCCATCTTCAAAACTTCTTTGTTGAAACTCTTTTCATATTTCTTGTAGATTGCGGTCACTTTAATCGCAAGCGGGCTGTCGATAAACACCGGCACCCTCGGTATCCTGCCCTCTTCAAAAAGCTGGTGCAGATGGTAGAGAAGGTCCTGCGTGCGTTCCATCGCGAACGCCGGAATCATCAGCACTCCTCCCGCCTTCACCGTATCTTCAATCGCGTCTTCGAGCATTTCCCTGCGTTTGTCCGCCGGTTCGTGAAGGCGGTCGCCGTATGCGGATTCGATGAGGCAATAATCAGCCGATGAAATTTTCTCGGTCGGCTGGATGATCGGCGCCGGCGAATTGCCGAGGTCTCCGGAAAAAACAATCGCTTTACCCTCTGCTTCTATTTTTATTATTGCCGAACCGAGAATGTGCCCTGCGTCGAAAAATTCGATTTTGAAACCGCCGAATTCCATTGGCTGGTGGTACTCGATTCCTTTCCAATGATTCATCAGCCGGCTGACATCATCGGTGCTATAGAGCGACGGTCTGCCTTCGCGCGCCGCTTCTTTGTTCAAAATGTTTTCCGAATCAAGAAGCATCAATTCGGCAAAATCCCTGGTCGCCGGAGTGGAATACACGTCTCCGCGGAATCCGTCTTTCAAAAGCTTGGGCAACCGGCCGATATGGTCGATGTGCGCGTGCGTGATGAACACCGCTTCAATTTCCGAAGGATTGTAAGCGAATGGTTCGAAGTTCTGCTTTTCGGCAAAATACCCGCCCTGCTGAAGTCCGCAGTCCACCAAGATCGCGGACTTACGCGGACTGGACGCGGAACTACGCGGACTCTCTAACTCAAGAAGATAATTGGCGCCGGTAACAGATTTCGCGCCGCCGTAAAATGTGAGTTTCATAAGAATGTTCCTATTATACCATTGCGCCAAGAAAAAATTATTGATATAGTTTAGTCAGCACACGTCGGGATATCCCGACGAACACCAAGCCGGGAGGGAGGAGACAAATGGGGGGATTTGATGGAGCCGGAGTCGGAGCAACGGGGCAGGAGCCGCCACCGCTCTCGCTCAGAATCGTGGTGACAGTTGCTGTAATAGCCGGTGTCGGATACGCACTACTGGCACCGTTCTTCGCTACAGCCCGAGCGATCGTGTCGGCCGACTTCTGGAGCGAGCTCTTCAAGGGAATGGCTCGCCTTCTCAACTGATGCGCCAACGCCTCCTGACAAATCCCGCCTCCAGTTTCAGGGACTCCGCAATGGGGTCCTTCGTTCTTTTTATAGAGCTATTCAACCGAGCCGCGCGAGCGTTCCTTCGGCAATCTTTCTCTCATTCCAAGGAATTTTCTTCCCGCCTTTGATATTCATCCACGCCTCGCCGCCTTTCCCGGCCAATAAAACAACATCTCCCTTGCCCGCGAGGTTGATTGCTTTTTCGATTGCCTGCCGCCGGTCAGCGATACGAAACACGTTTTTGCCGAGCACTCGCTTTTTGTTTTTAAGAACGCCTGGCAGTATCTCATCAATAATTGTCTCGGGGTTTTCATCGTACGGGTCATCCGTTGTCACCAAAACAATGTCGGCGTACAGGTCCGCGATTTCTCCCATAACTGGCCGTCGCCAACGGTCGCGGCCCCCGCCCGCGCTCCCGATAAGAACGATAATCCGCTGCGGCTTGAACAATTGAATGGCCTTCAACGCTTCTTCCAATCCTTTCGGTTCATACGAATAATCCACGAAAACCTTGAACGGTTTTTCGGTTGGAACGGCTTCCATTCTTCCCGGCGGAGCTGATGCCGATTTGAGCGCCTGACGGATTTTTTCTGCGGGGATTTTTTCCGCGAGCGCAACCGTGATAGCGGTCGCGGCATTATACACATTGAATTCGCCGATAAGTGAGGTTTCGTACTTTTCCCCATTCAGATTAAATTTCCCGCCATTCGCTCCCAACAGCACGTGGTCTACTTTGAGCCACTTTCCTTGAGGAAAGCGTCCTGTGTTGAGATTTTTTAAAGTATATCCGTATTGAGTGTGTATTGGCGGCCGCAAAAAATAGCTGACATTTTCATCGTCAAAATTATAAATTCCAATTCCATCTTTTCTCTTCGCCACCTGCTCGAATAATTTCACTTTGGCATTTCGGTAGTTCTCGAATCCACCGTGTCGTTCAATGTGTTCGGGCGAAAGATTCGTGAACACGGCAACCCGATAATCAATGAACCGCTGCCTGTATTGAAGAATCCCCTCTGACGAGGTTTCAATGACCGCGTATCTACAGCCGCTTTTTGCCATTTGTCGCAAAAGTTTCTGGAGCGCGAATCTGCCGAGCATTGTTTGCTTTGTTTCGTTCACCCACTCCTTGTCGCCGATTCTAAAATTGACCGTTGTCGCAAGGCCGGTTTTGAATCCCGCTCCGCGCAAAATGTCGGCGATCAAATTGCAAGTCGTGGTCTTCCCTTTCGTGCCGGTCACGCCGATGACAGTCATTTTCCGCGACGGAAAGCCGTACACAAGCGCGGCCAAAAATGCCAGAGAAAAATGATATGGTTTCATCAAAAACTTCCTGCTTCGGAAGAAGTTTAAAAAAGAATTCATGCTAAAGCGTTGTCGATTCCATAAAACATTTTTATGTGCACATCATTGTCTCTCATAAGATCCATGGAAAGCGCTTCCAGAGGACTGACCCATGCATAGTTTTTATGCTCTTCGTTAATTTCTATTTGGCTCTCCGCGTCAAGCTTTGTAAGGAACAAATGGTATTCAAAATCATGATTCGGATGCTTTATGAATAATTTTTCAATATATTCTAATTTATCCTGGGGTATGCTCAACCCCGTTTCTTCCTTTATTTCTCTGACCATTGCATCAAGTTCGGTTTCTTTCTCTTCTATCTTTCCTCCGGGAAGGCACCACTTGCCCGGCTCCGATTCTATCTCGCTTCTGTGCAGTAAAAGAATCTTTCCCGCGCATTCGATATAACAACTCGCCACCGAAAACTTGGGATTGAATTCTTCGGGAACTTCCTTAAATATCATCTCGGGATTCTACTTTTTCCCGCTCAAGATTTTCAACGCCGTTTTCAGCCGTCCTTCCACGGAAACAATTTTCTCGTCAACTTTCTGGAGTGCCACTTTGGCTTCGTCGCGGCGATAGCCGAGGCCGGTGAGCGTTTCAACAATGTCCGCGTCCGACTCCATCTTTTTGACGGATTCTTCCGACTGGTCGGCTTTCACCTTGTTTCTTAATTCAAGAATAATGCGTTCTCCGGTCTTGCTCCCAATCCCCGAGGCGCGCGTCATAAGGTCCGGCCGACCCTCTTTTATCGCGGCCATCAAATCCTTCATCGGCGCGACATCAAGAATCGCGAGAGCCGATTTCGGCCCCACGCCGCTCACCGAAGTCAGCAACTGGAAAAAATCAGATTCTTCCTGGCTCAAAAAACCGTAGAGGTCGAGTAGGTCTTCGCGGACGTTAAGATGCGTAAAAAATTTGACCGTCGCGCCGAACGGTGGCAAACTAATGAGCGTTCTTTGGTGGACAAAAATTTTGAGACCAACGCCCGCCACCTCCACCACCGCGAAATTTTTTCCTTTTGCGGCAAATTTGCCACTGACGCTATAAATCATATGACTATATTATGCCAATCTACGAATTATATGCCAATTATGCAAATAGCGAATAAAACACTATTAGCAATTTGTAGATTGGCATAAGATTCGCATATTTGCATCATAATTAACTATGTTTAAACTTTCATCCAACTTTGAACCCCAAGGCGACCAACCCCAGGCCATCGAAAAACTGACTGAGGGAATAAGCCGGGGCCTTGAGCACCAGGTGCTGTTGGGCATTACCGGCAGCGGCAAGACGTTCACGATGGCAAAAATGATCGAGCAGCTTCATCTGCCGACGCTCGTCATTTCTCCGAATAAAATCCTCGCGGCGCAGCTCTACCAGGAATTCAAAAGTTTTTTTCCGGAAAACGCGGTGCATTATTTCGTTTCCTATTACGACTACTACCAGCCCGAAGCGTACCTGCCTTCGACCGACACCTACATCGCGAAAGACGCGCGCATTAACAAAGACATCGACCGCTTGCGGCACGCGGCGCTCCAGGCAGTGCTTGAACGCCGCGACACCATAGTCATTGCTTCGGTTTCGTGCATTTACGGCGTTGGCGACCCGGCAGAATACCAAAAAGCGGGCCTTGACCTGAAAGTCGGGCAGAATATAAGTCCGGCTGACGCGGGACGGCATCTCAACTTTTTGCAGTACGAACGGATAGAGCGCGAACCCGACCGCGCGGGCCAGTTCAAAATCGGGAAAAACGAGATTGTCATGAACATCATCACCGGCGAAAGAATCGTTTTGACTTTCTCCGCCAAAGGCGGATCCGCCTCGGGCGGAAAAAATAAACTTGTTTCCATTTTCAACGGCCACAGAAATGAAATGATGCCATCAATGAAAATCTTCCCAGCGAAATTCTGGGTCACCCCGCGCGACCGCCTGCGCCTCGCAATCGCCAACATCAAAAAAGAATTGTCCGAACGCACCGAGGACTTGCAAGCCGCAAACAAGTTCAACGAAGCCGAGCGGCTGACAAAGCGGGTTTCGTTTGATATTGAACGGCTGAAAAAAGACGGCTATGTAAACGGCATCGAGAATTACTCGCGGCATCTTGCGTTTCGTGAACAAGGCGAGCCGCCGATGACTATCCTCGATTATTTCCCGAAGCCCTTTCTCCTTTTCATAGACGAATCGCACATCGGCGTGCCCCAACTGAACGGGATGTATCAGGGCGACCGCCGCCGCAAACAAACCCTTATCGATTATGGCTTCCGCTTGCCTTCGGCATTGGACAACCGGCCTCTTAGATTCGAGGAGTTCAAAAAGAAAATCGGCCAGACGGTGTACGTTTCGGCAACGCCCGGAAATTACGAAATGGAAATCGTAAAAGAATCCGGGCAGATTGCGGAACAAATCATCAGGCCAACCGGCGTCCTTGACCCTGAAATCATCATCAGGCCCGCGCAGACCCAGATAAAAAGTTTGCTCGTTGAAATAAAAAAGCGGACGCTCAAAAACGAGCGCGTGCTTGCCCTGACGCTCACCAAACGCCAGTCCGAGGACTTGACCGAATTTCTTTTGAGCCGCGGCTTCAAAGCCGAGTATATCCACTCGGAAATAAAAACGCTGAAACGGCCCGAAATTCTTCACCGGTTGCGGAGCGGCGATGTGGATGTACTGGTCGGCATCAACCTTTTGCGCGAAGGACTTGATTTGCCTGAAGTAAGTTTAGTTGCCGTTTTAAACGCGGACCGCGAAGGATTTTTGCGGAACCACCGGAGTTTGATGCAGATGGCTGGCCGCGCAGCCCGTTCCACAAACGGCCAGGTTATTTTTTACGCTGACCAGATTACCGAATCCATCAGAAAATCAGTTAACGAAACCAACCGCCGCCGGAAAATCCAGATGGCGTTCAACAAAAAATTCCAAGTGGAACCGAAAACCATCAAAAAACCGCTTACGGTCGCGAGTTTGCTCGAGATCGCGGGGTTTCAGAAAACCGAAGAGGGCGTTGATGAGTCGTTGGTTGAGGGGGAATAATTGATACTTTATCAATCAAAAAATAGCTGACTGGCCACGCAGGAACCTAGACTTTTTGTCGGTAAGGAATTTCTATTTAGATATTACTCGGAAGAAAAGAAATCATGCCGTTTAAATCAAGAACCACCTGATATTTTTCAGAGGATTCAAGGGTAATGGGCGTATCAGAATATATATCGAGTAATAATTTATTGAAATTCTTTATTCCATAAGTCTCTGTATATATACATTCTGGCAGATCATTTTCTTTTAGAAATTTCTTAAATTCTTTGTGGAAGTCTTCAAACCCGATGATTGAATTATGGTAATCAGTCCCATCCTTAATTTTTGTTAGCATATCAGAAATTGATTTTGGTACATGTTTTATATTAGAGTGCAGGGAGAGGTTACAATAAAAATTCAAAACACTATATTTATCTTTAGCGTTATCTATTTCAAGTATTTTCCTTACTCTCGATAGAATATATACTGCATCTGATTCAGATATTATGGATGTTGATAGCTTTTTATTTAGCTTATCTAATATTGGAGACCTTCCCATAAAATTTATAAATTCCTCTTATAGATTTATTTTAATCTGAGTCTCATTTTTCTGGTCTGATACTGCCCAAGAAAATGTAGTAAAAAACTCTTTTAATTACTTCGAAAATAATTAGAATGGTTATCAACGTTAGAATGGAATAACCCAAAACAGAGATGATACCACCTTCATTTTTTATAATCGGTGTAATCGTGAAAAGTTTTTTAACGTTATCAGTGTGGTTTGTGATAGCATCGCTGACAAAGTTTTCTTCGGCTTGAGAGACCTGGCAAAACTCTTCAAGAGCAATGCGATCATCATTGGATAAGAAATTTGATTCGGTTTCGAAAGTAGTTAAATAAATACCGGCTTGGCTGGCCGTAAATTGTTTCTTGTTACCATAATTACAAAGAATTATAGTTTTATTGTTGTCGACGAGTTTTATCTCTTGGGATTTTTCCTGATAAATAAGAATGATAGCGATCAGCGAAATAATTACGATAGCAAAACTATACACAACCTTTAAAAACCTATACCAAATTTTTGTGTTTAGATGACTGATTGTCTTGTTATCCATATTTTTAGATTTTCACTTAATGAATGAGGGAGTTGACCTCAAGCGCAAAGCCCTCAGCCAGCGATCCTATTTTATAATAACATCTTGCAAACCCCAAAACGACCTGCTACTATATCCTCATGTCTCCGGCAGCAACTTTAAAAAAACTTCCCGGCGCGGTAAAAGGCCTGATCGTTCAAACAATCATGGAGGTGTTGAATGACCCGGATTTCGGTTTGGAACTGACCGAAGAAGCGAAAAGGCGGCTTCGCGTTGCTTCACGACCAAACCAAAAAACAACTCCTCTTTCGGTAATTAAAAAGAAGTACGGATGGTAAAGAGTGGATGGACGATTGAGTTGTCGAAAGGAGCGGAAAAAGATTTTCTGAAGCTTGACGCAGGGATCAGAAAGCGCATCCTTGTAAAGCTCGCGTGGCTTTCTGAAAATCTCGATATACTCCTCCCTTCAGGACTCCATGCGGAATTCAAAGGTTTCTACAAACTCCGAATTGGAGAATGGCGCGTGATTTACAAAACGAATTGGGACAAAAAAATTATTGAAGCCCACTACGTGGACAAACGAGATAAAATATATAAAGATAACTAGCAATATGCCAATCACCCAATCAGCAAAAAAAGCGCTCCGGCAGAATGTCCGGCGCCGGGTCCAGAACATCAAAAAAATGGATGCGGTTAAAAACGCTGTCAAAAAATACAAAAAACTGGTTTCGGAGAAAAAAATCGATGAAGCGCAGAAACAACTCTCGCTGGTTTATAAGGCGATTGATAAAGCAGTCAAAACGAACTCTCTCAACAGGAATAAAGGAAGTAGGATGAAATCGCGCCTCTCTCAACTGCTTAAAAAGTAGCGAGTGATTAGTGTTTAGCCACTAGTGGCTATTAACTAATGGCTAAGGCTACGAGTACCTCGTCGTAATCGAGTTTTCCGGATTTGACGAGAACGTCGTACCCTGCGAGCCGGCTCATTTTTTCCGGCCACTGGGAGCTCAGCATATTAAAAATCTTCGGCAGGGGTTCCTGCATCGAGAAAAGTTTTTCAAGCGAAATCATTCTCTTGTCGAGCTGGTAGTCCTTGACTCCCTGCAAAAGCCCGAAAAAATTCGGCGCAATCTCTAAACCAAGTTTTTCAAGGTCTGTTTCGCCAAGCGGCTGTGCCTTGCCTCCGACAGCCGCAACCAATGAGCTTATTTTCTGGAGCTCGGTAACCAACCGCCACGTGTCGTTTTCATACACTCTTGAAAGAAATTTCAAAGCGGGAACTGCAAGCTTTACTCCGTATTCTTCGGCTTTTGCGGCGATAAATTCTTCCCATTCTTTGTCTTCCAGATACTCAAATTTTTGGACGTCAATCTTGGCTGACTTTTTGGAAAGAAAACTGAATCCTTCGGTCGGCTTCTTCTCGGAGAGCAAAACAGTCAGGCCGCTTTGTTTCGCGGCTTGTTTCAACTCTTCCGCGAGCTTCCGGCTCATTGATTCTTCGACTCCGGCGGAGAAGGCATTCACAAGAACCGCGAACTTGTCCGGCGCGAAAAGCGACTGGTTTTTGATAAAATCCTGAAACCGGAAAAAATTCTCTTTGTCGCTAAGGTCGAACGACTCGATGCTCACGCCGGAGCGCTTGCCTCGAAATTCGGCGATAATGCTTTTTCTTTTTTCCTCCCGGCGGTAATCATCCGGCCCGCAAAGAAAAATTATCATGTCATTTGAAATCTTCTTGTTTAAGTCCCGACTGACGAAGTATTGAACGGAACGTGCCGAGCGGAATTTCTTTCTTATTCATCGGCACGATCACTGTATATATTTTCTTCTCGAAGTTCTTGCGGTATTTTGCGTGACTGCCTTTTTGAGAAATAAACACAAAACCATGCCTCTCCAAAACCGCAACGATACGATTTGACGGAAAGAGTTTAGGCATACTGAAGCTCGCGTACCTCAATGGAGGGAGCTTCTATTTTCGGGATTCGTGCGGGCTGGTCTTCGAGGTAGAGCTCGAGTGCCTCGGTGAGATTTTTAAGGGCTTCTTTCTTTGTTTTGCCGAAACTTGAAATATCGACATTAAGGCACTGTGCCACGAAGTATTTACCCTCTTTCCATATTACGGAGGTAAAATGTAACTTCTTCATAGTAGGAATGATATATTATTTCTTGGTCTTTGCAACAGCGGCTTTGACGAATTCCCTGAAAAGAGGATGGGGATGAAGCGGCTGGGATTTGAACTCCGGATGGAACTGCGTGCCGAGGAAGAAGGGGTGAACGCTCCGCGGGAGCTCCATTATTTCCATCAGGCGCCGGTCCGGAGAAATGCCGGAGAACACCATGCCCTTCTTTTCGAGGCGTTCAATATACTTCGGATTCACTTCGTAGCGGTGCCGGTGCCGTTCCGAAATCCGCTGCGTACCGTAGGCCTTTTCCGTGATGGTGCCTTTTTTGAGCATCGCCGGATACGCGCCGAGCCGCATGGTGGCGCCGTAGTTTTTCTCGGCAAGATTCTTTTTCTGCTCGGGCAAAATGTCGATTACGGGGTCGGGGGTTTTAGAATCAATCTCGGTGGTATTGGCTTTTTTCAAACCCAAAACATCCCGCGCGAATTCTACGACTGCCAATTGCATGCCGTAGCACAATCCGAAGTACGGGATTTTCTTTTCACGGCAATAACGGATTGCGGCGATTTTCCCTTCAACGCCGCGGCTCCCGAATCCGCCGGGAACGATTACGCCGTCATACTTTGAGAGTTCCTGAAGTTTTTTGGGGTTTTTCTCATATTCTTCGGCGTCGAGCCATTCTACGACCGGCCGCCTCCGCATGTTGTAGGCGGCGTGTTTCAGCGCCTCGATTACGGAAATATAGGAATCGGCAAGAGTAAAGTCCCCCGAGCCGAAGTACTTGCCGACGATGCCGATTTTCAACGGTGTCGTACTCGAATGTATGTTGCGCACCAACTGCTGCCACTCGCGGAGGTCGCGCCGACGGGGCTTAAGCTGAAGTTTTTTAAGAAGCTTGTCGCTCAAGTGTTCCTTTTCGAAGTTTACCGGGATTTCGTAAATGGACTCGACGTCGGGCGCCGAGATGGCATTATCCGGTTCAATGCCGCAGAAAACCGCCAACCGTTTTCGGCGGATTCCATCAATCGGTTTTTCAGCCCGGCAGAGAATGAAGTCGCACTGCAGACCGGCGGCATTCAGCGTGCGCGCCGCGTACTGGGTGGGCTTGGTCTTCATCTCGCCTATGGATTTCGGAATGGGCAGGTAGCTAACCAAAACAAGGGCAACGTCGTTCGGGCGCTTAAGCTTCAATATTCGGATAGCCTCGAGAAAAAGAATGTTTTGATACTCCCCGACCGTGCCGCCGATTTCTACCACCACAACCTCGGCCTCGGCTTTGCGGGCCGCCATATCAATCCGGCGTATAATTTCGTTGGGAATATCGGGAACGACCTCAACGTCTTCTCCCTCGTATCCGAAACTGCGCTCCCGATCAATGACGGCCTGGTAGACCTGTCCGGTCGTGACGTAGTTGTCTCTGGTAGCGGTGATGCCGGCAAAGCGCTCGTAATTCCCGAGGTCCTGGTCTGCCTCGATACCGTCTTCGCCAACGAAGACCTCGCCGTGCTCGGTCGGACGCATAGTGCCGGCGTCAATGTTCACGTACATGTCGCACTTCACCATGGTTACCCGATAGCCACGGCTCTGGAGAATCCGGCCGATAGAAGAGGTAGATACCCCTTTGCCCACGCCGGACATCACGCCGCCGACCACGAAAATATATTTTGGATTGGATTTTGCCATGGCAATAAATAATTTTGGGTTTTAATGCTTATCCATTTTTATCTCAAAATCGGAACTTATTCAAGTAGTGATGTTCGCGGCTGAAATTGCTAACTTGAAAATCATATATCGGTTGGGGTCTCTCTCTGCGGCACCAATTTCGGGTCAGTCGGCAGGGTAAAGGAGATGATAGTCCCGCGGTTCGGTTCCGACTCCGAGTGAATTTCTCCTCCATGCGCCTGAATAATATTTTTCGCGATGTAGAGTCCCAAGCCCGAACCCTCGGTCTGGAGCTTAAGCGCGTTATCCGCCCGGAAGAACTTGGTGAAAAGTTTTTCGAGCGCTTCGGGCGGAATGCCGATGCCGGTATCTTTCACGCTCACTTTTAAAAACGGCTTGCCCGAAACGGGCTCGACTTTCACGATAACATCGCCGTTTTTCACGTTGTAGCGGATTGCGTTTTCCAAAAGATTGACGACCGCGAGCGAAAGCTTCTCGGCGTCAATAATCGCCATCGGGAGCGGCGTTTTGGGCGGGTCGAAATAGAGACGAACGCCGGCGCGGCTTGCCTGCGACAAACACTGGCTCAAAATCTGGTTCAGAAATGCGGTTATGTCGGCCTGTTCGAAATGATAGCCGAATTTCCCTTCTTCGATTTTCGCGATATTCAAAAAGTCCTCGACGATTTTGAGCAGGAGCTTGCTCGCGTCAAACGCTCCTTTGACGATTTCCTTGTTGGGCTGGCTCAGACCGTCATCGCTGTTCAGGGCTTCAAGCGCCCAGCTGATATCGGTGATGGGCGTTTTCAGCTGATGCGAAGCAACGGTTAAAAATTCGCTTTTCGTTTTGATAAGAACCGTTTCTCTGGTACGGTCGCGGATGATTTTTAAGAATTTTGCCTGTCCGTTTTCGGCGCCGTCAAGAGGTGACGTGGTTACACGGAGCTCAAAGAGCGGCTCCGTAAAAGAGATATCAACGACCTGCGGCCATGTTCCGGCGGCAGAACGCGGAATCATCACGGGCGCGAGCGAAGGGAACAGCGTCTGCACCAGGATGCGGAGTTCCGGCTTTTCCGCCTCCTGCGCCTGCAGGGACGTGCCGATGACCGAACCGGCGCTTATCTTGAAAAGCTTTTCTGCCGCGGGATTGAAAAAAAGAATCCGGAAATCCTGGTCGTAAATCACGATGCCGTCATCAATGCTCTCGATGATGCGCTCAAGCTCGCGGCTTTCAACATTCGTTTTTTGCCCGGGCGCGCTCGCGGATTTACTAAAAAAACTCATGGTTGTAAAAATTCTTTCGGAAATTATAACATACCAGGTAGTAGAAATTCGACTAATTACTGCCGATTCATTTTATTATGTCTAAACTTTATTTCTTATATCAGAGAGTTTTTTTGCCACAAGACCTTCTCCGACTGCGGTCGGAGCAGTCGAATTTTCACTACCTGGCATACTTCTGCTGGCGCATTTTAAGAAAATATGTTCCCCTGACGACTCTGCTTTTTCTGTTCCGGGACGGTGCCGTTTTCAAGGCGTTTAAGAAAAGTTTCAAATCCGAGCTCCCGGAAATACGCTTTGAGTCCTTCTTTGTCGTCGAGCTGAGTCAGCTCTTCAATTCCCGAAAGCCCGACGTCCAGCTTCGTTTCAAGCTCCACCAATTTTTTTGAAAGCTTGATTTCTGCCTCGCCTTTTTGGAATTTCTCTCTGACTTTTTCGGGCAACGTATCCAAATGTTCGTATATTTTTTCAAGCGTTCCGAAACGTTTTATAAGCTCGGTCGCAGTTTTGGGGCCGATGCCCGGCGCGCCTTTAATATTGTCTGATGCGTCGCCGACCAATGCTTTGTAATCCGTCATCTGTTTTGGCTGAAGACCGTAACGCTCCTGAACGGCGTGCTCATCGTATAGTGTTGTTTCGCTGATTCCTTTCCGGAACGCGCGGACAACCACTTTTTTGCCGCGCACCATCTGAAGCGTGTCGAGGTCGCCGGTCAAAATTACGACTGTGATACTTGGCTCGTCTCCGAATTTTTCCGCGAGGGTCGCGATTAAATCATCGGCCTCGAATCCGGGTTTTTCAAATACCCGGATGCCGAATTTCCGAAAGAGCGTCTGCGCTTCGATGATTTGCGCTATTAAACCGTCGGGTGTCGGCGGACGCTGGGCTTTGTATTCAGGATATTCTTTCTTGCGAAATGTCGGCTCCGGTCTGTCGAAAAGCGCGGCTACGTACTCGGGATTTTCTTCGCGGACTATCTTCAAAAGAATGTTTGTCAGGCCGTATATCGCCTGAATCGGCCGGCCGTCAGTCGCAGTGAGCGGCGGCATAGCGTGAAAACAGCGATGGATTATGGAATTCGCGTCGATTAAAAGAAGGGTTTTCATTTTGAATGTATTACTCGATGATTTTCCTTTTTGCCGTGTTTGAATCTCAACCAAATTATACCGCGCGGCAAAATCTTTTTTATTTTGTCTGCCCATTCGATCAGGACAATATTCTGCGGGTTTCTGATAACCTCGTCGAATCCCAAGAACGCGATTTCACGCGAATTTTTGACTCGGTAAGCGTCAATATGAAAAACATTCCCGAACTTTTTCTTTTTGAGCGCAATTCGCCTCACGAGGATAAACGTCGGGCTCAGCGCGCGCTTCCTGATGCCGAGACCCCGAAAAAACCCTTGTATAAAGGTGGTTTTGCCGCTGCCGAGTTCGCCAACAAGGCCAACGACTACCGCCTTCTTTTGCGGCTTGCGGTCCAGAATCTTCTTTGCCAAGCGCTCTCCGAATTCTTCAGTCGCGGCTGAAGAATAACTTTGATAGGTAGTCATTTCTTTTTAAAAGAATGGTGATGAAAAACGCGGAAAGGAGCGCCGAGGAGACCGTCATCGCGAGTATATCAATATATCCCGAAGAACCGTTGAGTGGCTGACCAAAAGGATACACATTGTTGGTTAAAAAATTTTGGCCGTTGGCAACATTGTTTGGTTGTCCGGGCGTTGGTTCGGCGAAAATGAAATTTTGTATTTTACTCGGAGCCCCAGTCGCAGAAATCCTGCTGAAACTTTTTCCTTCGGGCGCGCTGCCTAAAAACCCCGACTGGTCAACCAATATCCCTTTGCCGTCGTAAAGAAAAATACTCTCGCCCGCATTGCGAAAAGAAAGTTTTGTGTCGCTCCGCTTGAGAACCAAGTAACTTGCGGCATCAATACGCCCATTGTTAAGAAAAACTTTTTTACCAGTGCCGGTTTTAAGCGACCAGCCGTTCAAGGAAACCTGGGACTGCCCATTGTTAAACAACTCCACCCACTCGCTCGCCGCATCACTGCCAGCCGGATTCGGCATCCATTCATTGATAAAAATCATGTTGTATCTAAACGCTCTTTATCACAAAATAAGTTCTCGAGTTGCTATGACGCGTCATAGCAACTCGAGCGGCGGTTAAGGGATGTACACTGTCCCGTACTTTGTGCGAACTGGCCTGCCGCGATTTTTCTTTCTGCTCGAAGCCGGATTTGGACTGTAGACTCTCTTCCGCCGTTCCGTCTTGCCGCGCTGTCGGTAACTCCTGTAGTCGCTTTCATGCATAACCTTTTTTATGCTACTGATGGTTTGCGGTGAAAGCCACAGCTCCTCGGCAATCTGCCGATACTTTTTTCCTGAATCAATGCGATCTATTGCCGCAGCGCGCATGACCAAATTATGGCGTTCGGAAGAAGTAGCCAGCGCTCCCAAGAGGTCACGGGATTTTACTATCTCCCACCAGCAAGCATCCTCCCATTCCTTGCGTGAAGAATAGCGACTGAGCAGCGGTAGAGCGAATAATAACTTCATTTTCTCGTTTCTGCTGACCTGGTTCGTTCCGCTCATATCCTTTTTACCAATAGTATCGTCTTTGTTTACAACGGCACGCGTATCATACCATGTCGCTATGACGCGTCATAGCGAACTGCGTCATTGCCCGTGGGATTCGACAGCCACTCGTTAATGAATATCATTGAAAAACTAAGTTGTATTAAACTCGTTTTCTATTTCGGGGGGCGGTTGCCAGCCAGCGTTTTCCCAAGCACCCACGAAAGCTCTAAAAAATCTTTTGCCAGGGCCTGCGCTCCCCGATTCTCTGGCACCCGCTAGTTGACGCTCGGCATTCCTTGTAAGAATGGCTTGAGCTTCTGCTGAATTAACTAAATGCTTCAATTCAACGCCTTCTCCCTCCCAATCTTGGGCAAGATGGAGAAAACTGAGTGCATCATTAAAACTCCCTCCTCGTATTATCTGCATAGCTTGGTCTGTGAGATAAGTCCGGGCTTCGGCGGATTGCGCGGCGTATCTTAACCTAATCCCCGCTCTTTCCCAAGGCACAACAAAAGATAAAAATCCTGAGTGATCTTTCCCGCCCATCATTTTAAGTGTGTTCATTGCATGCCTTTCGAGCATTTCTATAACTTCAGGCAAGCGGACGTAGCCGCTCACGTCTATGCCTGCCGTTTTCCATGACTTCGCGTAGTTTAACCAATCTCCATATCCTGGTACTTTCTTGATCGTTGAAATAACATTCTGTTTCAGCACCTCTCGTGCTTGTTCACTCTCGATTAACTCTTTTATTCTTCGGGGTCTTATACCTAAAAGTCGGGCTTCAGCAACATACACCCCAAACCCGCCAGGACCGCCTTGGAGTTCTGAAAGAAATCTGCGTTCAGCTTGAACTGTTATTTCATTTGTACGTTCTGAGTCACGTCTGCTTGAATCATAGTTTCGTCTTTTTTCGGGGTCGCTTAAAACTTCGTAGGCCTTGTTTATTTCTTTGAATTCTTCTTCTGCTGCTTTATCCCCGGGATTTCTGTCGGGATGAAATTGCATTGCAAGCCGTCTGTAAGCTCCTATAAGTTGAGCTTCGTCCGCTTCATGAGACACTCCCAAAATTTCGTAATAATCTCTCGACTTTTTTCCTTCTTGGTCACCTCCACCAAATTTTCTCTCGTCAGTCATTGAAAAAATTTTATAGCAATTCCCCGCGACCCTTAATGCCTAGGTGCTCATACGCCGCCAGCAAGGCAATCCGGCCGCCTGAAGTCCGCTTCAAAAATCCGAGCGTCATAAGATACGGTTCGTAAATGTCCTCGATGACACCGCGGTCTTCATTGAGCGCCGCGGCAAGCGTTCCAACGCCAACCGGTCCGCCGGCGAATTTATTAATGATTGTCTCGAGAAGGCGCCTATCCTGGGGTTCAAGCCCCCGTTCGTCAATGTCCAAAAGTTCAAGTGCTTTCCTCGCTATCTTTGCGTCAATCGAACCCTCGCCGTGCACTTCGGCATAATCCCGCGCGCGTTTCAAAAGCCGGTTCGCGACTCTCGGCGTTGCCCGCGAAGCCATGGCGAGAATCCCAATCGCTTCATCGGTTGCCTGAATCTTTAAAATATCGGTTGAGCGCCGCAAAATTTTCTTGATATCGTCGAGATTGTAATAATCAAGGCGCAAAACCGCGCCGAACCTCGAGCGGAGCGGCTGGGACAAAAGATTCTCGCGGGTGGTCGCGGCAATTAAGGTAAACGGCGGCAAATCCAAAGTCAAACTCCGCGCTGCCGGCCCCTTGCCCACCATCAAGTGAAGCTTCCGGCTTTCCATCGCGGGGTAGAGCACTTCTTCTATCAAACGATTGATGCGATGCGCTTCATCGATAAAAAGTATTTCGCCCGGCTCCATGTTCGTAAGAATGGCAGCCATGTCGCCGAGTTTTTCGAGCGCCGGACCCGAAGTAGTTTTCACCGCCGCTCCCATTTCTTTCGCAACGAGATACGCGAGTGTTGTTTTGCCGAGTCCGGCTTGTCCACAAAAAAGAAGATGGTCCATCACTTCGTTCCGACCTTGCGCGGCCTCGATAATAATCTTTAAATTCTTCTTGATTTTTTCCTGGCCGAAATACTCTTCCCATTTCGCCGGCCGAAGCGCCTGGTCAATCGTGATATCGTCATTCGTCGGAGCAACGTGATTGTTTGATTTCATTTTTTTAAAAATTTAGCTGTGTACGGCTCCCTATTGACAAAGTAAAATCCTTATGCTAACATATGCCGCGTATCGTAGTCGCCTCAGACCTGGGGGCAGGAATTGTTTTTAGCTTAGGACGGCTTGGCTCCGGCGAAGCCCATCCTCGAAAGTAATTCTAACCTCTTTTAAGTTTCTTAAAAAGAGTTGGGCTCCCCGCCATAGGCGGGATAGCAGCCCCCAGATCTGAAGCGATTTACCCTTTTACCACTCGAGCGGTCCCGTGTTTTCTTCCACCTCGTTAAAGCTGGTGATGCCCGATAACGCCTTGAGGACACCGTCCTCCTGCATCGTAACCATCCCTTGTTTCTCCGCGAGTTTTTTCAAAAAAACTTCGGATACCTCTTTCAAAATTCCTTCTTCGAATTCCGGCCCTGTTTCAAAAAATTCGAAAATTCCGATTCTGCCCTTGTAACCGAACCCGCCGCACTTCTCACATCCAGCCGATTCGTAAAGCGCCGGAGTACTATAGGACTCGCGGTTGACCCGCCCCGGAAGCTCTTCCAGAAACTTTTTTATCTTTGTCTGGAGTTCCCCGGTCGGCTCGATCTTTTTCTTGCAAAGAGGGCATAGTTTCCTAACCAAGCGCTGGGCAATAATCAAATTGACCGCCGGCCCGATGCTCACCGGTTTCACCCCGAGGTCAACGAGACGGGGCACTGCGCCGACGGCATCATTCGTATGGAGAGTGGAATACACAGTGTGGCCGGTCAGCGCCGCCTGGAGCGCAATGTCCGCGGTTTCTTCGTCCCGGATTTCGCCGACAAGAATTATGTCCGGGTCCTGGCGGAGAATCGAACGAAGCCCGTTCGCAAATGTGTAGCCGGCCTCGGGGTCAACTTGCGTCTGCTCGATACCTTCGATCCGGTACTCAATCGGGTCTTCGATGGTGATAATTTTCACTTCCGGATTCGCGGCCTGGCGCAGGAACGCGTAGAGCGTCGTGGTTTTTCCGGAACCGGTCGGACCGGTATTCAGAATGAGGCCGTTCGGTTTTTTGAGCTGCCCTTCGACCAGTTGCAAATCATCTTCCCGAAGCCCAAGCCCTGGCATATCCACTTTTATGGAATCGGGGTCAAGGAGCCGCATCACGATGGTCTCGCCGAACTCGGACGGGATAACCGAAACGCGGACTTCCACCTCTTTGGTTGTGAGCCCGATGGTGAACCTGCCGTCCTGCGCTTCGTCGCGCACATTGAGCTTCAGTCCCGAAAGAAGTTTTATCCGCGAAATAAGGTGTTCGTAATTGTATGGCGGAAGATCGTTAAACATATCGTGGAGTAGTCCATCGAGCCGGAACCGGATTTTCGTTTTTTTCTCTCCGGCTTCGAGATGGATGTCCGAGGCGCCGATTGCAAGTCCGCCCGCGAGAACGACTTCCAAAAGCTCGGTGGTGCTCGTTGTTTTGAAATCGAGTTTTTTTACTTCGTCCTGAACCATCTGAAAACTCGCCAGGCGCTTCATCAGGCCTTCGAGCCGTCCCCGTTCGATGTCAACCTCGCCGGTGATTTCTTTTTGCTCCGCGGAAACGAATTTATAGAGCTCCCATGCTTTTTCAATTCCGCTTTTCGAAGCGATGAATATTTTTGCCTCGCGGTGCTGGTCTCCGAGTTTTTTGAGCGCAGTTTTTAGCGCGGGCGAATCCGGATTGGTTGCCGCCACTGCCACTTCGTTTTTTTTCACTTCAACCGCGGCCGCAACGGCTTCTTTCGCGTCGGATTCGGAAATCAATCTCAGCGCCTCGATGGAAATCGGAATTTTCCGGAGGTCAATGTACGGATGGCCAGATTTTTGGGCGCGGCGTTCGGCATCGCGCTCTTCCGCTTCGCGCCGCATCTCGTTCAACTTTTTTTGAAGCACCGCGTTCTTAGTTTCAGCCATTTCTTAAAGTGTAAGTTCAAATTAAGGGATTCGCAAACCCGGCAGTGAAAATGCGGCTTACTTAATTTCCCCTACTGTATGCGGAGGTCGCATTTCTACTGCCGGGCAAGGTAATTCCTTGATATATCAAGATTTGCGGGCACTATTTGGGGCTTCACCGTTTGAGCTTGACAGAATATTTACTGTAGGGTATAATAGGAGCAGAATCGTACTCGAAAACTTGGTCTGCTAGCAAGAGTTGGCGGACATTAGGAACAAAGAAAAGAGAGAAGAATGAACAACGAACCCGCTCTTGGTTGGCAAAACCAACAGCGGCAAAGAGGAGAGAGAATGAACCGGAGAGACATCGGTGTCATAACCGTTGCGATCGTGATGTCGTTCGTCACCGGCTGCGCGGGGCGGATTGAAGTCCGGCCGGCGCCGTGGCTTGAGGGAAAGACGGTACAGGTCGTACCCTCGCCCCAAGCCGGTGGCTGGTTCCCGATCACCCAGGTGATGGTCGAAAACACCTTACGGGCGCGGGGAGCCATTCCCGTCGCGACGAGCGCCTGTAACCTTATCGTTGAGGTCACCATGGTCGAGGGGTACCAACTCGTCGTGGTGAACCTCCGGGCAATCAACAGGTCGTCTGGGGAGGTCCGCGTTGGCTCGGCCCGCACGGAATACTTCTATCCATCGTTCTATTCTCCGATCTGGGGGCCAGGCGACCCTCGGATCAAAGCGATTCAGTCCGCGGCATACACCGCGGTTTGGACGCTCCAATGACCTCCTCGTTCTCCCTCCTCAATCGCTCACCCCCGCCTTTCTCGTCTTTACGAGAGGGGTGGGGGCTGTTCTTTTTATGGGGGCTTTTTGTTCAAAATATTGAAACTAATCACTAATGGCTATACACTAATGGCTAAGTTATGTCCGGGCACTCTCACTGGTCGGGAATAAAACACAAAAAAGGAATCGCTGACCAGAAGCGCGGCCAGATGTTTTCAAAACTGCTTTCGGCGATTACCGCGGCGGCGCGCGCCGAGCAAAATCCGGAGTTCAATCCGCGATTGAGAACCGCAATCCAAAAAGCGAGAGAGGTGAACGTGCCTTCCGAGAACATCGAACGCGCAATCAAACGGGCCAAAGAATCCGACACGGTCCTCGAAGAATTGATGCTTGAGACATACGGTCCGGCTGGGACAGCGCTTTTAATAGAAACGATTACGGACAATAAAAACCGGACGATTCCGGAAATCAAAAAAATTCTGAACGAGCAAGGAGCAAAATGGGCCGAGCCAGGCAGTGTGCGTTGGGCATTCTCCGCCGAAGGCGGATCCGCCTCTGGCGGAGAGCCACATTGGAAACCAAAATTTCCTCAAACACTAAGCGAAGAAGACGCAAATAAACTCAATATTCTAATCGAGGCCCTCGAAGACCATGATGATGTCCAAAAAGTATATACTAACGCAAAGTTCTAAATCCCGAAATTAATTTTCAATTAGCAATTTACAATTTTCAATAAATTTCCAATGAAGCAATGAAACAAACAGGTTTGAAAATTGAAACATTGTAAATTCAATGAAAATTAAAAATTGGAAATTTGACCTATGACCATCCTAGGCATTGACCCTGGCACTTCGCGCATCGGCTACGGCGTGATTAAAAAAGAGCGCGGCGCGCTGATGTTTCTCGATGCTGGAATCCTCAAGGTGAAAAATAAGAATCCGCAACACGCGCTTCTTGAAATAAAAAATGGACTTGCGTCACTCGTAAAAAAATGGCGGCCGGATGTGCTGGCTGTTGAAAAACTTTATTTTTCAAAAAATCAGAAAACCGCGATGGAAGTCGCGCAGGCGCGCGGAGTGATTCTCCTCGCCGGGCTCGAGGCAAGAATAGAAATAAAAGAGTATGCTCCGAACGAAATAAAATCCGGCGTTGCCGGATACGGGTTCGCGGACAAAAAGGCCATTGCAAAAATGGTGAATCTGATACTCCGCACTCCCCGGCTCAAAATAATCGACGACGCAAGCGACGCGCTCGCGATCGCGATTTTCGCGGCGCAGAAAGACAGGGGTTCCCGTTTATAAAAATACGAGCGCCTCGCCAGGATAGTCCGTGGACTTCCCAACGAGGCGCTACCTCCTTGTCCAGTTGCGGAGGTATTTCTGCTTCGACGAACGGCCGCAATCAGAACAGATTGATGGTGTCACCCCCATATCAAGCGGTTGGAAGAAGTCTGCGCCGCACTGGCCGCAACGAATGTTGTTGCCGGGGCGAGGCGCAGGTACAGACCCTAACCTGTAGAAGATCGTCTGTCCCTTGGATTTAATACTACTCGCGTTCACTCCCATCGTCGCATCTCTCTTCCTCCAATATCTGAATGTTAAAAAACCGTTGCCCGACCCCTTTGACCGAGCTTCAAGTGCTTCGATGACATTAGCACTGCTTTGTAAATAAAAGCAAGGACCCCCCAACCGCGGAAGTTTTCGGCTTGAGAGAAGCTATCGGAGGAGCAAAAAGCTTGACCTTTCGCGGAGCGAAAGTTTTTGCTCCGAGATGCAGGCGCGCGAATTCCGCTGGAGAATTCGCGACGCCGGTTCTCGCAAACCGAAAACTGGAGCCCCTTGACAGCGAAACTTCTTCCCATATACTGGTTGCAAATAATGAAGCTCCGCTTCATCGTCTGGTTGCCTACTCCGCTGAAGCTGCCGCTTCGGCTGCGAAGGCCGGGCGCTCGGCGACCACAAAAATCTTATTCTTGCGTCGCCTCGCTGCCAGACGTAGTATTTTACAATAAAAATTAAAAGGTCGTTTACTGTTTAATCTCCGGCATGAAAAAGAATTCTGCCGAAGCAGAAAGAAAAAATCTTTAGAAGCAGGGGTTAAATCTATGATTACGGAATTTGAACTATTGCGGGGCCTCCGGCTTGAAGATGAGGACGACAAATTAGACGACACCGAAGACGAAGAAGAGCTTGATAAGGACGAGGACCTGGAAGAACTGGATGATATGAGCGACAAGGATTCATACGAGTAGTCGGCCAGGGCAAACACTCAGCGAAAAATCGCTCCGATGCATGGACAATCGGGGCGATTTTTGTCCCGAAGCCGTTCGCGACAAAGGAGCGGTACGGATTCGCGGATCCCGTTCTCTTCGAGCTGAAATGCATGCTAACATAAGAGAAAATCATCGGTCGCGAACGGACGACGGGATCCACGCATCTCTACCTCGCCTCGCTCGAAGAGCTGCGGGATTTATCTCAATTAACAAAGAATGGCGATGAATCGAAAAAAGAAAAACGTTTTGAATGTATCTCCACGGGATTCCCGGCCAAGCCGCGCGTTTTCTCAATGGCGCCGGTGGAAAACGATATTCTTGGCCGCCGGAGCAGCAGTAACGATTATTTTCATTTCTTTTTCGTTCATCGTTTTTTTTCTTGCAAAAAACCTGCCGTCCGGCGCGGAACTCGACCAGCGCAAAATCAGCCGAGCCACAAAGATCTACGACCGTACCGCGGAGGTTCTTCTATACGAAGTTCACACAGGTGAAAATCGAACCGTGGTGCCGTTGAGTGACATTCCGCAATTTCTGAAAGACGCGACTGTCGCGACCGAAGACGAAAATTTTTATAACGAACCGGGGTTTTCGTGGACCGCGATTGCGCGTGCGTTTCTCGTGAACGCGCTCCACGGCAAAATCCTCCAGGGCGGTTCGACCATCACCCAACAGCTCGCCAAAAACGCTTTCTTGTCTTCTGACCAAACGATTTCAAGAAAACTCAAAGAATTCCTCCTCGCGATTAAACTCGACCGGCGCTACTCAAAAAACGAAATTCTTTCTTTGTATCTCAACCAAATTCCCTACGGGCCCACTGCTTACGGAGTCGAAACCGCGAGCGAGCTTTATTTCAAAAAACCGGTTGGGAATTTGGACCTGGCAGAGGCCGCTCTTTTGACCGCGCTCCCTCGGGCGCCGAGCTACTATTCGCCGTGGGGCAATCACGTGAAAGAACTGTTCGGCCGCCAGAAATACGTTCTCCAAAGAATGTATAAACTTGGGAAAATAAGCGAGAAGGAATTAAGCGCCGCGCTCGCGGAAAAAATAGAATTCGCTCCGCGGGCAGTCACGGGCATAGAGGCGCCGCACTTTGTCGAGGCCGTTAAGGACTATTTAATCCAAAAGTACGGCGACGATACTGTCCGTGAAGGAGGATTGAAAGTCATTACGACGCTTGACTGGAACCTCCAGCAGCTCGGAGAAAAAGTCGTGAAAGACGGCGCCGAGCGGAATGAAACCCTCTACAAAGGGAGAAACGCGGCGCTCGTCGCAGAAGACCCGAAAACAGGCCAGATACTCGCGCTGGTCGGCTCCCGCGATTACTTCGACATAAAGAATGAAGGCAATTTTAACGTCGCAACCCAGGGGCTGCGGCAACCGGGCTCGGCGCTGAAACCGTTCGCCTATCTTACGCTTTTTGAAAAAGGATATTCGCCGGATACGGTTCTTTTCGATGTGCCCACGGAATTCGTTCCGAATAATCCGCTGTGCCCGGTAGAAGTTGATTTCTCAAATGACAATCCCGCGTGCTTTCACCCGGAGGACTTCACCGGAAAATTTCTTGGGCCGGTGCCGCTCCGCCAGGCGCTGAGCCAGTCGATAAATATTCCCGCTGTAAAAGTGCTGTATCTGGCTGGCCTTAAAAATACGCTCGAGACGCTCCACAACTTCGGCGTCACCACGCTGAACGAGCCGGACCGCTACGGCCTGTCGCTCGTGCTCGGGGGCGGCGAAGTAAAACTTATTGATCTGGTTGCGGCGTACTCGGTACTCTCGCAGGAAGGCGTGACGCATCGGCAGACCATGGTGCTCGAGGTACGCGATGGCAGTAACCAAGTACTCGAGTCCTACCAGGACAAAAGCGCGGCCGTGGTTGACGCGGAATACCCGCGGCTCATAAACAACATTCTTTCCGACTCCGGCCTGCGGGCCGGCTTGTTTCAAAATAGTTTGGGATTGACCGTGTTCCCCGATTACGACGTGGCGCTTAAAACCGGCACCAGTAATGACTATCGGGATGCCTGGACAATGGGCTATACGCCGTCGCTTGTCGCGGGCGTCTGGGCTGGCAATAACGACAACGCCCCGATGCAAAAAAATGCCGGCAGTATTCTTGCCGCAGTTCCAATCTGGCATAACTTCATGGTTGAAGCCCTCAAACATCAGCCGAATGAAGCATTCAACCGCCCTACTTCTGTCCTTGAATCGAAGCCGATGCTGAACGGCGACTATGCGGGGGATACACAAGCCCACTCGATTCTTTTCTACGTTGATAAATCGAACCCTCTCGCTCCAGCGCCAGGCAATCCGGCTTCGGACCCGCAGTTCCTGAACTGGGAGTCGGGCGTTTTGGAATGGGCGAAAAACAATCCGGCTGCTTTTTCCGGTTCTAATCGGCCCGCGCCCAATCCGAGCGCCGTCGAAAATTTGTTTTCTGCGCCGGTGATTAAAATCATCAAGCCGAGTACGGGCGATTTTGTCGGAACAGACATAGATATCCTCGCGGATATTGCAGCGAACCCGGTTATTAAACAGATTAACGTGTACTTCAACGGCCGGCCGGTTGGGAATTTCTCTGGCGCCTTCGGCCTTCAGTACCGTTTCGCATGGTCGTTCTCGCCGGCAGGCAGAGAATCACAAAACCTTTTGGAGATTGAGGCGGTTGACGGGAATGATCGGAAGGACCGGAGCGGAGTCATTGTTTATAAGTAGCCAGGGCTATGTCTTCAGAATCGGCATTAGAAGGTAGAAATACGAGGCGTCGTTCGGCGACCTGAGAAGCGCCGGCTTGTTGTCCTCGTTCAAGCCCAAGAACACTTCATCGGTCTTGAGGGCTTTCAAGCCGTCTGACAAGTAACGCCAGCTGAAACTCATTTCTTTGGCATCGCCCCGGAACTTTGCCGGCAGGATATACGTATTTTCGCCGACCGATTGGTCGGAGGAAGAAATCCCCACCGCTCTTTTATTTTCCAAAATATTCATCTTTACTTCGTTGGTTCTGGCGCTAAAAATCCCGGCGAGTTTGAGTGCGCTCAAAAGTTCCTGCCGTGAAATGTTTATTTCTGCGCCGAACTTTTGGGGCACGACCGCCCGGTAATCCGGGAATGTTCCTTCCATCAGGCGGGAAAAAAATTCCGCCCGGTCGGTCTTGAAGAGAATCTGGTTTTCGTCGTGATAGATCCGGACTTTCTCTTCGTCCCCGAGGATGCGAAGTGTTTCTTGTCCGCTCCTAAGCGGGAGCAGAAGGGTGAAAGGTTCTTTGTGGTTGGACTGGAATTGCCCGCTCGTCAGTGTTTTTTCCGCCAACCGGAAACTATCGGTGGTCACGAATTTCAAGTTATCCAGTGAGAAATCAATAAAAATGCTGTTCAGCTCCGGTCTGAGTTCAGAGAACTGTGAAGCAATGATGGTCTGGCTTAACGTTTCTTTGAGGGCCGCAGATTCGATTTCTATACACTCGTCAAGGTTTTTTACTTTGGGAATGAGGGGGAATTCTTCGGCCGAGATTCCGTGGACGGTTGCCTGGTAGTTATCGGTTTTTATTTCCAAAGTATTTTTTTTGCTTTCAAGGTCTATTCGTTCGCTTGAAATGTTAGCGATGAGTCCGGAGAGAATGCCCAGGGGGACCGTTATCCTCCCGTTCTCGATTACCTTCCCGGATATATAAAAGCTCGCGGCTATCTCGAGATTTGTGGCGGTCACCTTCAATTTATTATCTTCAGTTTCCAGAAGTACGTTCTTGAGTATCGGTAGATTCGCGTTCTCTCCGGCAGCCCGTTCTACCGCCATAATCCCCTCCCTCAAATTATTTTTTATAACTACTACTTTCATAAGTTAATATATTTTATTGTTATTGCTATTAGTCCCTGCGAACTGTTCATAAAGACGAAGAACGTATATATTATAGTATGTTTTTAGAGGTCTTGTTTTGGGAAGAAGTGAACATCCTGTGGGCTACGCTCTATAAATCAGTTCTTTAATCGAAATGATTTTTTGGTTCAGTGAAGAGTTCCTATCTATTTCCAGGTTTATTTTTTTTACCGCGTGAATCGCGGTGGTGTGGTCCTTCCCCAATTTTTCCCCAATATACGGATAGGACATATCCAGCATATCCCGAAGAAGATACATCGCGACCTGGCGCGGTTCGACGATTTCTTTCCTTCTGACTTTCCCTCCAAGGTCGCCAACCGACACGTTATAAAACTCGGCGACCGATTTTACAATTTGCGAATCGCTCACGCGGCGAGTGAAATTCTGCATCGCTTTTTCAATGATTTCTTCGACGATCTTTTCCGTAACCGGCGCGCCCCGCATTTCCTGGTAGAAAAGGATTTTATTCAACACCCCCTCGAGCTCGCGAACGTTCTTTTTCACCCTTCGAGCGACGAGGTCGACAGCCGCATCGCTGAGTTCGCGGCTGGTTTCCTGCAGCTTGCCTTTGATAATCGCGACCCGCATTTCGTATTCCGGATAGACGATGTCGGCTATCAAGCCGCCCTCGAACCGCGAGCGGAGCCGTTCCTCGAGCGTTGGGATGGATTGGGGCGGCCTGTCCGAGGAGATAATGATTTGCTTGTTGTTTTCGTAGAGCGTGTTGAACGTATGGAAAAATTCTTCTTCCGTCTTTTCCTTGCCGCCGATAAATTGGATGTCGTCTATGATGAGAACGTCAACGTCGCGGTACTTTTTCTTTATGTCTTCCATCCGCCTGTTCCTGATGGCCCACACGACGTCACTAGTGAATTTTTCCGAGGACACGTATTTCGATTTAATTTTCCCTTGATAAAGAGTTTTGATTTCGTTGCCGATGGCCTGGATCAAGTGTGTTTTCCCGAGGCCAACTCCGCCATAAACAAAAAATGGATTGTATTTTGAGCCCACGTTTTGCACAATCGCGCTCGCCGCGCTGAATGCGAGTTCATTCGATGAACCGACGACGAACGAACTGAGCGCGTATCTGGGGTTGAGGTTCGTTTCGGGGTCGGTTCGGAATTCAAGATTAATTTTATTCTCAAATTTATTGAGGTCGGCCGCGGAGACCTTCCTCGGCGCCAACTCGAGCTTCTGGCCCGACACCAGAAATTCCAGTTTTTTAACCGAGTCATCAAAGTTTCTCGCGGCGCCGAGGAGATTTTTTTGGTATTTGTTTTCTACCCACTCTTTGGCAAAATTATTAGGCAGCATCACAAAAAGCGTACCTTCTTTTTCATCGGCGAGGCGGCTGTTCTTCAGCCATGTGGCGAAATTCGCTCGCGAGAGCTGCGTTTCCATCTCGCAGAGAATTGATTGCCAGAGAGTGTCGAGATTTTTTTCCATACCAGGCAGTAGAAATGCGATTACAAGTTTATTTTATCTCAAGCAATCGCGTGATTGAATTAATGACCTTTGCCTTTGTTCAATTTCTTCATTATGATTTCTGGAATTCCCAGATCGCATTTTCACTGCCTGGCATACGAACGATGATTCGAGAATACTTTTCTTACTTAGAATGTATAACCAACCCATCCAAAAAGCAACAAAATCGGATATCCATCTATTTTCTTCGTACTCGAACTCTATAGGAAACCGCAGGAAAGAAAACAAAGAAAATGTGGATGGCCTGTTGAAAACTTTTTTACGCGACATACCACAAAGAACGGTTGCAGAGAAAAACTATTATGATACACTGATGAGATGTCTGTAACCTATCAGCCGAAGAAGAGGAAGAGAAAACGAGCGCACGGTTTCCTCGGGAGGATGCGGACGCCAGGCGGCCGGCGGCTGCTCAACGAGCGGCGCCGCAAAAAACGCAGGCGCCTTGCCGTATGATTTCGAGAAAACTGCGCTTGCCGCGGCAGAGATTTTACGAACGACCGATTAGCCGCGTCGGCTCCGATTATTTTCTGGTAAAAATTTTTAAAAATGAACTCCGCCACAACCGTTTCGGAGTCGTTATAAGCGCAAAAGTCGACAAGCGTTCCAGCCGGCGCAATTTCTGGAGACGAGTAATCCTTAATTACGCGAGACGGCAGATTGGTTTCGGAAAAGACCTTTTGATTATCGTCTCCCCACGGATACGCGAGTTATCGAAAAGCGCGGCAGAACAAGAACTCGAAAAAATTTTTAAAATATGATTAGCCACTTCTTCTATATAATTTTTTATCAGCCGCCCCTGAACGCCCTTATTTTTTTCTATAACACGGTCGCATTCGGGAACTTCGGCCTGGCGATAATTTTTCTGACGGTTCTTATCCGGCTGCTTCTCTTCCCGATTTTTCATAAAAGCGTCAAGCACCAGATGGTTATGCAGCGGCTCCAGCCGAAACTCGAAAAAATCAACCGGGAGCACAAGGATGATAAAGAAAAAAAGCTTAAAGCCACAATGGAGCTCTATCAAGAGCACGATATCAATCCCTTTTCCGGATTTTTTCTTTTGCTGGTGCAGTTGCCCATCCTGATAGCTCTCTACCAGATATTTTTGGCGAAACTGACTCCTGAGACCCTCAGCGGTCTTTACTCGTTCGTGCATGCGCCGAAAATTTTGGACTATTCATTTTTTGGCTTGATAAATCTCGAAGAACGGAGTATCGTAATGGTGGGCTTGGCGGCATTGCTGCAGTATATCCAGGGAAGAATGAGCTTGCCCAAAATTGAGAGCGGGAGAGAGCTCGCGTCCGCCGAAAAAATCAATCGGCAAATGGTCTTTATGGCGCCGCTCATAACTCTTCTCATTTTTTTTCGGCTCCCGGCCGCCGTCAGTTTATACTGGGTGGTGAGCTCGCTTTTTTCTATTTTCCAGCAAGAAGCAGTGAACCGCCAGTTGAAACCGAACCATGAAGAACCAGGAAATTCTCGCAAGAAAAATAATCGAGTTGATGGGGTTTGACGACTATACGTTCGAGCTCGACGAAGAGCATCGGCATGGAAGAATTTTTATCCATAATCATCCGATTCTGGTGAAAGAGCACTTGCCGGCGATTCTCGAATCGCTGAACCATCTGGTTCAACTCGTCGCAAAAAAAGAGAACGAACCTCCGTTCTTTTTCGACGTCAACAATTACCGGCGGGAGCGGGAAGAACTTATTTCTGAACTCGCCCGGGCCGCGGCGCGGAAAGCCGTCGTCACAAAAGAAAGCATCTCTCTGCCGGCGATGAATTCCTACGAACGGCGCCTGATACACGTGGAGCTCGCCGCCCACCCGGAGGTGACAACCGAGAGCGCCGGCACCGACAGAGAACGATACGTAATCGTAAAACCGATTGGAGAGAAGGCGGGCTAGCGGAAGCGTATCGAAAATTCAGTTTCCAATCGGAACAGAATAAACTTTTTTGTCGAAGCGGTTGATGAAAAAAACGTTTTGATTGAAGATTTTAATATCTGAAGCGTCGAGATTTTTTGCGGAATCGCTGAAAAGCGCTTTGACAGTGCCGTCGTTCACATTTATCTCAAAAAAGTCATCGGAAGTGTAAAGAGCTTTTTCCTGATACGCGTCAGGAAGCGTGTCGATGCCGAGAAGTTGTTGGTCTCGCGGAACCGCGCAGATAAGCATCGGCTGGGTTTTTGGCGCCCCGCCTGCGGTGAGCGACTTATACCGAGTTTTATCGAGGGGAGCTGAACCGCCGGATGCCGGAGCGCTTGTGCTTGCTTTGGTGGTGGAACTCGCGGACTTGCCCTGAGCGGCATTGAAGGGTTGAGTCGGGGGAGCAATCGGTTTATCGTAAAAAACGCATTTTGAAGGGAATGTAAGGAAACTCAGTTGTTTAAGCGGATTTCCGGATTTATCAACCAACCGCAGCTGCCCGCCTTGCTGGTTCTGATTTGCCGAGAACATCAGTCCGAACGGGGCAGGTGAAGAACTCCAGACCGTTTGGAGACCCGGCTGGTCCTGGATAACCGGAGAAATAATTTTTTTTGCGGGGTCGAGCGACCAAAGCGATGAACTCCATAGAGCGCTCGTTTTGTCGGCGATGAGTATCTGGTTCGGAGCAAGCCAGTTGAGCGTCATATCTTCCTGGCGGAGCGGGAGCAGCGCCTTTGGCTTAGAAGAAGAACTCGCCGCGTCTAAAAGAGAAAGAACGCTTCCGCCTGTGGTGAGCGAAGTCGAACCGCCCGATACTCCGGAAAAGTACGCTATCTGATAGTTGTTGGGAGACCAGACCGGGCCACTGATGTTTTGCGGGAGCGGCTGCCAGGTTTTTTGAGCCGTGTCGAAAATACTTGTTTGATTTCCCGAAGAGCCCCCCATTGTCACTAAGACCTTTTTGCCGTCGAAAGAGAAAGAAGCAGCCGTGATATTTTTAATAACGCTTGCGCTGATGGGCTCGGGCTGGCTGTTGTCTGTGGTGAGCGAAGTCGAACCGCTTGTTTTAAAAATTTGTCCGTCCGTTTGGACAAAGAACACCGTATTTTTCGCATCAACGAAATAATCAAGAGAAGGAGCGTTCACCGCGGTCCTTAAATTTTCAACCGGACCGGTTGCCTGTTTGACGTTTTGTGTGCTGTTCGCGGTTTTTGGCAGTTGGACCGTCGGGAGATTTCCAGATACGGTGGTCGTCGAGGGAGTTGCTGACTCGTTGCGCGAGCGAAGATAAAATCCCAAGAATATTAACGCGGAAACTGCGAGGATGACGAGAATGATTATGATAACTTTTTTCATATCAATTGCATGATTCTTTTGGCACTGTACTGCAAGACGTTCCTCCATTGCCGCACTTCGTGCTACATTCTTGCGAACTGTCATAACAGCCCTCGCCGCTAGCTCCTGTCGGACATTTGAAACGGGTAGTGCTGGCAGATGGCGAGTTTGAGGTGTTCGTCGTATTCTCTATCTTCTTCAACTCCGGCAACTGTAGATTCACCAACCCAGGATTAATCGTCGTCAACACAATAAACGCCCCCAACAGAAGCAGGACCCCCAGTAATGCTTGTAATATCTGGTCTCTCGCGTCGCTCTGCGTAGAAGGATTCCCTGCCGCAAACGTGTATCGCAACCCTGCATACACAATCATCCCAAACGCCAACAGCCCCGCAATCATCAGAGAGAACTGATAAAACCCACCTACCCATGCCCCGGGGTTGTCTTTCAGCGTAGAGCCGCCGGGGATAGAGACGTCGACGTCGGCGGCATGCGCCCATCCGAGCAGCAGGAAAAAAGAAAAGACGGCGAAAAAAATCAGAAATTTTCTCATGGTCTATATATTAAATTAACGTTTCCCGAAGCTCCTTCGAATGTATTATTTTTGTTTTGCAGAGTGAACACTACATTAAGCGCCGAACCAACCGGCGCGTCCTGGTTCAGCCGTACGGTCAGCACATCCGGATTTTCCGTTCCGGACGGAGCTGCGCCGTTTATGCTCCAAGTGAAGTTCAGCGGCGAAATATCTCTGACGTTAAAAAAGTAAGGCAGGCCGGCCAGTTGAATCGGAGAAGCGGAAAATTCGTTCTGCGGGAACGGAGCGTCAATCACCGCTTTTGGCGCGACAATGGGTATCTCAACGGTTTTCAACTGCGGGCCCCGTTTATAATTCGGAACTTCAACCCGTAAATCAATCGTGCCGCCGGCCGCGTCCGGCGCCCTGAATTCAATATGCTGGAGCCCTTTGCCGCCCTGGAGAAAATTATTGTTCGTGTACCAGTATACGGTTTGCGCCGACAGGTCAGCCGGCACTCCCCCGTCAATCAACTCAAACGAAACCATAACCATGGAATTCGCAGTTGGCAGAATCTTTCCTCCGAAACCCGGCGGCGCGTAAGTTCTTGACTGCCAGGTAATCATAAACTGCGGGTTTGCTGTTTGGGCCCGGACACTAGCCCAAAAAATGCCAGTCACCGTAGCGACTACGACCGTAACTATGACAATGGCAAAAAATTTGGTTCTCATGCCGCTTTTCTTAAGTCAACTTCGTTATCGTTTAGTTGGACATTCTGTCTTTGCCCTTGCTCTTGCCTTTGTTTTCTCCTTTGTGCTAAGTCTATCACGTTGTTTTTGTTTTGCTCTTCCCCTCTTTTGTTCGGATTCTCTGGAGGAGTTTCTTTTTGTTCTTCGTCTTCATCCTCTTTTTTGTTTGAGTCCGTGGGCGTTTCTTCGGTCAACTCTTTCCGTAATCTATCAAGAATCGGTTCTTCTTCACCAAGGGCTTCGGGAGGAATTTCTTTTTCCGCAGCCCCCGTTTCCGGCGCTCTTGCTCCAGGTTCTTCGGGCCCTCTTCTTCCACCCATTGCTTCGGTTTCAGCGGTCCCGCCGGCTTCTTTTGCTCCGGCCGCAGCTCTTCCAGCGGCTGCTCTTGTTTCAGCGCCAGCCGTTGCTGTTTCGGTCCCGGCAGCCGCAGCTCCTCCAGCCGCCCCTTCGGTTGCTCCCGCGGCCGCAGCGCCCGCGCCGCCTGTTGCAACTGCCCCGCCCACCGCCGTCGTAAGGGCTGCCGCTTTCGGATGATTCGCCATCATGATCGCAAAGCCAGTGGTAATAAATTCGCTTCCAGGAATATTTACAATATTGCCGAGCCCTCCAAGGACGGGAATAAAGGATGTAAATGAGCTAAGCGATGCTTTTTTGCCGTGCGTCTTCATTATAAACCATCCCTGGATAACTGCCCACGTGATGGGCGAGACGAGGAAAGAATTGCCGAGGTATGTAACTTGCCCGATAATCGGTATAGGAAACAGGAGGGCGGTGGCGAGGTCGGCCGCGTCAGAAAAGCCGGCGACAATCATTAAAAGAACAATACTTACCGTATCAAATGGTTTTTCTTGCTCATCCATATTTCTAATTGCATCCCCTTGCGAGAAACCGGGTTAAATTTTGCCTGGAACTTCTCCTCCTTTCTCCTCAACGGGCTTACTTTTCTCTTCCAACAACTGTTGGGGATTAGTTGTGATTACCTGGTCTTCGAAGTACGAAGCGATTATTTGGATGGCGATGTGCCGCCGGCCCGCGAAGAAAAGGCCGCTGCCGACCTCGGCGGTCAGAAGATAACTTTTTTCCGCTTCGGTCAGGTCGAACGCTTTCGCGACGATATCAATGGTCGCCGGCGCCTGGCGCAGAAGAAGCTGGAGCGAGGAGTTGGTGATAATGGGCCGTCCGTACGGCGAGCGCAAGAAGTCCTCCACGTCCTGGGTGATGGTTGAAACACCGAGATAATATTTGCGGGCTCGTTTTGCCAAGCCGAACAGAAACGACGCGCTCTCCTCGTATTTCATCATCCACCACGCCTCATCGATAATCATTATCCGTTTTTTGAGCTTTGCGCGAATCAGGTTCCAGATGAAATTAAGAATCACATACATGGCGATTGGCCGGAGTTCGTCTTCAAGGTCGCGGATGGAAAACACAATCAAACGGTTGTTGATGTCCACGTTTGTCGGCTGGTTCACAAATCCGGAAAAACTTCCTTTAGTGTATTTGTAAAGGCGTTCGGCGATTCCCTTGCCGCCCTCGAGATTTCCGAGAATCGTTTCGAGGTCTTCGAGAAGCGGCGCTTTGGCTTTTGAAAAATCTTCGTCCGGAGTAATTTCGCGCGACGCATACGTTTCGGTAATCGCGCGGTCAAGAAGCGCGTCTTCTTCAGGCGTGAGTTTGCCGAGCATAAGTTTCAGCAAGCCCGCCAAATTGACGATATGCGAGCGGAGCACGTCGGCCGGGGTTTCGTTTTCCGGTATAATCGGGATGTCAAAAGGATTGACGTGCTCGTGCGAGGAAAGCGAAATGTTGAAAAAACTGCCGGCAAAACTTTCCGCCAGGCGCTGGTATTCGTTTTCCGGGTCAATGACGATGACATCAAGGCCCATCATCAGCGACCTGATTATTTCAAGCTTTGTGGCATAACTTTTACCGGACCCGGATTTTGCAAACACCACCTGGTTCGCGTTTTCCATTGAAAACCGGTCGAAGATGACCAAACTGTTGTTGTGACGGTTGATGCCGTAGAGTATGCCCTGGTCAGAGGTCAAATTGTCGGAGATGAACGGGAAGAAGGAAGAAATCGGGCCCGAATCCATCGGCTGGTTAATGGAAAGTTTGTCCTGGCCGAGCGGCAGAATGGAAAGGAGGGCGTCAAGCTGTTGGAACAGCGCCGGTTTGATATAGACGAGCTTTGCTTCCATCAGGGAAACGATCTGGCTTTCGAGCCGCTCCAGGTCTTCGAGCTTGTCGGCGTAGAGCGCGATATAGACGCCGATGCTGAACAGTTTTTCCTGCGCCTGCTGGAGCGAGTCGCGGAGGCCTTCCACGTCCTGGAGCGCGGTTTCGAGCATCGGATCGCGGACCAGCCCTTTATCCTGCTGGTCGCTTATTTGAGATTGTATCTGCGCGGTTTTTTTCCGGAGATTTTTTAGCGCGAGCCCCGTGTCAACGGGATTCACGAAAATCGCCACATCAAAAAGATTCGGGAAGTTTATAAGAGAATCGAACCAGCCGCTCGAAAGGTATCTCGGATAGGAAAAGACAAAGAACGTTTTCAGAAACTTCCCGCCGATTTTGAGGTAGTTTGAATTTACCTCCAGCCCGGCCGGCGTGATTATTTTTTTGAGGTTTTCGAAATTATTTTCTGGCATGATAATAAAATTTTCAATTTACAATTTACATTGAATTTACAATGATGCAATGACCCAATTGTTTTTGTTTGAAAATTGAAACATTGTAAATTTATTGAAAATTGCTACTTGAAAATTATTTCACTTCTTGTTCGGCCTTGCCCGGGGCAACGATATTTTCTTTTTCGATGGTGCCGGGGTTATAAAAATTGTAGAAAAGCTCGATGAGTTCTTCATCGTTCAGCGCTTTCGCCTCGAGGTCAATCGCCTGCAGTCCTTCGACAACCTGATTCACCCGCTGGAGAAGTTGTTCCAAGTTTTTCTCGAAATCCATTTTTTTCTCCTCAAGCGCTTTTTCCGCTTCGGCTTTGCCTTTTTTCTTCAAGAACGGGAGAAAATTTCCGAGCGTTCGTTTGTCCGGGAGCGCTACGGCGAAGAACGGCACGACGACCAGAAACGTTTTCGCCATAATCGGGTTTTCCTGGACAAATCCGCGGATGAATTCGCGGTATTCTGCGATTTGATTTTGTAGAAGCTCGGTGGACTCTTTTTCGATGCGGCCTCCGAGAACGGCGAGATAGTCCTCGATATTTATTTTTCTTGAGTGGATGACGATTTCAATCGGGAAATCCAAACCGTTCAAAAAACTCTGGTACGCCTGAGTAATCATTCCCTGCTCCGATTCCGACTTCAAAGAAAAATTTATGCCGCCGACCATAACGATTTGGCGTAAGCTGCCGTCGCGGAGCAAGACGGTGTTCTTGCTGATATTTTCTATCGCAACCAAATCCTGCGCGTTGCCGAAATTTTTAGCCATGTCGTTATTATAACCTTAAATTTTTAATTCTCAATTTACATTGAATTTACAATGTTTCAATTTTCAAACTCGATTTCTACCCCCGATTGTTTCATTGAAAAATTCATTGTAAATTGCTACTCGAAAATTGAAAATTCTCATCTGTAGTCTACTCTTTTCATCGCCCGGCGTTCGCCGCTGATTTTCTGGATTATTTCGTAGCGTTCTTTCGCCCGCCGGAATCCCCGCTGACCTTCTTCAGCGATGGTTTTGCTGCCGGTCTGAACGTTCTGCCATGTGTTCCGAAGCGACAATCCGGAAAGAATTTTTTCAAGCGACATTCCTCCGGCGAATTTTTGGAGCGTTGACTCGGTTTTCGGCAGTTCCGGATGTTCCGGCTGCCAGACATAGGTTTGCGGCTGCCAGTAAAAATGAACCGCCGACAACATCACTCGCACCAATGGCCGGCCGTTGATTTTCACGAACGCAAGCGATGCCGCCGCGCCCGCCAAAAAGATGGAAAGAACAAGCCAGAGCCACATCTGGACGGAAAAAAAGAGCATAAAACTCAGACCGCCGGCGGCCGCCACATACAAAAATTGTTTGAGCGTCAGCGGCCCGACGATTTTATCTTCAACTTCGATGAATTGAGGAACTTGGAATTGCATGGTGATAAAATTTTTAATTTACAATTTTCAATTTACATTAAATTTACAATGTTTCAATTTTCAAGTTTTTTTCTTAAGGAAGAAATGATCTTTTGAAAAATCATTGTCAGTTCTTGTGCCTCTTGCCATAATTTCTCGATCTCTTCTTTTCTTTCAGGAAAACATGTTGTCATCATACGAAGCCAGTGTTTAGTTTCTTGTACTTCTTTTTTGCAGATAAAAATTTTGTTTTGAAAATCTTTTTTGGAACTGGCGCCATTTGCCTCCATATAATTTGCTCCAACGCTTGTTCCGGAACGAATAAGTTGGCTTATAAGCGGTTTTGTGATCACGTCTTGCGGTATGCTCCGGCAGAATTTGATTACCTCCTCTCCAAATTTAGCAGTTCTCTCTTCTAAATCGTAACCGTTTGCTAATTGTTTCATTGAAAATTTACTGAAAATTGCTACTTGAAAATTGAAAATTATTTTACTTCCGGCTTCGGAAGCTCCGGTTCCTTAAGAGGATCAGGCAGGCCAGGTAGTAGAAATGCGATTTTATCTGGTTTTTCTGTCTGACTTCCGTCAGACAGAGCAATCGCATTTTCACTACCTGGCAGGAATTTTTCCGTTTGAGATATTTTTTGTTTCAGACGATCAAAAATCCCAGCCGGTTTAATCTGCGGCATTACCGGCAGATTGCTCGGCGGGCTTGGTGGCTTTGGGGCATATGCAATTGGAGTCGGTGTCGGCGGCTTGGGTAGCAAAATCTCCACCCTTTTTGATTCGAAGGGCGCAAGCGGTTTATCCCGAGCGAAGTCGAGAGGGGTCCGGGATTCGCTGTAATGGACCACGCGCGGTTCGACACGGCTCACCACAGGCGGAGGCGAGATAGGCCTCGGTTTCATTTCCATAACCGGCCCAATTTCGATTTGCGCGGGTCTGGGCGGAATCGCTGAATCAGATTTTATTCCCTTGGATTCCTGTTGCGGAATTTCAAGTTTGAATCCGCTGACTGATTTTATGGGCGCGAGTTCTGATTCTTGGTGGATGATAACCGGCCCAATGGGCACTTCTGACTTTTGCCCGCCCGCCGAAGCTTCAGCGAAGGCGGGACTAATAACTGATGACTGTTGACTCGCAAGAGGCATCGGTTTCGGCGGTTCAGGAACTTTTACTGAAGGACTCGGAGTAATTGAAAGAACCGACGGAATAACCTCGGTTGAAATTATTTTCGGTCCGCCGGTTGGCGGAGGAGGAACGCCCGCCGTCGGGGGCTTTGGAGCAACTTGCGGCTGTATCCCAGAAATTGTTTTTGTCGGAACACTCGGCGGTGGCGCTACGGGAATCCCAGTCGCAAGGGCAGTCGGTCTTTCTATCTCTTGAACAATTTTTTGCTGCTGGGTTTCCGGAACCGCCGGCGCGTAAATTTTTTCAAGTTCGTTCCGAAGCGGATTGAAAATGCGGCTGTTCAAAGTGTTTGCGATTGTTGCCGCGATATTCGGGTTGATTCCCAAAGCATCCTGTATCTCTTTGGCAATGTCTTCGGGATGGAGAAAACCCGATAACACATATCCGGCCAGCTTTGAAACAATACGAATTTTTTCTTTGGGCAAGTGTTCAATCTCTCCTGCTTTCCAGACGAAGTCCGAGTTGACGTCGGAAACGATGGCCTCTTTTAGGACCATCGGCAGGATATCCCAGCGGTCATACAGTTGTTGTTCAGGAACGTTAATAGTCATGGATTATTTTATGTGGTGGGGGTTGGTCCTGCTGCTGGAGGGGGCGCTGCTGGAGGAGCGGCGGTCGCGGTCGTAGGAGCCGAAGTTGTCTCAAGCGGTGCTATATGGAAAGTGTTGTTGTGAATCATCCTTTTAATTTTCCCTACTGCTTCAGCGTCAATCATCGTTGCGACCTCGGGAAGTATTTCATCCTCGAATCTTTTCAGTGTCTTACCCGACAGCTGAGACAATATTGAAGGGAGGATTCCCAGGTTGAATTGCGCTATTTCCGCTACCTGGGCTATCTGGAGGCGCTTTTTGTTCTCGCCTTCCAATCCGGCAAACCCTTTTTCATTCAATACCTCTTCCCAGTTCTTTCCTTTCGATGGGTCGCCTTTCTTCAATCCGCTTATCAACGGATGAAGGGCCGTGCGCAACTCGGCCACGTCCGCTCCCTTGCTCGCAGCCTTCCGTGCCTTGTCTTCAGTCAGCACCGCCTTGTTGAGGTTTTTATATTCATTTTCTTGTCCGAAGCCCGTGAATGCCGAACCCAAAACCCTTCCTTTTTCGAGGTATACGTCGAGGTTTTTGACTTTGTCGAGATCACCGCGCTCCCGCAGCTTGTTAAGAGCGACCATCATGTACGGCGCGCTCATCGTTGAAATATTATTCGCCAGCTTTTCACTGCTTTGGCTTCCAATTTCTTTTTCCGCATTATGGTACATTGCTTCGCCCTGTTCGCGGCCGATTTTTTGAAGCCCGCGCCCTGCCAAGTTCACGCCATAACCTATGCCGCTCCGCCGCAAAATCTTACTTCCCAATCCCTTGCCAGTGGCGAAGCCTTGAAGTCCTGAGGCCACTTTCTGTCCCCATTCCCCGCGGAGCGGCCTGGTAGCGAATTGTCTGCTTCTTCTCCCCGCCCATGCCCCGGCTCCCTTTCCGATCCCTTTGACAGCCCCATATGCAGAACCCGCGAATGCGATGCCCATCGAGTTCGCCGCGTAAAGCCCCCCGACCATTAACCCTACGACGATGCTTACCTGCATCATATTCACAATGAGTGGAGCAAAGATATTAGTTAGGACTGCGGCGATCGCCCCCCAAGCGCTATCCGTTTGTTTGTAGCTGTCGAAATTGAACACTCCCTTACCACTGTTTACTTTCGAGGCAGCGTTAATCGCGAGCCACAAAAAGAAAACTACGAATGGAGAAAAAAAAGTCCATTTGAGGAAATTATGCCACCATTTTTGCCAATGCGACTGGGTGAACGGAAATACCCACGCGACCCACACAAGCGGCATCAGAACCAAAAGAATGCCGAGGAATATGTATCGGATCACGAGCATAACAATCAGCGCGAATAACGTTATGACCATGACAATCAATGTCGCCACAATGAAGACAAGCGATGCAAAGGGGGCGAGAGTCTCTCCAATTGTGCCGCTGAATCCACTTCCTTCTGGAGGAGCAAACGAACCCTGTATTTTTTTGAGATCCTCAGGGGATATCGCGCCATTATTTTTATCATTTATAAAAGTGAATTCTCTTTGCGGCTGAAACGCACTCCCGACATTGCTCGCAAATTCCATAGGCCCACCCAGGTCCTTTAAAAAGAAGCCTGTCAGTTGATCTGAGAAGTTTATTATTACGCCCGTAATCACTAAGCTGAAATTTACCAGTATCGCGGCTGCTACGAGCTTCAAAAGAATTTTTTTCATCCCGTACTGCTCGTATCGCAAAATCGTCGCAATCGCGACAACGATTATTCCGAGGACAAATCCTAAATTGGTGAGAGAAAGTGTAATGGGAAATCCGGCTTCAACCGCGGGCGAATCAACTATATGGCTGCTGATAGTAAGCAAAATTCCTATCATCCAGGCCTCAACGGCTATGAGAAGTCCCGCCACAAGGGCGATAAAATAAGACCCCCATGAGACCGCCCAGTTAGTAAAACAGGATGGAGTAACGCAGACCGCATAAGCGAAGTTCGGAGCTAGCAACAAAAAAATTACAAATACGATAACCGAGCCGGCTAATAAGCGTCTCGTTTTGAACGAATCGAAATTTTTCACCAACTTTTTGAACGTATTCATTGTTTCAGATGTATGGCGCGACTGGGGACGATGAAGATGCTATGTAAGGTTTTTACGATTGGTTTGAGCATTTTACTTTTATGGCCTCGGTAGGGGGTTAGGGTATGATCATCTGTAGCGTTGAAGTAGCGTCAATAAGCTGGAAGTTGCAGACGTTCGGCAGGTTTGCCTGTGCGCTGATTTGAAGGTTCTGAAGCCGAGTCAGCCGGCTGGCTGCGGTTTGGTTGTTGATATCAGCCACAGCGAGGTCAATACCCTGGAGCCGGTCGGCAATATCGCTAAGAGCTTGGGCGCTCGTTGCGTTGTTAACCTGGCTCTGAATTGATTGGAGCGTGGTGCCCGACGCGTTCTGAAGTTCTGTTTGAACATCAATTTTCAGCGAGTTCAGAGCTGCGATTTTCTGCTGGCTGTTCGTTGCTAAACTCGCGCAACTCGAAGCCACCTGGCCCAAAAGAGTTATTACCTGCGGCTCAAGCGCGAGCCATTGGGTGTTGGCAGTCGCGGTATCTTGAAATCTTTGGAATGTTCCATTTCTCTGCTGGAATGCGATGAGATTATTCAAGTTTGATCTCAGCAGAGCGATGCTTCCCGGGTCAACTACGCCCGCCGGTATGGCATTTGCAAAATTTGTCGGCGCCGGATTCGAGGCCTCGGTTAAAGCGCTCAAACCACTCATAATCATCCTGTTGATGCTGGCGTTGACGATTGCGCCAACCAATTCTTCAAATCGCTGAGCGGGGAAAATTCCTTCGACTGGCCAGCCAAGCGCTTTCGTTAGTGATTCTCCTACCGTGGCGCCGGGCGTCTGTATTATTTCCTTGTCGCAGACGGTTGCGCTTGGGTTATCGCAGTTGCCGTTGTTTACTTCTTCAACAGTACACACTGGATGCGACTTCACGCATTTCGTCGCCCCAGGCAAAAATCCCTTACTCGCCACTGACTGCAGTCCGGCTGCATTCAAAGCATCAGCCGCTACGCGCTTTATGTTTTCATTAACTTGAATCAAACCGCCGAAGAAATTATTCTGGGGCTGGAGTGTTGCGCCATAGGCAATCCATCCGCCGGTCTGAAAGTTGTTATAAAAACCAGTGACGTTCCCGATTATTTGCGTCAGCGTGCAACGCACCGAGGTGCTAAGATTCGGCACTGGAAGGACCGCCACTCGTATCAAGGGGCCTATGTTCCCGCAGAGAAATGGATATTGGTCGGACAGGGCTTGGCCGGCCGCTTTGTCGCCAACATCCTTTAGAAATCCTTTCCAGTCCGTGATGAATTTCGGATTGCCGTTGCCCGCAATCCAGTTGACCACCTGGTTCTCGAATGTGTCGATGAGGATTTTGACCGCGATCCGGAGCGCGGTGGTGTAGACCCACTTCCAAACTTCATAGGCGTGGGTTTTGATCCAATCTACGACTCGAGCTACATAGTTGAGTATAGTTGTTGCCCAAGTTCCATACGTTGCGGCAGCTATAGCTACATCTTTACCAAATACAGCGAGCGTGAATGGGTCAACAACTACCGCTACTGGCGTAATACCAGTGCCCAGAACCTGCGCCTTGGCTTCCTTGACACCGAAAATTTCATTTATCAAAAAAGAAATTTTATTATCTTCTTTCGAATTAAAAGAAATTTTTTGGGGGATGTTTCGGACTTCGTCCCCGATGCGCTTGACATCGCGGCCCACTATTTCATTTTCGTTTTTTAACACAACGACGGCTTTCAGGGGGTCTGTTTGGTAATTTCCGGCGATTTCAAGCACTTTCTTTTGGTTTGCGAAAAACTGGAGCAAGCTCCGATGGAACTTGACGAGCGGCTGCGGCACAGGCGCTCCCTTGAGTTTTAGAAGGGCGCTTTCAAACACAAGCTGACTGAGCGCAAGAGTGTCGGGCGCTGAGCCCGGATTTGTCGTATCAATCCGCGCGGTGCTTGAAGCAAAGTCCGCGAGCGCCGATTTAACGGCCGCAACGTAATCCTCCGCATCGCGCGCAGCGTATGTTTTGAGAATTTTCAAATCCGAATCCGGGATTGTTTCATCAACCGCAAACGTACTGCTGGTGATTGCCTGTTGGATGAGCACTGCCGCAGAGTCCTCATTCGGAAGATTCAGCCCTGCGGGCTTGCCGTTTTGGTCGAGCTGGGGGCCATCCGGATTATGGGCAATTACTTGCTGGGCAAAAATGCCCGCAAAATTCTGGGTGAGGTTAGAAGTATCGATTGTCTGCCGGCCTGCTTGAACTGCATTTTGATTTGCTGTTGCTTGTGAATTCGCCGGCGCAAAAGAATTCTGCGGCAGCTGCTCGACAAACGCGTTTTTGCCGATGGAAAGAGGATTTTGGTTTTGAGGAACGGTTGAGGCAGAAAAAGACAACGGCGCCGGCTTGTCGAAGTTCAGAAAAATAAGTGTTAAGGAGCCGGAAAGCGCCGAGAGTATCAGGAATCCCGTAATCAGTTTTTTAAGGTCGGATGGATGCATTTTCCCTCTTTAATTATAGTGCATCAAAAAGAAAAAAGGAGCGGCGTTATCCCCAGTTCGACGCGAAGCTGAAAGTATTAACATTTTCTACGATCGTAGAAAATGTTAATATTCTTCCTTTTCTCCAATTTGGGCCTCGACGATGTCGGCGATTTTGATAATATCTTTAATCAAAAGATTTTGCGGTCGGCTGGTCGGATCAATGCCGATTTCTGAGAGTTTTTTAACGAGCGTTTCTTTTTCTGTTTTCGTGCCGGCAACGAGATTATTCAAAATCGTTTTTCTGGGTTGCTGAAAAAGTATTCGCACTGCTCGGTAGTATTTATCCGCGTCAATCCGCGTGTAATCTGCGTGAATCCGCGTTAGAGTGACAATCGCCGAATCCACTTCGGGTTTGGGCTTGAAGTCGTTTCTCGAAACATAACCGATGATTTCCGGTTTTGCCCAGAACTGAACGCTTGCCGCGAGCCGGCTCATTTTTGGCGGTTGTTCTGCCAACCGTTCGGCAACTTCTTTTTGGAGCGTGAAGACGGAGCGGCTCGGCTTGTGTTCGAATTCGGAGATCAGCCGCAGCAACTTGCCGGTGATGTAGTAGGGAATGTTGCCGGTCAGTTTATAGCCGATTGGTTGATTGGTTAATTGGTTAATTAGTTTTGGTAAAACTTTTAAGGCGTCACCGTTTATAATTTCAACTTTTTTTTCTTCTTCGTATTTTTCTTTTAAATGTTCTGCCAGGATGCTATCTTTTTCAATCAAAATCAATTTTTGTTCACTATTTTCCCCAATGAACCAATCAACCAGTTCACCGGTTAACTCCCCGTGCCCCGCGCCGATTTCAATCACAACATCGTTTTTTTGCATATTAAGCGCCCCGGCAATTTTTTTGAGTACCGATTGGTTGATAAGAAAATGTTGGCCGAAGTGAGTCATAAAATATAAATTTACAATTACCAATTTTCAATGAATTTTCAATGAAACAATTTTCAAACAAACGCGATTGAAACATTGAGTAATTGTAAATTCAATGTAAATTGAGAATTGAAAATTGTGTTTAATCCAACGTAATATACCGTTCTTCGCTATCAACATCGAGCGTTCGCCGGTCTCCGGAAGACAAACTTTCAAACTCCGCCAATTCAGAAGGCAGCTCTCCGAGAAATCTCGACGGGATATCGTGAAAACTCAAAAAGAGTTCTTTTTTCGCCCTCGTCATCGCGACATACATGAGCCGGCGTTCCTCTTCAAGTTCGGCTTCGCTCCCGAGCGAGCGGTTATGGGGCAGAATTCCTTCACTGCACCCAGCCACGAATACCGCGTCGAATTCGAGCCCCTTGGCAAGATGAATGGTCATCAAATGGACTGATGACTGATGACTTATAACTTTTGACTGCTCATTTTTGTTATTAGTTATAAGTTTTTTGTTATAAGTCGCCGAAGGCGCATCCATGGGCTGGAGAAGCGCTATTTGTTCCAAAAATGGGGCGAGTTCCGTGAATCCAGAAGCGAAATTCAGAAGCTCGGCGATGTTTTCTTTTCTGTCGTCCGAATTCGAGAAATTTTTTTCAATGAGCTCGAAGTATCCCGTTCTTTCTAAAAAAGTACTCACGAGCTCTGACGGCGAAAAATATTTTTCATTTTTCAAGAACTCATGGAATTTCAAAAACCTGCCTTTGGAAAGATTTTTTTCCAGGCGTTCGCGGCTGACTTCATCTTTCGGATTTTGTACCAGCCGGAGCGCCGCCACGATGTCTTTGATTTCTTTTCGTTCGTAGAATCGGAGCCCCCCGAATATTTGGTATTGGATAGCGTGCTCGATGAGCGCCTGTTCAATTGCGCGCGACTGCGCGTTGGTCCGATAAAGTATCGCAGTGCTTTTTTTGAAAATTGGAAATTGAAAATTGGAAATTGTTTCTGCTATCCACTCCGCTTCGGTGTCTTCGTCTTCCGCCTCGACAATTCTTACCGGCGCTCCTTCTTCGTTTTTGGTCCAGAGGTTTTTTGGTTTTTGATAGTTATTTTGCTGAATCAGCGCCGAGGCCGCTTTGATTATGTTCGCGGTCGACCGGTAGTTTTCTTCGAGAACGACGACGTTCGCGTCCGGCCAGTCGTTTTCAAAGTCTAAAAATATTTTGAAATTTGAACCGCGGAAGCTGTAAATCATTTGTTGGTCGTCGCCGACCACCGAGAGCCGCGCCGGGTCGCCCGCCAAAAGCCGGATAAGTTCGTACTGGCAGTTGTTCAAATCCTGATATTCGTCAACGAGCACGTATTGGAAGCGCTTCCGGTATTTTTCAAGAATTTCCGGATGCCCCCTGAAAACTTCTCCGACTTTTTCGATTAAATCATCGAAATCAAATGCGTTCTGTTTTAAGAGTTCTTGTTCATAGCGCTCAAAAATTTTCAGCATGAACGCGTCTTCTTTGTTGGAATGTTGAAGCCCGCTCATATCAATAACGCGATTTTTTATCCGCGAAATTTTTTGCGCGAAATAGGCCGGACCGCGGTCATGCGCCTCTTTTTTTGTTTCCCCGCCAATGGCCTTCATAATCTTTCGTACAAGCTGGAGCGAATCCCCGGCATCGAAAATCACAAAGGAAGAAGTCCTGGCGAGATGCCGCGCCTCACTTCTCAGGATTCTTGCTCCGAGCGAATGGAATGTCCCGATGAAGGAATCGGTCTTAGTCCCGAACCGTCCAGTCGGCTGTTGGTACTGGCCGACCCTCTGCGCCATTTCTTTGGCCGCCTTGTTGGTGAACGTGATAGCAATGATATGGTGCCCCGGTATCCCACTCTCTATAAGATAGAGGAGCCGACTCGTAAGCGTCCTTGTTTTGCCTGTGCCGGCGCCTGCTACAATCAAAAGCGGCTTGTCCGGTGCCTGGACTGCTAGTTTTTGTTGAGGATTAAGGTCGGGAAAGTTCATTTTTCTGATTTTTGGCGCGGCGAGTAAATTACCATGTTTTCCACAAGGGTGTTGCAGAATCGGCATGGCTTGTTATACTCGTACCTATCAGTACTATTCTATTCGAATACAATAGCGTTAGGAAGCCATTGGTAATGGCTGTTTTTTTGGTCATTTGCCTTATTTTCCTTGGTATGGGCTTGTTTTCTTCGAAAGCACAAGGGGAAATTGGGGTGTTTGGAGGCCCAGCTCCTGTTTCCGGGGCTCTGGCAGGGCTCTCGGGAGATACAGCAATGCTTACGAGCCAGCCCTTGCCGTATCCGCCCGTTCTCTCACCCGACTCTTCCGACGCTCTGGCCGACCAAAATATCTTCCAAATCGCGGTCTTGCAGGGAGTTCCCGGACCCAACGCTTCGACAGATCGAAATTTCGTGAAAGCATCCGTTGGTTTAGCAAGCGATACCGGTGCTTTCGACCCTAAGGCATATTTTATTCTTCCGACCCAGGGGTTTAACTGGGGCAAGCTTCATCCGCATAACGCGGTTGACATTGCCAATTCCTGCGGCGCCCCAGTAGTGGCTTCCGCCCAGGGGCTCGTATCCGATCTTTCTTTGGACTCATGGAGCGAGGGTTATGGCCATTATGTGATTTTGGCGCATCCGAACGGAATGAAAACGCGGGATGCCCACCTTGAACAAATTTTCGTTTCCTTTGGTCAATATGTAAAGCAAGGAGAGCTTATCGGCACGGTCGGCAGGACAGGCGATGCGACCGGCTGCCATGTTCACTTTGAAGTGGAGGGCAGTGCAAATCCGTTCGCGAGATAGTTTAAAGTCACGCCGCGCCGTGACATTTTTTGTATATTTTCCCGCTTCCGCAGAAACAGAGTTCGCGTTTGTTATGCTTCGCGAGAAGCCATGAGCTCGATTGTATTTTTCCGCCTCCTACGCTAAAAATCATTTCGCATCCGATTGAATCGCACACCGCGACCTCGGGGATATTGCTGTGGATTCTGTCGCCGCCGTTCGCAAAAATATCCGGCTTGAGTTTTTTAAGCTCGGCGCGAATACTCATGTCTTTCGGATTTTTCTTGTGGCTCGTAAGCATAACCCTGTCTACATGCCGGAGCGCCTCAATCAGTTCTTTGCGTTCTTGTTCATGCATAAACACGTATCCTTTTTTCTTTTTTAACCAGTTATCGTTGTTCAAAATAACCGTCAATGTATCGCCGAGCTTCCTCGCTTTTTCAAAAAGCCGGACATGCCCGATGTGAATCGGGTCAAATCCACCGCTTACGGCGACAACTTTTACTTTTTTACTTTTTTTAGTTTTCATATTTCTTCCCGCAGCCGGTAGCTGAACGCTTCGGCCAAATGTTCCGCTGAAACCTGCTCTTTTGCTTCAAGGTCAGCGATGGTGCGGCCGGTTTTCAGGAGCCGATAGTAGCCGCGGGGCGAGAGCCGTGTTTTGTCGAGAGTCGCGAGAAATTTTTCCGCGGATGCGTCGAGCGCCGCGAATTCTTCTGCTTGTTTTGAACTCATTTCCGCGTTTGTTTTTATTTTAAGTTTTTTGAATCGGCGGTCCTGAATTTTTCTCGCGGCCTCGACGTCCTTTTTTATTTTTTTACTCACGGGTTCCCGGTATTTCTTCTCGCGAAGTTCGGCGATTTTAACGCGCGGCACTTTTATCTGTAAATCGATGCGGTCAAGAAGCGGCCCGGAAATTTTTTTCTGGTATTTGATGACTTCGTACGCGGAGCACCGGCATTCTTTTTCCGGGTCGCCGTAAAATCCGCACGGGCACGGGTTCATCGCGCTTACCAAGGTGAACTTCGCGGGGAACACAATACTGCTCTTGGCGCGTGCCACGTGAACAGAGCCGGCTTCAAGCGGCTGGCGAAGCGCCTCCAGGATATTTTTCTGGAATTCCGGCAACTCGTCAAGGAAAAGAACGCCGCGGTGCGCCAAACTGATTTCTCCGGGTTTTGGCTGGGTGCCGCCGCCGATGATTGCGGCAATGGATGCGGTTTGGTGCGGCGACCTGAACGGCCGTTCTTTCATCAAACCGGACTGACTCAAACCGGCAGCGCTGTAAACTTTGGTCGTTTCAACGGCTTCGGCGAATGAAAGTTCCGGCAGAATCGCGACGAGCGCCTGTGCGAGCATACTCTTGCCGACTCCGGGCGGCCCGATCATCAGGAGGTTGTGTCCCCCGCTCGCGGCGATTGCGAGCGCGCGCTTCGCGTTTTCCTGGCCTTTGATTTCTGAAAAATCCGGCGCCGAGTTTTCACGAGGCGGCGAGTCCTTAAATATCGCCGGCCTTAACGTTTTTCGCTCCTCAAGAATTTCAATCGCGTCTTCAAGCGTATCAAGCGCAACGATATTGATTCCTTTTATAACCGCAGCTTCATTCGCGTTTTCAGAAGGAAGAAAAAGATATTTAAATCCCTTTTCGTGCGCCATTTCGGCGATATTCAGGGCGCCGCTCACCGGGCGCAAGCGGCCGTCAAGCGCCAGTTCGCCGATAAAAATTTTATTTTTCGTTTCGAACTCGGCGATTTGTTTGGTGGCGAGAAGATATCCGACCGCGATGGCAAGGTCGTATTGCGAACCGGTTTTTTTGATATCCGCCGGCGCAAGATTTATTGTGATTTTTCTGTTTTCCCGGTTCGGCGGTTTTATGCCGGAATTTTTGAGCGCGGAATTCACGCGTTCCTTCGCTTCGTTCAGCGCTTTGTCCGCCAAGCCGACAATGTTAAACGCGTGCAGGCCCACGTTCAAATCAACCTCCACTTCGATGAGTTTCGCGTTGATGCCCTCGAGTTCCGCGGAATAAACCTTGGCAAGATTTTTTACCATTTTATGGTAGCGATGCTAATATACGAAACTCATTTACTTTTGCATTGGCTGCAAAGGTTCGATTCGGGCACTAAACTCAAGACCTCTTCGGAAATTTCTTTGCCGCAGTTCTCGCAGGCGCCGTAGGTTCCGAGATGAATGCGATTCAGCGCCATATCAATTTCGTTCACCCGTTCTTTCATGGTCTGCGCGATCGACATCCGGTTCGCGAATGATTCTGATTCGTTGGCTTCTTCTTCTAAGTGGTCAACATCATTGCCGAAGTCCTCAACTTCAGAATATTTTCCAATCTTTACGAGCAACTCTGTCTTTCCCTGTTTTAACTTTTTTTCGTACTCCGAAATTTTTTCTTTTGTAAGCATAGTTTTTAATTTATGGCTTCAGAGTATCAGAAATTCGATGTTGGAGTCAATCCCTCAAAAAGCTCCCGTTCCAGCGAAACTGAAACTTGAGCGAGGCTCGCCTCAAGTTAAGACGAAGTGGTGCGGCACTTCAAAGTGAACATGATTTAACAATTTATTTAGTCATATGTCAATAAAAGCTCAAAAAGTCATCCTGCAAAACTTGATTCCTGCAATTTCATCCTGCAATTCTATCCTGCAAAATTGCAGGAATCATTTGCAGGATAGAATTGCCAATTGCAGGCAAAATTGCCGATTGCAGGCAAAATTGCAGTCAAAGTTGCAGGAAAGAGCAAAAATTGAATGTTTTGACAAACATTCTGCTAAACATCTCATTTATCAAAATAACTGATAAAGCTTGAAAAACCTACATTTTACGATTTTTTACGTTTTTGATGCCGGTACGCTAAACATTTTTTACAAAATTACTCAAACTTTGGGTTTTTATCATAAAAACCAGCTTTATAGATTTTATATATGAATTTATAGGATCCCGAGACTTCTGGATAGTTACCAATTTTTTCTAACCATTCTTCAAATTGCTTGCCCTTATTTCCATATAACCTTTTGTAAAAGAAAGGTACAATAATGTTTTTCAGTTGGCCTATTTCTCTCACAATAAGCATTGCTTGCGGGCCTCTTACGTATCCATCCTTTCCTTGATGATTATATTCATAAACCTTATTTTTCAACCCGAGCGTATCTCTTACCATTTTAAGAAGCTCTTTATCTCTCACATGCATTTTTAGAGCAAATGCCGGTACTTTGGTATGAAATTTTTTGCTCGTCGAGAAAGTAAACGTGCCCTCTCCTTCTGTAAGCCCCCGGATATAGTCATAAGGTAATTTTTTCTTTATTTCCATGTTTGTAATGTTTGCCGGATTACGTTAAAATCATAGCATAAAATGTTCCGCCGCGAAACATCGAACGTAAAAACCGGCCGAATCGGAGAAAATCTGGCCTGTGAGTATCTTGTGGGAAAGGGCTATCGGATTTTAAAACGCAACTACCGGCAGCCATGGGGAGAGATAGATATCGTTGCTCGGGCGCCCGATAACACGTTGGTTTTTGTTGAAGTGAAAACAATCAACAATCCGGGCGAAGTGTCGCTTTTGCCGGAAGATGAAGCAAGCGCGTCAAAAATAAAGAAACTCAAAAGAACTTGCGAACAGTTCGTTTCTAAATTCGAGGAGTTGCTTGATGAAAAACGCGGCTGGCGGATTGACTTGGTAGCGATTGAACTTCGAGATCAAGTTCCAACAATCAGACACTATGAAAATATCTATTGACATTATTGATAATTTATATTATTGTGATAGTTGACAATATCTTTCCCCTTATAATAGTATTAATTTATTCGAATCCGCCCTAAAAGCGGATTTTTAAATAGAGCATGTTTAACTTAAAAGATTTGGCAAAAGCAATCAAGCAAGTTGCCGAAGAAAAAGGACTGGAGCCGGAAAAAGTTCTCGAAGCAATCGAGTCAGCGATCGCGACGGCGTACAAACGCGAATACGGCAAGCGCGGTGAAATCGTCAAGGCAAGCTTGGATACAAAAAGCGGCGACTTGAAATTCTGGCAGGTGAAGGTCGTGGTTGATGAAACCACGGTGCGGTTTCCGGGCCCGGATAAAGACGAGTCAGCGGATTTTGGATATGAAAACGAAGAAAAATCCCGACGCTCCAATTTTGTTTCGGAAGTCGGGGCGCCGACCGAAGCGTCGGCGCTGGTTCGATTTAATCCGGAGCGCCATATACTTTTCGAAGAAGCGCGGAAGATAAAAAAAGATATCGCACTCGACGAAGAAATAACGTTCCCGCTCGAGACCCACGACGACTTCGGCAGAATCGCGGCGCAGGCGGCAAAGCAGTCGATTTTCCAAAAACTCCGCGAGTCGGAGCGCGAATCAATCTTGAAAGAGTGGCGGGATAAAGAAGGGCAGATCACGAGCGGCGTGGTGCAGCGGTTCGAAAAGGGCCATGTGTATATTGACCTTGGCCGCGCGTTCGGCGTGATGTTCGCGAATGAATCAATTCCGGGCGAGCACTACCGCATCGGCGAACGGCTCCGCTTTTTGATTCTCGCGGTTCAGGAAGACACGCGGGTGCCGGGCATCATTTTGTCCCGTTCGCATCCGAGATTCGTCAGCAAATTATTTGAACTCGAAGTTCCTGAAGTTCTTGAAGGCGCGGTGGAAATAAAAATGATTGCGCGGGAGCCGGGCAGCCGGACAAAATTAGCCGTGGCGTCAAACGCCGAAGGCGTTGACCCGGTCGGCGCCATGGTGGGCCAGCGGGGTACGCGCGTGATGGCAGTGAATAACGAACTCGGCAACGAAAAAATTGACATTATCGAATGGTCAGATGACCCCGCGAAACTCATCGGGAATTCTTTGTCGCCGGCAAAAGTGAGGTCCGTTGAAGTTATGCCGCGCCGCGAAGCCCGGGTCTATGTGCCGGAAGACCAGTTGAGTTTGGCGATCGGGAGGAGCGGTCAGAATGTGCGCTTGGCCGCGAAACTGACCGGATGGAAGATAGATGTTCGTTCACAAGCGAGGCCGGAAGAGGCCCAAGAGGGAGGCGTGGCATCCGGAGAAATTATTCCGGAAAAAGGGGACGAATAAATTTTTGGCTCGTAGTCAATAAATAATTAAAACTATGAACGAAATTATTTTCCCAATCGTTGCAAGCGGTATAAGTATCATCGCGGCGTTTGCATTCGCGTATAAAATTTCGCGCTATCCTTCGGGCGATAAAAAAATGGAGGAAATCGCGAGAGCCATTCAGGTCGGCGCCAAGGCGTATCTCAACCGGCAGTATAAAACAGTTGCGGCAGTCGCGATCGTCGTTGCGATTCTCATCGGATGGCTTTTGGGATGGGGGACTATGGCCGGGTTCGTTATCGGTGGAGCCGCTTCCGCGCTCGCCGGTTATGTAGGAATGAATATATCGGTTCGCGCGAATGTGAAGACCGCCGAAGCCGCAAAATCTGGTTTGGCACAAGCGTTCAAAGTTGCGTTTGAAGGCGGAGCCGTAACAGGGTTTTTGGTTGTCGGTCTCGCTCTTCTTTCGGTTTCTCTTTTTTACGTATTTAGCGGAGGCAATCTGAAGGCCTTGATTGGTTTGGGATTCGGCGCGAGTTTGATTTCAGTATTTGCCCGTCTCGGCGGCGGTATTTTCACAAAAGGAGCTGATGTCGGCGCTGACCTTGTGGGCAAAACCGAAGCAGGCATTCCCGAAGACGACCCGCGGAATCCTGCGGTCATTGCCGACAATGTCGGCGACAATGTGGGCGACTGCGCCGGCATGGCAGCCGACCTTTTCGAGACATACGCGGTGACCGCGCTCGCGGCAATGCTCCTTGGTAAGCTCACCTTTCCTCAATCGCCGAACGCAATTCTTTTACCGCTTACGATTGGCGCCGTGGGAATCGTCGGTTCAATTATCGGAGTATTTTTTGTGCGCCTGCCTGCCGGCAGGCAGGGCTCGGTAAATATTATGGGCGCGCTCTATAAGGGCTTGATTGTTTCAGATCTCGTTTCACTTGCCGGATTTTGGATGTTGGGAAACTATTACGCGGGGTCAATCGCGGGAGTCGGCTTCTCGGAACTTTTTTATCCGATGCTCGTCGGTGTTGCGGTAACCGGCCTTCTTGTTTTGATTACAGAATATTACACGTCCAAAAAGTTTCGGCCCGTCGAATCAATCGCCCGGGCTTCTGAATCCGGGCACGGCACTAATCTCATTATCGGGCTTTCCGTTGGCTTGGAATCAACTGCTCTGCCCGTGCTCGTCATTGTCGCCGGCATTATTGGCGCGTATCATATTTCCGGACTCTACGGAATCGCGCTTGCGGTGATGAGCATGCTCAGTTTAGCTGGCATTATCGTCGCGATTGACGCCTACGGACCGATTACCGATAACGCCGGCGGCATTGCCGAAATGGCCGGCTTGCCCGAATCAGTTCGTAAAGTTACTGACCCTCTTGATGCGGTCGGCAACACGACCAAAGCCGTGACCAAAGGATACGCCATCGGTTCGGCTGGGCTCGCCGCGGTTGTGCTTTTCTCCTCGTACGTCGGAGAATTGCAGAATCGGTTCGGAGCAGTTCCTCTTTCATTTGATTTACGGAATCCCAACATCATCATCGGTTTGCTTCTCGGCGCTATGATTATTTATCTTTTCGCGGCGCTTTCCATGCGCGCTGTCGGCAAAGCCGCTTCGAGCGTGGTGCAAGAAGTGCGGAGACAGTTCAAAGAGATTCCGGGAATTATGGAAGGCAGGACCAAGCCGGATTACGCGACATGCGTTGATATTGTGACCAAAGCGGCAATCAAAGAGATGATAGCGCCGGCGCTTCTGCCAGTTGTTGTAACGCTCCTCGTGGGTTTTACTTTGGGCAAAGAGGCCCTTGGCGGGGTTCTCGTCGGGGCCATTGCAACCGGGATTTTTGTGGCAATTTCTATGACCTCCGGCGGCGCCGCGTGGGACAACGCGAAAAAATATATTGAAGAAGGCAATTTCGGCGGCAAGGGCTCACCCGCGCATAAAGCCGCGGTCACCGGCGACACGGTCGGTGACCCATACAAAGACACCGCGGGCCCGGCAATCAATCCGGTGATAAAAATAATAAATATAATTGCTTTACTTTTAGTTCCATTCTTGTAAAATTAACTTTTATATATGGAGAAAAAAATAGATTATCCAATAGCTCAATATCTCATCCCGACCGTTATTGAAAAGACGCAGTACGGCGAGCGCGCGTACGATATTTATTCGCGGCTTTTGAAAGAGCGGATTATTTTTTTGGGCGGTCCGATTAGCGACGGAGTGGCGAATGCGGTGATTGCCCAGCTTTTGTTTCTTGAACATGAAGACGCGAAAAAGGACATTAAACTGTATTTGAATACGCCGGGCGGCTCGGTGACCGCCGGCATGGCGATTTACGACACGATGCAGTACGTGAAGCCGGATGTCGCGACGATGTGCGTTGGCATGGCCGCTTCGATGGGCGCGGTGCTTCTCGCTGCCGGCGCGAAAGGAAAGAGATTCACATTGCCTAACTCCGAAATTCTTCTTCATCAAGTGATGGGCGGCGCCGAGGGCCAGGCAACTGAAATCGAAATCACGGCGCGGCAGATACTGAAAATCAAAGACAAACTGAATCAGATTTTGGCGAAACACACGGGCCAGCCGCTCGCGAAAATCGAAAAAGACACTGACCGCGATTTTTATCTGACGCCTGTCGAAGCAAAGGAGTATGGATTGATTGACGAGATTATCAAAAAAAATCACAAGTAGGTCGCTGTTCTATTTTTGAGAACCACTCAGACGTTTTGTCGAAGCGACCTCTCGTTCTGATGACTCCTGCCGCTATGCTATAGCATAGCGGCAGGAAACCAAGCCCGCCGATTAAAAACGCCGCTGTAAAAAAGCCGCTTTTTGTGTTAAAGCTAATTCGTACATGAGCCCTAAATCAGTTATTTCCTTCATTGCTTCCGGCATTGTCGTGCTGGGAGTTTTGGTTTCTGTCCGGTATAACGGCGCCGTGGTTCCGCCCGTAAAAGACGCTCTCGCGGCGAAATTTGAAATGTTAAGCACGCACGGCAACTCTTCCTGCTCCGCGAACTTTCAAAAAAGCATTGCGGCCATGCCGGACGGCATGCGGCTCGAAGGTTCATGCTGCAGCCCGATGAATTTCGGGAGATATAAAGAGCAAGTGAGTGGACTCAAGAAATACAGTAACATTCCCGAAATTCCGTCCGACCCGTACGATATTGACGCAAAACTCGCCAACCAGCTTCAAGGATACTACGATTTACAGTTAACTCCCGAAGAACAGAAGGCGTATGACTACGCGATGGAGCACTTGATGGAAAAAGGCCCGTGCTGCTGCAAATGCTGGCGATGGTACGTGTACGGCGGGCTGGGGAAGCTCTTGATTCAGAAATATCATTTCACCGGCGAGCAGGTTACGGACGTTTGGAATTTGTCGGACGGTTGCGGCGGGAACGATTAATTTTCAACAGCTAAAAACTTCTGCTTGGGAAGCCAATCAAAAATCGCCCACTGGGCGGTTTTTTATGTTATGATGAATCAATAAATGATGGTTAAGTCCAACCCAAGCAGTAAGGAAAAAATTCAACATCTTCTTTCGCGGAACGTGGAAGAAGTGATTGAGCGAAAGCACCTCGAGGCCGCGCTTTTGAGCGGGAAAAAACTCCGGGTCAAACTCGGCATCGACCCGACCGGCGGCAATGTCCATGTCGGTCGCGAAGTGATACCGGGTGGGAATATTCATATCGGCCGCGCGGTGACACTTTGGAAACTGAAAGAATTTCAGGAACTCGGCCACAAAATAGTTTTGATTATCGGCGATTTCACGGCGCAAATCGGCGACCCTTCGGACAAACTTGCGAAACGGCCGTTCCTGACCGCGGCGCAGGTACGGAAGAATCTCGAGGGGTATCTTCCCCAAATCGGGAAAATTCTCGACCTCAAAAAAGTCGAGGTCCATTACAACAGTGAGTGGCTCTCCAAGTTGAACTTTCGGGAAACCGCTGAACTTGCCGAAACATTCAGCGTGAATCAGATGCTCCGGCGCCACAATTTCCGCGAACGCTGGGACAAAGGCGAAAAAATAAGCGTACGCGAGTTTTTGTATCCTGTTATGCAGGGATACGATTCCGTTATGGTCAAAGCCGACGTCGAACTCGGCGGCACCGACCAGTTGTTCAATCTCATGGCTGGCCGCGGAATACAGAAGCATTACGGCCAAAAGCCCCAGGACATCATGGTGACAAAGATGTTGCTCGGAACTGACGGCAGAAAGATGAGCACGTCTTGGGGTAACGTCATAAACATTATAGATTCAGCTGACGAGCAATTTGGCAAATTGATGACGATGCAGGATAAGCTCATTCCCGACTATTTCCGGGTGGCTACACTGCTTCCAGAAAAAGAAATTGCCCAGCGAGAAAAAGAATTGAAAGGCGGCGCGAATCCGCGCGATATAAAACTCGTTCTCGCCAAAGAAATCGTGGCACTTTACCATGGGAAAGCAGCAGCGGAGAAGGCAGGCGAGAAATGGGAAAAAACTTTTTCGAGAAAAGATTTATCGGGTGAACTGCCAATCTTAAGAATTCCCGCTAATGTCGATGCATTATTTCTTGTTATCAAATCGGGTGCGGCAAAAAGCAGAAGCGAAGCTCGTCGGTTAATTGAGCAAGGAGCGCTTGAAATTGACGGAGATGTTTGGAGAAATCCACGGGTTACCTTTGAGCTTTTTGATGGTCAAAAAATCAGCTTAGCGAAAATCGGCAAGAAAAATTTCTTCAAGATTAAGATAATTCGCTGAGCGGGTAAGGGGAGTCGAACCCCTGTCAACAGATTGGAAATCTGTGGTAATGCCGCTATACGATACCCGCCTTCGCTGAAGCTCCCGCCGTTGCCGCCTACTCCGCCGAAGTAGCTTCGGCTACGAAGGCCGGAAAGGCTTTGGCGGACAGGTCGGCGGGCAGGCCCGCGAACTTCAAAGCATTTCTATTTTATCTTTTAATCCCGGTATTCTCAAGTTTATTTTTTATTTGCTTATTCCAAAGAAATCTGTTAGAATAAACCAATATTAAGTATGTCTTACTTTTCGCGCCGGACGAAAATTTCCTTTGCGGTCATCGCAGTCATCGTGTTCGGATTTTTCGGAGCGCGGCTCTGGAATTTGGGCGGTTCCATCCCAAAAGAATTCATTGACGCGCGAATTCAGGGCGCGACGATTTCCCAAAGCATCGTCAATCTTTCAAATCAGTCCGTCGCCGACTTAGAGAGCATTAACGCGCTCGACAATACGAATAATTTTTCGCGCGCCACGGAGTTGACCGAAAAAGTAATTCAGCAAAGTAAGGACATCCGGAGCCAGGCAGTTGACCTTTCGAATCAGGTTTCCAAAATGACCCAGGCGCTGTCAGGCATCAAGTCATTCGAAGCGCGGCAAGCGGCGCTCGAAGCAATTTCGAGCCGGCTCGCGATGATCAGCCGTCTCATCAATTACAGCGATTACTTGAGTCAGCTTTTGAGCGCGCTTCAGTTGCGTTTCAGCGGCAAGCCCGGCGACCATCGCGTGGCTGCCATCATCATTCAGATTAACGGCGAAGTGACCGCCATCAACAGTTTCAACAATCAGGCGACGCAGGCAATGAACCGATTCGACAGGATTGTGAACAGTCAGTAGAAGAAGCGCCGAAAAATTTTATAGCCCCGCCGATGGCGGGACACCTGCCTGCCGGCAGGCAGGTAAGATTTTGTAACGCGCTTTGCGCTAACAAAACCTAATGTGGGCAGGGAGGGACTTGAACCCTCAAGCCTTTCGGCGTTAGCTCCTAAAGCTAATGCGTTTTCCATTTCGCCACCTGCCCCAAGCCATATAATTTATAAGTTTTTCAATGAAGATATGCAAATCTTTTCATTGATAAATATCATGGTTGCCGACCGAATGGAAGTGCGCGGTATCGTTTTCCGCAAATTCGAAAATAACCCTGTATTTGAAGCCGATTGAAAACGACCAAAATTCTTTCAGACGGCCATGGAGTTTGTGCGTATCGAGCGTCGGCTCAAAAGGATTCTTCCTGAACATCACTTCTTTCTTCTCCGCAAGAAATTTGACTGCTTTCGGCAATTTTTTATATTCTCTCGCAAACTTCGACGTATATATGACTCGCATGAGAAAGCGAACTATCGAAGGGTTTTAAGCGATTTCAAAATTTTTCCCTTTCCTCTTGCGATTTCTCTCTGCCCTTCGCGCAACTCTTGGAGTAATTGTTCTTCCCTCCAAAGTCGAAGAAGGTGACGGAAAAATTCGCTCTTTGTCGCGTACTGGCCGGTCCCCACCGCTTTCTCAACTTCTCTTTTTAGTTCTGCGGGGAGGGAAATATTGACGATGTTTCTCATTGATTTTTATTCTGACTAAAACTATGACCTTTCTTTCACTGTAACAAATTGTATTACAGAGTCAAGACGAGAGAGTTCTTCAAATCACCTCTCATTCTTTTTGGGAGGATATGCTCAAAACCCTTGAAAAACCGGCATTTTCGGACAGGTCGCCGCAAGCTTGACTTTTTTTGAGCTTTATGCTTTACTTACCGTGGGACGACTGGTTGGGAAGTGGCCTGACCGGCCGCCGCTTGAAAAAAGAATATCGGAGTTAGTGTAGTTCACTTCTCAACCAAGTCCCGCATAGTGTGGGACACACGGAGGCGACTCACATGGAAAGGCTCATGTACGCTTTGATGGTTCTGTTATTGGTTCTCGCAGGATTCTTTCTGATCATGAGCATCAGGGGTTTCCGGCGGCGCAGGATCCTTCGGGTTCCTCAGCTGTCAGCCCCTTCACGCCCGCAAGTTCTTCAGCGGAGGAACACGGGGCGCGGGCGGCGGATTCTCCTCTTGTTCCTTTTGGTCTTGGCCGTCATCGGTGTGCAGGCGGCGATCTCTTCGGGAAGCTTCTTGGCTTTCCCGATCGCGTTAGTCGACCTGATGCTCTGTTACATGGCGGCGATCATACTCCTTTTATTTTTGTGGAGAGTGATTGCCCGGCTCGTTAACAGACAAGCCGTTAACCCCGGCGCGTTGTTGCAGGAAATTCTGCAGCTCTTCGTCGAGAAGCCAGTGACGATTCGTCGGCCGACCCGGAATGGCGACCACGAAGTCGTTCAGATCAATCTGGCGAACAACCACCGGTGGTACGCACTGGTGGCGATGATGATCTCCAGCTACATCCTTGCCTGGATGTTCCAGGGCGAGGGGCTGTTCTGGTCAACCGTTCGTGGCGTGTTCGGGTCCATCATGGGCGAAGAGAATGCCCAGCATCTGGGTTACTTCCTCTTCACAGGGTGGTTCACTCCGAGCACTCCTGCCGAGGCCTTCAAGTATCAATCGAGGCCGCCGGCAGGCCTGATCGAGAACTGGTTCTTCCTTAAAGCGGCGTTGATTTATACAATCCTCGTGGTTGTGTATTTCTTCTTCGCTTTCTGGGATGAACTTATGCATCTCATCGGTGAGGTGCGGGAGATGATCGAGCGTCGCCGCGCGGAAGTGCAGCGGAAACGGGAAGAGGAGTATCGACGTCAGCAAGCTGCCGTCGCGCAAGCGCAACGGGCGCAGGGCCGACGTGGACGTCAACAACAGGCAGCTCCAGTACCAACCCCTGCGCCTTCGGGGAGGGTCTCGTTCGGAGAACTTCTTGAGGTCGAGTTTATCGGGGAGCTGTTGACAAAAATCCTTTTCGGTTTCTTCGAAATGTTCCATCGTCACCACCAGGGAATACCGGTGGTGAGATAGGAGAGACTGATGAGAACGATCGGCGCAGTGATCCTCGCCGTCGTGGCCGTGGTACTCATGTTTGGAGGCCCGACTATGACGCTGTTCGGCATCGTGCTCTTCATCGGTGCTTTGGGTCTCGCCGCTCCGCGGCTGGCTCCGGGCATCGCGGCGTTCCGCGGGATTTTCGGCTCAGTCGGAGCGTTCGTCGGAGCAGTGGGAGTATTTCTCCTGCTCTGGTTTCTGTTCGGACAGTTCGTCGGCATCTATCCTATCGACGCCTTCAGGGCGTTGATTGGGAAAAGTACCCTGCCAGGCATATTCTGGGGCAGGAGTGCCGGAGCTCTGGTCGTGGTCGTCGTCCTCTTTACCATCGTTGCGATGAAAATCGCGCGGCAGTGGGCGAGAGGGCACACGGGACTGGTCAACATAGTCGTCGTCGGTGGATGTATCGTGGCCATCATCTCGGTTGTCTTCGCTCCGTGGAGGAACACAGTGCCGAGCGCCGCCGCGATCAGCGCAAAGCTCGTCCGCATTGCTCCACTCGACGCACCGCTCAAATGGGGCGAGCCGATCATCCTTAAGTGCGGCGGCAATGACTACATCGAGCCGCCGATTGAGAGTGATGTGAGGATATTGGTCCCGTCCTGTCCCGCAGGATGGACCGATACGCTGAAGCGGCCCTACGGCGCCCCTGGGTTCGTCTTGGATCCAAAGGGGTTGCTGACGGCGGAGCAGTACTTCGCCGATGGCAGAACTCCTGTCGTCGACAAGTGGGACCCACTTGTCGACAAGGTCAGGAAACCGAAACGGCCGGACCAGGCGGACCGACTCACCGGTGTTAGGTTCCAAAACGACACCGGCAAGGACGTGATCTTACAAGTTCGGTTGAAGTAAACAGATCCCCAGGGAGGGATCAAGAAAGGAGGTACACCCTCGGTTCTTGCGAAAGCGGGACCGGGGGTGAAATTTTTAGGTTTCGGAATTCTTCTTTAGTGTTCGAAACCTGCGCTAGGCGAGTTTCCAGGCGTAAGAATACTTTCCACTAGTTTCGGCATTCCGTAGGCAAACAGAGCAACCGCAATCGCAATGACCGCGTACAGAAAATATTTATGTGCTTTGGTAACTTTTTCCTCGCTGTCGCCTGCGGTCAAGTACAAAAAAGCGGCGTAGAAGACGCCAATACTGGCTGCTATCCAGAACGCTTGTGCCACATAGCCCGCTATGTTATCGAGCACTTTGATAATGCCTTTGACGTCAGTAATGGTGCTTGCGGCATATGCGGGAGTAATCCATAAGGCAGAGAGAATAACAATACGGGAAAAGGGTATGAATTTTTTCATTATTTTAGATTATCAAACTTTTTTTAAATATGTTCAAGCTATCATATCCACAGGACTTTTTTAATTAAGATTAAGATTGCGTCGTTATTTTGAGGTTGCGGAGCAAACAGGATTATTGAGTATTACTGTTTGAGTTGGTATATAGCTATTAGGGGCGAGCTCCCCCAACTGGATGAACTGTACCGGGATCAGAACGGGGATTGGTGAATACTGGAGCCGGTGTTCGAGTAGGAGCCGGAGATGGTGTTCCTGTGTCATTGTAGTCCCTTCCGTATGGTGCCGCCGGAGATGGTGTTCCTGTGTCATTGTAGTCCCTTCCGTATGGTGCCGGAGAAGAACCAGAAGTGAGAATATTGTGTATTAATGCCGGCATTCCGTACGCGAAAAGCGCGACTACAATCGCTATCAAGGCGTAGATAAGCTGTTTATGCGCCTTCTTGATTTTTTCCTCTTCTCCGCTCCCGGTCAGATACAAAAATGCCGCGTAAAAGATGAATATGACGGCAAATCCCCAAAACAAGTATGATGCCCAAGTGGCTATCTTATTAATAAGGTCTATGAAGCCGTTGGCGTCCGGTATTGGAGCGGGTGTTTGCGGTATGGGAACAGGCGTCGCGCCCGCAGCCATTGCTTTTAGAGTACTTATCGCGTAGAAAGCGAGTCCCGCGCCAACAACATTCAATTTATTTAATAATTTCATTTCTTTTTGTATCTATCGGATTATAACAAATGGTGGGGCTTATGCAAACCCCCACACTCATAATATGAGTGTGGGGGTAAACCTCACTACGAAAATCCGATAAAAATAGAATCTATTGGCTCCTGAGAACATTTCCCACAAAGAGCGGCAGACCATAGGCAAAGAGCGCGACTACAATCGCGATTACCGCGTAGATAAGCGTGTGATTCGCTGTTTTGATTTTTTCTTCTTCGCCTCCGGCAGTCAGATATTTGAACGCCGCGTAAAAGATGAATATCACGGCCAACCCCCAGAACAGAAATGATATCCAGGTGCCTATTTGGTTGACGAAGCTTATTACGCCATTGCCGCTTTGTATCGGGCCTGGTGTTTGTGGCGCTTGTTGTGGTGTCGGCAACGACTGCGCCGCCGCTGTCAACACACTCATCGCGGAGAAACCGAGCCCGGCAGTAGCAACAGTCAATTTATTAAAGAGTTTCATTGTTTTACTTTCATCAATACCGACCTTTTGTATGTATCCGAATTATAACAAAACATAATATATGATGCCAATACGCGAATCTTATGCCAATACTGCGAATTGCGAATTCGAAAACCGTATTGGCAATTTGTAGATTGGCATATCATTTGTAGATTTGCATCGTGGTAGCGTAAGCAAATGTTAGCCGCCCAGCAAATTTCGGATAATCGAGACGACCCCGTCCGCTATCAAGATTACCGCGAATCCGATTACGCTATACATAATCGTTTTCCTCCCGGTTTTGAATTTCTCGGGGTCGCCGCCGGCAGTCAGAATCTGGAATCCGCCGATAAGCACCATTATGGCGACGATGGGGATGGAAATATCGAGCAGGGCTTTTGTTATTGCGTTGGCAATGCAGGAGAGGTTATCGCAAGGCCCAAGAGGATTTGAAAGGGTGAAGGAGCGGTCGCCAGAGCCTTTGTTGCCGCCCGAAGTCGGTAAATCGCCATAAGCCCCAAGAACTGATTTTACAGGAGCTAAGATTTTAAGAAGTGCCATATAAGTCCATTCAATCATTTCATTCATTGTAATTTATTCAAACAAAAGCTCAAATTTTGGTTTTCCCCAAGTTGGCTGGATGGCAATGCAGATTCCTGAACATTTAATTTACAGGCGTTTTCTTGGTTGATGCCGAGGATTTCCAAGAAATCCGTTTCGGCGTTTTGGCGAGTATTTTTTAAAGAGGGATTTCTCAGGTATATGAGAAAATTGCTGTTACTGCGGTCGTAGGCGATTTCGTAGTTGTCCGCATCGGCAAGAATAAGAAGCCCTTCTTCGATACCCACAACCGAGTTATAGAAATTTTTCACTTCGACGATTCCCTGATTCGTGCCGATTGTCATGGTCGGCGTGGTCGGGAACGGAACCGCAGGCGCATAAAAATCGCTCGAGGTCGCCGAGGGGAGCAATCCGGACTGAATGGATTGAATGTTTCCCTGCGGTTTTTTGGAAAAGAAATAAAAAGTAAGGTATCCGATGATGCCAAGCAGAATAAAAATCCCGACAGTAGAAAATATTTTTTTCATATCTTTGATGGGATTACGACTTTACCAGTACGTCCCAGTGAGCTGGTTGTACTACTCCGGTTGTGGGGTTCCGGACTGCTGGTTCTCTCGCGTAAATCGCGCCGTTCGGAGCTTGCCATTGGGGAGTATGACTTCTATCTGTCTCTACTCGGTCTGGAATTGGAGTGAAGTTTTGGGTTACGTAGTTGTTGAGAGCCGGGTCCGAACGGAGATCAACTTTATAGCCGTTCGCGTGGTTTATGAGAGGACTATTCGTAGTATCATGAATCCCATCCGTACCCGCGGTAATCGTTATTCTGCAGAGGTCGCAGTTGTTTTTGAGGTCATTAATCGCATTAATGGTTGCCGAGTGAGTTCTTTCCAAGCTTACGCCGTCTTTTACGACTATTCCTGAAACGAGATTAAGTCTTGCCTCGGCGTCGGTGAGCGCGCCCGTAGCTCCGATTCTTGCGGGACGCTGGGTCCCACCCGAAGATTGAGAAGCGGCCGGCTGATTTTGTACCTTCCCCAACCCCGGCAACTGCAGATTGATGAGATTCGGATTAATGGTTGTTAACACAATAAAGGCCCCCAACAGAAGGAGGACTCCAAGGAGTGCTTGCAGTATCTGGTCTCTTGCATCGCTCTGCGTAGACGGATTGCCCGCCGCAAACGTATACCTCAGTCCCGCATACACAATCATCCCAAACGCCAACAGCCCCGCAATCATCAGAGAGAACTGATAGAATCCTCCTACCCATGCGCCGGGGTTGTTTTGTACGGAAGGAACATTGGGAATGGAGACGTTGATGTCGGCTGCGCCTTCTGCAAGGGCAAATTCTACGGCTCTTAGGAAAAGTAAAACAAACAAAAGCCGAAAGAGTTTTATGGCTCGGTTAAAATCCATAGAAAAATTTATTTGTAAATTTTAGAAACTTCCAGTTGCTCCGTGACCGCCGAAACCGCCCCCGCCAGGTTGAAAGTTCGTCCCAGATGAAGCGCACTGAATATTCGACCAGGAGAATGGTTTGCCGCCGACTGTAATGCCGCCGGTTCCGACCGCAATAAGCACAAAGAACGTGTTGAGAAGCACAAACGCGCCGAGCGCAATCGTGATGCCGATGATGGCGCCGGTTGCCATTTTTCTGCCGGAGGAAAACCGCTCAGGCGAGCCGGCGGCCACAAGCATCATAATTCCGCCGACCACAATCATTACCGGACCAATGGCAAGGACCGCGAGCGTCATCATAAAGTAGATGATATTCTGGCCGGTGGCGAGAAGGTCGCATAAACTCTTGCAGGTGCCTCCGGGGCAGGAAACAAGAGGACCCCAATACGGGAATCCCGCCGCCGAAGTCAGCATGGGAACAAACAACACCAATAACAAATAACCAATAACCAATAACAAAATTTTTCTATTGAGTTTCGGTATCATATGTATAATTTTCAATTACCAATTTACAATTTTCAATAAATTTATAATGAACCAATTTTCAAACAAACGCAATCGAAACATTGGGTAATTGTAAATTCAATGTAAATTGAGAATTGAAAATTAAAAATTTGTCATCAGTTGCGATATCTGATCCTGCGCTTGCAGGAGCGCTTTTCCGGAATCGAATTGTCCGTTCAAGACCGCGGCAATCGCGGCATTGAAAATCCCGTTTATTTTTTCTTCATCGGCTTCATACCACGAGCGGGCAGTCAGGGCTTGCCGTGAGAAAACTCCCAAAATCGGGTCGTTGATATTTCCGCTGATGAGCGAGCGGAGCGCTGGCGGGCGGTTGGCTGCTCCAAGATATAGTTTAGAGACCTCGGGTTGGGAAGCAAGAAAAATAATAAAGTCCCAAGCCCAGCCGCTTGCCCGGCTTTGCTTCGAGACCGCAAGACCCCAGTAGTCGGCGTAGTTGACTGCGCTCGCGCCGGCGGGCTGGGGCAGGGAAGCGACGCCGATATTGAGGAATGGATTTTTCTTTTTAATCCTCACGAAATCAGAGTAATAGCCGAAGAGCATCGCGGTATTGCCGTTTGAAAAACTTTCGAGGGAATCCGGCTGATTGTCATTCCAGGTATAGTAATTCGAGCCCGGATTCGCGAATTGGAGATAAAAATTGAACGCCTGGAGGCCCGAGTTGTTGGAGCCGGAAGCGAATGACGCTTCGCGCAAATCGGGAGTTGTCATCCGTGTTCCGTTTTGGAGCATCAGGACATTCAAAAGGTCAACGGCCGTTCCGATGGTTTTTTTCGAGCCGCCGATTGCCGCAGCGGCTTTTTGAATCTGGCTTGTTTGCGAAATTGAGCGGAGCCGGGGAATGATTGTTTGAAATTCGTCCCAGGTATTCGGCGGCCTGACGATAGCGGCTTGGTCGAAGAGGTCTTTATTGTAGAGAAGCGCCAGGGTATCGATGGAGAGCGGCAGAGCATAAATTTTTTTGTCCGCGAGAGCCGAAGAAGTGCTGAACGTGAAATCCTGTTCCGCGATTGTCGGGAAGAGTCCCTCGAATTGGCTGAGAGTGAATTGCGTTGAAATAACAGGAGCGAGCTTGTCTTTTTCTTTCGGCAGGGCGCGGTTATGAAGCGGGAATATATCGGGGCCCCGGCCGGCCGCAAGCGCGTTTAAAAGGCCACTCTCATAATTTTCCGCGGGAATTTGCTGATACGTTACTTCGACATTCGGTCTCTGTTGTTTATAGCTTTTGATGATAGGGTCGAATGCGTCTTTACTTTCAAACCCCCAGACGGAAAGTTTTACGGCAACGCCTTTGCCAGGCCGAAGATTCAAGAAAATCAAAAATCCGAGGATGAGGAAAATGACTATCCCTCCGGCAATGATGAGGATTTTTCGTTGAGAAAGGTTCATGCGCTTACGCTACTATGATGCAAATCTACAAATGATATGCCAATCTACTAATTGCGAGTACGTTATTCGTTATTATGATTCGCAATTCGCATCATTGGCATAAGATTCGAAAATTGGCATCGTATATTTTATATCACGACGATACCGGCTATTTTGTCGCCCGATTTCATATTCATAATCCGCACTCCTTGCGCCGAACGGCCGGTCGAACGCACTTCCGATAATCCCGTTCGAATTACCTGGCCCTTTTCCGAGAGCGCGAAGAGTTCGGCTTGGTCAGTGATAACTTGCGCGGCGATGAGTTGGCCGGTTTTCGGCGTTATTTTCGCCGTTCTGATTCCGGAGCCCCCGCGGTTCTGGAGTTTGTATTCTTTGAGGTCTGTTTTTTTCGCAAATCCGTTCGCCATAACGACCAGTAGCAACTTTGATCCTTGCCTGCCCGCCGAAGCTTCCCCGGCCTTCGTAGCCGAAGCTACTTCGGCGGAGTAGGCAGCGGAGGCGGGACCCTTGACCCCTGACTCTTGTTTTATTATATCAAATCCAGCCACCCCGTCTCCTTTTTTGAGCCGGATCGCGCGGATGCCCGCTGCGGCGCGGCTCATAGACCTGACGCGGGATTCTTTAAACCGTATGGATTGGCCTCCCCGGGTCGCGAGGATGACTTCGTCATTTCCGCTCGAAAGCCGTACCCATTTCAGCGCGTCGCCTTTTTTCAGCGAAATGGCGATGATGCCGGTTCGCCTGATGTTTTCAAAATCCTTGAGCGGCGTTTTTTTCATCACGCCGTTTTTCGTGACCATGATGAGCTGCTGGGATTCGTCCTGTCTGCCGGCAGGCAGGTTCTTTTTTCCCTCCGAGGGACAATTGACTACCGCGCTCACGTTTTCTTCGGTGGGCAGTTCCAAAAAATTGTGGATAGCCCGGCCCTTGGACGTGCGGCTTGCCGCCGGAATTTCATATGCTTTTGTTTCGAATACTCGGCCGCGGTCAGTGAAAAAGAGAATCTCATCGTGGGTGCTTGCGTTGAAGAATTGGGTTATGAAGTCCTCTTCGTTCACATCGGAGCCGATGAGCCCTTTGCCGCCGCGGCGCTGCGCCTTGAATGAATCGGGCGGCAGGCGCTTGATGTATCCGCCGCTAGACAGCGTGACAATCGTTTCTTCTTCGGGAACCAAGTCCTCTTCATTGAATGTTTTTATCCCGGTTCCCACTACCTGGGTTTTTCGTTCGTCGCCGTACTTTTCTTTCAGTTCTTTTGCTTCAGCTTTGATGATATTTAAAATTTTTGCCGGACTCTTAAGCGTCAGTTCAAGGTCTTTAATCAATGCGAGTTTTTCTTTCAGTTCTTCGTCTATTTTTTTCCGTTCAAGTGCTGCGAGCGTCTGAAGCCGCATTTCAAGAATTGCGTTCGCCTGAATATCGCTGAATTTGAATTGTTTGGTTAAGTTCTCGTGCGCTTCGTTTTTATCCTTCGATTTTTTGATTGTCGCGATTACTTTATCGATTGCATCGAGCGCTTTTGAAAGGCCGCTCAAGATGTGCGCGCGTTCCTGTGCTTTTTTAAGTTCGAATTCGGCGCGGCGGCGGACGACTTTTTTCCGGTAGTCGAGGTACGCGCCGAGGACGTCCTTGAGCGTAAGAACCTGGGGTTGGATGCCGTCAACGAGCGCTATCATATTCATATGGAAATATTTTTGGAGGTCGGTGTATTGGTAGAGCTGGTTCAGGATTTTTTGCGGCGGCACGTCGTTTTTGAGTTCAATTACGACGCGAAGGCCTTCGCGGTCCGATTCGTCGCGGATGTCGCGGATGCCTTCGATTCTTTTATCTTGCACAAGCTCCGCCATATGTTTGATGAGTTCTGATTTATTCACTTGGTAGGGAATTTCGGTAACGATAATATCCCAGCCCGAGGCTGGTCCGCCTCTGGCGGAAAACTGCCGTTTCCGTTCCTGGATGTCGGTTTTTGCCCTCATAAGAATCGGGCCTCTGCCGGAAAGATACGTATCGTTGATGGCTTTTTGGTCGAAAATCATTCCGCCAGTCGGGAAATCGGGACCTTTGACGAATTTTAAAAGCTCTTCGGTTTCGGCTTCAGGATTGTCCGCAAGATAGAGAATCGCGTCAATCAACTCGGTCAGATTGTGCGGCGGGATGTTGGTCGCCATGCCGACAGCGATTCCGATTGTCCCGTTCAAAAGAAGGTTCGGCAGTTTCGCCGCCAATACTTTCGGTTCATTGGTGGAGGCATCGTAGTTCGGGAGCCAGTCAACAGTTTCTTTTTCAATATCAAAGAGCAGTTCTTCGGAGATTTTTGAAAGACGACATTCGGTATACCGCATTGCCGCCGCGCTGTCCCCGTCAACCGAACCCCAGTTTCCCTGCCCTTCTATAAGGGGGTAACGAAGAGAAAAGTCCTGCACCATCCGGGTCATGGCGTCATATATAGAAGAATCGCCGTGCGGGTGGTAGCTTTTCATGACTTCGCCGACGACCGCCGCCGATTTTCGAAGTTTTGTTCCGGCTTTGAGGCCAGTTTCCCACATTGCCCAGAGGATGCGGCGTTGGACCGGTTTCAAGCCATCTCGGACATCGGGCAGGGCGCGGCTCACGATAACCGACATCGCGTAGTCGAGATACGATTCCTGGAGCTCGATGGTTATTTCTCGTTTTTCTATTTTTCCGTCCATAGTATTGAAATTTTCAATTCTCAATTTTCATTGAATTTACAATGTTCCAATTTACAATTGTTATTGTTTGAGGATTGTTTCATTGAAAAATTTATTGTCCGCCCGAGGCGGATCCGCCTTTGGCGGAAAAATTGCTACTTGAAAATTGAAAATTATTTACTTTGATTTACGGCTGTATACTGTAGCTTTTCGGCGACCTCAACATTTCGAACCAGGCGCTGACGTTCGCTTTGATGCTTTGGAAAACTATTCCGAGCCCGGATTTAAGCGTCTGCCAGAATGTCAGGCCATGTTCTGCCTGTTCCGTCGGCGCCGGCGCGCCCGCCTGCTGAACCAGCGTATTAAAATAATTTAGCCAGATGAATACTATGAAAATCATCATAACGGCGGAACTCAAAATGAGCCAGCGCCGTTTTATGTTCTCATCGCTTTCTTGAAGCCGTTTTAAAAAATCCATGCTCGTTTTTAGTCCGCGCTTTTTAGAATTATTGCTTTGGTTTTTAATCCGTCCAAGTCCTTTTTCTTGAAAACGAATTTTTCCTGCGCTTCGGCTTTTTGGCCTATTGCTTTCAGAAACTCGTTCGGATTTTTTGAAAAACTCGGGATTACCGCCGACGGCTCGAGTTTTTTCGCGAGCTTTGCCGCGGCTTCTGCAGAAAGAAAATGGCCGCCGCCGATTGGCGCGAACAAAATATCGGATTCGCCAAATTCTTCGAGAATTTCCGGCTCCAAGCCGTTTGAAAGATGTCCCAGAAAAACAAAACTCATATCTTCCCAGGTTACGAGATAAACCGTTTTCACGAACTTTTCGGTCGATTCTTTCGAAACCGGCCATCCCTGAATCTGGATGTCTTTGATTTCATATTCTCCGGGAAACGCAATTTCATTCGGCGCAACAGCTGATATATCAGCCACAGTCAGGGTTTTCAATACCACATCGGCCTTCAGCCGGTTGTTGTTGGGGTCAACGAGAAGCGAAGTGTCTCCGCTTTGCAATCTGAAGCACCCGTCGCCAAAATAGTTGATTACCATAACGAGATTATTGTATCAGAAAATGAAGTGATTTGCAATTCGGATTTTAAACAATTTTGAATATGTGAGTTCTTAAAAATGAAGCGACTCTGCTCGACTTGTGTGAACGTCGAGCAGAGTCAGAAATATTGGCTAGCTCCCAGAGAAGAGAAACCCTAGGCTATCAAATCTCTCCTCTTTCACCAGGTGCGCCTAGCAGCGACGCTACTTTTGGCTCCCCAATCGGAAGTAAATTCCCCGGCAGGCAACTCCTTCCGAGATTAGCCCTAGAGAGGCGTCCCCTCATCGGACTGTTGCCTTTTGTGTCGTCGGCGGGCGAGTACTTACGCTTCGCTCGTCAACTCCGTTGATGCCGCAGGGTTTTTGGGAAGAGCCAGCCAATTCAAATCATGGGTGTGCTGGTTCTAGAGTAGCAAAAAAGAAAAGTTTTTTCAAGAAGATTTGCTATTTCGAATAGTATCGTTTATAATGGCTGGAATGCTTACCAAGCGCGTAAAAACAAAACTCATCAAAGACCACCAGCGGCACGAGAAAGACACGGGCTCAGCCGAAGTGCAGATTGCGGTGCTTTCGCGGCAGATTGACGAACTCGCGGCTCATCTGAAAAAACATCCGAAAGATAATCATTCGCGTCGGGGGCTTTTGAAAATGGTGAGCATGCGCCGCCGCCTGCTGAGTTATCTCAAGGATAAAGAGCCGACCGTGCACGCGAAACTCGTGAAAAAATTAGAACTTAAAAAATAAAGCGATGAGACCTAAAGAATACTATGCCGACCAGCGCGTCGGAATTTTCATCGACGTTCAGAATCTGTACCACTCGGCAAAAAATATCTATCGCGGTCGGGTGAACTATCCCGAGCTGATGCGGTATCTCGTCGCGGGCAGAAAACTTATCAGGGCAGTCGCCTATGTGGTCAAAAGCGAAACCGCGGTCGGCGAAGGAGCGTTTTTCGACGCGCTTGAAAAATCCGGACTCGAGCTCCGGAGCAAGGATTTGCAGATTTATCCGGACGGCACGAAAAAAGCGGATTGGGACGTCGGCATGGCGATTGACGCGGTCAGAATGGCGCCGTTTCTCGACACTGTGGTTCTGGTTACCGGCGACGGCGATTTCATCCCCTTGATTGAGTACTTGAAATGGGGCTCGGGAAAATTCGTCGAGGTGGCGGCGTTTCACCGGAGCGCTTCGGCAAAACTCCAGGAAACAGCCGACCGCTTTATGAACATTGAAGATATCCCGAGAGTAATACTTAGGAAATAACCAATTTTCAAGTACTAATTTACAATTTTCAATAAATTTTCAATGAAGCAATTTTCAAACAAAAACAATTGAAACATTGAATAATCGTAAATTCAATGTAAATTAAAAATTGAAAATTTTAACAAAACTATGCTCCAAAGAAAACAATATTCCATTGAGGTCGGCGGGAAGAAGCTGACGCTCGAGATTTCTTCGCTCGCCGAGCAGACAAACGCGGCCGTGCTCGCGAAGTATGGAGAGACCGTGGTGCTGGTGACCGCGGTGATGGGGGACAAAGAAGGAAATTTTGACTATATGCCGCTTCGGGTTGATTACGAGGAAAAATTTTACGCGGCGGGCAAAATCCTTGGCAGCAGGTATATGCGGCGCGAAGGCCGTCCGTCCGAAGACGCGATTTTGGCGGACAGATTAGTTGACCGCACGATTCGCCCTCTTTTCGACGAGCGGATTCGAAGGGAAATCCAGGTGGTTGCAACCGTCCTTTCGTTTGACGAAGAAAATGAGCCGGATTTCGTCGGTATGATGGCCGCCTGCGCCGCGCTCGGCATTTCGGATATCCCCTGGGATGGTCCGGCAGCCGGCGTTCGTGTCGCAAAAGTGAACGGCCAATTTTTGGTGAATCCCTCGAATCAGGAAATCCAGAAACCCGAATGCATTCTTGAAATTTTTGCCGCGGGTCCGGAAGGAAGAATCAGTATGATCGAGCTCGCGGGCAAAGAAGTCGATGAGAAAGATATTCTCTCGGCGATTGAAATCGCGCAAAAAGAAATTGATGCGCTCGTTGGATTCCAAAAATCAATTATTAAAGAAATCGGGAAGAAAAAAGCAGATGTGTTTTTATTCGCAATCGAACCCAAGCTTCGCGCTGCCGGCGAGAAGTTTTTGGCAGACAAGCTCGAAGGCGCGTTTTATAAAAAGAGCAAGCACGAATATCATGAGGCGACGACACAACTGAAAAAGGAATACCTTTCGCATCTGAAAGAAGAAATCGACCCTTTGGATTCCCGCGCGGCAGAAGTGCTGTGGGAAGAAATAGTCGGAAAAGCAATCCATAAAAACATTCTCGAAAAAGAAAAAAGGCCTGATGGCAGAGGCATTAACGATGTTCGCGAGCTTCAGGCAGAAGTAAAGCTGTTCGAACGGACGCACGGCTCGTCCCTTTTTGTGCGGGGCAATACGCAGGCGCTCGCGGTGACGACGCTTGCGGCGCCGGGCGCGGAACAGCTCGTTGAAACAATGGGAACAACGGGCAAGCGCCGGTTTATGCTGCACTATAACTTCCCGCCGTATTCGGTTCACGAAATCGGAATATTCCGAGGTCCCGGCAGGCGCGAAATCGGCCACGGCGCGCTCGCGGAAAAAGCAATCATAAACCTACTCCCGACTCAGGAAGAGTTTCCTTATACCATCCGCGTGGTCTCGGAAATTCTTTCGTCGAACGGCTCTTCGTCAATGGCAACGGTCTGCGCCTCGTCGCTTTCTTTGATGGACGCGGGCGTGCCGCTTAAAAAACAGGCGGCAGGAATCGCGATGGGGTTGATGAGCGATGAACAAGGGAATTACAAAATCCTGACGGACCTCCAGGGGCCCGAAGACCATTACGGCGATATGGATTTCAAAGTCGCCGGCACCGACACCGGCGTGACAGCGGTTCAGCTTGATGTGAAAACGCGCGGCCTTACGTTTGAGATAATTGAAAAAACATTTGAGCAGGCGAAAGTGGCGCGGCTTTTGATACTCGGAGTTATGAATAGCGTTCTTAGCGCGCCCCGCGAAAAACCATCGGCGTATGCCCCGGCGGTTCTTCAGCTGAGAATCAATCCGGATAAGATCGGCGCGGTCATCGGTCCCGGCGGCAAAATGATAAACGGCCTCATAAAAAAATACGAGCTCGCCGGCATCGACATCGAAGAAGACGGCAGAGTATTTGTTTCTTGTCTTGACCGGAATCGGGCCGAACAAGCGATGCAGGATATAAAGTCACTGACGCGGGAATACAAAGTCGGCGAGATTATCGAGGGAAAAGTAATTAAAAATCTTGATTTCGGAGCGATCGTTGATTTGGGCGGCGGAAAGGACGGAATGATTCACGTTTCGGAATTGAAAAACGGTTTTGTAAAAACCGTCGATGAAGTGGTGAAAGTCGGCGATTTTGTCCGCGCGAAAGTCATCCGGGTTGATGCGGACGGGCATATCGGATTGTCGTTGAAACAACTTAATAACGAATAACTGAAAGCTAACAACTAATCACTAATTTAGGATGCCGGATTCACTGAATCAAAATCCTTGGCAAAACCAGCAGGCGCCGGGGATGCCGAAAGTCGCGCCGCCGCCCGTTGAAGTAGCTATCCGGACAATGGCGTCGGACATCGCTTCCATGGCGCAAAGCGGAGGCGGGCCGCCGAGACCGCAAAGCGTTATCTTGCCGCCGTTCAGCGTAGAACAAGAAGAAGATAAAAGAGAATCACCTGTTCCGCCAAAGGAAATTGCGTCACATCCACCCCGGGAAACCGCACCGCAAGAAAAAACTGTTTCAGAAGAGAGAGAAGGAGTTCCGGGCGCTCCTATGGGCAAATATCTTATGCTCGCGGCTTCAATACTCGTTGCCGCAGTCGCCATATTCTTCGGAAGCTACTATGTTTTGTATCCTCTTGTTAACCGGTTGAAATCCAAGGCGCCGGCAGTTCCTCTGCAAGCTTCAACCGCGCCGTCGGCCCAAGCACAACCGAGCATCGAGCACCATTCTTTTTTCAAACAAGCCGTTGACGGAACTTTCTCGCTTAAAATTTCTTCATCGAACGCCGGTCTTCAGGATAGCAGCCAGCAGTTGGGACAGTTTTTGGTCGGACTTTCGGCCACCTCCACGTTTTTTGAAATACAGCCGCAGTCCTCGGACGACCAGCCGCTCTCCGCGAACGATTTTTTTTCTTCAATCAGCGGCGGCGTTTTGGATTCAAACTTTCTCGCTTCCGCTTTCAATCCGGACTTCACCGTATTTTTATATAAAGACAAAAACGGCCTTGCCGGTCAGGCAGGCCTTTGGCCGGGGTACATACTTCAGTTAAAAGCAAATCAAACGCCGCTTCTTCTCAAACCGGATGCGGCAAAAGTTGAAAGCGCTTCCTCAAACTGGCAAAATCTCTTTTTGCAATCACCCGGGGCTCCGGCCGGAGTGTTCCGAGACGCTATTCTCAGCGGCCAGCCGGTCCGTGTTTTGAATTTTTCCGACGGAAAGAGCGTTCTTGCTTACGGATGGTTTTTCAACAAGTATCTGATTATTAGCACTTCGCTCGACGGCCTGAAACAGGCGATTCAGCATTTTTAGGTTTTAAAAAGGAGATAGATAAAATTTAGATCGAGTTCTCTGAAGCGATTTCCTGTTTTATTATTTCGTCTATAAAAACGGGGAGATCTTTGGAATCCGCTATTTGTCCGGATATTTCTTCGATCAATTGGGCGAGTTTTTGCTCCACTTGAACTCCCATTTCGTGTTGCATTTCAAAAGTTGATTTTCCTTCAAAGCGTTTCCGCCCATCTTCATCGAGGACTTTGTAGTTGGGGTTCTTTTTGTTATTTTCCATACGTCTGTCGAGGTCGTTGATTTTTTTGCCTTCCGCCGAAGTCTCGGCTGGATTTGCCCATTCACTTTGAACAGTATAATCATCAAGATAATGCATCACAAGATAAGCAATATCATCTTCGGATAAATTCGTTTTTGAAAGAATCTTTTGTAGTTCCGGAGAAGCTGACCAGCCAACCGAATCGGCTAAACGAATAACTTGATCGGGCAGACCGGCCTCCTCCATGCGTCTTGTTGCTTCGGAGTAAGCCCGTTCAAAACTTCCTAATGTTCGTCCCTCTCTTTTTGTCGACTCCATTTCGTATCTTTTGTTGAAGTCATGGGCCGCGGCGGCAAGAATAAGATTTTTCTTTGTTAAATCAGAAAAACCGAGGAGTGAAGCAAATGCATTGGCGCGCGCGGTTTCAACCAAACAATGCTCGGTTACATTTCTCCAATCTTCTCTTGTTCCTTCTTCACCCCACAACGCCCCGACCCCTTTATGAAGTTTTAAGGTTTCACGAACCTTGAGCCCTAATTTAGTAAAATACCCGGCTTTTTTCAGTTCGAAATTTGACCGAGTTTCTGAATTTTCTTTCATCAAAATACTTTAACAGATAACTCTTAACTACGCTAAATTTGCGAAGATGGGCGAATTTATATTCGCTGTTTTTCCTTCAAAAAAGCGATAAGTTTGCGGGCAAGTTCTTCTGTCGCGGCGCAAATAATCGGGACATTTTCTCTCTGTCCGAATTCCAAATATTTTTGACTTCCGATGTCATTGCCTTCCAAGTCAACGATTACTCCTCCAGCTTCGAGGATCAACGGATAGGCAGATGCGACTTCCAGATTCCCTTTAAACGTACATCCCAAAGCAAAATCAGCGAGACCCTCGGCAACATCCGCATAGTATAAAGAAGAAGCTTTTTTATCGCCGACGATATTGAAACCTGCAAGCGGCGCAGAAAAATTTTTTCGGTTCGCCTCAAAAAATTCTTCGATGTATATTTTTGTTTTCTCGTCAAAGTTGGTATGCCCCGAGGTGCGGATTGGCCGTTCTTGATTGCCCGAGACAGCAAATGCGCCTCGTCCCTTAATGCCAACCAAGGCCCTTCGTGTCGCATGCTGCATGATGCCTCCTACTAGATAATCCGAATATCGCGGGTCGATTCCTTTGAATAGTCCCAGCATCGTGCCATATTTACCCTTCTCGGGATTTCTTTGGTACTCTGCTGTCCCGTCGATGCCGTCAAGCATAGCGGTGAATTTTGGATCGCCGATATCAACTGTTCCGTGCTCTTCGCTGATCACGCGAACCGGGAAATTGTCTCTCGAAAAACTTTCCAAAACAGCTTCTTCGGCTTCGATATCCATTCTCAGCGCGGTGTCGCCAAATCGATTTTTTCGAACTTCCTCAAGTCCTCTCGCTCCCAGCGCGGCGTGCTTTTCAAGCGCGCTTTGAAAAGCGCGAAGCATGACCAATTTCATCTCTTCGATGTTTGGTTCTCCTTCAAATGACGTATGTTCCGGCATATTTTGCTCGAACCAAATTATGCCGCCGCGGCTGCCGCCCGGACTTTCTCCTTTATCGCATTCAAAAGTTTTTTGTCTTCTTTGAGTTTCAGAACGACATTATCAAATCCACTCCCGAGTTTTTCGTCTCCGAGCGAGTAGCTCGCGCCGGATTTCGAGATGACGTTGTGGGCTATTCCCGCGTTCAACACATCCGCTTCGTATGAGATGCCCTCGCCGAACATGATGTCGAATTCCGCGATTTTAAAAGGCGGAGACACTTTATTCTTGACTACTTTTGCCTTGACGCGGTTTCCCACCACGTGCTCGCCTTTTTTCACTTTCGCGATTATCCGTATGTCGATTCGCACCGATGCCGCGAAGGGAAGGGCTCTGCCTCCAGGCGTCGTTTCCGGATTTCCGAACACGATTCCGATTTTCATTCTGATTTGGTTGATGAAAATGATAAGCGTCTGGGTGCTGTTCGCGATGGCGGTGAGTTTCCGGAGGGCTTGACCCATCATTCGCGCCTGGCGTCCCATGTGCTGGTCCCCCATTTCTCCTTCAAGTTCGGCTTTCGGCGTGAGCGCAGCCACCGAATCGACGACAACCACGGAAATAATTCCGGATTTCACCAAGCTTTCAAGAATATTCAGCGCCTCTTCTCCGCTGTCGGGCTGGGAAATCAAAAGTTCATTCACTTTGACGCCAAGTTTCGCCGCGTATTCCGGGTCGAGCGCATGCTCCGCGTCGATGAAAGCCGCCTTTCCCCCTTTCTTCTGGGCTTGCGCCACGACGTTCAGCGCCAACGTAGTTTTCCCGGAACTTTCCGGCCCGAAGATTTCAACGACCCGTCCGCGAGGGAGTCCGCCGACGCCAAGCGCCATGTCGAGCGAGAACGAACCGGTCGGAATGACATCTACATTTGTATGCTTCACATCGCCAAGCTTCATCACGGCGCCTTCGCCGAACTTGTCGCGAAGCGCTGACAGCAAGTCGTCGAGCTCGTTTTTATTTTCTTCTTTCGTTTTTCCTTTTTGGGGTGCCATATTATTTATAAAATAAGATTCATATATTGACCTCCCGTCAATTATACGTCTCGATAGAGGCCGTTTCAAGGTTAGAGGATAGGGATAGAAGAAGATGAGATTTTCGGGGATTCGTAAATGATTTGCCGGATTATTTTTGTTTCCCTGCCCAAGAATCTTTTAGCGGTTATCTCAACGGTATTCATTCCTGGCTGAAGAGAGATGGTTTTTTCCCAGTCGCCATTTTGTTTCGGTGAAATCGTTTCAGAATTCACTTTCAGAGTATCGCCATTCGTTATTTTGCCGATGACGGAAACGGAATTTTGGCTTACCACCGTTACGCTCTCCGAGGGGTAGGAAACAGTGAGGACCGGCTCGCCAAAAATTTCCGAGAATCTGAATCCGAAATAAAAAATCAAAATGACGGCCAGCGCGCCCGGAATTATATATTTTTTAATGGGTTCTTTTCTGAATCTGTTTTTTGGCAACTCATCGGTTGGCATAGAATCTTTAATCGGCCGTATTTTTTTCAGGTCGTTCCACAACGTGTCTCCGTCAAATTCAAGAATCTGGCTGAGTTTCAGCACGTAGCCCCGAAGATACGGCGGCGGAGGCAATTGTTCAACGCGCCCTTCGCGAAGCGCTTCCAAATGTTTAACGGAAATTCCCGTGAGTTCGGACAAGCGCTTCGGTGCCAGCCCGCGCTCCCGCATCCGCTCGTTCAAAAAATTCGCTAAGTCAGAATATTCCATGTATTAATATTATTCAACCTTTTCCAAAAACACTTCTCTTGCTTTCGCGCCGTCGCCGGGGCCGATCAACCCTTTTTCTTCCATCAGGTCGAGGAGGCGGGCCGCCCGCGCGTAGCCAACACTTAAGCGTCGCTGGAGAAGCGAAGCCGATGCCTTTTTTGCCTGGCGCACGACCTCCACGGCCTCATCGTACAATTCATCATCGTCTCCTTCAAGATAATCGTCGAATCCTTGTTCGGATATCGAAGAGCCGTTTTCTGTGCCGTTGGCGGAAAAATTCATCTCTCCTTCTGTTCCGGCGTTGTGTTCTTTTATGAAGTCGGAGACCTTTTTGATTTCTTCTTCGGTAATGTAGGCGCCCTGAATTCTTTTTGGTTTTGAAAGGTCGGAGGAAACAAACAACAAATCTCCGCCGCCGAGCAGTTTTTCCGCGCCACCCGTATCAATAATGGTTCTTGAATCAATCTGGCTCGCAACTTGGAGCGCTACGCGGCTCGTAATGTTTGCTTTTATCAAGCCGGTAATAATTTCCACTGAAGGCCTTTGAGTCGAGAGAACAAGATGAATGCCGGTCGCGCGCGCCATCTGGGCGAGCCGTACTATAGAACCCTCGACTTCCCGGCCGAACGATGTCATCAGGTCAGCAAGCTCGTCAATGACAATTACTATATAAGGGAGAACGGGGTTCTCTGCGTCATCCGGAGAAATGTCTTTGTTATAGCCCTTGATATCGCGGTTGCCGGACCTCTGCAAAACCTCGTACCGCCGTTCCATTTCTTTGATCGCCCAGCGGAACACCGAGAGCGCTTTTTTATTTTCTACGATCACTGGACTTACCAAGTGCGGAATGCCCTCGTACACCGAGAGTTCCACGCGTTTCGGGTCAACGAGAATCATTTTGAGCGTCGAAGGAGAGTTTTTATACAGGAGCGAAATCAAAAATGACTGTATCATAATTGATTTGCCGCTGCCTGTGGCGCCTGCAATCAAAAGGTGCGGCATTTTCTCAAGGTCGGCGAAAATCGGCTCACCCGTGACATCGCGGCCAAGCGTGAATCCGAGGAGCCCCGATGATTGGAATTCGGGATACGCCATCAAACTGCCGAGCCGGACGAGCGCCGCGGCCTTGTTCGGCACTTCGATGCCTATAAGCGATTTGCCGGGAATCGGCGCCTCGATGCGGATGGGATGGGCGGCTAATGCCAGAGAAAGGTCCTGGCCGAGCGCCGTAATCCTCGAAAGTTTTATGCCTTCGGCCGGTTTCAGGGTATAGCGCGTGACTTTGGGCCCGATGTTTATTTCTCCCATTTCGACAGCCACGCCGAAGCTCTCAAGGGTTCGTTTGATGATATTCGCGTTCGCGCGGAGGTCTCCGGTGGTCGGTTTTTCGGTCGATGACTTCAGAAGGTCAAGCGGTGGCGGAACGTAATTTCTGAAATTTTGAGCAAGGGCTCTTTTCGATTTTGAAAAAAGCGGGATTTTCATTTTTGATTCTTCCCCGGCTTCTTTCAAGGGGTTTTTCGTCTCAGAAGGTTTTTCGGCCGACATTTCTTTCGCTTCGCCGGTGACTGTCGGCATTACCTCTTTCTCTTCTTTCACCTTTTCAGTTTTTTCCGGCCAGCGAATTTTCAGCGGCGCGTTCAGCGTTATTAATATTGCCACCAGAAGAATTCCGGTATTCATAATGACAGCCGCGGTTTCGCCAAAAGGAATTTTAAGCGAACCCAGCACATAGCCCAGCCAGCCGCCAGCCCCCTCTTGCCACAGATGAATCAGCCCGAGAAAAGAAAGTATTAGAAGAAAAGCGCCGATAAGCGTCACAACGACAAATTTTTGCCGTTCGGAAACAAAGAACACGCCCGCCAAAATCAAAAAAGTCACCGGCAAAGCGAAATATCCCCAACCGAGAAGCGTCTGGAAGAGCGCGTACAAGAGCGCTCCGGCAGGTCCGGCTTTTTCAAAACCAGCCAGGGAAAAAATAATCGCGAGGCCAACAAACACAACCGCCCAGATGCTTTTTTTGGTTTCGGGGTGGAGGCGATGGAATGTTTCACTCTCCCGATTTCCATTTCGGGTTTTTGTCTGCTCATTTTTTCTCGCCATATTGATATATTGTCTCTTATTAGCTTGCAAAGTTCAAATTGCTTCAAAAAAGTCCTATAATAAAATAAAGAACTTAATCTATGAAAAAATTGAACGAAAGTTTCAAAAAGAAAAAACTCGTTGTTTTCGACCTTGACGGAACGCTCACGGAAACGAAGTCGAATATGGACTCCGAAATGGCACGTCTTTTTAGCCGCCTTTTGCGGAATAAGCAGATTGCGGTAATCGGTGGAGGGAAGTACGCGCTTTTCAGGAGACAACTCTTGCGGCCCTTACGGCGCTCGAAAAGGTTGTTGCATAATCTTTTTTTGTTTCCAACCACTGCCACGTCTTTTTATCGTTATCGGCACGGCTGGAAAAAAGTTTACGTCAAAGAACTTTCAAAACGAGAGCGTACGATGATTAAAAAAGCTTTCAAGAAATCTTTTCGAGAAATCAACTACATAGAACCAGAAAGAACGTACGGCAAAGTTTTAGAAGATAGGGGTACGCAAGTAACATTTTCCGCTCTTGGGCAAGACGTCGTTGCGATGCTGGGCAAGAAAGGAGTTTTTCTCAAAAAAGCATGGAGAGATGAAAATACAAGCATAAAACTGAAATTGGCGAGAACGCTTCAAAAACATCTTCCGGGGCTTGAAGTGCGCGCGGCGGGATATACCTCTATAGATGTTACGAGAAAAGGCATTGATAAGGCGTATGGCATCCGTCAAATAAAAAAACATCTTGGCATTTCTACAAGAGATATGCTTTTTGTCGGCGACGCGCTTTTCCTCGGAGGCAACGATTATGCGGCTCGGAAAACCGGCGTCGAATGCCTTTCAGTTTCAGGGCCCCAGGAAACGAAAAAATTTATTAGGTTTCTCCTAAAAAATGATAACTAGTATCCCGTCGAATAATACTTTGACATGATCCTTTGTCTCGGGGTACAGTACCGGAATGCCAGAATTTTTTAACAGCTCACTCGGACTCAAGCTGGCTATCCCGCAGGTGGCGCAGGAGATCGTCAGGTTTATGAAAGACGACAGCCGCCGAAAGTACAAAATCATGATTGGTACCGATTCGGCGCGGCTCACGGACGGCCGGGCTGATTTCGTGACTGCGGTGGTGGTGCATCGCGTCGGCAACGGCGGCCGCTATTTTTGGCGCCGAACGGAGCTCGGGAAACTTCACACTCTCCGCGACAGGATTATTAAAGAGGTAGTCATATCGCTTGAACTTGGCAAAGAAGTTTTGACTGAACTCAAAAAATTTTCCGATCCCGCCGCCGGAGAAAATCCCGAGCTTGCTCGCCCTGAGCCCGTCGAATGGGTGGAAATTCCCGAATGGGAATTTGAGATTCACGCGGATGTCGGCGAAAACGGGCCCACAAAGGCCATGATTCAGGAGGTGGTCGGCATGATTCGCGCATACAACTTCGAGCCAATCACAAAACCGGGGAGTTACGCGGCGTCGAACGTGGCGGATAGGCACGTCTGAAATGATGCCAATATGCGAATTTTATGCCAATCTACAAATTGCGAATAATGGATAGTTACGATTTGCAATTCGCATTATTAGCATAAGATTCGTAGATTAGCATCGTATGTGCTTATGGACACTCTTGTCTTCGACATCGAAACGAAAAACTTTTTCACCGACCCTGAAGTGGGTTGGAATAATTTCGAGGCGCTTAAAATTTCCGCCGTAGGTGTTTACTCCTATCTTCAAGATAAATATTTTTGTTTTGACGAATTCGAACTTGAAAAGGCGGCCGAACTTTTCGCCGCAAGTTCGCTTTTGATCGGATTCAGCATCAACCGGTACGATATCCCGGTACTCAATGTACATTTTCTAAGAATCGGAGGTGTCTCCGCAGTCGATCTTTGGGGGAAATCCCGCCTCGATATTCTTGAAGAAATTGAAATGGATACCGGCGAGCGAGTCAGTTTGGACAAGCTTTCGCGCGCCAACCTCGGCATCGGCAAAGACCGCCACAGCGCCGAAGCCATCACGCTCTACAAAAACGGCGAGATAGAAGAACTCAAAAAATATTGTTTGCAGGACGTGCGGCTGACGAAAGACCTGTATGATATTTATCGGCGGGACCGCGAGCTTCTTGTCCCAAGCAAAAAAACAGACGAGCTTGTGAAAGTGGCGTTCGGGCGTGCAAGTACACGTCTACTCTTTTGATATGCGTTACTCCACGGTTATTCTCAGGTTGCCAACCTTATCGCCAAATTTTTTAGTCAACTGCGTCCTAACTTTTTGAGCTAAAAGCCATGAAAGTTTTTCGCTCCGGAGTTTTGCTAGCTCATTCCAGTCGCCGCCATATACTTTATGGTCCCATCGCGCCCCTTCTTGTTTTAACTCCGCATTTTTGATCGTCCAGTTTGTGTCGGGAAATCGCTGCCATAATCGATACTGCTCCATGCTTTTTTCTATCGGTCCGGCGATGGAGGCGGCCATGTTGTCAATTTCCCCCCTGCCGCCATTTTCCGGAGCTATAAATTGCATTTCTTGGATGGAATAACCCAAAAATTTCCCTTGCTCCCAAAGCTCTTTCGCTTTCCCGGCTCTTTTTTTTGCGCTTTGTATTTTTTCCATTTCCGATTTTGCCTTGGTAATTTTAATATCAACCTCGAATTCCCGAAGTTTTAGAGCACCATTCTCATCAAAAGCCTTCTTGTCCAGCTCAAGAATCGTCTGTTTTTCTCCAGCCAGTCGTCCTTCCAAAGGTTTCAGTTTCGCTTCTAATTCAGCTTGGTTTGATCTTCGCGCCTCAATAGATCTTTCGAGTTCCAAAATCTCCCTGGTTAATCTCGCATCTTCCTTTTTATCTTTCGGTCCGCCTCCTAAAATTTTTGCTCTTTTTGGCAAGGCATCTCGGTCTTCTTGTAATCTTTGGATATAACCTTCCTCTACACGAATATTACCAACACACGAATCTCTATGGCTTTTTATTATTCTTGCTTCTTCGCTTATTTTGCCGTATTCAACGATCCCTGTTTTTAATCTTCCCAAGCGGTCTAACTCTTCTTGCTGAGTGGTTTCTTGTTCCGTTATGGTTCTAATCGCCGCATCGGCTTCCGGGTTTTTCTCTTCGAGTTTCCGGCGGACGTATTCAGCATCTTCCTCGGCGGCCTGGCCTCTGAAGTATTCGTCGGCTTCTGCCGAGTACTCGCTTAATCTCAACGCTTCCCGAAGTGTTTCTTTTGTTTGTGTTCTTTCTTGTATCATTTCCACAACAGCTTTTCGCTCATCAGGCGTTAATTGAACGATAACCTCCGGCAGCGCGGGTTCGGCTTCGCGGGGAATATCTTTCCCCTTGTCCCAAATCGTTAGTGTTTTCCGACCGTATTTTACTCGTAGCGCCGCATTCATAATTTTTTCTATAGATGCGTCATCTATGGGAATTATCTGAACTTTTTGATTTGCATAATATTGCCTGCTGATTTTTTTCTCGGCAATAAATGCTCTTATCGCCGCGTCAACTTGACCAATAAAAAAATTATCGATTCTCGGATCGTCAAAACTTCCTTCCGGCAAGTGATGGAGCACGGTTTGTGTATTGAGATCCCAAAAAATTTCTTTTCCTTGTTGGAAAGCTGCCGCCATTTCCGCAATATCGGCAGCTTGCAGTTTTGCCAAGCGTTGGTAGTCATTCTTATTCCCCTCAAACTTTCTTTCGGACTCCACATGTTTCCAAACGGCGTCTAACTTTTCCGCAGGAATTTCTTTCCCGCCCAAATACGGTTTTACCTTTTCCGCCGCAGCTTGGATTCCGGCTGAAGCATCAAGTTTTATTGTTTCTGCTTCGGCTCGGTCTCGCCTTTTTCGTTCTAATGCGGTCTGTAATTCTTGCTCGCGCTCTTGCAAAGCTGCAAAAGCTGTCACTTGCAAATCGGGATGTTTTTTCAGATTTTCATCAGCTTCCAGTTGAGCTCTCTTTTGTGCCAGAGATTTCAGCTCCCCTTCGATCGAAGCAATTCCCGTGTCGCTCTCTTCTGATTTTTTCGCAGCAGCTTCCCCTTCAGCCATCAATTCGGTGCGTTTTACGGCACCCTCCTCTATCTCGGCGATTTTGGATGCGCCTGTTTGTTGGGCTGCCAAGGTTTCTCTTTCCTTTGCCGCTCTTAAGATTTCTTCAATCGATTTTCTTTCTGCCATTGTAAACGCAATTATAACACAGTAGAGGTTATTCGCGCAAGGCCCTTGCCCTTGACACATAGCTTAATATGTGCTACCTTTAGCACGTTAAGATAGTACCTTGAAAATTGAACATTGAGAGATATGAAAAATGTCGCGAAGCGCAACATTTTTCCATTTGGTTCGCTCGCCGCAAATAAAACAAGGTTTTACTTGTGGTCTCGCTGCCAAATGTAAAACGATTGCGGGAAGCAATGCGGTTGGAATGACATCATTCTGTCCGCACTGCTTTCCGTGATCAGTCAGAGATCGCAGTACCGCGCCCAACGGGTTTGGGCATGATCGGCACAAGGAGGATGTCATGACGCGTTTCATCGCCGTGATTCTCACGCTCGCTGCCCTCATCACGTTCGTTCCCTTCGCCGAGGCCGGAGTGCTCCAAGAGGAGCAAACGGCCTACTTTCATCAAGGGGATAAGGTGTTCCCCGTGAAAGTCGGACGGTACGGCCAATCAGTCAGTATCCCCAAGGCCATGGTCAAAGGAAAGGAGACGCAGTTCCTTTCCTCCATCGGCCGTCGGTACACTTTCGACAATGTCTGGTACAAGGAGAAGGGAGGGCGTCTCGTCGTGGAGAGGATTCAAGGAGAGCATCTGGTCGTCAGCGAAATCATGGGGGAACCTATGGAGTTCCTCGAAGCCGTCGAGCGTGCGATGAACATGACGCTCGGGGGTAAGCTGCTCAATAAGTAGTCCGACGGAAGAATCGCAACACTGCGCCCGACGGGAATCGGGCAAAGGAGGACGAGATGCCGAAGAAGGTGGTACTCGCAATGGCGGTGGCTGCGATCAGTTTCTTCGCAGCGGTTGTCCCGTTCCTCGGCGAAGCACTGAGCGCCTGGCAGTGGAAGGGACTGGTCGTGAACCTCTGGTCCGGCGGGGACGTGGTCAGTCACGTCCGCGTCGAGACCAAGGGGTTCCTCCGCGACGCGAATCTTTCGGCGACTCGAGGCGACGGGGTTGCCAAGCTCTACGACCCGAGTCTCCGGGAGGTCTCGGTGGAGACCTATCCCACGTTCTGGGAGTTCGCGTTGTTCGACAGGATCACTCTTGGGTCTTCCACCCAGCCGACCAGGACGTGGACGGTCCATACGTTCCGACTCGTGGACATAGACCTTTCTGGGAAGCATTACGAGACGTACCGGATTCGGTTCTGTAACGTGGTCAGGTACTCGGGGCGCCAGTTCAATCGCCCAGACGAGTTTTATCGCGACTGTAAGAAGTTGGATGAAACCCCGCCGGAGATCGTCGAGATCTACCAGCAGGGAGCGAAGGTCGCGGAGCGATATCGTGGGGGGCTACCCAAGCTCCCGACGAAGATCTGAAAACCCAAGTCAAGGGGGGTGCGTGAAGCCGGAAGGCCGATCGCACTCCCCGTAGTAGTTTCTAGAGGAGTTTTTTATGAGTTTGAAAATACTTTTGAAAGTGGAGATTAGTTTATTTTTAAAGAGTTATACTATTCGGTATGCGGAACAAATGACTCTATTTTGATTACGCCGCATCTATGCCGGTTGGTTTGACTGTCCCAAAATAAATTCAAGATATATTTCGCGGAGAAATTCGATAAGGCAAATACCAAAGTTAATAAGAAAAGCTAGGATTAAAACGTCAAGATTTTTTTGTAAGAGTCGCAGGCCGGTGCTATGCTATAGCATAGCGGTATGCTAGAACTAGAGATGATAAAAAGCATTAAAGCAATTAGACCCGAAGCATTGTCTTAAAGCAAATTGAGATAGCAAATTGAGACAGTGAAGGCAAAACTAACTGGTTGGTCGGGTACTATGCTATAGCATAGTATGGTATACTGGCTGGTAACATGAAAAGAATATTTATAGGCAAGGTGGGTAAAAATTGGTTTGGGGCGTTGCCGCAAATCGGCGATTACTCTTCCAGAATGGAATGGGAGGCGGCTTGTTGGGAGAAGATATCAAAATCCGAAAAGCTGCTTCGACTACTTGTTACCTCTCACGAACGCCGCGATTTGGTGATGCGCGCCGCTTGCCTACATGGTCTTGTCTCCGGCAAAAGCTATCGGCAAATTGGCGAGGAACTCTGGCTTTCGCCTCAAACCGTGAGTGGTATTAAAAGAGCCATACACGAAAAGAATTACCGAAGTTATCTAGAGCGGAGCAAGAAAGAAAGAAGAAAGAGGCAATATAGTTTCAGTTCCGCTCGTGTCAAATCAAAGCCGAGTGGCTGGCCGCGCCGGACGAAGTACGGGAAGATTTATTTGCCCCACTGAGCGCTATGCTATAGCATAGCGATACGCTAGGGTGATACGTCAGAAATGTGAGGGGTACAAAGTATTAAAGCAATCGAGGCATTTGAAGCAAAATCTGCTAGTTATTCAGCCAGATGCTATGCTGTAGCATAGCATCTGGCTGATGACATACCGCGATGTATCGCCAACACTACAACCATGAAACACTACAACTATGAAAAGAGTTTATTTTGATTACGCGGCTTCGACGCCGGTTGACCCGAGAGTCGAGAAAGCGATGCGGCCGTATTTCCTGAAAAAGTTTGGCAACGCGGGTTCGCTTCACTCGTTCGGCCAGGAAGCATCAAGCGCGATGGATAACGGACGCGAAATTATTGCGAAAGCTATCAACGCGGATTTCCGGGAAGTCGTTTTTACCGGCTCGGCGACAGAGGCGAATAATTTGGCATTGCGCGGCGCAATCGCGGAACTACGCGGACAGATACGCGGAACTACGCGGACAGATTTCCGCGTGAGTCAGCGCGAAGTCAGCGTTGGTCAGCGGCCGAAACTAATAGTTTCGGCAGTGGAGCATGAATCGGTTTTAGAAACCGCGCGCGATCTTGCCGCCTCTTTCAAAGAGGCGAGCCTCGCCCCTCTGGGGCGGGAAAGCGACGGAATCGAAGTCGTGTATTTGCCGGTTGACCGAAACGGCATCGTAAAGCTTGATGCATTGAAATCCGCTCTTGATGAGCGGACAATTCTCGTTTCGGTGATGTACGCAAATAACGAAATCGGGGTCATCCAGCCAATTGCAGAAATTGCAAAGATTATCAAAGAATTTTCATCAACGAATAACGAATCAGGAACGAATCAACGAATTCGTAAATTCGAAACACATTCGTTATTCGGTGATAGATATCCTTTGTTCCACACCGACGCTGTTCAGGCATTTCAGTTTTTGGACTGCGATGTAAATCGATTGGGCGTCGATATGATGACTCTCTCGGCTCATAAAATTTACGGACCGAAAGGGATTGGCGCGCTGTATGTACGAGGGTCTAGGGTTCAGGGTATAGGGTATAGTAAGAAAAATTCTCTACACCCTAATCCCTACACCCTAACCCCTGTTATCACGGGCGGGAATCAGGAATTCGGCCTTCGTTCGGGCACGGAAAATATTCCATCAATTGTTGGTTTTGCGAAAGCCGTTGAGCTTTCGGTCGCCAATCGAGAGCCGGAGTTCCAAAGAATTAAAAGATTAAAGGATTATTTTTGGAATGAAATTTTGAAAATGTATCCGCGAGCAGAAATCAACGGGCCAGATGAGAGAAAAGAAAAAAGAACAAAAAATAACGCCCCGACCTGTTTGCCCAATATCCTAAATATTTATTTCCCGGACCATGAAGCCCAGTACCTCTTGGTAAAATTTGATTTGGCGGGCATTGCGGTTTCCGCGGGCTCTGCCTGCTCGGCGCGTTCAGCCCAGCCCTCGTATGTGATTACGTCGCTCGGCTTTCCGGAGAAGCGCGCTAAGCAGAGCATCCGCTTCAGCTTCGGCAGGCAGACGACCCAAAAAGATATTGACAGCGCCCTAGGGGTTATTAGAAAATTACTGTAAGAAATGATGCCAATATACTAATCTTATGCCAATAATGCGAATCGCGAATCATATAACGTATTTGCAATTAGTAGATTGGCATATCATTTGTAGATTTGCATCATGGTAGCGTAAGCGCATGAACCAACCATTCGATAAAAAAATTTTGGCAGCGGTAGTTGCCGGTATTCTCATTGGCGTGTTTTTTTCGCCGGTTTTGAAAGCGCCGGCGGCGCGAGCGAATTTTTTCGACGACCTGTGGAAGAATTTTGTTTCGCCGTTCAGTCAGAAACCAGGCGGGCAAGGCATTTCGTCCTCGACTCCCGCGGGCAGCGGCAGCAAGAAAGCATACGAACCAATTGTTGATTACGAACGAGCCGTAATCGAAGCGGTGAAGAAAGCATCGCCGGCCGTCGTATCCATCACGATTTCGAAATACGTGCCGATTATCGAACAATGCCCGTATAGTCCTTTTTCCGATTTGCCGCCCGAATTCCAGCAATTTTTCGGAGACCAATCCCGGCAGTTGTATGCTCCGTGCGACACCGGCAAAAAAGCGCTTCGGGAGGTCGGGGGCGGCAGCGGATTCATCATTTCTTCAAACGGATTGATTCTAACGAATAAGCATGTGGTTGCGGATAAAAACGCTTCATACACCGTGCTTACCAATGACGGCAAAAAGTATGAAGCCAAAGTCCTTGCGCGCGACCCGGTCCAGGACCTCGCACTCATTAAGATAGAAGCCGACGGCCTGCCGACGGTCGAACTCGGCGATTCCGGTTCGCTTGAGCTCGGCCAGACCGCGATAACCATCGGTAACGCGCTCGGCGAATTCAGAAACACCGTTTCCGTCGGCGTGGTTTCCGGGCTTTCGCGGACCGTCACCGCGTCCGGCGGGAACACGACAGAAACCATTCAGGGAGTGATTCAGACCGATGCCGCGATTAATCCGGGCAATTCCGGAGGACCGCTTCTGAATCTCCGTGGACAGGTTGTCGGCATTAACACTGCGGTTGCTTCAGGGGCGCAGAACATCGGTTTTGCCATTCCCATTAACCGCGCCAAGCGTGACATCGAGTCGGTGAAAGCCGGCGGCGGAATAGTGGTTCCGTTTCTCGGAGTTCGTTATCTTATTATCACGCCCGAGATTGCAAAGTCGAAAAAGCTTCCGGTTGATTACGGCGCCTTGGTTCAAAGCGGCAACGGCGGTCCTGGGGTAGAGAAAAATTCGCCCGCGGAAAAAGCAGGTATCAAATCCGGAGATATCATTCTTGAGGCGAGCGGTCAGCGAATTGACCAAGACCATTCGCTCGGCGACATCATCTCGCAGAAAAGCGTGGGCGAAATAATCGGTCTGAAAATAAATCGCGACGGCAAAGAGCTAAGCATCAGCGTTGCGCTTGAAAAAAGACCGGAACTGTGATATCAATAATTTACAATTTTCAAGTAACAATTTTCAATCAATTTACAATGATTTAATTTTCAAACTGTTGATTCATTGAGATTTTATTGAAAATTGAAAATTAGAAATTGAAAATTTATACTATGCCTAACTTTCATCGTTTCACAATTAAAGCCCAAGAAGCGCTTCAGAACGCGCAGGAGTTCGCGGCCAGCCGCAGCCACGGCGAATTAAAAGCCGTCCATCTTCTTTCAAGTTTGCTTGAAGACCAGCAGTCATTGGTTCAACCGATGCTTCTTCGGAGCGGGGTCAATCTTGAAAAACTTCACCGCGAACTCGAAGCCGAACTCAGCCGGCTGCCGAAACTCGTCAGCGGCTCGAACGTCGGCCAGTTGTATCTTTCGCAGGAATTGATGCGGGTTCTTGACCAGGCCGCTAAAATCGCGGCGCAACAGAAAGATGAATTTATTTCCTGCGAGCATCTCCTCCTTGCGATTTTTGACGTTGATTCTCTCGGACAAAGTATTTTGCAGCGGTTTGGAATTCGCCGCGAAAATATGATTCGGGTTTTGGCGCAGCTTCGCGGCTCGGTCCGGATTACCGACGAAACGCCGGAGTCAAAGTTCCAGGTACTTGAAAAGTACGCCATTAACCTCACCGAAAAAGCAAAAGCCGGCGAGCTGGACCCGGTGATAGGACGCGATGCGGAGCTTCGGAGGGTCATTCAGGTGTTGAGCCGGCGCACCAAAAATAATCCGGTGCTTATCGGCGAATCCGGCGTGGGGAAAACCGCGATCGTCGAAGGCCTTGCGCAGCGGGTTATTGCCGGAGATGTGCCCGAGACGCTGAAAAATAAACAGATCGTGATGCTCGATCTCGGCGCACTCATCGCCGGCACCAAGTTCCGCGGCGAATTCGAAGACCGCCTCAAAGCGTTTGTAAAAGAAATAAAAAATATGAGCGGACAGATTATTCTTTTCATCGATGAGATTCATACCATCGTCGGCGCCGGCGCCGCCGAGGGCGCGGTGGACGCCTCGAATCTTTTGAAGCCGGCGCTGGCTCGCGGCGAGCTCCACTGCGTCGGCGCCACCACGGTCAGAGAATATCAGCGCTACATTGAAAAAGATCCGGCGCTCGAACGCCGGTTCCAGCCGATTATGGTTGAGGAGCCGAGCTTGGAGGACAGCATCGCGATTCTTCGCGGCCTCAAGGAAAAATACGAGATTCACCACGGACTTCGCATCAGCGACGAAGCAATCATCGAAGCAGTGCAGTTATCGGCGCGTTATATCACCGACAGATTTTTGCCGGATAAGGCGGTTGATTTGATTGACGAAGCGGCTTCGGCGCGGCGGCTCGAAAGCGAAAGCTTGCCGACCGAGATAGACCGGATTCGCCGAGAAATTACGAGGTTCGAAGTCGAACGCCAGGCGCTCTCGAAAGAAAGCCAGGAGAAAAACGCCGAACGCCTGAAAGAAATTGACCGCGAACTCAAAAAATACAAAGACGAGAACGACGACCTCTCGGCGCGGTGGCACGGCGAAAAAATAAAATTCGAGACCCTGCATCAGCTCCGGCAGAAAATCGAAAATCTCAAGCGCGAAGGGGAAATCGCGGAGCGCGAAGGGAATCTCGAGCGTTTGGCGCAGATAACGTACGGCGAACTGCCACAGGCGCAAAAGGACTTCGAAATTTTTGAAAAAAAGAATTTCGGGGCTCCCCAAAAGCGCGGGAAGAATATCCCGGGAGACCGGCAGTTTTTGAAAGAAGCGGTTGACAAAGAAGATGTCGCCGCGGTGGTGGCGTCGTGGACAGGCATTCCGCTCCACCGGATGCTTGAAACCGAAACCGACAAGCTGGTGAGAATTGAAGAAGTGCTTCACGAAAGAGTAATCGGTCAGGAACAGGCAATCCAGGCGGTGGCGCGGGCAATCCGGCGGGGCCGGGCGGGTCTTGCCGACGCGAATCGTCCACTCGGCTCGTTTATGTTCCTCGGTCCGACCGGAGTCGGCAAGACCGAGCTTGCGCGGGCGCTAGCCGAATTTATGTTCAATGATGAAAAGGCGCTTATCAGGATTGATATGTCCGAATATATGGAGCGGCACTCGACGAGCCGGCTCATCGGCTCGCCGCCGGGCTATGTGGGGCACGAGGAAGGAGGCCAGCTCACGGAAACCGTCCGGCACCGACCGTACAGTTTGATTCTCTTCGATGAAATTGAGAAAGCCCATCCCGAGGTGTTTAATCTTCTTTTGCAGATTCTCGATAACGGCCGTTTGACCGACAGCAAGGGCAAGCTCGTCAATTTCAAAAACGCAATCATCATTATGACGTCGAATGTCGGCAGTCAGTATCTCCGCGCGATGTCCGGGTTGGGTTTCAGCGCCTCGGGCGAGAAGCAGGCGAGAGAAGAGGACGACTACCGCGAGAAAATCAAAAATTCCCTTCGCGAAAGTTTCAGGCCGGAATTTTTGAACCGGATTGATGAGACAATCATTTTCAATCCGCTCAGGCCCCAAGACATCGAAAAAATCGTCGAACTCCAGCTCGCCGAGATTCAAGAACGGCTCGCGGAGCGGAAAATAAAAATCGCCATTGGGCCCGCGGCCCGGAAGTATCTTGCGGCGGAGGGATTCGACCCGGAGTTCGGCGCGCGGCCGCTGAAGCGCCTGATGCAGAAGCTTATTCTAGATACGCTCGCGGATAAAATAATCCGCGGTGAACTGAAAGACGGCGGCAGAGTGAAAGTCAATTTTAAGGCGGATTCTCTGGTGTTTACGCCGTGATAGATGATGCCAATATGCGAATTTTATGCCAATAATGCGAATCGCGAATCATATAACGTATTTGCAATTAGTAGATTGGCATATCATTTGTAGATTTGCATCATGGTAGCATAAGCTATGGTCAGAGTCGCGGTCACACACATAGTTTCGTTGCGCGGACTTTTTTTGAAAGCGGGGGCTCTCGGGTTTTTGTGGCTCTTTCTGCCGTTCTGGATTTTTCTCGCTGCGAGTTTTTATTTTTATTTTTTCCCGTTTTTCCAGCCCCTGCGGCTCGCCCTGCCGTTTTTTTTAACGCTGGTCACGGCCGCGATCCGCCAGCCGGCGGACCCGGGAAATTTTTGGTTCGGTCTGTTTCTCGCCGCGCTCTTTTTTTTGATTCTCGGCATCAAGAATCTTATTTTCGTGAACAGGTTCGGAGCGCATCAGCTTCTCGTTTTCTTTCTTTTATTCCTTTCGTTTTTAAGTTTCTTCTCAGGGTTTGAAACATGGCAGCGCTGGCTTGTTTCTCTTTTTGCGCTTGGAGTAAGCGCCGTCTTTTTATTGTTGGCGAAAGAACTGGCTGATTACTACTTTCCTCATGTTTCATCAAGCCGCCGCCGCACGTTTTTAACCATCGGCCTAGGCGCGCTTTTCATCTGGCAGTTGTGCCTCACTCTTCTTTTTCTGCCGCTCAACTATTTTTACGAGACAGCGCTCCTTTTTCTGTCAGCGGTTCTTTTGCTCGATGTTCTTCTCGAACATTTGAAGAGTCAGTTGAATAGGAAGAAGGTGCTGACCGATTTTTCCATTTTTTTTGTTTTTGCTACAATTGTTCTTGCATCTGCAAAATGGGGATTCTAATTCAATGATGCCAATATGCGAATTGTATGCTAATGCCGCGAATCGCGAATACGAAAACCGATTAGCAATTTGTAGATTGGCATATCATTTGTAGATTTGCATCATAGTAGCGTAAGCGACCATGAAAAAAATAACCAAATTGGTGTTGCCGGTAGCGGGCCTCGGGAAGCGGCTTATGCCTCTTACGAAAAAAACACCGAAGAACCTGATTCCCGTCAACGGCAAGCCGCTTATCGAATATGCCCTTGAAGACGCGGTGATGAGCGGCATTCAAGAGGTGATTCTTGTCGTAAATCCCGCGCACCGGGAACAGTTCAAAAAATATCTCAAAGAGCGCGCGAAACAATTCCCCGGGCTCGCGTTCCATCTCCGTGTTCAGCATACGCCGGCGGGCAACGGTCACGCGCTCCTTCCGGCTTTCGATCTTTTAAAAAACGAACCATTCGTCGTCAGATTCTGCGACGATATCATTTTGAGCAAGGAGCCGCTCATCAAGTCGCTCGCTTCGCTGTTTTATCATTACAAAGCTCCGATCCTGCTCCTCGAAAGAATTCCCAAGAAAGATGTTTCGCGATATGGAGTGGTGGGGGTTAAAAGGGTCAGGAGTCAGGGGTCAGGGGTCAAGCGGGAAAAAATATATGAGATTACCAAAATTGTTGAGAAACCAAAGACCAGTCAGGCGCCCTCTAATCTTATTATTGTCGGCGGTTACGTCCTGACGCCAGCGGTTCTTCGAAATCTTAAACAAGTAGCCGACTCACTGCCGATTGTGGCAGAAGATGCTCTGCCGTTGGCGGTCGGTCTTCAAATAGAGTTGATTGTCGGCCGTAAAGTTTACGGCTGGGAGTTCAACGGCAAACGGCTCGATTGCGGAACGCTCGAAAATTTGGAAAAAGCGCAAGAGACGCTCAAGCGCTCGGCCGGAAGAGGATAGGCATTCAGCAAACTATCCCGATAACTTCTCGATGCTTTTTATGATATCGGGAAGTTCCGTGCACGATTTTTTGTCTTCGATCGCCCCGGAGAAATGCCCCATATCATGTTTAATGATAATCTCCGCCCTAAGCTTTTCTTTGAAAATATCGCCGAACTTCAAATCAACATACGGGTCGTTATCCGAGTGAATCGCGATAAATCCGTTTTTTGATTTAGTTTTTATTTTTTCGAAATCAATCGGTGTTTCAAAAAAGTTTTTAAGTTCTTCGTAGCCGATATCGTCGGTAAATCCGGCGACAAGGATTACGCCCCCAACCCTTTGATTTTGGGGAAGTGATTCAAGATAGCGCAGTATCGTGATGCATCCCACGCTATGGCCAATCAAGGCCAGGTTTTCATCCGGCTCGCTGATTTGTTCGGCAAGATAAGGAACCCATTTCTTTTGTTTGGGAAGCTCGGTTTCGGGGAAAGCCGGAACTTTTACTTCGAATCCCATACCTTCGAGTTGTTTTTTAACGCTAGGATACCAGCAATATTCCGGATAGCCCTCCCAACAATGCACGATAACTACTCGTTTCATAAATTGATCCTAACTCATTTTTATTTTTCGATAAAGTGAGTTAAATATCTGATGGACACACAACGTCAACGCGGAAGTTTTCGGTTTGAGAGAAGCTATTGGAGTCCCGACGGGCTCGGTCTCGAGCGTAGCGAGAGCCGTCGGGACGAGATGCAGGCGCGCGAATTCCGCTGGAGAATTCGCGACGCCGGTTCTCGCAAACCGAAAACTGGAGCAACCTTGACACCGTATAATCTGCCGCCCTACAATAGCCCTTAATGTCAAAAATCGGCGCAACGGATTTTTCCTGCAAAAAGGCGTTTGAGCTCAGCTACGCGCTTTTCCGCGTTGCGGCAATTGCAAAAAGCCGGAGCCTTGCCGAGGTACTTGAGAGTAAGGCGGCCCTCCTCTTGAACTCGGTGCTTTCGGAGGACTATGAAAACGCCCGTGCCGCGATTAAGCATATCGAGTATTTTATGCGCCTCGGAGCTGATGTCGGCCTGTTCCATCTTCAGAATGCCGAGGTCATTATAAAGGAGGGGAATGGTCTTTATGCCGCAATTGCAGGACTGCCGGAACCGGCAAAATTGCAGGAACTAAACTTTGATAAGTTCTTCTCTAAGTCCCCTTTGCAGGATAGGACCATGGTTCCTGCAACCATTCCTGCAAAAAGAACCAGGGTTCCTGCAAAAGAAGAATTGCAGGATGAGAGCAAAGAGATTGCAGGAATGGGATTGCAGGAATCGGATGACGGTAATCCTGCAAAGTCACCCATCCGGCAATCGGCAATTATGGATAGATTGCAGGAAACCGGCACATGCCGATTTGGAGAGTTGCAGGAACTTTTGCCGGAAATAAGCGAACGGACCCTTCGTTATGACCTGCAGTCGTTGATTGACAAGGGTATGCTCGAAAGGATAGGCAGCGGCAAACACAGCTTTTATCAGTTCAAAAACCAGATTCCCCCGGTTATTGAGTTACCGGGTGTTTCTTCTGTTTCGTTGTAAAAAAATGTAACTTTTACCCCCCTTGTTGCGTTATAATCTATGTGTTAAGTTGAGGGTGGGAGGAGTGGGAAGTCCGACGCGAAGCAAGCATCGGAGTTATCCACAATTTCTCTATCTCTAGCTTGCTATAATCAGTTAGTATTTACGGGTTCGGAGTGAGGCCTGAACCAGTATCCGAATTGCCTTACCGAATAGGCACACCCGAATAATAAATCGCTTTTATTCGGATGAGCGCATTCGGATTGCCGAAGCCCAAAGGGCGGAGGCGCGCTATTCGGATGCAAGGCCTCGCTTCAATCAAGCGAGTTTTTCATTTTTTATCCATTTTATTTAGTTACCACAATCGTCCGCTTTTATCCTTTTGCCGGTTGCCCCTCACGCGACTGGTGATCGGTCGAAAGTAAAGGCGGCGGTTTCCCAGAAAAAAATATAAAGGGTCGACGTGTCGCCTTAGGCGACTCGATAATCAAAAAATAATAAAGTCGAAAATTAAAAAATTAAATGAATAATACAAGTAAAAAAATTGCGTCTATAGCGCTTACGTTCACCACCAGTGTGTGGATGTCCGGAGCGCTTTTTTTGATTCCCGTAGCCCAGGCGCAGACCTCGACCGATGTACAGGCGCAAATTAACGCCTTGCTCGCTCAGATCCAGCAATTGCAGTCAAAGCTTGCAACACCGTCAACAAGCATGGCATCCTCAAGCTTCACCCGCGACCTCACCGTGGGCAGCAAAGGTGCTGATGTAACGGCTCTGCAGAATACTTTGATCAGCGGCGGATATCTGAAAGTCGCTGCGACCGGCTATTTCGGTGGGCTCACCAAAGCGGCAGTAGCGGCATGGCAGAAAGCCCAAGGTCTTTCGCCGGCAGTCGGCTACTTCGGTACAAAGAGCCGCGCGGCTCTCTCCGCGGTTGCCGTAACGCCGGCAAAGCCAGCAACTCCAGGAACTCCAGCTACTCCGGCTACTCCCGCAACTCCGGCTGCTCCGACAACGCCTCAGCTTCCAGCTCCGGCTTCCGGTCTCGCAGTCGCTTTGGCCGCGAACAACCCGGCTCCCGGTTCATTAATCTCCGGCTCAGCCCGGGGTTCTGTCCTTGCTATTACCCTTACCGCGGGCACCGCAAGCGGCATTACGGTTTCAACCATTAACTTCAAAAAGAGCGGCGTAGTATCCGACAGCAGCATCTCAGGAGCTTACCTCGTGGAAAACGGCAAGGTGCTTAATCAGTACCAGTCGATTACCAACGGAGTAATTGGCTTTTCGGGCTTGGGCCTCAATATCGCGGCCGGCCAGACAAGGCAGTTGTGGCTCCAGATTGACCCTGCGTCAGGACTTACTGCCGGAAACACCGTAGGCTTTTCAGTGGTTTCAGCCGCAGATATCGTTTCGGCGGACGCCACCGGAGCTAATGTTGACGAATCCGGAAGTTTCCCGTTGAACGGCAATATGTTTACGACAACTAGCGTGAGCAATCCCTCGATTGCTTCTATTACTGTTGCTTCAACTTCCATCGGAACTCAGGCAACAGCCGGAACGCAGAACAACATCGTGGGCGGATGGCAGTTCACGGTCGCGAACAGCGCCGTGAATCTCAATACCATTAACTTCAAGGTTATTGGTTCTGCGAGTAAAGGCGACTTGAGAAACGTGAAGCTCAACGTGAACGGAGTTCAGGTCGGCTCAACGCTTTCCTCGGTCGGAAGCGACGGCACGGCGTACTTCAATCTTGCGTCGAGTCCCGTACGTCTCAACACCGGCACCAACAATATCCAGGTCTTCGCGGATGTAATGGGTTCACCGTCATTCACTTTCCAGTTTGAGATTTTGAACTCATATGACATCTATGCGCTTGACAGTCAGTATAATGTTCCGGTAACAGCCGGTTCCAACACGGGCACCTCGGTAACCATCAAACAGGGCAGTATTACCGTGACCCAGGATCCGACTACGCCCACCGGCAACATTGCCAAAGGCCAAAACGGAATCACCCTCGCCAAGTTCAATCTTTACGCGGCAGGCGAAGCGGTGAAAGTCAAATGGCTTGGCTTCAGACTTGCCTTTGGCGGCACTCTCATCAAAAATTTCGACTCACAAATCAAGAACGTCCATCTTGATGATGATGCCGGAGGCCAGCTCGGTACGACCATAAATTCACTGGTTACTGCGGTAACGTGTACTGATACAATTCAAACGGTAACTAGCACGACGGCCGATAACTGTTTCGGGAATTCGACCTCGCCGATCAACTATGTTGTTCCGGCGAACACGACTCGCGTGTTCTCCTTGAGAGGAGACATTCAGTCCGCCCCCGATTTCACCACGGTCACTGCCAGTTTGGTTGGCAACACGTCAAACCTTCAGGGCTTGACTTCGAGCCAGACCGCTTCGAGCGGTTCTGTCGCCGGCAGCGCGCTTTCGCTCGCTTCCTCGGCTTTGACCACTGCCAAGAACACGGCAGTCGGAACCCAGACCTACGCGGCCAATACGAGCGGTCGCAAAGTCGGTTCATACTCCCTTACAGCTTCATCGGCTGAAGGCGTTTCGATTTCGAATATGACCGTTTCGACGTTCACCACCAGCACCAGTCCGTATCCGCTGCAGAATCTGTCGGTGAAAGTCGGAGGAGTCCAGTTTGGCAGTACCGTGTCAAGCTTGAGTTCAAACGGCACTCAATCGTTCTCCGGCACGGCATTCAATGTTCCGGCAGGACAAACGGTCAACGTAGATGTCTACGCTGACATTCTCTCAAATGCCGCGGGAACTTTCCCGGCAGTGTCAACGCTCGCCGGATGTTCCGGCAGCGGATTGCTGTCGTTCTCGGCAATTACCTGCGGTTCGGTCAGCGGCCAGGATGTCCTTATCGCCGGACAAGCGAGCATACAGATAGCGCTTGATTCCGTGGCTCCAGCAGCCAGTCAACTGGTTATGGGCTCAACCGGAAATACGCTTGCGACCTTCAGGTTCACCGAGACCTCGAACGCGGATGACGTGAAAATCACGGATTTGAACGTGATTGACGTAGTCACCGCTACTTCAACGGTCTTGGCAAGCTTCGGCAATGTCTGTCTCTACAGCGGTGCAACTAATATCGGATGCGTTGGAAGCGGCGATGGACAACAGGTTGCGGCAAACTGGCTCTATCAGTTCCACTTCGCGACTCCGGTTATTGTTCCGAAGAGCAACTCCATCACGCTTGCTTTGAAAGGCGATGTTTCATCGTTCATTTCATCGGGCGCGACGGACAACAGCGCTCACTCCTTCCAGATTGCGGCAGGTGCGTCCACGACCGCGAACACTAAGAACACTCCGTTGAACTTCGTTACTGCTCTTGGGGCAACTTCAAATGCTTCGTCCGCGGTGACAACTTCGACCGCGAATGCGCCGAACGGCAACACCATGACGGTTCTTCGAACCAAACTTATTGCCACGGCTACTGCGGCTGGTCTTACGAGCGGACGGTCCCGGCAAGCCACGGATGAACTCGGCACGCTTAACTTTGCCGCGGATGCGGCTGGCGCGCTGCAGTTAAATTCAGTGACCATTGTCTTCAGTGGTTCTGCTCCTTCTGCTGATACTGCGGCGGGTATCTTCTTCGTCACCAGCACCAGCGCTGGTATTACGTGCGCGGGTCCATCGGTGTGTCCTGTTTCTCTCTTCGACATAACCACGAACACATCGTACTTCCCGACGGCTTCGGCTTCGAGCACTGGCTCGTTAACGTTTAGCATGGGCGGGTACACCATAAGCGGTGGCACGACCAAGAGCTTTACGCTTCGTCTTAACACGGCGAACACGAGCGTGTTCACCTTTGCTACCGGCAAGAACGGTATTTCGCAGACGATGACCGCACAGGTCAATGCGACGAGCGGTGTTTTCTGGACCAACGCGGTGTCCGGAGGCATCAGCGGCTTGTTCCTTCCTGTGTCCTCGGTACCGTACACCGTTAACTCTGTTTCGTACGCGGCAGGGTCGTAGTCAGTATCTCTGGTACGATACCGATTAGCGGTCAATTGACTGCTTGAATCGGAAAAGCAAAAGCCCCCGCCGAAAAGCGGGGGCTTTTGCTTCGCTGATACGCGCCGATTATTGCTGATTCATGCTGATACTGATATATTGAGTTCAATGACGGAGAGAAAAGTTGCCGATTTTCTTTATGAAAAAGAATCGTACGAGATAAGAGGCGCATGTTTTAATGTCTACAATACGTTGGGCGGCGGCATCAAAGAGAAAATAATTGAGCGAGCGTTGCTGGCTGAATTTAAAAAGCGTGGGCTGGAAGTTAAAAATCAAGTTAGGATTAATGTTTTTTATGACGATAAAAATATCGGAACTTATATTCCTGATTTTGTTGTGGACGATAAAATTATTCTGGAACTTAAGTCCAAGCCGTTTGTCACAAAAATGGACGAAAAGCAATTTTGGGGCTATCTTAAAGGTTCAAATTATAAATTAGGATTTTTAGTGAATTTCGGTTCGCAACAGCTTGTCATTAAAAGATTTATCCATACTAACAAATCGGCATGAATCAGCGTTAATACCATCACGATGAGTCAAAAGCTACTGATTAAGATAATAGTGGGACTGATATTTCTGACGGTGATAGGAACGCCGTTTTTTTATTTTCCGTGGGGAGTGTATCCGTACGTTCTTGCCAAGCAGTTGATGTTTCAGTCCCTGGTCGAGGTCATTTTTTTTCTTTGGGTGGCGCTTGCTTTGTCTTTCCCGAAGTATCGGCCCCGCCTCACCCCGCTTACTCTATGCGGAGGAATTTTTCTTGCAGTTCTCCTCTTGGTATCCGTTACCGGAGTGGATTCATGGCAGAGCTTGTGGTCCACCTATGAACGAGGAATAGGAACGGTTGCGTTCTTCCATCTTGCGGCTCTGGCTCTCGTCATTTCTTCTCTTTACCAGGAAATTCCCCGGAGAAAGCTTTTGTATGCTTCTCTCGGAACATCGCTTCTCATTGATGTTCTTGCGCTCATTCAACTGTGGGTTCCCCAGCTTCTTCTCATAGAAAATCCCGGAACGCGTCCGGGAGCCACGTTCGGCAATCCTACGTTTATGACCGGCTATCTCATGTTCAATATTTTTATCGGTATGTATTTTTTGCTTGATACCCTGAAGCGAACGCGCGAGCGGGGAGCTCTTCGCGGCCAAATTCCTCTGATTTCTTTTTTGGTTACGGCGATTATCGCTAACGTGTCCATAGTATTTCTTGCTCAAACCAGAGGCGATATTATAGCGTTGGCCGTTGGCGTTATAACGCTGTTGGGGTTATTTTACGTGAGACCGCCCGAATTTCTTCCGTCCCCGTTCAACGCCCGCAAACTGTACGCAATTTCGCTTTTCGCAATCGTATGTTTGGCGGCAGTATTTGCTTTGACGCTCAAAAATAATTTTTGGAAAAATATTCCGGGATTTTCCCGGTTTCAATCCGTTTCGTTTTCTTTGGATAATCGAAGCGTTGCGCCGCGCCTCTTTGCCTTGAAAGCCGCTTGGCAGGGGTTTCTTGAAAAGCCACTGTCGGGCTGGGGTCCAGAAAATTTCGATGTGGTTTTCGACAGGCACTACGACCCCCGGAGCTTAGAGTATTCGTACAAGGAAACGCAGTTCGACAAACCGCATAATGTTATTCTCGAATACCTTGATTCGGGAGGGATTCTTTTGCTTCTCGCGTTCATGGTTTTTCTGGGGGCAGCGATGTATGAAGTACTGCGCATCCCCGATGTTTTATGGAGAAGTATGTTTATCGCTTCGATTGCCGCGTATGTCGCGGGAAAGGTATTTATTTTTGAAACCATAGGCCCGCTTTTTATGCTATATCTTTTTTTCGGATTGGCCGACGGCGCTTTTCGCAACCGCCAGAAAAGTCCTTTGGATGCGCAAACCAGAAAAGAGGCCTATGGCAGTTCGTCGTTGGGGCCGTTGGTCGGTGTGTTCGCGGTAATCGCGGGATTGATTGTATATGTCGTTAATATCCAGTCGCTTACTGTTTCCTATTACCATTACAAGGCGTTTCAAAATTTTCTTCATCAAGATATCGAGGCGGGCATTTCCAATTTCAAAAAGGGGCTTTCGCTTTGGAGTCCGTATCTCTGGAATTTCAAACGGGACTACGCCATAGCCGTGGCCGGACAGTACTTCAATCGCCCCGGCACCGTTTCGAATGAAGACGCCATTCTCGCGATACAATCAATGGAAGAAGTGCGCGATGAGCATCCCTCGGGCGCGTTCAATCATTACGCGCTGGTGAATATGTATAACGAAGTATCCGCGATTGACCCGCAGTATTTCATTTCCGCCGCGGAATCGGAAGCCAAAGTCGCTCTTCAAAAAAGTCCGGGGCGCCAAGTGGTGTATTTTTATCTCGCAAAGACGAGAACGCTCAATGGCGATTATCCCGGAGCGCTCGCGATTTTGAAAACAGCGCTCGAAGAAGACCCCAAAGTTCCCGATGCCCATTTCTATTACGGGTTGGTATCATTTGCCAATAAAGAACAAGATATTGGTTATCGGGAAATCAAGACGGCGATTGCAATGGGCCGGCAATGGGTCACTTTTTATGAGCCGAGAGTCGTGGCCGGCTATTTTGCCGATTCCGGTCATCTGCAGGAAGCCCTTGGGCTGTATGAAACCGCGTTCGCTATGGCGCCGGACGACTTAGAAACGGAGATTAAACTGGGAGCAGCGTATTTTTTCGTCGGCAACAATACTCTTGCGAAGAAATATCTTTCCGACGCCGCCCGAAAGTTTGATTTTAAGAAAAGCCCGTCGTATCAGGAATTCAAGCCGATTTTGGACAAACTTGGAGTCGGCGGGCAAGAAAAATTGGATATAAAATAGACACTGGACTTTACCCTTGGTTTTGCTATACTCTAAGGAAGCGTAAAGATATAAAGGTCGGCTTAATTCTTTTTAATAATATTATGACCAAAGAAGGATTGATAGAAGCCGTGATGAAAGTCGCCAATCTTGAGACCAAAGTTCAAGCGCATCGCGTGGTGGAGAGTGTGTTTGACACCATCACGAAGACACTGGGCCGCGGGGAGGACGTGGCGATCACGGGCTTCGGAACGTTCAGAGTCGTGAAGCGCGCCGCGCGGCAGGGCCGGAACCCGAAAACAGGCGAGACCATTCAGATCAAGGCCTCGACAAAGCCGAAATTCCGAGCCGGCAAGGTTTTGAAAGAAGCAGTCAAATAAAAATTTCAAACCGAAAGGTTCGTTGTTCCGATTATCTCCGGCTGATTCAGCCGGAGATAATTTTTTGCGCTTCGTCAGGCAGTAGAAATTCGACTGATAGATTTACGGGTCGCCGTTGGCGACAAGTCGAATTTTCACTGCCTGACTTCGTTTCGAATATCGAAAAAGTTCTGATAGGTTTCCTTGAGGTATTCGAGCGATGACGTTATAAGGTTTGACGAATCGTTCGGCCAACTCAAGAGCCTGAATATTTCTTGTGCGCGGTTGTTGCCCTCATCCGCTTTTCTGAAGTTGTTTTCTGCGTTTTGGAGAAGCGTCCGGATGGTTTCGTTGTCGGTCAGCTGAAGCGTTTGGAGCGTTCGTTTGACTTGGTCGAATCTGTTCCCTGCTATTCGCATCAGCTCCTGGTTTTTTGAAAAAATGATGAAATTGGTTCCAAGCTCAAAGAGCGGTTCGTAATTGGAGCTCCTCCATTCTTTAAGGCCTGTCGAAAATTTCTTGCTTCCTTCGACTCCCAAATCGCCTACAAGCGTTTTTTGGAACCGGTAATAATCGATTGCGTCATTGAATTTTGACACAAGCCTGTTTTGAATAGTTTGGATATCAGAATCATTCACCTGAAGTGATTTGATGTTCAATTGCAAACCGATTGCGTCTTGTATGGCGCAGTCGAGTATCTTATTTAGGATTATTTTTCGAAAAGCGAGTTCGGTTTTGAGGTTATCGGAAGAATCGTTCGCGAGAGTATTGTCTTTCGCCCGCGAAAGCCCCTGAAAACCTTGCGCAAAGTCGCAGGCGCCGGCCGCGCGGATTCGGGGCGCGGAATACAGTGATACGGCGATTGATGCCAATATAACGATGGAAAGTGTGATTTTTCTCATCAGGAGATTTATTGTGAAAGGCTATCGAGCGCTTCGTTAATCAAAACACTGGTTGAACTGCCGGCGGGAATCAAGCCAAGATTTTTTGCTTCTTGTTCGACCTGCCGGTCGAGCGCTCCAGAGGCGCCCTTTACGGAAGGCGCCCGGCGAGCGAATGGAGCAGTGCTGGTTTTGTTTTCAAGGAGAGCCGGTTCGTTGTAGGCAATACTGGTGAGTTGGATCTGGATGTCTATTGCTTGGGCTTCTGCCTGCAGGCCGGTCAGTTCAATCGCAACGGGATTTCCGCGCGAGAAAATTTTCCATAGCGAGAAGCTGCCGAAAACGAGGAATAGGAGCATTGCCGTCATCGCGATAGCAGACCCGGATTGAAAAAGATTCGCCGCAAAGTGTTTGAATGAAAATACGGACCACGCGTTTTTTTCTTGGCTCATAATAAGCTGCCTCGATTTCCGCGTATAATCGGCGTTCGCTTCCATCTTTTTTAATTTTTTTAATACTTCAATCAGTTCCATGCCAGGCAGTAGAAATGCGATTGCGTGTTTGTCTCGGGTAATCGCGTGAAAGTATGATTAATGATGACCTTTACTCTTGTTCAATTTATTGATAATAATATCTGGAGTTCCCAAATCGCATTTTCACTGCCTGGCATGTTTTTGGTCAAGCAATTCTTGTAATTCTTTAATGGCTCTGTGTTGCATCAGTTTCACCGCCCCTTCGCTTTTTTCGATGCTCGCCGCGACTTCTCTCAACGTGAGCTCTTCGACGAATCTCATAATGATAATATCTTGATAGTCGGGCCTCAGTTTTTTAATTGCCTTGGTTACTCGTTCGAGTTCAAGGCGCTGGTCTGTATTTTTTTCAATAACCTCTAACTCGAAAAGATGGTCCGGGTCAATTTCAGAAAGAGAGAATTCTTGTTTTTGGGTTCGGTACCGGTCGATAACCTGATTTCTCGCGATCCGGTAGAGCCAGCTCGAAAACGGAAATCCGAGGTTTTTGTAACCTGGAATATTCTCCCATGCGCTCATAAAAACCTGATGGGTAAGGTCCTCGGCCTCCTCACGCTGGCCCACCCTGATTAAGACAAACCGGTATATTTTCGGCTGGTAATAATCGTAAAGAGAGCCAAAAGCCGAGGACTTACCCCTGATGGCCAGTTCGATCAATTTTGCTTCGCCATCTAACATAGAAAACGATATAGTGGCGCCTTAGTTACGCGCCACAGGAAAACCGTCAATCTATGGTAAGGTGGAAAAAGGGTTTAGTCAAAAGGGCTCCAACTTTTCATTTTTGAGAACCGCGGTTCGCTCGCTCCTGCGGCTCGCGCCCGCTGCCTCTCGGCGCTCGCAATCCTTACGGATACCAAGCTGCGAGTGCCTCCGAGAGCTTCTCAAAAATGAAAAGTTTCCGCTTTGGCAGAAGTAATTTGGATTCCGAGAGTTGTTTTCAAAACGAAAACTTCCGCGTTGGATGGGAATTGCTTCTCCGATAGCCCCTCTCAAATGGAAAGTTTCCGCGGTTGGAAATGAAACAAACTGAAATTTAAAGTCCGGAGCGGGCCGCCCAGCAAGGCTGGGACGAGCCTCGCTCAAAATTTTTTGCGAAAATTTTGAGCGGGTGAAGGGAATCGAACCCTCGTGTCCTGATTGGCAACCAGGTGTACTGCCACTGTACTACACCCGCCTTCGCTTCGCCGAAGCTCACAAGAGCGTAGGCGAGCTTCGCTGAAGCTCCCGCCGTCGCCAAGGCTTTGGCGGACAGGTCGGCGGGCAAGCCCGCCCAATAGCGATGACAGCAACTACATTCTATATTCTACATTCTATATTCTCAAGTTTTTAGTAATTCGGCGGCGGGCCGGACGGACCGATGATGTGCGGCTGGCCTGTTGGTCCTTTGAAACCCGAGGGCGTTGCACTTCCGGAGCTGGAAGAATTTTTGCCCGACGGCGCTTGATTGTTATATGCCGGAGTGGACGACGAAGATTTGCCGTTCTCAAAAGGATTTATTGATTGATTTAGGTTCCCGAAAAAATGAAAGTAAACAAGAGCCGCGATGACGGCGATGGCGAGGAAAATAAAAAATTTCATTTATTTAACTGGCGATACAACGCAAAGAAAAAGGTATAAAGTAGGATTTAATATGTTTTGTAGAAACAGTTAAATTCGGCTTATTTTGTAATATATTTTCGATGACGTTTGAGAGCATAGTAATTTCTTGGAGGCGCGTTTTCATATCAGGCAACGACTTAATCTCATGTATGATGTTATGCGCTGTTGCGAGCGTCTCTTGTGCAAGCGCGTCTTCATGTCGTTCTTTGAAAGAAATGATTCTCGAGACTTCGGCGCCCAAATTAGCCATCAAAAAAAGAGACGTCCTTTTTGTGTTCATTCTATTTTTGAACTTATGATTGTCCGCATCTTATCTCGAATAGCGGTATCCTGAATTTCCATTTCACTATTACCGGCCTGAGGTCTGATATTTATCAGAGAAATATACTCAATCCACGATGCTCGCGGTCTATCAACATATATGTTGAATCCCCATACATCATTTTGGCGCGAACCGTTCTCTATAATAACTTCGTTCGCGTCAGCGTGGTATTCTCCGCCAAAAGCGACAATTTCCTTTTTAATATCTACAACGCCTTTTGCCATCGTAACATAAAATTCTTCAGCGATTTCGCGAAGTTCCTGTAGAGATACTTTATCTTCAACAATTTTAATTTTCATACGACAATTTTTCCGATTTCATCAAAATTTCGGTTCATTTATAGTATTATAACAAATCAACTCAGCCCCGCTGTTGGCCCGCTTCGCCGTAGCTTCAGCGAGGCGAGCGGGACATAAGAATCGCTAAGTTCGTGCCTCACTAAGCCGATTCTAATGTGCCCATCGGGGAATTGAATTGGAACGGAATTCTGCGAAATATCCGAGAGATTAAAGACCTTTTAACGATCGTCCTCCCGGAGGCAGGCATAATTCCGGACTTTTCAACGCTTTATGCCTAAACACAT
>Ga0209515_10000203_pt1 | contig 113269 bp, 133 predicted proteins | sample Subgroupgradi54m_FD_187454 | JGI IMG/M metagenome (GOLD analysis project Ga0209515, IMG submission 187454) | Subsurface groundwater microbial communities from S. Glens Falls, New York, USA - GMW60B uncontaminated upgradient, 5.4 m (SPAdes)... ... | reverse complement strand
TTTTACGCCATTCTTAAAAAATTATGGTTTTTCAAACTCAAGCGTCTTTTTAATTTACATGATTCAAACTGCAGTGATGATCTCAATTTTCTTTGTAGCTCCACAATTTATATCAAAAATTGGAGAGGAGCGCTCTACATCATTATCATATGCACCAAGAATAGCCGCAGTGTTAATAGCTGGATTGCTTATTCCAATCACAATAGGTCAGGGGTCTTTTGTAGTAGCTATTATTTCAGCTTCTTTGATGGTTATCGCTTTTTCGATTTTTAGTACTGCAAGCTCAGTTATTTTTTTCAAAAATATTCCACACGGTTTTGAAGGAAAATATCTTGGGGTGAACAGCTCAATTACAACAATTGGCCTTTTTATTGGTGCCTTGTCTACTGGACAACTTGTAAATTCGTTTGGATATACAACTGCGTATATTGTAGCCTCTGGAATCCTAGTTGTGTCTTTTGCTTTGTTTAGAGTGTATTTTCGCTACAGGCTATCACATAAGATGGTCTAAATGTAGCGAGCTGAAGACTGGCCAGCAGGCATGGATGGTAATTTGTCGTTTACTGCCGCCTCTGCAACTGCTGCTGCCTCTTGGAGAATCTTTTCTGATTCTTCGGTTGTTGCCTCTGAATCGATTCCAAAGTCGCCATTGTGGAATGTGTCCGTCATCAGACCGTTGAGCATTTCAGTCATTCCACCTAACTCACGATCGGCTTCTGGCATAAATTTGATTAGTGATGATCGAAGGCTCTTCATAAGACCTATTGTTGGCATGATAGTGACAACAGTATCTCCAAGATCATGGAATGTGCTGAGTCTTAGCTCAATTTGTTCAAGTGCCATTCTTGCATTTCCTAAGAGCTTGGTTACCTTGCGCACCTCTGCTAATTCTTTTGATAATACTTTGCTAGTGGTAAGATCATGTTGTTGTGTTGCAACTACAATTCTTTTGAAAAGCTTCTCGTCTCTTTGTTTTAGCTTTGTAATCATTCCGTCTAATTTTGAAATTTGAGTTTGGAGTCTTTTTATCGCAGTCTCCATTCTTGGCTTTAGTGCACCTTTTGGTTTTATAGCATCATTAAATCTTTCACCAATGCTTGGTGTCTGTGGTCTTTGCCAGTTCTTTGTGAAGGTTGTCATGGTAACGACTAGAAAAATTTGTTATTAATTAAAGGTGTGAAATGAGGTTCACAGTATACTAAATTTAGCTAACAAAACTGTGCCTTGTCTCAAGAATTGTGAATCTTGAAAAAAGGCATTTTGTTGACTTAATGATTAAAAATATAAAAGTTTGTGTATAACCTCTATTGGATACATCCTTCCAAACCTATCCTAGAAGCAAAGAATTATTGCGCGATTTGCATCGCAACTTTTCTCTGCGGATGGATTTTCTTTATGTGAATCACCAGTGCAACAGATGATTGCTGTGATTCACAGCAAAGTGGACATTTTTCCATTTTATTTAATGTCTGTCGATCAAAAAAATAGTATTTAAATATTTGCATTTGATGGTTTTTGGTTTAAAAATAATTTTTCAAATCGAATATTATTTTCAAAAACAAAAATTGAAACAGTAATTTAAGAAATTTCTAAAATCAGTTTTGTCTCATTGTATGAAAATAAAATTTTTTTCAAAACTCATTTTTAAACCAAAAATCACATAGCTGAAAAAGGATTTTCTATTCAAATTTCTCAAAAAACAGCAACGCTCTTGAATTAAATAAATGGTTTTTTGTATAAATTTTATATATTTTAATTTAAAAATTTCCGATTTTATGATATTAATTGTATTTTTATAAAAAGAAATTGAATTTATGGTAATAGTTAAACCTTTTTATTGTCGTTAGACCGAAACTTTTATTAGATATTATATGACCCGAGAATCTTCCAGTTCAAGTGGACGTTGTCCACGTTGTGGAAAAGGTCCAATGGTTACTGATAGTACTACTGGAGAAATGTTCTGCGGTGGTTGTGGCTTTGTCTTAACTGAAAGAGTGGAAGAATCAGGTCCAGAATGGAGATCTTTTTCCAAAGAAGAACATGAGGACCGAAGTAGAACTGGAACTCCAACATCACTTGCAATGCACGACATGGGACTTGCGACAATTATTGGTCCTGCAGATAAGGATGCTTCCGGAAAACCTCTTTCTGCATCTATGAAAAGTACAATAGAGAGACTTAGAACTTGGGATAGTAGAAGCCAAGTTCACGAACCAGTTGACAGAAATTTTAGACAAGCCTTTAGTGAACTTGATAGACTAAAAGACAAGCTTGCACTTTCTGATGCTGTCATAGAAAAAACAGCATACATTTACAGAAAGGCGTTAGACAAAGGCCTTGTTAGAGGTAGATCAATTCCAGGATTAGTTGCGGCTGCTCTTTATGCTGCATGTAGAGATACTGAAACTCCACGAACTCTAACCGATGTTGCAAATGGAATTAACATAAAGAGAAAAGATGTGGCAAGATGCTACAGGTTGCTTTTACGAGAACTTGATCTTAAGATGCCAGTAGTAGATCCTATAAAATGTGTAGCAAGGATTGCAAGCAAAGCAGGTTTAAGTGAAAAGACAAAACGAAAAGCATTGCTGATTTTAAAAGCTGCTGCAGAGCTTGAAATCTCTGCTGGTAAGGATCCAATGGGACTTGCTGCAGCTGCATTGTATCTTTCTTGTGTGATGAATGGTGAAAACAAAACTCAGAAAGATGTCGCACAAGCAGCTGGAGTAACTGAGGTAACCATAAGAAACAGGTACAAAGGGCTTAAAGAATCCCTAAAACTATAATTTTTTAAAATATAAAAAAGCCAATTATTGGTTGATGAAAAAAGTTGTCTATCTTATAGCTGTAGTAATTATTGCTATATCAATAGGTGTTTCATTACAATCGAAAAATGAAACGAATGTAGCATATCATATAACACTTGCAGATCCCAAACTTTACAATAATGGAACTTTTATAGATAATTTCAAAATCCAAAAGGGAACCTATCAATTTAGTTTTGTACCAAACGGAGATAGCCCCCAAAACCTTTCAATTTCATTAAAGGGAGATCTTTTTTCTTACAGTGAAAATTTCAGTCTTCGGGGAACTCTACACAATACAGGAATCTCAAACTACTATACTTAGGATTATCTAGGTAGCAAAGTGGTAGAGGTTCCACAAGACCAAGAGATTCAGATTATAATTAATCCACATGGCAACGTACTTGGTAGTGTATCAGCAGATTTGATTAAAAGATAATTGGCGTGGCCCCCCGTCAGAAAATCAGAGATTACCTCCTATGAATCCGCCGATAGCGGGGATTTCAACACCAAATCTGCGGGACCACGCAAATCAAGCAGTAGATTTGGCATCTTTCTGCATATTTTATTATATGACTTTGAACTATTTATTAGTTTATGAAAATTTTTCTATAATTTCTTTTGGATTTATCAAAATTATACAATTATGATCGAGTCTTTGTGTAAAGTAAAATTGAGTAAAAATCAATTTTTAGATCAAAAAATCAAAAATCAGTTTTGATTTTGGTGTGGAATAGATGACCTCTCACATTCATCGATCTAACAGTATAGAGTTTTAGGATTTATTAAGAAGTAAGAAAATATTGTTAGAAGCATGGCAATAGGAGAACAAAGAAGATCACGCAGATTCTCTCTTTTTGCAAAACATGCCTTTCAGTATTATCTAGTTGGCGCAAGTGGGGTATTTGTTAATCTTGGAATCCTATATGCATTAAAAGAATATGTAGGATTATGGTATCTTCTTTCATCAGCTATTGCAATCTATGTCTCCATGACAACAAATTTCATACTAAATAAAACTTGGACTTTCAAAGATACAATGGCAAAACAAAGGCTAATTTTCATGTATGGCAAGTTTATTGGCATTAGTTTAGTTGGTATGATAATTCAGCTTGGCTTCAATTACATATTTGTAGACAAGTTTTCAATGTACTATCTTTTGGCCGCTTTCATATCAATAGGTATTGCTTCCGGTGTGAACTTTATCTTAAACCGACACATAACTTTTGGAATAAAGCTCTAAAATTAAAAAGCCACTTTTTGTATTTCACTTTATGAAGCTTAAAGGAAGGGTTGCCATTGTGACAGGTGGGAGCAGAGGAATTGGCAAAGCAACGGCCAAACTTTTCGTAGAAGAAGGCGCAAATGTAACAATAACAGCAAAGGATTCAAAAAGACTACAGGATGCTGCAAAAGAAATTGGTAATGTTTTTTCTGTTTCAGGCGATATCAGAAGTGAATCTGATGTACAAAATGTTGTAAAAAAGACCATAGAGAAATTTGGTAAGATAGACATTTTGGTAAACAATGCTGGAATTTTTCCTCAGATAAAACCATTGCACAAAATTTCAGAGAAAGAATGGAATGAAGTAATTGATATAAATTTGACAGGGCAATTTCGTTTTACCAAATTTGTAATACCACACATGGAAAAAAATGGCGGTTGCATCATTAATGTTTCATCTAATGCAGGCCTCAAAGCATTTGAAAATTTTGAGGCAGATGCATACACTGCATCAAAAGGTGCTATGGTATTGCTTACAAAGGCATGGGCGTTAGAATATGCAAAATACAAAATTAGAGTAAATTGTGTTTGTCCTGGAATTGTTGAAACAGATATGACAAGGCCCTATCTTGGTACAAAATCAGAAAGAGAGATGGCTGCAGCAGAACATCCTATTGGGAGAATAGGAACTCCCGAAGATGTGGCAAAGGCCATTCTTTACTTTGCTTCAGATGACTCCTCATGGGCTACTGGGGCAGTCCTGCCTCTAGATGGTGGTGTGGCTGCAAGGTAATCATTCTAATCAAATTAATAGAACTATACCAAAATGAGTTTGTGACACCAAAGAAAAAGAAATCACTGAAAATAATAATTATGCTCTCTATTGTCTGGTTTGCATGTGCGCTCCCAGTGCCCATTCTTCTAACACACCCTGATCCTGCACACAGCGAACAATACAGAGCCTATGTGGAAATTGCTGTCCTGGTTTCTATTCCATTTATAGGCATGGCAATAGCGTGGACCATAAAACCAGAGATTACTACGTAAGAAATTCCTTAAGGGTTTACTGTAAATAGAATTACTTTTTTTGGATTATACTGTACTATTCCAAAATGTGGTGTTGCGGATCCTACACCGTAATAGCCTTCTGGTCCGCCCAAGCCCAATCTTATTAAATAATTGTTTGATTTTTCAATTTCAATTTCCCTCTTCTCAAGTACAAAATTAGAGGTCCTCTCCCGTGTAGGTTCAAGTGAGGAAAAAATTTCTTTAATGTCTCTGTCCTGCATTATTGCTGTCTCAGTGTGTTGGTGGCCACACAAAATCACACAACTTGAGAAATGGTTTTTTGTTTCAATAAAAGCTGATGAAGCTTTGTAATGATACCCATAATAGCTAAAATACTCAAAGTCGTCTTCTGAGAGCCTCTGCCACGATCTTTGGTATAGCCATGCTTCGTCATGTGCGTTTTTTGGAGTAATTTTTTTGGGATCTAGCGGTCCTCCGTGGACACAAAAAAGGCCGTTTTTTTTGTCTACAAATAGCTGCTGTCCAAATGTTCCATCTTTGTTTTGTGGAAAAAATGAAAGATCATCAGAAGAAAGATCTTTATGTGCAATCCGGCTTTCAATCGAACTTCCGCTCACCTGTCTTTTGTACAAAAACGCTTCATCGTGATTTCCTATAACAGAAACAACTGGATAATTTTGTTTTAGTGACTCTAGTTTACCAAGTGTTTCTTTTGGATGGGTTCCCCTTTCAAGTACATCGCCAAGGTTTATGATTCTTGAAAAGGCGCCATATTTTTTGGTAAAGTCATTGCTTGTAGCAACCTGTACAATTGTTTCAAGGGCATTAAAATCTGCATGAATATCAGCCAGAACTAGATCCAATAATACAAATGGACTTTTAGCTTAATTTGTAACTTTTCATGGCATGGGTAATTTTTTAAAAGAATCTTGTGGGATTTTTATATCTGCAAAGTTTTCCGGATGTATTATTTTTGCTAGAATTTCAAGACCTGTGACTGTTCTTGGTCCAGGCTTGGAAAAATACTCGTTTGCATTTACTGCATAGACTTTGTTGTTTTGAACAGCTCCAAGTGATTGCCATTTTTTGTTGCTTTCAAGTTTTTTGTATTCACTTGATGTTCGGCTGACATCAAACCCGCAAGGCATGAGAACTATGATATCAGGATCAAACTCTACTGCTTCATCTGGTTTCATGCGTCTTGACTGGTCACCTGCGGAACTTAGGCCGTTTATCCCTCCTGCCATTTCTACCATCTGCGGTACCCAGTGGCCTGCAGTAAATAATGGATCAAGCCATTCTACACAAAGTACCTTTGGTTTTGATTTTTTGGGTTTGGTTTGTATGTAATTGATCCGTTTTTGTAGTGATGTTACAAGGTTTTGAGCTTCTTTTTCTTTACCTACTTTTTTTGCAACATCAAATATGTTGTTTAAAATGTCATCTAAATTTCGTGGATCTAAAATTAGAACTTCGGGTTTGTTGTGTAAAATGGTAACAGCCCTGTTAATCTCTTTTGTATAAGGAGAACATACTTCGCATATGCCTTGGGCAACAATGAGGTTTGGATTTGCTTTTTTGAGCATCTGTTCATCTAAAACGTAAATGTCTTTTCCTGAATGCATCAGATCTACTACTTTGTTGTCAATCTCTTGGCTTGTCATGGTACCAGGATCAAAGGAAGAATGGATTACGCGTGGCTTGGATTTGGCTTGCTCTGGATAGTTGCATTCGTGTGTCACGCCAACTATATCATCCCCTACTCCAAGCTCGTAAAGTATTTCAGTAGCACTTGGAAGAAATGATACTATCCTGTTTGGCATTAAAATAATAATGATATAATATCCTTTAAAGATCTCTCCATTGACTAAATCAGCGATGAACAAAAAGGGAGTTCTGATCGTTTCTGTAATAGTTGTAGCAGCAATATTGGCAGGATTGTTTGTACTCATGTCAATGGGTCCGCCAATGGGATCTCCTTCTAAACAATTTGGATCCCCTCTACAATCTACAACTCAGACTGGCGCAAAAACAAAGGAGACTTGCACGCTGACACCTTCCTTGATCGAAGTAGAGAGCACACCACAGCAGACCGAAGGCCCATACTTTATCGATGAGAAGCTTAACCGCTCTGACATCAGATCTGATCCCTCGGACGGCTCGGTGCAAGACGGCATTCCGTTGCATCTTGCGATTCATGTCTATGATATCAATCATGGTTCCTGCATCCCTCTTAGTGGTGTACATGTAGACATTTGGCATGCCAATTCTCAGGGTTTGTACTCTGATATCTATGCTATTAACACAGTTGGAAAAAAGTACCTTCGCGGATACCAAATAACAGACAGTAACGGTTTGGTTCAATTTGATACCATTTATCCGGGCTGGTATGAGGGCAGGGCGATACACATACACATCAAGGTGCGCACCTTTGATGGTTCGCAGAAGACTTTCGAGTGGACCTCGCAGTTTTACTTTGATGATTCCATAACAGACAAGGTGGAATCGCAACTTCCGTACAGCAATCATGGGTTACGCAATGTTAAAAATAATCAGGACGGTATCTATAACGGACCTTCTACTGACGGGCTGATATATACCAACACTGGAACGCATCTGATGCTAAACCTGACTAAGAACCAGCAGGGCTACCTTGGGACGTTCAATGTTGTAGTGGATACCAGTCAAGCTCGGAAATAGTACTGGACATTAATTACTTTAAAATAAATGGAAAAAAAAATTGATAATTTAGAAAAAAGAGTATCCAACCTTGAAAAAGAAAAATCTTCTAAATCTAGCAATCTAACAAATCTATCCGGATTACAAAAATTATTAGTAGAAAAGATTTCCAAAATAAAACCTCAGGATCTTGTTATTTTAATCCTATATTCTACACCAAAACAGACAAAGGAACAAATTCAAAATAAATTTCAATCATTGGGAACTTCCAAAAAAATGTTAAACTGGTTTAAAGGGGGAAATTTTAAACAGAGATTGATTGATACTGGACTTGTTTTTGAAGATGGTAAAAATGATGATGGCTCTACCTATTCTCTTACGGAAGGAAAAGGAACACAAAAGGCAATATCAATAATTGAAAAATTGAAAACTACAATTTAAAAATCAAATCTATACGAGCAAGGAAACCATCTGGTCCATGAGTTTTGTTAAACCAATTTCTTGCTACAAAGATTGAAAAGGTAAAACAACAATAAAAGATATTTCTTTTAGTAGCTCATATTCGATAGTATGGAAAGAAAATGCATTCTCTGTGGTTGCAAAGACCATAAGCTAATTGGCTGTAATAAGCATCTGTCTAAACGTTGTAGTTGTTTTGCAAAATGAGTTTATTTTTCGTTATTATAATTTTAAATATAAAATAAGAAAATTTACGAACAAAGTGGGTCCAAAAATAGACCAAGATGGGTACTGGTTCCCTGTGGACCTGAACCGTAAGTTATCTATACCCCCTTAAAACTTAAGAATGACTCGCAACTCGATGAGTTTGTTGGCTAATTATACCGTAATAGGCGCAAAAGCTTCTGAGGATCTTGCAAGAAAAATAGCAACCAAGCTTAAAGCAAAATACTTCAAATCTGAATTAAGAATTTTCCCGGATGGAGAAAGTAAGATCACCATTAACGGTAAACCAAATGGAAAAATCATAGTGGTTCAATCTACCTATCCACCAGTAGATTCCAATCTAATTCAAGCGCTTTCCCTTGTCTCAAAGGCAAAAAAATACTCGTCTCAAGTTGTTGCAATAATACCATATCTTGGCTATGCAAGGCAAGACAAGGAATTTCTTCCAGGAGAGGTGGTTACCATGTCACTTGTTGCAAACATGTTCAAAGCTGCAGGTGCAACCAAAGTCATAGTAGTTGACATTCACAGCAAAATGGCACTAAATCATTTTAAAATACCCGCAACAAATGTTTCTGCTGTACCTGAGCTTGTCAAGCATTTCAAAAAACTAAATCTAAAAAATCCTCTTGTGGTATCACCAGACCTTGGTGGAATTGCAAGAGCAAGAGATTTCGCAAAGCTTTTTGGTGTGAAATTTATCGCATTAAAAAAATACAGGGATAAAAAAACTGGGATTGTAGAAATACGATCTAAAAATCAAAAGCAAGTCAAAGGAAGGGATTTGATTCTAGTTGATGACATGATAAGCACCGGTGGAAGTATAGTAAAGGCTGCCGAATTTCTAAAAAAACAAAAATGCAGAAACATCTATGCAGCTTGCACACACGCATTACTGATTGGTGATGCAGAAAAGAGAATAAGAAAAGCTGGAGTCTCAAAGATAATCAGTACCAATACAATTCCAGGAAAGACTGGTATAGTTGATGTCTCGCCTATCATAGCAAAGGCAATCAAATAATGCCGCAAAGCTTCTTTGTAGTCTCTGGAGAAAATGTCGAGCTTGCAAGAGATGAAATAATTGCAATATCTAAAAGCTATGATACAAAAACATCATTTAAGACAGACTCTAGACTTGTAATAACAAACTCTACCATTCCATGGTACAAAATATCTCAGAGAGCCACTTTTGTGAGAACCGCAGGAAAGATAGCAAGTACATTTTCTGACCTGTTCTCAGAAGATGATCTATCACTATTGCACAAGCTAGATACATTTGCCTGCAGGGCAATCAATCTTACCCCAAAGAAACTGGACCTTTCTGAGATAGAAAAGACAACAGGTGCTGCAATAAAACAAACTTCGGGAGCCAAGGTCTCCCTGTCAAATCCAGCGCTTATAGTTTATCTTATTTTTACAGACTCGCAAAGCTATATTGGATACACCACCAGTACTACAGAGCCTCCAAGACCAAAAAAAGTAATAAAATCATCGTCTGAGCTTCACTGGAAGCTTAGCAGAGCGATGGTTAACTTGTCAGGATTAAATGAAAATGAAACCTTGTGCGATCCATTCTGCGGGACTGGAACCATTCTGTTAGAGGCCGAATCAATGGGAATACATTCCATTGGGATTGATTTTGATGAAAAGATGTGCAGTATAGCAAAAAAGAATCTGTCCTCAAATGGATTTAACTCAAAAATCATCAATGCAGGATATAAATACCTACAAAAGATCAAAGAAAAAATAGATGGAGTTGTTACTGACCTGCCATATGGTACTGCCTCAAAATCATCCCAATCTCCAAAAAAACTAATCCAGGATTTTATCTCAATTTTGCCAAAGAAAAAAAAGATTGCCATCATGTACAAAAAGGGTACAATAGACCAGATAGAATTAAACCCGGCAAAAAAATACGATATCTACAGACATAAGAGCTTGACAAGAGTGATTGTGGTAAGATGAAGCTGGTATTTTTGGGAACATCGGCTGCGCAGCCAACAGAAAACAGAGGCATGACATGCATCTGTCTAGTCTTGGACAAGGAGATACTCATGTTTGATGCAGGAGAAGGGGCGCAGGTCTCTTTTCTAAAATCAAAAATCGGCTGGAACAAAAAGATGAAGATCTTTATCACACATTTGCATGGTGATCATGTTGTTGGGATACTGGGATTATTGCAGACAATGTCTTTGCAAAACAGAACCGAGTCAATTGACATCTATGGTCCAAAAGGGATTGAGGATTTTATGGCAGCAAATCTTAGGGTGCTAAACTTTGGTCTTACATTTCCTGTTAGAATAATGATGATACAAGAAGGGCTGATAGTTGATGATGAATCATATACAATTCACTGCTGCGAGGCAGAGCACTCTATTCCCGCATTTTCGTATCTGTTTTCTGAAAAGGACAGGCCGGGCAGGTTCTACCCTGAAAAGGCAAAAGCTCTAGGGGTTCCAAAAGGCAAGCTCTGGCATGAGCTTCAAGGGGGCCAGGAAGTAAAGGTTGAAAACAAAACAATCAAACCATCTGAAGTGATGGGGCAAAAACGACCAGGTAGAAAAATTGGAATATCAGGGGATACAAGGCCAACTAAAAGACTGGAAGAGTTTTTCAAAAATTGTGATTATATCACATTTGATTCTACATATTCAGACGAGCTAAAGGAAAAAGCAAGAGAAAATTACCATTCCACAGCAAAAGAAGCTGCAGAGCTTGCAAAAAAGGCAGGTGTCTCTAATTTGGTACTGACTCACTTTTCTGCAAGGTATGATGATGCTGAAATTCTAGTAAAAGAGGCTCAAACCATACATGGTTCAGTAATAGCAGCAAAGGATCTTTTAGAAATAGAGATCAAGTGAAATGTTTGAATCAATTGCTGATAAATTAAAACAAGCAGAGAAGATCGTATTTGTTACTGGTGCTGGCATCTCCCAAGAAAGTGGCATTCCTACCTTTAGGGGAAAAGACGGCTTGTGGAGAAAATATGATGCCATGCAGCTTGCAACAATTGATGCATTTTATGAAAATCCAAAGCTTGTCTGGGAGTGGTATGAGGAGCGAAGAAAAAACATACTTGCTGCAAAGCCAAATGCAGGTCATGTTACAATAGCAAATTTAGAAAAATACAAGCAGGTTCGCGTTCTGACTCAAAATATAGATGGGTTGCACCAAAGAGCAGGAAGCAGCCAGGTCTATGAATTACATGGTAGTATAATTACAATAAAGTGTACTGTGTGTGATTTTAAAGAAAAAATTGCAGGTAATTTTTCAGAACTTCCTCCTATTTGCAAATGCGGTAAAATGTTAAGGCCTGATGTGGTCTGGTTTGGTGAGGCACTACCACAAGATGTTTGGGGTGAGGCCATGATGCAAGCAAATTCGTGCAATCTAATGTTTGTAGTTGGTACCTCACTTGCAGTATCACCTGCCAACCTGTTACCGGTATATGCAAAACAAAATGGAGCTGCCATAGTTGAGGTAAACCCTGAGGAAACTCCAATGTCTAAAAGCATGGATCTTTCGATTAGATCAGCATCTGCCAAGGCATTGCCGGAGCTTCTCTCAATAGTATCAAAATGATAATTACAATAAATTTTAGAATAATTGCACTTGTTCTGACATAGCTGGTGCCTGTTCCCTGTGTGTTGCTGCAAAATCGGGTCAGATTAAACTGTAACAGTACTGGGTCTTGTAAGACTCACACAAAAAGTTGGAGGCGATCTCATTTTATTCTGGTTCAGGTCTAGTGGGAATTACCGCCAGAATGGGACTGTTTTTAACCCATTTTTGATATTATCACGAGTAATAATCGTGTCTAGTTTTATTTTCTCTTAAAACAGACCCGACAATATGAAGTCTATAAAATCAATATTTCGAATTCTTGGCCCCGGACTAATCAGCGGTGCTGCTGATGATGATCCGTCAGGAATAGCTACATACTCACAAGGAGGAGCTCAATTCGGTCTTGGTATTCTATGGCTTGCATTATTTCAATATCCATTAATGACTGCAATTCAGGAGATGTGTGCTCGTATAGGTCTTGTCACAGGCAGCGGGTTAATAGGAGTCATAAAAAGGAGGTATTCAAAAAAAACAGTTTTGCCTGTTATATCGTTGTTGCTTATTGCCAACACGATAAACATAGGTGCTGACATAGGGGCAATGGGTGCAACAGTTCAGCTGCTGGTACCACAGATTCCAACTATTGTTGTCACTATTTGTTTTACCGTGTTTATTCTTTCAACTGAAATATTTATTTCCTATCGATCATACGCCAAGCTCTTAAAGTACATAACAATGGCACTACTTGCATATGTTGTAACAGCAATCATAGTTACTCAAAATTGGCCTGAGGTACTTGTTGCAACCATTGTGCCACATTTTAATCTCACACCTTCTTTTGCAATGATGTTTGTTGCGCTGTTTGGCACAACCATTTCGCCCTATCTTTTTTTCTGGCAAGCATCTGAGGAAGCAGAAGAAGAAGTTTTGAAAAATAAGATCGGAGAAATAGGGAGTGGCAAACCACGCGTAACAAAAAGAGATCTGCGTCTTATGAGAGAAGACAACGCGATAGGAATGGCACTCTCACAGATAATCATGTGGTTTATCATAATTACTGTAGCAAATACATTGCATGTAAACAATATTACAGATATTCAAACAGCCGATCAGGCAGCCAAGGCGTTAGAACCCCTTGTGCATAACTTTCCTAATTCAGGCAAAATCGCAGAATTTCTATTTGCAATGGGCATAATCGGAACAGGGCTACTTGCTATACCAGTTCTTGCTGGTTCCTCAGCATATGCCATATCAGAGGGTCTTGGTTGGAAACAAGGCCTAAGTAAGAAATTCAAACAGGCAAAGGCATTCTACCTGACAATAATAATATCTACTGTGATTGGTCTTTGGATTAACTTGGCAAATGTAGATCCAATTAAGGCGCTCATATATGCCGCCGTCATAAATGGGATGGTTGCAGTTCCATTACTGGTGATGGTAATGAAGATAGCAAACGACAAAAAGGCTCTAGGTAAAAAGACAAATGGGAAACTGTCAAATGTTCTTGGTTGGCTTACAACAGCAATTATGGGGGTTGCTGCTTTGTTTATGATTTCAACATGGCTAATTCATTAAGTTTTTTTGTAATCTTTTGAATATTTCTTCGGGTCTGAGGAAAGACATTCTAGTTTTTGGTATCAAGAATCATTGTCATGTCCCAAGGGCTGATTACCTGACTGTGGGTAATAAGGTACGGCGAAGACATGTCACACATAGTCTTGCAGGCTTCAGGTATTGTCAAATCTTCTGGAATTCTTTTGGCCACATCTAGCTTGAAAATGTCTACCTTCGTATCCAAAAAGTTATTCATGTTACGAAGACAGTTGAGTTTGACGATTTTTTCTATGATAATCCTATCGCTTATGAACAACTCGCTGTTTTCTAAAACTAATTTGCGAGTTTTGTTCTCAAACATTGATTTTATTATTTCACCCACTGTGGAATCACGTCTAAAGAAAACAATTCTCTTTTTGGGCATTTCGGATACTTTCATGTCTGTTGCACATGCAGCTCCTACCTCCAAGATCTTCCGTGCCGAAATTACAGAATACCCATGATACTGATTTGGAATGATTGCAAAGGCCCTTCTGGTTTTTCTCCATTCATTCAATAAATCAGATAGTTTTGTTTGCCTTCCCAATACGATTAGCTTACTACTCATAATCTCTCCCACCCTCTTGTTGTCAAAGAATCTAGAACTGGGTTCCTTTAGAACGCCATCAAGAATCTCAATACCGCCAACTAGCCCTACCGGTTTATCTTGTTTTGTAGCAACCAAGGAATCTGTAAATGTCTCTAAATGATGTGGCAATAACGAGGCGGCCTCACTTACAGGATCCTCCTCCATTATGCTTACAGCTGGTGACGATAATAGGGAATTTGATAATAGATCTTCCAGTAAATACTCTCCAAGTGGAAGCTCGGTTCTATTTGGGAGTGGAGACGTGTTCATGAAATCTTCGTTTTTATCATCCCATTTCTCTCTTCTTGCCTCGTAGTGTCTTTCCCATTCCAACTTCTCAGAATCGTCCTTTGAGCCCCATTCGTGCCCGTCATGTCCATAAACACTTTCGGATTTTTTCTTTTTGTGCTTCAAAATTGATATTTGGTCAATCAAATCGCTTTTAAGATCAAAGTTAATTATCAGAGCTGAGAATCAAAATTCTTTTTAAATAGATGTATTCTTCCAAGAGATTGGAAGGGGGACCATCATGACGACAAGATTGTCCTGATATTGGCATCCTACCAAGGATTTTGTAGGGGTCCCTCATCCAGCTCCCAGCATTGATATTTTCATCCTAGACTTTTAATACTGTCTGGTATGCAGTGCAAATTCACCGTCCCTCTATCAGATCAGCTTATTTTGAAGAATTTGATCTTCTCACTTGGTTCAATCTGATAAGACATACTAAACATTTCTTTTGGTTTGGTGTTTGGTAAAATGAGTATTAATTCCATCATTTTTCATAATCATAGAATGACAACTATTTTCATATTAAAGGTCCTTTGAAAATTTTCAATTATGATAATCATAGATGGTTATTTAATAATTCAAAGCAATAAATGATTAGATGAATATGAAAAAAACTGTAAATTCCGAAGTTGGAAGGAAGAGGAATCTCATTGAAACATTATACCGTCATTCTGACTTGTCTGTAGAATCTATAGCTAATCAAGCTGATATGAGTATAAGGCAAGTTCAAAATGTCATTGACAAGATAAGAAAACGAGATGCATTAGATGTACTTGTGGAACAGAGCAAGACTCCTATAAAAAAAATAATGACAACCAAAGTTGTAAGCTTGGAACCAACAAAGACGGTCTACGACGCATCTGTTCTTATGACACAAAAGGGAGTAGGATGTATTGTGGTAACAGAAAATGGCAAACCATATGGTATCATAACGGAGAGAGATATTGTTAGTGGAATTAGCGGTATTGACATATCCCTCAAAAATGTCACACTAGAGGAATTTGCAAGAAGACCAGTGATTACCGCCAAGATTCACCAAACAGTAGAGGAGGCCGCTGAACTTATGATAAGAAATCATGTGAGACGGCTCCCAGTGATCAAGGAAGGCAAGATTGTTGGAATTGTAACAGTTACAGACTTGGCCATGTTTCTTTCGCCCACACGTAGACCGGGCCTCGCAGATTCTATACTTCATGCAATATCAAGAGAGACAGCGGCAAGGAAATCAAGATAACCATCAAGTGGAGCTTGAAAATTGAAAAAAACTAAAAAATCCATTAAATTTCCAGCTGATCAACTCCCATTAAAATTTGGTCGTTACGAATCTAGAACCCATGGACGGGGTAAAAGGAGATCAAATCGTGTAACAGTAATCCGCTCTAAAGTTAACCAATCTTACAAGCCATTTTGCTTTAGCGATGGGCTGATTTGTTCTCATGATGGAAAACCTGTCAAGAAGAAATAGGATTGCAAAAATGAAGTTAAAAATAAAGAAAATACTGGTACCTCTAGATGGTTCCAAAAATTCACTAAAAGGGCTGGAAGAGGCAATCTATCTTGCAAACAGATGATGTAGAACCATGAAATCAATATCATTTCTCGTTTTCCTTGTTTTGTTTTTACTGGCTACTGGTCTGAATTCTCCAAGAGCAGCACAAGCTCATGAAGGTGCTGGTACCGGTTGGCTTCTGTCCTATCACGTGTCTGGAGATTTAACCCTCCAGCCAGACCAGTCACTTCCTCAGTGGATGGAAGCAAAGGCCGTCAAGTTTCCTAGCTTGGATGGACCTGCAATGACCTTGATGTCAGTGAATAATTCAACTTATGCAGTCTTTCTGGTAAGCAGAACCTTGAACTCCACAGAGGGGTCTGGAGTAGTAATCGCGTTTGAGGGAGCTGGTGTTAATGGTTCAGATGACGTATGGTCCACAATTGATGGAAAACAGGTAACGCCACTTGATCCTACTGTCAAGACAAGATCATCTATTGAACATGGTGAATTTACTGCTACCTTTGGCAGGGAGTTAGAAAGTGGAAATTTTGTCCTTAAAGTTGGTGCTCCATATGACAGCTTTGTAAAAGCTACTTCCTGGAATAACGATACCAGTCTGGATTCAATAAATTTGGACAGTTTGAAGCACTGGGATTTTGAACTGCTTCCACCAATAGATGAATACCCAAAACTTCCTATCGCAATTTCGGCAGCTCTTGTTGGAACAACTGCAATCTTCATGGTATATGAAACAAGGAGGCAATCACATTGAGTGTCGCTTCTTGGTTCAGGAATAGACTTGGAATGGGTCCGATCTTAGATCATCTTATTCCAGATCATGCAAACACTTTGTCCTTTGTGCTTGGTGGTATCATTCTCGTTCTAGGACTGGTAGAAGGAATTACAGGAATTTTACTGCAACAAGTCTATGAGCCAATGCCACATGAAAGCGCTGCATACTCATCTGTCTTGTATCTGACACATCACCACTTGTGGAACTTTGTAAGAAACATGCATTACTGGGGAGCTCAGGCAATACTTTTTCTTGTATATATTCACATGATTAGAGCATACGTATCTGGTTCATACAAGAAACCGCGAGAACTATTATGGATCTCAGGTGTGGTGCTTCTTATAACTGTCTGGCTTTTGTCATTTTCTGGAAGTGTTTTAAAATGGGATCAGGAAGGTGTCGAAGCGCTAGGCCACAATCTGGAGCTGACAAATTATCTAGGTCCATTTGGTTACTGGTTCAGTCCAGAGTTTGCTCATCAAATACCATTCCTTGTTCGAATGAACAGTGCTCATGTTACTATTCTCCCAGTCTTTGCTCTGGTGTTAGTTGGTTTGCATTTGTATCTTCTTAGAATTCACGGCATGTCAAGTCTGAATGGCACTCCACTTGCTGAAAGAGAAGTACCGTATTCCACGCACTTTAAAAAAATGATACTGTATGGATCGATTGCAGTAGGAATCATAATGGTAATTTCGGCAGTAGTTTCTGCACCACTCTCGACATTCGGAAATCCGAAAATTGAGGTGACAAAACCAGATTGGTATATGCTTTGGGTTTATGCCATTGAGGACTTGGGAGGTTTGCAGACTGTTCCGTACATATTGGCACCAGCAATAATCATCATGCTGCTTGTGCCCTTCATAGACCGCAATCTGGAAACAAGTCCTGCCAAGCGCAAGCTAATGATGGCACTTCTGGTTGCAGCGTTATTACTTTATGTTGGCATGACAATATTTGCTGCCATGACTCCTCCACAATCTCACTTGGGAATGATGAAATGAATCATGCAACTTATTCGATGGTTAAACAATTTCATACTCTTTCCATCTGAGTCTAAAATGCAACTATGTTTATTAGCTGGGTCTTAACAGAACCGAACCTTGTGTTAAAACAAACTAAGATAAGACTCCGCTAGTTCAAGCCGTCTTTGAGATTCTTCGATTTGCGACTGCCTTTTTGTACTATCAGATTCATATTTTGCTTTGAAAGAAGAAACTTTGGCTCTCACACTTGCTTTAAAACACATAAGAAAGTAAAGAACTTTCTCTAAATTCTCGTCATTACTCTTGGCAATGTATTCTGAAACAAAGTATTTTCTAAGGTCCACTCTTTGGTAGAAATCCAAATCCATTGCCAGGTGGGCAACATCGTGAGCAACATCTGCATAGCGTAAAATGTCATTGAACTCTATTCTATCGTACAAGTAAAACTTGTCTTTTACAACAAATATGTTCTCTAGGTTGAGATCTCCGTGAATATCACGAATTTTGTTTTGCGCAATTCTATGATCAAAGAGTCTTTCATTATTTTTAATGAATGTGACAAGCTTGTTCTCTAACAGAGGATTTACCTTGACTTGCTTGGTAAGCGTCCTAAAATTTTCAGCAACCACTTTCATCATAATCTTCGGTGTTCCAAAAGATTTGATTCTACTGCCAGTAGACGCTTTACTATGAAATTTAACCAAAACCTTGCCAAGCCTGCAGATATCGTCGTTGTGTATTTTTCCATTGATCACAAGATTTTTCATGAGGCAGTTTTGTGGCATCTCTAACATTTTTACCGCGTACTCCAAGGGCCTACCTTTGGCGTTAAGGTCTCCGAGTCTCATGGAGTCACCTTCAGCAGTTATTTTGACAACGTCAAGATACATGCCATCGCATAAAATCTTGTTTAGCCTGAGCTCTTTTTGGCAAAATTTTTTCCTCAGAGCAAGTGTAGAAAAATCAAGGATATCACCAAATTTCAGTTCTTTTTTCACTTTGTAGGCATATTTGCCTGTGAGGAAGACCCACGAGATGTGTGTTTCTTTAACCTCAATCCTTGATACTTCGTGTGAATATGACTCTTTTTTTGAAAGAAATGAAACTATTTTGTGTTGATACTGGTTCATTTCGTACCAGATATTTTCCGCATTACAATCTTTGCATTTTGTTCTGGTGGGTTTCTTGTATCTACAATGACATGTGGTACTCTTATCGGTTCAAAGATCTTTTTCATTTTTTTGTATACCACAAAATCCGCATCTGAATAATCTTCTTTTCTGGAACGTAATCTGGAAAAAACTACCTCTTCCGGGCAAACACATTCAACTATATGAATTTGGCTTTCTGAAATCCCCAACGATCTCTTTACTTGACTACGACTTCGTTTCCTGTTAAAGGTAGCATCAAGTATGCAGTTGACACCTGAATCGTGCAGGTATTTTGCAACAAGTAAAAAAATTTCGTAAACCATTCTACGTTCTTTAATCGAGTACGTTGGTTTTTTAATCAACTCCTTCCTAATTTTGTCGGTGGATAAAACTACTGCCTTTGCTAATGGTGCTAATTCTTTTGCAAGAGTAGTCTTGCCAACGCCTGGTAAACCACAGATAAGTATTATCAACATTTGTGTTACAACATTCTAAATATTATGATGATCGTAGATTATCTCAAATGATTTTCTGTTGCTTTAAAACTCAAATCAGTTACGGTTTGAAGCATTCTCTCTCCATACGTTTTTCTTCAAGGCGTTCTCGTCGATAAATCAAATATCTATTCTAACAATTTCAGTTTGTAACCGTGTTTACTCATGATTTCCTGTACTTCGGTATCGCTGACTTGATCGAACTCTTGATAGAACTCGCCCACAGCGTTGAAAATGTATGGCGATTGTAAAACTATAACTTTGTCTGCTATTTGATTTAGTTTATCAATGGTTTCTTTTGGTCCCACTGGGACAGCTATGATGAGTTTTTTTGGCTTTTGTTTTTTAACCCATCGAGCAGTCACGAACATAGTAGCTCCTGTAGCAATCCCATCATCAACTATAACAACAGTCTTTCCAGCCAAATCGTATTCTTTGCTTCCTCTAAATTCCATTAATCTACGCTCAATTTCCTTCATCTGTCTTGCGATCTCTTCTTCCACAAAACTATCTTGAACATTCAACATTTTAGTAATCTCCGCATTCAGAAAATAACTCCCATCATGCATTACCGCTCCTATTGCAAGTTCTGGATTATCTGGAGCACCCACCTTTCTTGAAACTACGATATCCAATTTACAACCCAAAATGGAAGAAATAACATCACCCGTGACAACCCCACCTCTAGGTATTGCAAGAATTATTGGGTTTTCATTTTTTAACCATAACAATTTCTCTGCAAGTTTTTTTGCTGCATCAGATCTGTCTTTGTAAATCATATCCATCATTTACCACTCTGCTTTGCTAAATGAATCACAAACCAATCAGCTGCTATTCGTGCTACTACTTCAAGTGTTCCAAGCTCTTCAAAAAGATGAGTAGCCCCAGGTACAATTACCATTTTTTTCTCAGTTTTTAGTTTATCAAGTGCTTCTTGGTTCATCTCTATTACAGGATAATCGTTTTCTCCTACTATGAGAAGAGTTGGAGATTGAACCCTATGCAAAACTGGACCAGCAAGGTCAGGTCTTCCTCCTCTTGAGACAATTGCTTTAACTAGGTTTGGGTAATGAGAAGCTGCAACAAGAGCTGCAGCTACACCAGTACTTGCACCAAAGTAGCCAATATTGAGATTTTTTGTTTCATTATTTTTCAAAAGCCAATCAGTAGCGCCAGTTAGTCTTTGAGCTAAAAAATCAATATCAAATCTAAGTTGTGCCGTTTGATCATCAATTTTTTCTTCCTCTTGTGTTAATAGATCAATTAACAACGTAGCTAGACCTGCTTTGTTGAGCACTTGAGCAACGTATTTGTTTCTTGGACTGTGTCTACTGCTACCACTTCCATGAGCAAATAATACAATTCCTTCTGCACCTATTGGTATGGTTAAATCTCCGTTTAATTTGACGGAATCAGTAGATACTAGTATGGAACGTACTTCGGTATAGCGACCATGTCTTTTGGTTATTGGTCCCATGCCCACCATGCCATCCAAGATCATCGAATGACTTTCACTTTTACAACACTTGCAATTTGTTTTCAAACAATCACGAACAAGACCGTGATCGCAGTCTTTACATGTACATACACCATCTCTTGGAGTTTGGTTAATTTCAACATCAGATTGTTTATTCATATATTGGATCTGCCGTTATCATTTAAAACTGGTTTTCAGAAATTCAAACTTGAAAATCACTTGGAATAACATCGGGTTTACAAGATAATTATAAAAAAAGAGTTTAGAGTCTGTTGTTTTTAACTTCTGAAATCAGCAAATTACGTAGCATATCTGCGTGTTTTTCTTCGTCGACTCTTATGGCTTTCCAAGTACTTTCTGTTTGCTCATCTCCACTTTTGTGAGCATCCTCTATGTATCTACTCACATGGGATAGAAATTCAAGCTTTTTTGACAATTGTTTGGTTACGTTGTAACAATTGTCGTTAAGGCATAATTTTTGCATAGTTAAGATTCATACAAATAATATTTAATGATAAACTTGATTCTCATAAATGGTTAATGATTAGTTGATTTTGTTTCTGAGCTGATCAGAATTTTTTCAAGTTTGATAATCATGATCATCTTTTTATTTACAAGTGCGTGTTACATTGCGGATAGCAGTCTGAAAGGAAGGAACGTTAAAACGGGTAACCGAATTGACTGGTGAGATCTTAGGATCAGAAGCTACTCCTGATGGCTGTTATCCGTTATAATTATCAAAATCGATATTCAAGAGTTGATTTAATTGCATTGTGTTGCAATTTTACAAAATGGTAACAAAAGGCGATTATAAGAAAATAATGGTTCCCTTTGATGGCTCCAAATTCTCTCAAAAAGCATTGGAAATTGCAATTGAAATATCTAAAAAATTCAGTGCCTCGCTTTACCTCATTACAATAATAGACATTAGCAGTGTTAGTCCACCCGGCGCCCTTCTTGGTTCGCAAAAGAAAATGATAACAAAATCACTTGATATAATTAAATCTGCTGCAAAATACGAAGCTGAAAAGATATTGTCAGAAAAGGCATCAATTTGTAAAAAAAATGGTGCTGATGTGCATTATGAAGTTTTAGATGGGGTACCTTCTGATGAAATACTAAAATTAATCAAAAAATGGGACGTGGATCTTGTGGTTATAGGAAGTCAGGGACTTTCAGGATTCAGTAAAATAAAGGCATTAGGAAGTGTTAGCAGAAGGGTTTCAGAGCTAGCTAGTTGCCCCGTTCTAATATCACATTAGATCTAAAATCATCAAAAAAACACCCCAAAAGTGATTTCAATTATATTTATGGTGGAATTGGCTTTGTCTTAGTAGCTCCTTGTTTGTTAATCAAGTAAATTCCGCACATCATAACAATAATTGCAACTAATTGATACAAACTTATTTGTTCGTGTAAAAATAATGATGAAAAAATAAGACCGAATACTGATGACATTGCAAATATCATGATTGTTTTAATAACTCCTATTCGTTTCAATCCACGTAAGAAAAAGTAAAGTGATCCGGCAAATCCTCCCACCCCAAGAAGAATTACAAACGGAATTTGTAATGGGCCAATAGTTAGAGGAATTTTTAGTAGAAGCACTAAAGCTAAAAGCAATGCTCCCCCGATGGCAGATTTTAGTTGTCCGATTTTGACGCTGCTCACTCTGTCTGTCACAATTTTGCTTATGTTGTTATCAAGAGCCCAAAAGATTGATGAACCAATAACAAGTAAATTTCCCAAATCCAGTTCTAATAATGACACTGAAAATTGTAGATTTGTTGTAACTATAGTTACGCCCGTAGCTACTAATACTGATGCTATGTATCCAATCGGTCTTAGTTTTTCTTTGAAGAAGATTATAGCAATCAAGACAGTAAATACTATCTCATTATTTGCTAAGACAGCAGTGTTGGAGGCAGTAGTTTGCTGTAGCCCATAAAAATACAAAATTGGTGCAATTACGGCACCCGAAATAGAAGTTGCAAGTATAAGCAGGTATTCCTTCTTGACTAATCGCATTTTCTTTTGATGCGCCAGTGGAGTCAATGTCAATGCAGCAATAAGGTAAACTACACATGAAAGCAGCAGCGGATTGACAGTAGAAAGCACTGGTTTGGCAATAGGGGATACGGACCCAAATAAAGCAGCTGAAAGAACAGCTGAAACGTACCCTGCAGTTACTGATTTATCAGCCATTATTACCTGATAAGATTCTCACAGTAATTATTTTCTACCATACATCATGCTAGGGCCTGTAAAATTATTCTTCATCATCCAAGGCCCCATGTATTGATTTTGAAAGTTTTGATTTCCCATCATGCCATACATAAAATCTTTGTTCTGGAACATATAGTCATACATCTGCTGTCTTAGTTGTGGATCCTGCATCATATATCCCATATACTGACCTGCAAACTGTGGGTTTCTTCCCATCATTTGATTGAACATTGCAGGATTTTGCATCATAGAATACGGATTGTATGTGTTGATAAAAACTGCATATCCAATTCCTATTCCTGCAAGAAATACTCCTACTGCAATTCCAATCCATACGTATTTAGTCAATATGATAAGTTGATTTTTTGATTTAATAATACATTCAAAGATTCTCAGTATTGATAATCTTGTTGTGTTTCGTTTACGTTACATTCTAGAATTATCTTTGAATGCGATACATCTAGATCTCTGAGCAAGCCAGTTGCCTACTTCGGGCCACAACTTTTCATGTGCTGTCTGATTTATGCAGAGTCCTACATGACCTGTTGGAAATTCAATGAGTTTCTTATCGGTACTGCCTACTGCATCAATTATCGATTTACTTGATGATGGAGGTACAAGATCGTCTTTGGTACCAACTATGTCAAGAACTGGTATTTTGATGTTCTTGAGGTTTATGATGTCAGCTCCTACTTTCATTTTGTTTTTTATCAATAGGTTCTTCTTGTAAATCTGGTCCACTATCTCACGGTAAACTTCTCCTATTATTGGTCTGCTGTCGTATAACCACGTCTCAATTGCAAAAAACTGTGTTATCTCATCGAGGCTTCTTGGCTCACTAAAATATCTTGTATACTTTAGCATCGTTTCTACAGGATTACGCAGAATGAATGCAAGATTGAGAAGCCAGCCTGGCACGTTTCCAAATGTATCGACCAGATTATCGGCATTGAGATGTGCAGTCCAATTCTCTATTATCGTCTTTTCCTTTTCAATGTCAACTGGGGTGGCATGTAAAATCAGATTCTTTACGTTCTCTTGATGTGTGGAAGAGTAAATGAGCGCAAAAAGTCCTCCCCAGCAGTAACCAAGCAATGATACTTTGTCGGATCCAGTTATTTCCTTGATTTTTTCAACCGCGTTTCCTACATATTCCTCGGCATAAGTCTCAAGAGATAAATCCCTGTCAAACGAAGCAGGAGTTCCCCAATCCGTTGCGTAGATATCAAAGCCCTGTCTCTGGAGATTTTTTATGACACTGACTTTGGGCAACAGATCCAAAATGTAGTGTCTGTTGATAAGGGAGTATACTACAAGAAGAGGTGTCTTGTGTTTAGAGGGAAGATCTGATTTGTAGTGAAGCAACTTGAATCTACCCCACATCTCTATGACCTCAGATGGCGTTCGGTTGATGTTGTCTCTCAGGGGTTCAAGCATTCTGTTTGCATAGGAGAAGAGATCATAAAAATTGGAAGTGATCTGGCTGTATCCTGAAAACCCTGCAAGCCTTGCCCAAGAATCAACAAAATCTACCATACTTGACGCCAAAGCATCATCGTTTAGATTATCTCGAAGAGTTGAGTCAAAAGAGGATCGAATGGTTTTCTCAATGTTCTGAGCCGTTCCTTCCATAGCACTTAGAAAAGTTTCAAATGCTTTTGAGCTGGCGTCAAAAAGTGCCGAATTGTATTTTAATACAAAATCAAACCAGTTTAAAACATAATCATAATATGGATTAGAGGCTTGTTTCGTTGTATTATTAAATATCATTGTTTGAACTGTAAGAGGCAACAAACTAGGAAAGGATGGGATCGAATTTTAAGGTAATTGACCATTATCAAGCTTGGTAACCTTGAACGCCTAGTATGACTAATTCATCTTGAATATCGAAGAGAGTTGCTTGTACCAGCTAGAAATCATGATTGATAATGATAATTGAATTTATCTATAGTTAATGTTTTACAAACGTAAGAAAATGGCAAAAAATTGCGAATGTGGTTCTTGTGGCCATGAAACTGTGGAAGAATGTTTTAACAAGGAATGCAAATGCTGTCTACCGGATCATTTGGGCGCTTTTGGAAAAAATAGATAATGACCCTGGAATAATGTTTCTATTAGGCAGTAATGTTTTTTGTCAGTAATCCATACAAGTTTAAGATTTTAGCAAGAGATCAAACGTAATTTGATACCCGATAGTGGCAAGTTTTGTAAGAGAATCACGTGATGTCAACTAGGTCTTCGTTATTCTCACTGCTAAAACTCCATTGGAATGCATCTATAATATCCCTTGCAGTCACAATTGCAACTATCTTGTCATCTTTAGTTAAAATGAGTCGTTTTATTTTTTTTGTAGCCAACATCTTTGCAGCATCACCACCAGCTATTCCAACTTTAGTTGTTATTAGTGGAGACGAGCAATAACCTCCAACCTTTCCTTTCAAGTCGATCTCATTATTCAAAACATTTACCAAAAGATCCCTTTCTGTAAATATCCCAAATGGAGTGCTGTTTTTCTCAACAATAACACTTCCAATTCTTTTTTTGTGCATTAGTTTGCATGCCTCCATAATTGTATCACTATAAGATACCTTGTAGATCTTTTTGCTCATTACATCATCTAGTGGAGGATTTCCTCCAGTTCGTCTAAATCCTCGTACCATATCTGAAGCAGTAATTATTCCAACTAAATGCTTTTTGCCAAATACCAATAACCTTGCTTTTTCGGATATCATGATTTTAGCTGCATCAACCAAATTCACATCTAGTGATATGCTTGTAAAAGGTCTAACAACAACATCTTTCATAGAAATGTCTGGAATTTTTTTACCATATGCTATGTATTGTAAAATTTCTCTTTCTGTGAAAAGGCCTCTTACGTTACGACCTTCTTTTACTATAAGATTGCCAATTCCCTTTTCAGCCATAAGAGAGATTGCATCTGGGAAAGCAAATTTAGGTCCTACTGTTATAGGATTAGGCGTCATATAGTCAGCTACTTTCAATTCTATTGTTTTTAATGTCAACATCAGATAAGAATTAAAAATCCTAGATAAAACCTGACCCCGATTATCAATGTTGGAATTCTAGAAAGGGTAACAACCTTACAAGATTCAGAACTTTGTGATCCTTTGGTCACCAGTTATCTTGAAAACATATTCCTTTTGGGTCCATGTTTTTTCTTGTTTGGCTATTACCCAAACATAACATCATATTGAACAATAAAAAAATGATCATGATTATCAAGATTGATAACGGAAGTAAGATATCACATTCCAATAATTTTGATCGTTAAAGAATTTTTGCTATTATTATAAAGTCAATCAGTGTACAATCATTACTGGGCAATCAGATTCTTCGGAAATTTTCCTACTGACGCTTCCAAGTGCCATTATTTTTCTAATTTTTGTAAGACCTCTGCTTCCAATTATAATCAGATCGATTTTATGATTTTTTGAAAACCTCAATATCGAGGCTGCTGGACTTCCAGCCAACACTTCACATCGTACCTCAACACCCACCTGTTGACAAGACCTCATCTTATTTTGAAGCATAGTATTGGCTTTCTTATTTTCAGATTCTAACAATGCTCTTGTAAGTTTTCTTAATTTCTTGTTTACAATACCCTGTAAAATACTAGGAGAAGCATCCAGCGCTACATCAACTACATTAACAACATATAATACGGAAAACAATTTTTTGGAGATTTCGATGGCCTCATTCAAAGCTTTTTTTGAGAATTTGGAACTGTCATAAGGAACAAGGATTCTTTTGTATTTTGTAGAAGGTGAAGATCGCTCACCTTCTAGTTCATCAATCATTTTTGACGCTGCATTATCTATCCTAGAGATATGTTCTAGAAATTTTTCATAAGAACCATATCTGGCTCTGTCTAATATTACAGATACACTATTTTTTATGATGGATAGTTGATTTTTTAAATCACTGTAGTAAGCATCTTTGTTCTGTTTAGAACTCATTTGAAAGTAACCTCACATGTAACTTATTTCCTCGTCTTAGTCTCGTTATTTTATTCAAAACTAATATTCCCACAATCTACAGTTATACAAGTTTTGAGCTAGTCAAAGTGCGGATCCTTTTTTATCAATCGAAAATGCGTTTCTACTTCACTATAAGCTCGCGCAATGTCTGTAGAGCTTATTATGCCTTCCAAGTTTCCATCTTTGTCAACTGTAGGTATTCCACTTATTTTATAATCTGTCATCATTTTTGCCGCTTTTGAAAGATCATCCTCAGATTCAATTGTCAAAAGTTCATTTGCAATTAAATCACCAACTTGTAATTCTTTTGCAGACGCTTTTGGTAAAAGATATTGTCGTGTATCATGTTTTCCAAGTTTAAAGTATTCACTGTTTCGCAAAAATGTATCATATGTTATTACTCCAATCGGTTTTCCTTCATTATCAGTTACAACTAATCTTGAAATTTTGTTTACGTTTAACATGTTTAGAGCATACATTAATGAATCGGATTTTCTGCAAGTAATCATTTTTCTATTCATATAATCTTTTACCTTGTAAACACCGGTGTATAGATTAGAAAAATTTTTTACAAGATCAGATTTTGTAGTGATACCTACCAATCTTCCTTCATCATCTACTACGATAATGGAGCTTATCTGAAATGTTTCCATACGAATTGCACATTGTTCCAAGTGATCATGCTGTCCAATTGTGATGTGAACAGGATTTCTGCTCATAATCTCATTAAGTGAGATTTTATCCAAAGTTCTAACAGTCTTGTCTTTTTCTAAAAATCTGCCTATGTCACGTTCAGTTACAATTCCTTCAGGGGAATTATTTTGAACAATCACAATTCGTTTTATGTTGTTTTTTTGCATTAGAAATAACGCATCATGTATTGTGTTTTCTGGTTCCAGTGTAATTACAGGGGACGTAAATAGGTGCATTTGAACTCTCACAATATCCAGTTCTCCATACTGAATTTAAAAGTGGGGTCTGATTTTCAAATCTGATTCTCACCGATTTTAAGAAAAATTTGTGAAAGTTCCTAATTACTTGGAATTCCCAAATTAGGAACAATCTCTACTTCAACTGAACTTCCTTTAAAACAGGTCATTATAGCTTTGACCTTTGATTTGTACAAAAAGTACTTTTTACCATCGTCGTTAATAGAACCCGATATTCGCAAGAGTTTGTTGTTGTGTAATTCTTGCACTCTTCGGTATGCTGTACTGATAGGTATTTGACAATCAGCACTAAGTTCTATTGCAGATTTTGGCGAATCCATTGTTGCTTCAAGTATCGCTCTCGAATACTTGTCTGCTATGATTCTAAGCAGTGCATCTTTTGAGGTCTGTTCTTGAACCTGTTTTCCTTCTAGTAATACTTGCATGATGTAACATTTTCTTAATTTTATATAATGAGCAGGACTGCATTGCCGTGCAATGCATACAATTCATTCATGAACAATTAAAACTGGACATGGGGCTAGCTCTGAAACCCTCCTGCTGACACTGCCAAGTGCCCTTATTTTACCAATTCCATGCAATCCCTGACTCCCTATTATGATAAGATCAACTTTCCTTCCACGTGCAAACTTGAGAATGGCTTCGGCTGGATTCGTCCCGCTTATGATCTCATAATATGCATCAACACGATTTGATTTACAAACTGCAACTTCAGCAAGGAGTTCCTTTCTAGCCTGGGATTTTACTGCAACCATAAATTCGCTAATTGATTGTTCTAACATCTTGTCTTTTTTTAACAAAGCAAGTAGCATACCTGGTGGGAAATCTGACGTATCAACTTCTGTAACTAGAAATATTTTTGAACCAAATTTCTTTGCTATTTTAATAGCGTGTGCTAAAGCGGCCCTTGAATATTTTGAGCCATCAAAAGGCACAAGAATCTTTTTGAAAATATTATCGGTCATACTCCGTTTATGAGTAAAATGTACTTAAATCGGCTCATAAATTTCAATTCTGATAATCAATACAAATGGCACAACTATACAGGTGAAAAATAGTTATAATTTCAAAGCTGATTATCACGAACGAGAAGCTTATCGTATACTAAAATAGGTTTTAGCGGAAAAAAAACTATGGTCAAACCCCAAAAAAAATCAGAGACACCTCATGAGATAACTCCTTTTTGGAGGGCTGGCTGGACAGAACTAGACAGAGTCTTTGATAATTTCAGAAGGGATTTTGAGCGTTCTCTGTCTTTATTTCCTGCTATGAACATGCCATCCCTTCCCACATCCGCAGTATCATGTGACATAATGGATGAAGGAAACAGATTTGTCATAACTGCAGACATGCCAGGAGTCCAAAAACAAGATATCAAGTTGAATGTAACTGATAATGCAGTAGAGATTTCTGCACAGCATAAAGAAGAAGAGGAGGAAAAGAGAAAAAACTATGTAAGAAAGGAACGAAAAGAAGTATCCTACTACAGAACACTACCTTTGCCTGATAAAGTAGATTCCTCAAAGGCAAAAGCAAAGATGAACAATGGAATTTTAAATATCGAAATTCCAAAAATGACACCAACCCCCAAACCTAAGAGAAAATCAATACCAATACAATAACTCCTCTAAATTTTTTTGATATTGCTTTTGATTATTTTGGCAGGTGTTTTAAGTGATTTTGATTCTGATTCATTCATATTTATTTCCTCAGTTATTGTGGCTCCATGTTTATCAATGATCACAGGCACTCCTATACAGTGACCTGATAAACCATATTCTCCTTCTACCAGAACTGAAGATGAAATTTTGTGATATTGTATTTACAATATCAAATGCCTCTCCTACGGCTTTATTCTTAGTTCGGTTTACCAAAACAATATCGTCAAGCGATGTTGAAGCCGCAAAAAATCCAATGACGGAACCAACCCGCCCTACTCCTACTATCGATATAATATCGATTCACACTACTTGACTATTAGTACTGGTATCTTTGATTTATGAGCAACATAATTTGCTACACTTCCAAGAAACATCTCTTTTACTGGACCAAGTCCACGTGAACCAATAACAATAAGATCAAATTTTTTACTACGTGCAAAATCAACTATATCCAATTTTGGCTCACCGTAAACAATTTTTTCATTAAAGACAATACCATTTTGAGCCGAAATCGTTTTTGCCTCATCCATAAATTTTCCGGCTTGTTTAAATGCTTCTTTTTTGAACGGTCCTAGTAGATCTTCAAACCTTACAGGGTAAATAGGAACGACATGAAATCCAGTTAGTGTAGCACCGCACTGTCTTGCAAGATAAATTGCATTATTCAATCCTTTGAGAGAGTTCTTCGAAACGTCCATTGGTACTAGTATTTTCTTAATTTTTCCCTTCATCATTAAATATTACTTCAAAGTGTTTGATTTAACATCCTACCAGCAATATCAATGCTGATAATCATATCTGATATTTATTGACGAGGAATTTGCAAGTCTAATAAAATGCAATTATTGAACTTAATTATTATTTATGAAAATCAGTTTAACTTCTTTTATAGTGTATAAAAGAAAACGTTGATGGAAGAAAATGATAAACATATTAAATCTAATTCCCAAGGTGCAAGCTAAATGAATTCAGCAAAAGTAACATATGAACATCTAAAGACAGTTCGTGAAAAGAGAGTAGCTCAGTTATTGAGTCCAGCTGTAACTATTGACCCCTCATTTACAATTTCTAAAGTTATCAGTATCATGAATGAAAACGATGTTTATGATGTCTTTTGTATAAAGGGAAATTCTTGTTTCACAATAAATGTACGGGATCTTTTAGCATTAAGAGATATCCCTCAGATGAAGGTGGATTCATCATTACGTAGAATTCAACCGCTATCGAAAAATGGCACTGTAGAAGAGACAGCTACCATACTTGCACATTATAGAATGCGTTCTGTTCCAGTGGTAGAAAAGAACCAGATAATAGGAATAGTCAAGGCAAAAAGCATCATCGAACTAATGGCACAGCACAGTTTGAATTGGATTACAGCCAATACCATTCTAACACCAAATCCAATTACAGCAGATAGTACGGAACCCCTTAGCAAAGCCAGAAAGATAATGATGTCAAAAAGAATAGATCACATTCCGGTAATTAATGGTAACAAAGTCACAAATGTTCTGACATCTATGCACATACTTCCGTTGTTATCCCCATCAGAAAGAATAGGTAGTGATCAAAAAGGAGTCAATCCACTAAGAAGACTGGAATCACAAATAGGCAATATCGGAAGTGCGCGCATTCCTCAGTGCAATACAAACGACACACTTACTACAGTAATAGAATCTATGTTAAAAGCCGATACTACTTGTTGTTTACTAATACTTTGGGGAAATCTTCATGGAATAATAACATACAAAGACATCCTCAATCTGCTTGAGAAAAAAATTTCAGGTGAAGTTCCTCTTTACATAATTGGGTTACCTGAAGATCTAAGTAATGCAGAGATTGTGAAAACTAAATTTGAAAAAATAATCAGGAATCTGACCAAAGTCTATCCTGAAGTTGAAGAGGCAAGAGCTTCAATAAAGATAATTCATGACACGGCAGGAGAAAGAAAGAATTATGAAGTTGCGGTCAGGGTATTAACACCGTATAAAACCCATAGCTATACAGAAATTGGATGGGATCTTTCAAAAGTATTTGACATATTAGGACAGAAAATAATTCGAAACCTTTCTAAGCGAAGCAAAAAACGTTGGAAAATGTCGATTAGAAAAATAGACAAGAAACAAATTTTCTAGTCACAACCCCAACCTTTTGCTCCTGAATAAAAACTAAAAATTCGTAAAAATCGAAGACAGATAATTACATTCCCATGTTTGGCATCTGCCCAGGCGGAGGACTTGATGTAGTTTTGGATGAAGCTACAACATTATCAATTCTAAGTATCATGTTAGCAGTTTCAGTCGCTGATTTGATAACCTGTTCTTTTACCTTTATTGGTTCAATAATTTCAAATTTTTGCATATCTGTAACCACACCACCATTGGTAACCGCAATTCCTGTCCATTTCTCTCCTGCATTATGCTTTGCATGAAGTTGAGTTATGGCATCTATTGAGTTCATTCCTACATTTCTTGCAAGTGCAATCGGTATAGATTCTAAGGCTTCTGCGAACTTTTCAACTGCAAGTTGTGCTCTTCCTGATAATGACTGTGCCCACACTCGTAATTTTGTGGCAACATAGGTTTCAGGTGCACCGCCGCCATATACTATCAAAGGCCTTTCAATTACATCTTTTACAACCATCAATGCATCATGAATTGATCTCTCTGCTTCATCGATTACTCTCTGAGAACCACTGCGAAGAAGTAAAGTAACGGCCTTTGGATTTTTGCAGCCTTCAATGAAAACCCAATTATCGTTTTCTATTGTTTTTTCTTCAACGTTTTGTGCCTGACCTAAATCTTTTTCAGTTAAATCATTAACACTGCCCACGATTCGACCACCTGTTGCTTTTGCAAGCTTGGCCATATCACTTTCTTTGATTCGTCTCACAGCAACTATTCCTATTTTGGAAAGGTAATGTTGTGCAATATCATCAATTCCTTTTTGACATAATAGTACATTTGCATTGGTAGATTTTATTTTATCAACCATCCCTTTGATAATACTGTCTTCTTCTTCCATGAATGATTTTATTTGCTCTGGACTAGAGATGTTTATTTTTGCTTCAAATTCAGTTTTTTCTATTTCAAGAGGGGCACTAATCAGAGCTATCTTTGCATTTTCAATCTTTTTAGGCATTCCACTATGAACAATTTCCTTGTCCAAAACAATTCCATTTATCATCTTGCTATCCATAATAGACCCGCCCGTCTTTTTTTCGACTTTGATGTTATTTAGATCAACACTAAAACCAGCGTCTTTTTGTGTTACAACCGCTAGTGCAGCATCAACAACTAACGTTGCAAGATCTGACGCCTCTATTGAGACAAGTTTTGTAGACATTGATGTTGTTGCGATCTTTTCAAGTATTTTCCTATCCTTTGGATCAACTTTTTGTGCAATATCACCTAGAAATGATATAGCTTTCATAGAAGCTTTCTTGTAGCCGTCTGCAATTATTACAGGATGAATATCATTTTCAATAAGGCCCTCTGCTTTTTCTAACAATGCGCCTGCAAATACAACTGCAGAGGTGGTTCCATCTCCGACCTCGTTATCAGTTGCCTTTGCAACTTCTACCATCATCTTGGCAGCAGGATGTTGAACATCCATTTCTTTTAGAATTGTTGCGCCATCGTTTGTAATTGTAATATCTCCTAGTGAATCAACAAGCATCTTATCCATTCCCCGTGGGCCAAGGCTGGAAGTAATTATCTCAGCTACTAGCTTAGCGGCAGTGATGTTATTTCGTTGTGCCTCACGACCTCGTGATTGTTTAGAACCTTCTCTTAAAACAATTACAGGTATTCCTTCTGAAGTAGTCTGAACGGAAGCCATTTGTTTGTAATTCTGAATATTTCTTATTATACCATACAACTCAATTCCAGACATGATTATCATCAATGGTAATGGTAACAGCTGTTTTCTAACAGAATAAACACCTAAAACAATTGTTTACAAAATGGACAAGGCCAAACTCAAAAAACTAGAAAAGATACCAGAAAGACCATCCATTTTACTTGTGGGAATTCCTGGCCCTGGTTTAATAGGAACCCTTTCAGTAACCTACATAATTCATTCACTCAAAATGGAATTGGTTGGAGAAATACCCCATCCTGATTTATCTTCTATTGTTTTTATAGACAACGGCGAACTTTTAGGTCCAGTCAGATTATACAAAAAAGGTAAACTTTTTGCAGTTCTTTCTGATATCCCCATTGATTATGAATTAGCCAGAGGCTTTGCTGAATCAGTTATTGATTTCTGTGAAAAAAATAGCATAGATTTCATTATCATTTTCAATGGTCTTCATGTCGCAGAGAGGAATTTAATCAATCTGAAAACCTATGGACTTGTAACCAAACAAAGTCTAGAAAAAATACTATATGAAAACGAAATACCAAAATTCCTTTCCGGAATGATTACTGGTCCAGACGCAACCATACTATCTATCTTAAAAAACGCGCCTATTCCTACCTTGGTCCTTTATACCGAATGTAACTTTTTCTTTCCGGACCCAGAGTCAGCAATACATACTATAAAGACAATTTCACGAATGCTAAAACTGGAGATAGACTTAACGGAATTTAAAAACCAAATTGACTTTTTGCGACTGCATAATAGGCAATTAATGGAAGAAACCTTAAGCGTATTGCAACAGGAAAAAGAACAGCCTACGATCCCGCCTCAAATTTACAAATAGAGTTTAAAATGACTGACAATTTTCTTTCAATGTTTGAAAGACAAATTAATACGCTAGGTAAAGAGATCGATGACTATCTTAACAAAGAGCTTTCTCCTCTCTCGCGCATTGAGGAAAAGGATACAGAATGGGTTTTAGAGATAGATCTGCCATTTGTAAATAAGAAAAATATAAGTGTGATTCTTACTTCTCACCACCTAGTTATCAAAGCCAAACTTGAAAAAACATATTGTGTTTCCAAGTTTGATTGTGTAACGGAGTTTGATTATTTCAAAAAAACATTCCCACTTCCACTAGGAGTCAATACGAAACGAATATCTACCAAATTCAAAGACGGAATTCTTAGAATTTCGTTACCCAAAGTAACTAGTGGAAAGAAATTACGCATAGATTAGTTTCTTTGTATTAAAAGATTCGCTAGTGAACGATAGTTACTGGACATGTAGCATGTTCAGAAACATATCTGGCGGTGCTACCGATTCTTTTTATTGCTGCAAGACCTTTCAGGCGGCGACTACCCATTATGATGAGATCAATTTTGTTTTTCTTTGAATATTTTAAAATTGCATTAGATACATCGTCATGAACTATTTTGTAGAATGCTTTTACTCCTACTTCTCGGCATTTTTCTGTCACCTTACTGATCTCTTGCTCTCCTTGAGTTGTTAGTTCTTTTACGATTTTTTGATAATTATTTACCATAGCACCTACGTATATTGAATCACTAATAGGATAATAAAGCGGAACAACCATCAAGAGGTTAAGATTTGCATTAAAATTCCGTGCAATTTCTTTGCCAAGTTCTAGTGCTTTTTTTGACAATGGAGAGCCTTCGTATGGAACCAGAATGTTTCGGATCATCATTTAGAACATTTCCTTGATTTTTTCTTTGTAATTTTGTGTAATTGTGCCAAATTCTACAAAGTCCTGTTTTTTAGGATACTGCATTCTCATGGCATATTGAGTTACAAATGTAGTAAGAATATTTCCTACAATCAAATTAAAACACATTTCTGACAAGTCCTTTACGCCAGGAAAGGCCAGTTTGATAAATGGAAGATATGCTTTTGTTTGTTTTATCATCAAGTCCATCTGATTTTCTATAATTTCTTTTATCTCAGGCTGTATCGTCATTATTCATTCCTTCTTAAAGGCGATTTTGTAAGGTTCCGCTTGATAGTGATGTGAGCAAAGAAAGACCGTTTCTCCATTGATTTCTTTTGCAGTCAATGGAATTCCATTCAGTTCTTTTTTACATACATAACATGAAAGCGGAGTAACAATAGACTTGATTAGGCTTTTATTTTTTTTAAGATACAGATCTTGAAAGAGGAATTCGTTTTTCAAACTTTTATCAATTAAGATTTGAACTTATTATATTAAAGACTCTTCGTTAATTATCAAAAATGATTTTTCCTCATTATCAACCCTGATAATTTTACTAGGTGATTTATATCAAAAGAGAGCATAAACTCCATGAGTACTGCACGTGACATCATGAGTAAGAAACTCATTACTCTTGATTCAACTGTTTCTGTCGCTGAGGTTGCAAAAATAATGGACAAAAATAATGTCAGTTGTGTAGTCCTTACAAAAAATGAAAAACCTCAAGGAATAATAACAGAAAGAGATCTTTTATCCAAAGTTATTGTACCAAACAAAAGACCTTCTGAACTTGCGGCAACAGAAATCATGACTTCTCCTATTACAATGGTATCTTCGCGTACCCCTGTGGATGAGATAGCTAAAAAAATGCTTGATAAGAAGATAAGAAGAGTAGTTGTTACAAACAACAATCAACTACTTGGAATCATTACAGTTACCGATTTTGTAAAACACTTGCACGTGATGCTTGCAGACTCGGAGAACTATGAGAAGGAACTCTACCAGGGATTAATTGAAGACTGGGAAGGATTATCGGAATAGTTAAAACCTGAAGATAATATCCATCGATTAATTCTCAAGAATTTAGATTTTGAGATATATTCATTGAAATGTCTAATTTTTTACCTAACTTTTACAGATTAGTTATCAAAAGCGACTGCTCGCACAATGTCAGTCTTTGTTATTATTCCGACTAGTAACGAATTTCTTACTACAGGCAATCCACTTATTCCATGCCTAATCATAAGCAAGGCGACAGTAGAAACGTCCTCCTTTACATCCACAACTACAGGATTTGGGGTCATGATATCTGCTGCTATGAATGTAAGAAGATAGCTTAGTTGATTCGATTTGTACTCGTGAGGCTGTGCACCTAAAGTAAATTCTTCACTTTCTTTTGGATCCGCGTATTGTTTTATCCATAATGGCATTTTTGCAGGTATAAAATCTCGATGAGTAATAATTCCTACTGGTATTTTTTTTCTTTCAACTATCACTCTTGAAATTCTATTATTCACAAGCACGCTTTCTACATAAAGAAGTGAATCAGCAGGTTTGACTGTGATGACATTTTTTGTCATGACTTTTGATATCTGTAATGGAGACGATGCTTGTGTCAAAAATATAGATGCCAAGTCTGTTTTTGTTATTATTCCAGCTAAACTATCATCTTTTTTTAATACTAGGATAGAGCTTATTCTGTGAGATAACATTAGCTTTGCACAATCGTAAATTGTATCTTTTTCGGTTATTGAAATTAGTTTTTTTGACATGAATTCGTCTACACGAATACCTTCAATTGGTTTACCTCCCAATTGGTAAATTGCACGGACAACATCCTTTTCTGTTATTATTCCAACAGGTTTCTCATTTTGGAATACTATTAGCCTACTAATTTTATGCCTCAACAATATTTGCCTTGCATCAAGGAGCGTGGTCTTTGGTGAAATTGTGATTGTTTTCTTAATTACTTGGTTTAGGCTCGCATTTTTTAATTGCATTTTTTATATGTTGTTCCAAGTAAATATGAGGCCTTTTCAAAATTCCATGAATGATTATCATGCATGATAATTAAAAAGAAAATTTCAATATAGATTTAATAGTTTAAATCATTTAGAGTCACCGATGGTAGTAAAAAGGCAACCACACCCTCCAAAACACGAGCAGACTAGAAGCATCAGTTACAGATTACCAATTTTTATTGTAGATGAGCTTGAGACAGAGGCCATGCAAAGAGAAATATCCCAAAACGTTCTTGTAAAACAAATTTTAGAAAAATATGTCAAATGGGATAGATTTGCAGACAAAATTGGAATGATACCTGTTCCAAAAGACATTCTCAAAACATTAGGTGATGAAATGGACGGAGATGTGATAAACAAAGTAATTGATGTCATGTTGCCTTTGATAAAAGATTGGGTCATGTTCATGAAAGGCAATTATGATCTTAGAAGAGCAATCGAAGCATTTGAGGATTATATGAGAGCATCTGGGATGACATCAGATCATAGGATCGAAGGAGAAATTCACCATTTTATCATCCAACACAATCTTGGTATCAAGTGGTCCCTTTTTACAGAGGTGTTGTTAAAACAAATCTTTTATCAATTTATGCCTAACCTTACAATGAAATCACGTACCACTCCTAACACTACAATAGCAAGCATTGCATTAGGATCTGAGTTTAGCGAGCATGTTTACTAGTTTCACACAGTAAATTTCTTTTTTAATTATCATGCTTGATAATCTAATTTTGAGTTTTTAAGTATAAAACCACAATAATTTGCATGGACGGGAGTTTTGTAAAAGAGATCATGAAAAAACCTGTTTTGTCAATTGACTCATCCATGACTGTAAAGGATGCTGCAAAAATGATGGAGGATGCCAAAGTCGGTTCTATACTGGTTACAGAAAATAACCAACTAGTTGGAATACTAACAGAAAGAGATTTCGTAAGAAGAATTGTAGCTCAAGGAAAGCCATTTTCTACCAAAATAAAAGAGGCAATGTCTTCTCCATTAATTGTAATTAGCCCTGATGAAACAGTTTGGGAGCTTGCTGAACTTATGAAGATAAAACAAATTCACAGAGTACCCGTGATGGACAAAGAGAGATTGGTAGGAATAGTATCAACAGCAGATTTAACTAGACTGTGTAGTATTGGGTCGGATTCTGAAATGAGCAAATTATGCGACCAAATTTTATTACGAATGAAAAATCAATGATTTTTAGTCTTGCAATGAGGACAACATTTCATTTCTTATCAGGATTGTTGTAAACGTCACGAGACTTTATGGGAATCTTTAAACTCATTTACACTCGACTTGATTTCTAGCCATGGAAAAACAAGATAAATCTACTACGAGGACTTCGGTCTTGCAGTTGCTTGAAAGTCTACAAACAAGTCCGGATGGACTAACAAGTGATCAAGCTAATGTAAGACTAGAAAAATTTGGTCCCAATCTGTTAAAGAAACAAAAAAAGTCAGATGCGTTAACGCTTTTTCTTTCGCAATTCAAAAGTCCAATAATTCTCCTTCTTCTTTTTGCTGCAGCGTTGTCTTTATTCCTGCAGGATTCTACTGATGCTGTAATCATATTTGTTATTATTTTTGTAAGCAGTATGCTTGGTTTCTTTCAAGAACACCGTGCAACAAATGCAGTACAGAAGTTACTTGCAATGGTCAGAATAATGTCTATTGTTATTCGAGATAGCATGCAAAAAGAAATTCCTTCCGAAGAAATTGTACCAGGAGATATTGTTTTGCTTTCGGCTGGAAGTAAGATACCTGCAGACTGCATCATTATTGAATCAAGAGATCTCTTTGTAAATGAAGCTGTTTTGACAGGAGAAACGTTCCCTGTTGAAAAGAATCCAGGTTCAATCTCCAACGAACTTCCAACTACCAAAAAAACCAACGCGCTATTTATGGGCACCAATGTGATCAGCGGTAATTCAAAAGCTGTCGTTGTAAAAACCGGACTTCAGACAGAATTTGGCAAAGTAGCTGATCGTCTGAGATTCCGAGCACCTGAAACAGAATTTGAGCACGGAGTAAGGAGGTTTGGTTATTTTCTCACTCAAGTGACGTTAATTCTTGTAATTACAATCTTTGCAATCAATGTCTATCTGTCAAGACCAGTTTTGGATTCAATTCTATTTTCGCTGGCTCTAGCAGTTGGTTTGACCCCCCAGCTTCTACCAGCCATAATCAGCATAAATTTATCACACGGGGCAAGACAAATGGCAAGCTACAAAGTCATAGTCAAACGTCTATCTTCTATTGAAAACTTGGGTAGCATGAATGTGTTATGCTCTGACAAAACAGGAACACTAACTGAGGGAGTTGTTCATATCAAATCAAGCTTAGATGTAAAAGGAAATGAAAGTGATGAGGTATTTTTTTATGCATATCTTAATGCCATTTACGAAACTGGTTTTCCCAATCCAATTGACCAAGCAATCCGTTCCTATAAGATCCTAGATGTGTCTAGCTACAAAAAATTAGATGAGATTCCATATGATTTTTCAAGAAAAAGACTCACAGTATTAGTATCAAAAGACGAGGAGCGAGTCATGATAACAAAGGGCGCACTATCAAATGTATTATCAATATGTTCGCATGCAAAATTTCAAACAGAGACAGTTGAGATAGAAAACGCAACAGAGCAGATCCTACAAAAATTTACAGAACTAAGTCAACAAGGGTTTCGTGTCTTGGGCATATCATACAAGAGCGTCAAGACTACAATCTTAAGAAAAGAAGATGAGGTCAACATGACGTTTCTTGGATTTCTAGTTCTATTTGATCCACCAAAGGCTAGGATAATTGAGACAATAAATCAACTAAAAAGTCTTGGCATATCATTGAAAATAATAACGGGAGACAACAAGCTTGTGGCTGAAAATGTTGCAAAACAAGTAGGATTAGCCGATCCAAAAATCTTGACTGGTCAAGAGTTAAGACAGATGACAAATGAGGCATTTTTTCATAATGTAAACAACATTGACATTTTTTCAGAGGTGGAACCCAATCAAAAGGAGCAAATAATTGGTGCACTAAAAAAAACTGGAAATGTAGTAGGTTTTATTGGAGATGGGATAAATGATGCAACTGCACTTTATACAGCTGATGTTGGTATCTCTGTGGATACTGCAGTAGATGTAGCAAAAGAAGCATCAGATATTGTACTTTTGGAAAAGAATTTTGAAGTATTAATTCACGGGGTAGAAGAAGGAAGAAGGACTTTTGCCAATACTATCAAGTATGTGTTTATGGCAACTAGCGCTAATTTTGGCAACATGTTTAGCATGGCAGGAGCATCAACATTTCTTTCTTTTCTTCCAGCGTTACCAAAGCAGATTCTCCTTACCAATCTACTCACAGACTTGCCTGAAATGACCATAGCAACTGATAATGTAGATAAAGAAATGGTATCAAAACCTCATAGATTCAACATGAAATTCATTAGAAAATTCATGGTGGTCTTTGGTCTTTTAAACTCAGTTGCAGACTATTCAACTTTTGGTGTTCTGCTTTATTTTGGCAGTACAGCTGATCAGTTTAGGACTGGCTGGTTTATTGAAAATGTATTTTCTGCCTCGCTCATAGTACTTGCCATCCGTACTAGCAAACCTTTGATAAAATCAAAGCCAAGTAAGTACCTCTTTCTTGCCATAATTGCGGTAATCTGTATTGTATTTGTCATACCATTTACCTTTGTGGGGAGAGAATTTGGATTTACTCCGATTCCTATTTCAATTCTTATAATGATACCGATTATTGTAGCTAGTTACATTATAGCTGTTGAAATAGCAAAGAGATCGTTCTACAAAAAAGTTACAATGTAAAATGACATCCAGGCTGAATAGAATCACAGAAATGTCTAGATTATCTCATTGGCAATTGAGGTTAAAGGTGTACCAAGAAAGGAACCTAGAAGTACTGACCGCTGCTGTCTAGAAAGACTCATCATTTTCGCAATCTGTAAAACACATAGATTAATGCAAAAGGTATTGCGCCAAACAAAAATGCGACTATATGGTTTGTTACCAAAGATGTCATGGCAAGTTCTAAACCCAAGAATAATGTAATCATTGCTGGAATTAAACCAAATAATGTGAAACGATGACTCCTTTCTTTGAATTTCTCAAAATCAATATACGGGTACTCTAAATGATGGTAAATTACTGGCATTATAAAAAGTGAAATTGATATCGTTATAGAAAATAATGCTAACAAAAGAATGATTTTGTCTAAGAGATCAAAGCCACTTGAAGATGTTATCGATATATTCAATAGAAATCCAAACAGAAAGGCTGAAAATGTTATTAAAATCGCACTTTCTCTTAGTATTGCTCCATAATCTCCGGTCAGCTTATCTTTGCGTGTCTTTTCATCATTATCTTTATCAAACAACTTTTGTTCCAAATCACTTTAGTAGATTTTTCTTACTATGTGTTTCTCTTTACCTATACTCGTTCATAGTGAAAAGAAATCTAGTATGACGCGCAGGAAGCAAATCCGCTGATTTCTTCTATATCATCATCTGTTGAAATCTCGTAAATTCTATTCAAATTCATCAAACCAGTAACTCTCATACCGTGTTTTCCTTCCCTTGCAACGAGAAATCCGTGCCTTAAATTAAGTTCGTCTTTCTTTTTGTCTAAATTTGTTCCCTCTTTGTATTGGATGTGTAATTCCCCTTGTGGTTCAACGTCGGTACATCGTCTTTCATAGTACATTACTTGCATTGCCAGTTGCGGATCAACTTTTCTTAATTCAGTCCTTATCTCTGAAATAAAATTATCATATTGGGCTTCGATTGTCTGAGGCATGATTATTCTAGATGTAATTATAATATTTAAAACAAAAAGTGAATTATCAAAATTGATAATCATAATTTCATAAGAAATCACTGAGTTTTTAGAAAAATCTACGATACTGTAACAATACCAATTCTCCAAGGATGTATTGTACAGAAATAATGATACACCCCAGGTTTATCGAATTTATAGCTAAAAGTATCGCCAGTCTTTAGCACGTTGCTGTTAAACAAAGGAATGATGTTGCCTTTGTCGTCCTGGCTTTGAACAGTGTGGTCTATGTTATCTTCATTATGCCATACTACTGTTGTACCCCTAATTGCTTCCAAGTTTAATGGAATAAAAAAGCCAGTATTTGCAAGAGCCGAGTTTCCATTTGGAATCAATACGTTGGAGCTAATTGAAAAATTAACTTTTGGATAAGGATCTTTTCCTGTAACAAGATAATTTATAACGAATTTTTTGTCATTTTCTTGCATTGTTGCACTAATCTTCCACATAGAACCAAAGTTTGTAGCAAATACCCTGCCTCCATCCATGACAACATTGTAAATTTCTCCTTGCGATGTTTGCACTGGACCTTCACCGTGGAACGAACCGTCATTTGCATATGAAAATATCCATTTGTCAGTTATGAATTTTGCATAAATGTGTGCATCATTTCCCCACATCATTAAAGAGCCCGTTAAAATTGTAAATTGATCAGCTAATATCATTCGAAAAGTAGTAGTGTATAGTTTCGGATCTTGTCCATTTAACACAGCACCACCAGCACCTTTTATCTCTAATAGTGATGAAGATGCATATGCAGTACTAAAAACAATACTGCCTAAAAGAAGTCCAATTATTAGAATAATGGTCTTCAACTTGATTGTAAAACGTCTACGGCATATATAATAACGTCATAAATTATCAGTTATGATAATTGTTTGTTGCTAATTATAATTCTGTCAAATTATGTGAGTTTTTTATTCGTGTAAAGGATCGGAACATGAAAAAGATGTCTACCATTTATATCAAATGATTCTCTAAACTAATTGTCTCCATTTTTCTTTTTAATACATCCCATCCTCTACACGAATAAAATATCCCTATAATTCGGCAGAACCCAGATTAAGCATAAAGTTATTTCAAACCATTTTCCATTTTTGCAATTATCTTCTCAAGCTTGTCTGCGTCAACCTCAATCTCTTGGCTAATACTACCTAGGGGACAGGCAGCCATTGAAAATTGCATTATTGCTACGAGTATCTTAATTTCTTCTTCGGTGAGATCTATTGCAATCATGTTATTGCTTGCCTTCGAACCCTTCCATGTGGATCCAGTAATAGGCTACTTTGTCTGAATCAATCCAATAGGTCTCGCTAGAGGCATCAACAATTATCTCTTTTGTAGAGTCATCAAACTTGACATTGTGTTTGTGCAACTCTATTTTTTCTCCATTATCAGTGCGTATCATGACCTCGCCGTTCTTTTCTAGGCAAGACTTTAAGGCTTGATAATTTGCCATGAAAACTTTTGTGTTTCGTAATATATCATTTGATTGTTAATTATCATCTCTGATTCTTATAATAGAGAGTTTATGGATTTGACTAAAGGTGATGACGGATAACATTCTCATTTTAGATAATCATATTTTCCCTTTAATAGTAACAAGAAGACAGATTCATTGTGGTAACATTAACGACTGCAGTTCAAGAGATGCTTCGCAATCAAAAATTCATTGTTGTTGGCTCTGTCGATGCAAATGGCATATGTAATCTGTCTCCACGAACATCATTTTATTATTCAAAAGACGCAATTTACTGGCTTGACTTTTTCAAACACAAGTCACAAGCGAATTTTAGAACAATTCCATGGGTAAGTATAACAGTCTTTGATAAAAAAGAATTGAAGGGATTCCAACTAAAAGGCAAAGTCAGTTTTGTAACCGATGAAAAACAGAAATTAAAAATTACAGACATAATTATTCGCTCAGTCACTGGCAAGACATCATCAAAGATATTTGAAAGAATCAGTCAGAACAAAACCCCAGATGTTCTCATGTTTACAGTCAAAGCCATCTATTCACTTGATCCAAAAGAAGAATCCGGCTATCCAATTGTACTGGATACCGATGGTGAAACAGTATCCTTGCTGGGTGTTCTTGGTCGTAGGTAATGTTGCCATAAAAAAGATCACATTGATCAAACTGGTTTTCTCCTACAATCAGCACGATATTTATGAAAATGCTTTTCAAAATCTGCACCTACAAAATAAACAGAAGATTCCTGACCACTTTTGATTTCTCCATTACAAGCAAAACAAGGTTTGTTGGTCAAGATCTAATTGCCTGTATTTTCACTTATTATATCCTTTTAACCCTTCAGCTTTAATTTTAGCAAAGGCAGTCCTTTTATCGATTGATCTTATAATTACTCAGGGCTTTCCTATTCGGAATACAGTAGTGCCACATTTTGGACATTTGCCCTTTACTGCTGGTCGACCGTTTTTTAGCTTAACTTCCTTTGCACCAGATATCTCGACTTTCTTCCTGCATTTTACGCAGTATGCTGTAGTCACTTCATAATTGTACGAACCGAGTTGTATTTAGGAAGATGATGTAAATATTATTTCACTATCCACTGGAAGTGATTGATTTTTCATTGTTTTGGTATAAACGCATATAACAATTATAAAAATAAAATTTTTGGAGTTGCATATTTCATTCCGTGAATAAAGCATAGAAGACGGAATTAATTTTACATCACCAATCAAATTAAATTTCTTTGAGACCATTAGGTTCGATTCTGGTAAGACCCAATTACTATTATGAAACAATTTCAAACCTTCCATAGGTTCGGTTCCTGTAAGACCCGCTACCATCATGGTTAGAAAAAACTTACCAACTATGTATGAAGAAACTGTTATCTTTAAATTATAAAAAAAGAAGAACTACGTGCTTTAGATATTGACAAACCCAAAGATTTTGGCATTTGCAGGTAGTACTCGTATTGATTCATTCAATAAGAAATTGATAAAAATTGCTGCCGATGGCGCAAGAGGTGCTGGTGCCGAGGTTACCTTGATTGATCTTCGTGATTTTCCATTGCCACTCTATGATGGAGACTTGGAACAGCGTGATGGGCTTCCATCTGCAGCTCGTAAGCTAAAAGGTCTGATGCTGTCGCATCAGGGATTTCTAATTTCTTCTCCTGAGTATAACAGCTCCATTTCTGGCGTTCTCAAAAACACAATTGATTGGACATCACGCCAGGATGAAGGTGAGATTCCTTTGGCTTGTTTTAAAAACAAGGTAGCAGGATTGATGAGTGCTTCTCCTGGTGGATTGGGTGGTCTTAGGGGACTGGTTCATGTTCGCGCAATACTTGGAAATATTGGTGTTCTTGTCATACCTGATCAGATAGTAGTAGCAAAGGCTCATGAAGTCTTCAATCCAGACGGAACAATGAAAAATAAAGACCAAGAAGAGCAAGTAACGAAGATTGGTGCCAATGTTACGAAATTATTGATGAAATTAACCACTTGAATGTTGTTTCTGGCCCTGAAGAACCCAGATACTATTTTGTTAGAATTTGAGTTCCATGTTGCAGCCACATCGATGGGACTAGGTACCTTCATGGTCTTATTTTGGACCCACTTTATTCGTAAAGTAAGATTATTTTCTCAGAGATTATGGATATGCCTCAGCTTCTGTCCAAGGCCTCTTCTGTCGTATAATGAATTGCATCAAGACTTCTTTTGCGTATTCGATTCCATGATGTTCATAAGTATGCTTGCCAAATTTTTCCACTATCACTTGAACATCTTTGTCTTCAACCACAAAGTCGCACTCAAAACCATAATCGCTGCAACTTAGCTTTGGCATTGATAATAATACGTGAAAGTTGTTAATAATGTTTGAAAAGAGAACAGGTCATGATTTTTGCTCCATAGTGGATTTGATCGCCAGTTTTTTAGCAGCCTAATACTACGCGAAGAATACAGGATTCCGACAAAGACTGTTAATCATTGATATTCCTATATGTTGAGAGTATGACAAGAATAGTTTGTATTTTGAACCCACACAACTGGACTACTCTAAAAATCTCTAGCATCCCATTGTAGTCAGTATTATGCCTTGGGCTATCCAGTGAGTTGATTTTTCTGATCCTAAGTTATTTTCTTAGATTAACCTCATCGGCAAATGCTCACAAACTTTAATTCTTTCAAATGCGTTATGATTAGTGTCTAACATAGTTAGGCGGGGGTACAGGATTGTTTGGGTAGAGACTCATTCACATCCTGAAATACTATTCATTTTCACCTATTCGATCGAAAGGCGTTAACTTAAGATGGAATGTATTCCGATGGGACTAGGGTATCATCATGGTCTTATTTTGGGCCCACTTTTGTAAGTGAATTTCACTTATGTCGTAATTATTTTATTCGCAGTTTTTAAAATTGTAGAATTTAGGGTTTTGTAAATATTCCAGATATGGTAGAATTCTGGTTATTTGCAGGAACATATACAGATGCATGTATTGTACCGTATTGTGAACTTTCCACTGTCATCTCTATGATATGTGGGGTATTTGGAACATCTTTTACCCGCGTCTGAAATTGTGAGGAAGCGAATTTGCCTGAAAATATTTCTTTTTCGGAATTTTTTAATGTGACAATAACATCAATGGTCTTTCCAGAGGTATCATCATAATTTAGCATTGCGTCATTTCCTAGATTTGATGCGGTAAGTTGTAAAACATTATAGTAATAAGGTACAGATGAAGTACCAAAGTTTGCAGAATTTGAATTGCCTGAACCCGAAGGTATTGGATATGAATCAACTGTGATAGAATTTGACTGACTTACAGGTACTGGTATGTTATCTTTTGGTTCTAGTTTTGTAACGGAGACTGCATCTCCAATCTTAAATGGACAGTTTTGTACATCAATAATGTGCGTGAGTTCTTTTTTGTCATTTATGGTATCTGCAAGTCCTGGTACTGAAACCTTACATTTTCCATCAGATTTGTCAAAGACCTGGCCCACATAGGTTTTTTTGTTTATGTATTTTGGATCCACTTGGTTCAAGCTAATAGGTGTGATATCAGCTAAGGTTTGATTTTTTTCTTTAGAATTAGACAGTACTTTATGAGCTATTGCCTCAAGGGAGTGCAAACTAGGATTCTTAGTTAAGTTAGGTACAAGAATTATTGCAGTTACTATTATTATTCCCAATAGGATCAGTTTTCCAATCAAGCAGTCTAGAATCTCTTGATTTTAATAAAAGCCAGGTAATGCACACTAGTTGATTAAATGTGATAAAAATTTATGCTATTCAGTAAATTCTGGAACAAGCCAGTCTATTACTTTCTGAATCTCTTTTGAGTGTAATATTATCTTGATAGGCCCCAGCGGAGATTCTTCTGCTTCTTCACAGATTGCTATTACATCAACATACGCAGCTTGCTTGTTCAGATAAAACCATGTTGTATCGTCATGTGTATTATATCTCATCTGACGCCTGTATGTACGTGTAACCTTGCGGGATCTAATCGTTTCGTAAATTTTTGCAAGTGATTGAGGATCCTTTGAAGTTGCTTTGATACTCCCATCTTCATATTTGTAATTTGCATCCAAAAGCACGTGTGATACCGCTAATCGTACTTTTTCTGGATCTTCTGAAGGTTTTACAGCTGCATATGCTTCTATCTTGCATGCAAGATCAGGAATTTTCACTTTATCCAACCTTTAATGATGTTATAAGCAGAATCAACTAGCTGTGGAATTGTAAGATTATTGTTAGATATTGTTTCGTCTGCAAGTGCTATTGATTCGCTCATTCCAACTCCTATTTCTCTGGAATCTCGCTTGACAAATTCATCACGGTTTTCCGGATCATCTGATCTTTTTCTACTAGTTAAGAATCCAAACCTAGTGTCTCCAGATCCATGAATTGCAAGAATCTTTACTGTTCCAAATTTTTTTAGAACTTCGACTTCTGGAATAGAACGTACTCCATCAATTAGTATCACATCGGATTTAGAATTTACAATCTGATCTTTTATTAATTCTGCGACTGCGCCAGGTCCATTTTTTTCTCGAAGCTCAAGCATCAGCTTGCCCAAGTTTGCACCTGTAGGGTCTATTTTTCTTCGCACAGCTTCTGCCCGTACAGCATCACCCATTGTTATCTTATCAAATCCCTTTGATTTTAGAGCATCAGCTATGGTAGATTTGCCAGCCCCTGGCATCCCAGTAAGACAAACAATAAGCTTTGTCACGTAATCCAGCTGAGAATTTCCAGTCTATGAAGCTACCGGAAATGATTATAAACAGATTGCCAAAAAACTTGTAATGCGAGCTTTTGTAGCTGTAGAAATTCGAAATGTTGAGGTACTAAATTCTATTGCAAAGCTTCAATCAGATTTGAAGATAAAGGCAAAGCCGATAAGCAAAGAAAACATGCACTTTACATTACTTTTTTTGGGTGAGATAACTGAGGAAATTGCCTCAAAGATAATGGAGGCATTAAAGTTAATTGTGTTTAGTCCAATTCAAGTGAGTTTTGGTGGAGTTGGAGCCTTTCCAGATCCTAGATTTCCACGTGTTATTTGGATTGGTGTAGATGAGACTGCATCAAAAAATCTTATCAACCTTGCTAGCCAAGTTGAAGAAAAACTTGCTCCACTGGGATTCAAAAGTGACAAGCCGTTCAAGCCACATCTGACTATCTTTAGAATCAAAAACAGTATTGGTGATATTTCTAAGGAATTAGACAAATTAAAGACAATTCAGTTAGGTCATGATACCATTTCTGAGCTAAAGTTTAAGAAAAGTATCTTAACACCAAGTGGGCCTATATATTCTGATTTACAGGTGGTAAAAGCAAAATAATGAAAGTTTTAGATCAAGCTAAAAAATTCACAATACCTACTCCAAGAGAGCAAGAAATGATGAAAAGATTAGCAGAATATTCTTTACAACTAGTAAAAGAACAGGCTACAAAATTTCCCGATGTAGTTGGGGTAGAGCTTGGTGGTTCTTATGCAAAAGGAACTTGGCTTCAAGGTGATGTTGACTTGGACATATTTATAAAGCTAAAAAATGAAACAAATGAAAAAACTTTCGAGTTGATGGGTAAAAAAATAGGTTTTGACGCTCTAAAAAAATTCAGACCATATGTAAGATATTCGGATCATCCCTACGTAGAGGCATCTGTAAAAGGAACTCTAGTAAATGTGGTACCTTGTTATGACGTAGAGGCAGGACAATGGAGGAGTGCTGCAGATAGATCTTCTTTTCATACAAAATTCATATTCGAATCACTTGACCAGACAAAAAAAGATGAGGTAAGACTTTTGAAAAAATTCCTAACCGCCATGGGCATCTACGGAGCAGAGATAGCCAAGGAAGGTTTTGGGGGCTATGTAGCAGAGGTTCTTGTATTACACTACGGAAGTTTTCTTGGAGTATTAGAAGCAGCCTCAAATTTTGTACCAAACCAAATCATAGGAAACCCAACTAAGAAATTTGATACATCGCTTGTAATAATAGATCCAATTGATAGTAATAGAAACTTGGGAACAGCGATTTCAGGAGAAAGTGTGAGCAAGTTTATTTTGGCAGCAAGATCATTTCTGAAAAAACCATCATTGTCATTTTTCAAACCAAAACGGTTACAACCAAACAGGAAAAACCTTGACAGTACAATAATTATTAAATTCAATTACAAAGCTCGTAGTCCTGATATAATTTGGGGTCAAGTAAAACGGGCAACAACTGCAATTTCAGGTCAGCTGGAGCTTGCAGGTTTTGATGTATTGCGCAAGTCTTCTGTCACGGATGAAAAATCAGAAGCTGCAATGATTTTCTTATTGCGTTTACCAAAAATTGAAAAGTTTATGATAAAAAATGGCCCTGAAGTTTTCAGAAGAAAAGAATCAGAAAACTTTACTGCCAAAAATTCCAAAAACAAATTACTGTGGATTGATGAGTCTGGAAAAATTTTATCTTTGCAAGACAGACCGTATTATGATGTAAAACTATTTTTGAAACATCTCTTGAAAAAAAATCTTTTAACTTCTGGCATCCCAAGTGGTTTGGTATTGGATATCAGACTAGGATTTAGGATATTTGATGGAAAGCAAGCTGCAAGCAAATCCATTAAAAAGTCTCTGACAGAGCTTACCACTACTGATGGACTCATCTTTAGTTCCCCTTAGCAAGCTTGCAAAAGAACCATACTCTTCAATTCTAGGTTATCCAAAAGCGACTAGAGGCGAGCTTTCAAAACGAATTGTAGAGCTCAAAAAGCTTCGAATCAAAGGAATCGCATTTACCGGTACAACTACACTAAACAACATACATGTGCTTGGCAAGGGTTACGTTGGCGTTGTGGTCTTATCAAATCAAGGAAAAAAGACGGTAGCCTTGAAGATTCGCCGAATTGATTCAAGCAGGTCTGAGATGCAAGGTGAGGCAAAACTTCTAAGGTTGGCAAACGAAGTAGATGTTGGTCCAAAGCTGTTAGATTATAGCAAAAATTTCATAATAATGGAGTATCTTGAAGGCAAAAAGATAATCGATTGGATACGGGATCTAAAGGGCAAAGGAAGTGCTGCAAAACTGAGAACTACGATAAGAAAGGTGCTAGAAGATTGTTACAACTTGGATAAGATACGTCTTGATCATGGTGAGCTAAGTCACATTCATAAACATGTGATTGTTGGTGAGAAGACTTGCATAATTGATTTTGAGAGTGCTAGTGTAAATAGAAGAACCTCAAATGTTACCTCAGCGACCCAAAGCATATTCATTGGTTCTGGTATTGCCAGTCTTGTAAAAAAAATAATCAAAGAGCCTAATAGAAAAAAACTGATTGCGTCGTTAAAAAAATACAAAAATGATCAGTCACGTGAAAATTTTGAAGATGTGTTACAAGTATTGGGGCTGCACAAAGTATGAGTTTACAAAATCTTAAAACAAACACACTCAGGCTTTCACTAGCTGTAATAATTTCTGCGTTTGTAGTAGAGTTTACAATAGGAGTATTTTCAAACAGTCTTGCACTAGTCACAGATAGTGTTCATGCTGTCTTAGATGCTATTGTTACTGCCATTTTGCTTGTTGCAGCAAGATGGGCTACAAAACCTCCCGATCGTGAGCATACTTATGGTCACGGTAAGATTGAAACAATGGGGAGTTTTGTTGGTGGCATAATCATTCTTCTAATAGCACTCTTTTTCATTTACGAGTCTATTTCAAGGATGCAAGGTCCACCTCCCACTGTTGTGCCAGGAGTAATGGCGATTGGAGCAGCGGTATACACACTTTGCTCTGATGTCTTTAGAATTGGTATTCTTAGAAAGGCGTTGAAAAAGATAGAGGGCTCTACTTTACGGGTTGACTTTTATCATGCGTTTATGGACATGGGCTCTACATCAGTAGCACTTGTTGGAATTGTATTGGTTACAATGGGTTATTATCAAGGAGATTTTATTGCGGCATTAATTTTGGGAGTATTTCTTGCCGCTCTTAGTATAAAGCTGATTCACAAAAATGCTCTAGAGTTAACTGACGCAATTCCTGCAGGCATGGTAAGACAGGTACAAGATATTGTAAACAAAACGGATGGGGTAATGAATACCGAGTCTGTTCAAATGCGCAGATCCGGTAGTGAAATTTTTGCTGAGATAAAAATATCACTAAGCGGTACAGCAAGTTTTGAAGAAGCGCACAAGATCAGTAGCGATGTGGAAAGAAACATCAAAAATTCTATTGCAAACTCTAACGTCACAGTTCATTTTGAACCAACATGGAAAGATGTACCAGTTGATTACAAGGTAAACAGTGTTGCTTCCGTAGTAAAAGGAGTTGAGGGGATACACAATGTTAATTCTACAACCTCAGGTGAAGGTCTCTTCATAAGCTTGCATGTTATGGTGGATAGAAATATGCCCCTTGAAGGAGCCCACAAAATCTCAGATGAAATAGAGGCTCAGATCCGAAATGCGATCCCTAACATCAATCACATCACAATTCATCTTGAGCCTCATGTCTCAATACCAAAGAGTTTACCTGTCGAGGACCTAACAATAGAAGAACAAATTACAAAAATTATCAAAGAATATTCAGCAGTTAAAAAAATTGGCAGAGTCATAACATTTCAGCTCCAAGATATTTTCAAAATAGATATTGATTGCTCGTTTGATGGAAGCCTATCAATTGAAAGAGTACATGATATTGTGTCTGAAATTGAATATAAAATAAAAAATCAAATTAAAAATGCAGTAATTACGATTCATCCAGAACCAAGCTAATATGACAAACCATGAGGCAATTGGCTTCCTTAAACAGGATCCAAATCTTGCGAAGATTATCAAATATGTAGGAGATTACCAGATTAAAAAAAGAAATAATCACTTTGCAGTTTTAGTTGAATCAATCATATCACAACAGCTTGCAAGCGCTGCTGCAGAAGCAATATTTACTAGATTCAAAAAAATATATCCAAAATTTCCAACAGCTAGTCAGATACTTAAGACAAAAGATGCCAAGCTGCGTTCAGCTGGCCTTTCGAGTATGAAAATTGAATATCTTAAGGATTTAGCACAAAAAATCGATGATGGAAAATTAAAGATAAGATCTCTATCTAAGATGACTGATGATGAAGTTATCGAACATCTCACACAAGTAAAAGGAATAGGTCAATGGACTGCTGAGATGTTTTTAATATTTTCACTTGGAAGACAAGATGTCTTACCTACAGGAGATCTTGGATTAAGAAAGGGCGTACAGATGGCATTTTCTATGTCTGAATTGCCAAAACCAAAAGAGGTGGAAAAGATAGGTATGAGGTGGAAGCCATATCGAAGTGTAGCTACTTGGTATCTGTGGAAAAGTTTGCAGAAATTTGATAAAATAGGATAATTGCAATGGGGCCGGCCGGACTTGAACCGGCGACCTCTAGCACCCCAGGCTAGCATCATAACCAAGCTAGACTACGGCCCCTCAAGTTGCTGACAATGGTGAAATTATTAAATCGTGGGATTTTTTGAAAATAAAAAAATTCTGTATAATCTATATGCACTCTGTTTTTATTAATGAACAATAATGGAGATTGTTGCAAATCTTAAATCTAAATAGACTTTCACCTAATCAAAAGAAGTTTTTTGCGGAACTCATAGGTACATTTGTTATAGTTGTTTTTGCAAGCGGTTCAGTTGTATTAGATGCAAAATATGTTGGAACGTTTGGCTTGTGGTTTGTTGCCTTGTGTCCTGCTGTTGCAGTTGCTTTGATGGTTTATGCATTTCGCAAAATCTCAATGGCACACTTCAATCCCGCAGTAACAATAGGTTATCTTGTTACAAAACACATGCCAAAAAATCTCTTGCCAGTATACTTTGCTGCAGAAATAATTGGTGCATTTCTAGGAAGCATCTTTGTGAAATATGTGATAGGCGCAGAGGCAAATTTTGGTGCAAACGCACCAGATTATCATTTTCCTTTACCTCTCATATTTGGCGTTGAAATTCTAACTACAGCATTATTGATGGCAGTGATTCTGGTAGTTGTTCATACGAAGGGATTGAGAGGATTTAGTGGGATTGCAATAGGAGGAATAATTGGACTGGATATTTTCTTCTTGTCATTTATCTCAGGCGCATCTATGAATCCTGCTAGATCTTTAGCACCAGCTCTAATGTCTGGTTATCTTAACGATCTCTGGCTGTACTGGACTGCAACCTTTGTTGGTGCTGGTATAGTTGCTTTTATCTACAGAAAAAAATTTACAAAATTAGTTTGATATTACAGCCACTTTGCTAGTCTATCTCTTTCAAATTTTTCTTTGTCTACAAAGTATTCTTCTGATGGTTGCTGCAGTAAGGTAACAGGGTTTGGAGTAGCAAACATATCTACTTGCAGATATCCTGCGGTTTTCTTGCCAACTTCTACAAAGCAACCTCCCTTACCATCAAAGATCTCTTTTTCTTGTTCGCTTTTTATTTTTGATATAATATTTTTAGCAACAGTAACACCTTCCCCTTCTGCAAAGATTCCTGCTTTTGGAACAGCAATTTTATCTGTAACCATGATTTGATTTACATCCCCTATTGCGAAAACATTTTCAAATTTCGTTCTACAGGTTCTGTCAACTGCAATGAACTTGCCTTTTTCTGCAAAACCGGCTACAACTACAACTGATGGAACCTTGTGTGGCGGAACTGCAATAAGAAGATCAAAGCCAGCTACTGATTCTTCAAACTTGAGTGTCTTTGGCCCAACAGAAATTGTTTTGTGTGAACCATGAAACTCTATGTTTTTTGATTTTAAAAGTTGCAATAGTTCTTCACTCACTTGAGGGCCACCTGCTGGAAGCGTTATTGGAGTGGGACTGTAGAAATCAATTTTTACAGAATCGCTTACACCGGTATCTTTTAGCATCGATCTTATGAGAAGAGCTGCCTCATAGGGAGCCGGCGGGCATTTGTACGGCAGTCCCATTATTGCCATTGCTATCTTGCCTGATTTCATTCTCTTTACCGCATCACGAATTTTTGGAGCGTCTTTTAGTTCATACAGGATTAGTCCATTATTTGAAAGACCGGGGATTTGTTCTGGTGCAAGATCAGCTCCAAGTGCAATTATCAAATAATCATATGGTAATACTCTTGAGTTTGTTGTGACGGTTTTGTTTTTTGGATCGATCTTGATAATTTCGTCGTTGATAAAATCAATTCCTTTTTTTGTTATTGTTTGCAATGGCCTTTTTGAATGCTCAAATTCTCTAGTTCCATTAATGATCCAGAGCTTTACCAGATCCATCATGAAATAGTCTTTTTTATCAATTACGGTAATTTTTACCTCTGATGGAAGATTTTCCTTTAGCTCATTTGCTGCAGCAAGACCGCCAAATCCTCCCCCTAGAATCAAAATGTTTGTTGTTATTGTTACCAACCACCTACGCTATCTTTCTTGTGTGGTTGGTCTTACTGTAATTTCATTAACGTTCATGCGTAATGGAGATTCTAATGCAAACATTATCGAGTTTGCAATATCTTCAGCTTGTAGTGCTTCAATTTCCTTCGACTGTTTTACAAATGAATCTAATGATTTGTCAGTAATTGTGTTAGTAAGCTCAGTGGCAACAATACCAGGTTCTATTGTTGTAACCCTGATCTTGTATCTCGTACTTAGTTCCTGTCTCAATCCTTCGCTAAAAGCTCTAACTGCATATTTTGTTGCACAATAAACACTGCCTGATGGAAATACAAGTCTTCCTGCAATTGATGAGATATTTACTATGTGACCAGAATTCTGGTTAATCATGTGAGGAATCGCAGCTGCGGTACAGTAAAGTACTCCTTTGATATTAACATCAACCATTTGTTCCCACTCATCAACTTTTAGATTCTTTACAAAACTCAGAGGCATTATTCCAGCATTATTAATTAAAATGTCTATGTGATTCCATTTTTTTATTGCAGCATCAATTAGTGCTTGGCAGTCTTTACGTTTTGCTACGTCACATGGCACTATGATACATTCAGTACCAATTTTTGTAATTTCTTTTTGTAATTCCTCTAATCGTTGGGTTCTTCTAGCGGCAATTGCTACTTTTGCGCCTGCCTTTGCAAGAGATAATGCTGTGGCACGACCTATTCCACTACTTGCACCAGTTACAATTGCAACTTTGTCTTTTAACATTTGAAAATCTGTTTTTTATCACGATGTATTGTGTAAATATGTTTTGTTGATCTGGTACAAAAAGGATAACTTGGTTCCCTAACACTAATTTAGTATGAATTTTTAATTATTTTATGGAGTTTGATTGTGCATATTGCGGAGAAAGGCAAGAGTTGCCTTTTGAATGCAATTACTGCAAAGACAAGTTCTGTGCTGACCACAGATTGCCAGAAGACCACAGATGTGTTAAGCTCCATCAGATTAGAGTAAAAAGATTTGGCCAAAATAGTGTAAAACGAGACAAAGGAATTGGACGTCAAAGTATTTTCAGAAAAATTTTGAACAAATTCCGAGGTTAGTAAAGTGCTCTTTCTGGATTTAGTTTAGAAATCTTTGCCTGATAAAACAATGCAAATGCCAAAGCCAACAATACTCCTCCAGTAAGCCAGTGAGGAACCTGCATTGTAAGATAAACAATACCAAAGGCCACACACATTGTTGCTTGAGTCAAAAGTTTTATCCATGACGGTATTTTTGCTGCTCTGCAGATCATCTCAATAATAAAAAGCCCTGCAACTGGATATAGTATTATTAGAAAATATGTACTTAGATGAATTCCATTATCCATTTATCCTAAAGAAATATCAGGTGTAATTTCTAGTCTTCCCAGCTTACTTTTATGGCAATTTTCTTGTTGATGAGAGCAAGTGCGTTCTCAAAAGGAAGAGTTGCTACGTCTTCTACTTCAAAGGGCCCATATTTTTTAAGATCAGAGCCTATGATTTGGTCTATTGGTTTTAAGAAACGTATCACAATAGATCGTGATCTGTGATTGTTTGCTACTGTTTCAAGTAGCTTCAATCTCCCGTTTAGTGTAGCTGCAAGAATTATTTCCTTTCTTTGTCGCAATTCATCTTCAGAATCCACGATGAACCTTTCTTCATCAAGTAAATTTGAATAATCAAGCTCTTTTGGTTTTATTGCCTTTTCAATTCTTATTTTTAAAAGAAGTGTGATCATGTCTGTAATTATCTTTACAAGTGAGTCTTTGATTTTTGATTCTATTCCGTCATATCCCTGATTTTTCAGATTACCAATTAACTCGCCTATACTTGAATAAAGATGTGGATCAATTTCTTGGACAGTATCATTTTCTATTTCGAGCTGTAAGATGGCGTACAATGAATTTACATCAATTTTTTTTGTTTCTGACATTTGCACACCCAATAATACTTAAATCATGGACTCCTTGTGTTATGATCAAGGAAGTAATTTGCCATATAAAGTGATTGGTGGGGAACCAGTATTAATTTCCTATTCAGCTGATGAGGTTTTTGCTAAGATAAAACACGATCAAATAAAATTTATTGATTTACAGTTTACAGGACTGCTAGGGAGATTCCATCATACCACAATTTCTGCTAGTTTGTTTACCCCCCAACAGATGCAAGATGGTTTGCCAAAGCTTGATGGTTCCTCAATTGTTGGATTTGCAAGTGTGGATGATTCTGATATGGTTCTCAAGCCAGATCCAAATACTTATGCTGTAATACCTTGGATGATAAATGGCAAAACCGCTAGATTGATTTGTGATGTTTATTGGGGATGGGATAAGGGTAGACTTGAGCGAGACCCCAGAGGTATAGCACAAAGAGCAGAAAAATATCTCAAAACGCAAGGATTTGACAATAGTTTTTGGGGACCAGAGGTAGAGTTTTTCGTCTTTGACAAGATCCAATGGGACGTCTTGACACCATACAAAGGCCAATCGTACTCCATAGAATCAAAAGAAGCACCGTGGAGTCAAGAAGGAAAGGGCTACCCCATGGCATTGCAAAAGGGATACTACCCAAGTACCCCGTCTGATACCTTAACAGAATATAGAAATGAGTGTGTTGACATTTTGAATGAAAATTTCGGTATTTTATGTGATAACCATCATCATGAGGTAGCAACTGCAGGCCAGTGTGAAATTGATATCAGGCATGATCATTTAACAAATACAGCAGATGGAGCACAAACCTACAAGTATGTTGTAAGAAATGTTGCAGTAAAGTATGGCAAGGTTGCAACTATGATGCCAAAACCAATTTCTATGGATGCGGGTTCTGGTATGCATACAAACGTCAGCCTGTGGAAAGATGACAAGAATGTGTTTTTTGATAAAGATGATAAAGAAGAGACTAGTCAATCTGCAAGATACTTTTGCGGTGGAATAATGAATCATGCAAGAGCTCTAGCTGCAATTGTAGCACCAACAACAAACTCGTATCGTAGACTAGTTCCAGGGTATGAGGCTCCAGTTTATGTTGCCTGGAGTTCTAGCAACAGATCTGCAATAGTAAGGGTGCCAGCACATTTCAAGGGAGAAAAATATGCAAAATTAAAAAGACTAGAGTTCAGAGCTCCTGATCCTTCATCAAATCCTTATCTTGCCTTTTCTGCAGTACTATCTGCTGGCCTTGATGGAATTAAAAAGAAGATTGAACCAGGAGATCCTGTTCATGAGGATATTTACAAAATGAGTAAAAAAGAGCGTGATGCAAGGGGAATCAAGTCTTTGCCTGCAACTCTTGGAGAGGCGCTTGATTCACTTGAAAGTGATAGAAAGTTTCTCAATCCAATATTTTCAAATGATGTACTTGATAGAATCATTGAATTAGAAAGAAAGGATGAACAGGAGATCTCAATTAGACCACATCCACATGAATTTTATCTTTATTTTGATATTTAGTCTATAATTTTCCTAGTACTGCATACACAAGTAGCAATGCTATAGATAAAATCGCAAAACCTGCAATAAGATATGCTTTCTGGTGTCTGTCAGATGTACCTGCCTTGTATAGCAATACTGCACCAGCTAGACCAACAAAGAGAATCAATACTCCTTCAATGACAGTATCACTACTGCTGTGTGTAATTACAGGGTAAAACATTCCAGAAAGCAGTGCAAAGAAAAATATCAAATAGACATACTTTGCACCTGTAAGGATTTTTGACCCGCCACCAAGTTGCATAAAAATTTGTAATAAGAGTCGACAAATAAACTTTTGATGAAGTTGAGTCTTTATTGATTCTACATGTCCATTGGTGGCATACCACCCATACCGCCCATGCCTCCCATTCCTGGCATGCCGCCCATACCACCCATTCCTTCTGCTCCCGGTGGAGGTCCTGCGGATTTTACAACAGCAATCACATCATCAATTCTTAAGATCATACAGGCTGCTTCAGTAGCAGATGAGACAATCTGATTTTTCACAGAAAGGGGCTCAAAGATATCAGTAGAATGCATACTTGCTACCACACCATTCATCACATCAATTCCGATCCACTTGTTTCCTTTGAGTTGTTTGGATCGAAGTGATGTTAAGGTATCAATTGGATCCATGCCTGCGTTTTCAGCAAGTGTGAGAGGAATTACTTCAAGTGAATCTGCAAATTTTTCTACCGCAAGTTGTTCACGTCCTTCAAGTGATTTTGCCCATTCTCTAAGCTTTGTTGCAGCATAAGTCTCTGGTGAACCACCACCAGCTACAATCATGGGGTTTTCCATTACATCTTTTACAACCATAAGTGCATCATGAACTGATCTTTCTACTTCATCAATAACTCTTTGTGATCCTCCTCTGATAAGAATGGTTACAGCTTTTGGATGTTTGCATCCTTCAACGAAAACCCATCTGTCTGTCTCTACTTTTCTTTCTTCTACATTTTCTGCTGATCCCAAGTCTTTTTCAAAGAGATCATCAAGATTCGTTACCATTCTTGCACCAGTTGCCTTTGCAAGTTTTGAAAGATCGCTTTCTTTTACTCTTCTTACTGTAAGTATACCTGCCTTTGCAAGATAGTGTTGTGCAATGTCATCAATTCCTTTTTGGCAGAGCAGTACGTTTGCACCAGATGCAATTACCTTGTCCACCATGTTTTTGATCATCTTGTTTTCTTCATCCAAAAATGATTTCATTTGTTGTGGATTTGATATGTTTATCTTTGCATCAAACTCAGTTTTATCAATCTCTAGTGCGCTGTTAATTAGTGCAATCTTTGCATTGACAATCTTTTTTGGCATTCCACTATGGACTACCTCTTTGTCAAGTATAATTCCTTTTGTAAGATAGGTATCTTTAGTAGAACCACCTGCTTTCTTTTCCACTTTGATGTCATCGATATCTACAATGTAACCATCTTCTGTCTTCTCTGCTACAGCAAGTACAGCTTTTACCACAATATCTGAAAGATTAGTAGAGTCTTTTCTGACAAGTTTTGTTTGCATTGAAGTCTTTGCAATTTTGTCAAGAATCTCTTTGTCGGTTGGAGATACCTTGTCTGCAATTTTTGCTAAGAGCTCTTTTGTTTTTTGTGCGGCTTTTCTATATCCATCTACAATAATTGTTGGGTGAACATCTTGCAGTATGAGGGATTCGGCATTTTCTAATAATGCACCTGCGAGAATTACTGCAGATGTCGTTCCATCTCCTACCTCGTTGTCAGTTGCTTTTGCAATTTCCACTAGCATTTTTGCAGCTGGATGTTGAACATCAATTTCTTTTAGAATTGTTGCGCCATCATTTGTAATTGTAACATCACCTAAAGAGTCCACAAGCATCTTATCCATTCCTCTTGGACCCAAGCTTGTATGAACAACCTCTGCAATTATTTTTGCAGCTGAAATGTTATTTTTTTGTGCATCACGGCCTTTGGTTTGTTGAGCGCCGTCCTTTAGTATAATAACTGGAATTCCACCTTGTGAAGCTTGTATTGACATATTTCATTGAAGCCTAATTTTCCCTTTTTATGTCTTTATCTTAAAAAACCTCAAAAACTGTGAAATTGTAAAAATTAAGCTATTTTGCAAAATTTTAATCGATGTTTTTAAATTAGGAAAGTTGACCGGACTGTTCATGACAAAATCCTCACCCAGAGATTCTTACAGAGAAGTACTTTCTATGCTCAAAGTTCACAATGACTGGTTTTCAAATTCAATACCACTTATTGCAAGCGAGAATGTTCCAAGCCCGGCCGTAAGAGAGGCAACGATCTCTGACTTTGCAAATAGATATGCGGAAGGGTGGCCAGGTGAGCGTGTTTATGCTGGTTGTACCTATATTGATAAAGTAGAGTTCAAGTGCATCGAATTAGGTAAAAAGCTCTTCAAAGCAGAGTTTGTTGATGTAAGGCCAATTTCTGGTGTTGTGGCTAATCTTTCCATTTATTCAGCTTTTACAAACCCAGGTGATGTAATGCTTGCACAATCAATTCCATCTGGAGGTCATATCTCTCATGGTAAAAAAGAACATTCAGGAACCGCAGGTTTAGTTCATGGGTTGGATATTGAATTTTATCCATTTGATGCGGAAGAGATGTCAATTGATGTTGATAAAACAAAAGAAAAGGTAGTTGAGCTTGACAAAGCTGGTAGGACTCCAAAGATGGCAATGTTTGGAGGGTCTGTCTTTTTGTTTCCTCATCCTGTAAAGGAACTTGCTGATTTTCTAAAAGGATACAAAATGTTTGTCAATTATGATGCAGCTCATGTTGCAGGATTAATAGCTGGGGGACAGTTCCAAGATCCATTGCGAGAAGGTGCTGATGCAATGACGATGAGTACGCATAAGACTCTTTTTGGCCCACAGGGAGGTATGATTGTCTCTTTTGATAAATATGCAGAAGAGATCAAAAAGGCAACGTTTCCTGGAATGACAAGCAATCATCACTTGCATCACATGGCTGGAAAGGCAATTGCGTTTGCAGAAATGATAGAGTTTGGTAAAAAATATGCAACTCAAGTTATAAAGAACGCAAAGGCACTTGCAGAAGCATTAAGTTCTTATGGATTTGGAGTACTTGGAGAAAAACGCGGATTTACAAAATCACATCAAATCGTAGTAAATGTTCTTTCATTTAGTGATGGTGGAACAATCGAGGCAGATCTAGAAAAAGCAAACATAATTGTAAACAGACAGCTCATACCAGGAGATATTAAGGCAGGCAGAAACTACTTCCATCCGGGTGGGATAAGACTGGGTGTTGCCGAGATTACCCGACTTGGCATGAAAGGGTCAGATATGAAAGAGGTTGCAAGATTTATCAAAAAAGTTGTTGTTGATAAAAAAGACAAGAAAAAAGTGGCAATTGAGGTAAAGAAATTCAGGAAGGACTTTCAAAAGGTCCACTATTGTTTTGAAAGCAAGCTTGGCGCTTATGAGTACGTTAAGCTTCGCTAGGCATAGTCTGTAAGAAGGGACTGGTTACTTTCCTCTTTTCCAAAGACCAATTCCAATTCGTCTAAAAGAGACATCACTCTTCCTTTCAAGTATGGATCTACTCTGTATTTATCAAGAAGCCTTTTTGCTAGCTTGAGATATTTTTGTACGGAAGGCCGTGTCATTGTTTGGATTAGTTTGTTATTGCATTCTAGACAGTTTCCAGCAAGTGGGATCCTTCTGTAGCTTGCTCCACAAGTTGTACATCTAAAAGATTGACCAGAATAAGCCCTAAGGTTTCCCATGATATCAGGTAAGAGATGAGTTGTCATAACCATAGAAACAACTTCGTTTGGGTCTACTGCGTTGATGATATCAGCTGTTCTGATTTGCATGTCAAGCTTTTCTAAAAGAGAACCAAGTGTAGAATAGGCACTTCTAGATCTTGAGGTAGTAAGAGTAGAAGTATTATGCGTAAAACCATATCCATAGAATTGTCTTTCTGTTTCAAGTCTTGATTTTAGGATTTCAACGTCTTTTATCTCGCTTGCCTTTTCCTTTGCAAGTGTTGCTTCAAAAAATGAGAGTGGTAAAACATTTGCTACCTCGAAGTTATGGGCTTGTCTTTGGACTTCTTGTGGTATGACAATTGGTTGTACCAATAATGGTGCATCCATCAGGCCCCCAATTTTGTCTGACAAGAACTGTCTTGAAAAATTAAGCAGACTATCCATCAATAACATTATAGAGTCGGCGTCTCCATCAGCATCACGCCTTTTTGCAGAGTGCCACACTGGTGTACCATAACAAACATGTGTGTTTGTATAACCAATTATCCGTCCTACAATTCCAACGGAGGTATGTGGAGCTAATCCAATCATCAAATGCCCAATAAGATCGTCGGTGGTCTTTACTTTGTAAAATAGATGGTGACCAAATAGTTTTGCTAGTTCTGTATCAAGATATTTTGATGTCTGTACTAGGTATTCCCCACATTCATGTGGTATGATGACATCTTGGATTCTAAGTTCTATAAGCTGATCTGAGTTAGTAATAGGCTTACCATTGATATCATGGGTGTATCCAAGTTGTACGAGTTTTTCTGGGCTGGTTCCAATCCATGCAGGTTTGAAGTGAGTTAGTGGCGCATTTGTTGCATCAAATCGTATGGTTCCGTCCTTGAAGACGTTAAGGCCAAGGCTTTGTCTTATTAGTCCTTTTTCAAGAGGTTCTGCTATTCTGTCTTGGTTTATGAGTTCCTTTACGCCTTTGAATGGTTCCTGAACACGAATGCCGGTCTTTTCTTGTGCAGAATAAAGCCTCTCTTTGAGTGGAAACGATCTGTATGCATGTGATGATGCCTTTCTCTTGCATTTTTCACAATAATCTGATTCTAGCTCATCTCGACAAGCTGGGCAGATAAAAATCGTAGTCGTTTTGTTCTTGCATTTTGAACATGCTATACTAATTGATGGTTCGTTACAGTTTTTACAGATTCTATTACTAATGTTACAATAAAAGTTGGGTTCCTTTGACGCTTTTACCAAGTCACGTGATGCCCCTCCTTTACTACCTACTGGAAATAGGGTATGCACGGGAGGTTTCATCTTTCTTTCTGCAGCCTTCTCTGGCCTGCCAACTCTGACCCCGATCGCTGTTGAAAATTTGTCTTTTATTTTTATTCCAGATGCATCAGTAATTAGTTGGGGAACAGTCATTGTAGTATCAAGTTTGATGGGTTTTCTGAAAAGTAAATAAAAGAAAATCTTTGCCTCCAAGTCTTTTATTAAAATAGAGTCTCCAACTACCTCATGAGGTACGCCGAGTTTTTCAAGAATTTCTTTACTGCTTTTTTGGTAGATTATCAAGTCAGGATCTACTTTTTTTGGGTGCAAGATTTGTTCAAATTCTTGAACTGAGAGCTGGTCCCAATAATACAGATAGTATGGATGTAATGGAATATCAAAATCAAGTGAGAGTTTTAATGCCTCATCTAGGTTTGGTACTTTTGAAACATCTTGTAGATGTGGATCTCTTGGTTCATATTTTGTAAGTTTCGCTTTAAGCTCTTCAGCCCAATATTCTTCCACATAACCTGTTGGAACAAGCTCTGCGTTATTTTCTAAAAAGTCGCCATAGCTTATCAGGATATCACCAAGGTGAAGGATCTTTTCTATTTGTGGTTTGAGTTGTATTCCATGATGTGTATCTTTGATTTTTACCACGTTTCCATTTGTTAGTCTGACTATAGGAGTATCAAGTGAATCGACAAAAGCAATGGTTGCGGCTTTTCCTGGAATGTCAACTTTAATCTGTGTACCAACGACAATAGTATGATCCAGAATTTCTGCAATGACTGGATGTATCCCCACTGAGGCAAAGCCGGTATTGCATGCTCGACCATATCTTAACCTAAAACCGCCTAATTTCTTTGGCATAGAAAGGACAGATCTACCAGTTATGACCTCCCTCATCCTATGAGATGCAGCATCTTCATCCCCAGTCTGAATTGCACCTTTTAGGTTCTTTAACCAGTCCCAACCATCTAGTTTGAATAACTCGATGAGTTTTAGTAGTTTCCTTGACTTTCCTATTAGACCATCATTTAGAACTCTAAGTGCACCACCTCTTACTCTATTAGTACTAATTCTTGCCATGTTTCTATGGCTTACAATTTCGACCGGATCTGTATCAACACCATCTAGCTCAACTGGAAGATTTGATATGACAGTTATAACATCCTCATCGGGAACGTGGTATTGGAAATTCCCAGCCTCTCTCTCATAGAGCCTTAATTCCTCTACAAATCGTCCAGTCTCATCATCAAATGAGTTTGCTTGGTATTTAGAAAGGCCTGCTATCTTCCTGATGTGATCTGCAATCAACATTGTAGATGCAGCTTCGGTTCCACCAGCTGATCTGATGGGCCCAGCAAATGATATTGAAAGGTAATCAGAGCCATCACGGTTTTTCTTTATCTTTACCTCACTAATTCCCTGAAGTGGAGCTACTGTAACACCTTCTGTTACTATGGCAAGACCCACCCTTACTGCCAGATCAAGTCTCTCATCTAGTGTAGTCTCTGGCCCAGAGTACTTGCCTAAAACAATCTCTTCAGAAAGGTTCAAGGCAGCAAGTTCTTTTGTTGTATTTTGAATCAATGCCCGAAGCCGTTCAGTTACATCGATATCATGCATTTTAGAGACACGATCTGCAAGATCAAATGCAATTTTGGGCTCTACCATCCCAGACGAATCCGCCAAGGTAGATTTTGCTGCAGCGGCTCTCTCAAATGTTGTAAAGACCTCTTCAGAAAGCTTTGTGTAATAGTCAAAATAAAATTCAGGCATTGGGACCTCCTTGAGCCTTAATGCTATATTTTCAGACATCTTACTTCCTTACGGTCTGGATGGTTTTTACAATATCGCTTAGAATCTTCAGACCACCGCCCTTCTCAAGCATGGTACCAATAACTATGGCATCAGCACCAGCTTTGACTATCTCAACTGCAGTCTGAGTACTTTTAATTCCCCCACCCACTATCAAAAAACCCCTGAAAACCTTCCTTACTGCAGCAACCATCTCTGGTTTCACGTTAGATTTTGCCCCAGAACCTGCCTCAAGATAGACAAATCTCATTCCCATGAATTGTGCAGAAAGGGCATACATTGCTGCCAGATTTGATTTATCAAATGGTATAGTTCTTGCAGAACCTACAAACCAAGCCGATGTTCCCTCACCTATAATGATATATGCTGTAGGAAGTGGCTCTAAACCAAACTTGAGTACATTGGGGGCTCCTAGTGCCTGAGCTTGTGATATGAAATATGGGTTGTCAGAGTTCAAAAGGGAACTAAACAAGATTGCGTCGGCACCAGGTACAACACCGGTAACATTTCCTGGAAATAGGATGATTGGAATCTTGAGAGATTTCTTTAGTATCTTTACTGTTTGAGCCATGCCAAGTTGATCTGTTGCAGATGAACCTCCAACAAGTATTGCCGAAGCACCTATCTTCTCAACTTCTTTTGCAAGTTTAATAGTTGATTTTATCTCAGATATTTCAGAATCGATTAATACAAAAAGTAAGGCCTTTTTTTTCTTGAGAGTAGCTTTAAGATAGCTTTCTACATTAGACATAAAACTGGTTATTGGGTATTCATTTAAAGTTTAATTCAAAGTATGGATACAGATCTGTATAGCTATGACCGAATCTTCAAATCCATTTTTTAATAATATTATAAGGCAAATTATTAAAAAATCATTATTTACAGAAAGACAAATTGAAATTATTTTAAACCAGATGAACCTACACAAGACCCAGTTTGCTATAAGTAGGGGGGCTTATTTTAGGCAGGTAAAGCAGTCACGGGATAAGTTAATTGGGTTATACTATTCCATAATACTGCTTAAGGGTCTAGGCATATTTGTTCCTGAGGATATTGATGTGATTTCAAAACTTTCTGAACAAGTTTCTGTGATACAAAACAGTGATGTCTTTCCTGAAAAGGAAGAAGAAATCATGTTTGTGATGGGGAAGTTAGTAAATCGTGTTTGTAGGGTGTGATTTTTTTGCATTTTAGTATAAAGTACTAGTGAAGTTTGTGATAATGTACATTTGTGATTGATATCTGATATGTGAAGAAATTTTACTCAAACATGATAAATCACATAGATATATGAAATCAAATGATGTTAGTGGATATACCTTATGTAGGCACAATGATTGGTGTTTTTATCGCATTTATGTTAGGTGTCTTTGCAATAATCATTTACAATAGGGTAAAACCTCTCATAAGGACTGAATCAGATCTAAATTCCTATACGGAACGCCTACAATATTATGAAAATCAATTAATTGATATGAAAATACGCCTAGATTCAGTTGAATTATTGAGAGAATCAGAAGAACCAATAATTCCTATACCAAAGCCAAAGGAAGTAAAAGTAGAGAAACCAGAAATCGTTTCAAGTATAGAAGAGAGACCAAGAGAACGCATTCATAATATGAATTTTGGAAATGCTACTGATTATGTTTTGAGATTAATCACAGAAAAACCAATGACGTCACGTGACATACAAATCACAATAGGACGAACAAGAGAACACACATCACGTATGATGAAGAAGTTTTTCGAAGAGGGTTTAGTGGAAAGAAATATGAAAACTAAACCCTTTACTTATTACATCACCGATAAGGGTAAGGCTAAGTTAGGCATTATGAAAATAGCTCCGCAACAATAGAATTATCTTGGTTACAAATTAAAACCAAACATTATTTCTCAAGTTTCTAAATTCCGTTGTTTTTGGGTAAGTTTGATTATTTGGTATACCCATTCCCTTCCTTGTCTTTCCCTAACTATCTTACTTTTTGTAGTAAATCTGGATAAATATGTTGATATGATACTAAGCTTGATGGGTTCCCCATACTCATCTTCATACTTTTCAAGGACTTGAGAGGAGGTAAATTTGCTCATTGGGAAGTTCTTGTCCACTAGATGCCATATTTTAGAGCCTACCGAGTCCAGTTGAGGTGACTCTTCCTGTTGTTCTATATTCATTAAATCCATTAACTCAAATATCTTTAGCATCTTATCTCTCGTCACGTTACCTTCCAGGCTAAAGTTGTACTTGGCTCCATCCGCATCTTCTAGATCAATTCTAATCTTTTTTCTTGTCATCGTGATCGATCGGGTTAACACCTTAACACTTGAAGAGATCAAAGAAGATTTGTTAACCAATGTGTTTGTTAACATTCACTGCCTAGCCCACGCTTGGCCTATTTTAGCACCTTAACCAGGCTTGTGCTTTAATTATTTCACAATACCAAATTCCATGGCTGGAGTGGAAATATAGGGGTCTATCCTGCGACCTTAACATTGTTAAGACTTAACTACACGCCTAGAGTGGAAATAAGGGGGTCAAATTGGGCTTTGTTATATCCACCTTAACATCTGGTGAACTAGATGTTAACTTTGTTCCAAGCAGGCCCACACACCAATACTTCCACTCTAGCTTTATTCAAAAATTTTTTTAAGAAAATAATAATAATTAATAATTAAATTTGCTATAGTCGTTCCATTCTAATCATACCGTCTAAAGATAGAGTCTATATGTAGACAGAGAAGAAACACCGGTGTGTGGGTTTTTCAAAAACAAGTGTATATGATCGCACTTATTTGTTAACAATTATTCTATGATCTCTTCAAATTCCAAAGCGAGATCGGATCGATCTCAATGGCTTTGGCATATCAAAATTTATCATCAACACAAGAACCAGCTAAGACGGTAACTCACATCGATCCAATAGACAAACTACTTGACGATGCAGCAAGCGGTAAATCATTATTTAAAAACAGAGAAGTATTACATTTTACTTTCATTCCAGAAGTTATTCTACATAGAGATGAAGAGCAAAAGAAAGTCACACAATCATTAATACCATTATTAAAAAAATCCCGTCCATCTAACTTACTTGTTTATGGTAAACCAGGTACTGGAAAAACCCTGGTTGTACGGAAAGTACTAAACAAAATACAAAAAAGAGCAAAAGAAAAATCATTTCCAATAGAATTAGTTTACGCAAACTCTAAAGAAGAAACAACACTTTATGGTTTATTAGTAAAATTTGGCCGCCAGTTAGGATTAACATCTCAAAAAGAATTACCAAGCACGGGTTTATCGATTAGTGAAGTGTTTAACAGAATCATTTCTATAATAGAAAAAAACTCACTTAATACAATGTTTGTTGTAGATGAGATTGATTATCTTGCAGAGTTGGTTTCAAAAACAGGAAAAGATGTTTTCTACTCACTTACAAGAGCAAACGAGAGACTCAAGAAAGGTTCCCTTACACTAGTGGGCATTTCAAACGATCTCACATTCAAAGAAAGACTAGATCCTAGAGTACTAAGCAGTCTAAGTGAAGAAGAAATTGTATTTACAAACTATACGGTAGGGCAAATCAAAGAAATTCTTGAAGAAAGAATTAAAATCGCATTTATTCCCACTACAATTGAACAGGCTGCAATAAATCTCTGTGCTGCAATGGCAGGCCAAGAACATGGAGATGCAAGAAGAGCCATTGATCTCTTACGTGTAGCTGGAGAAATCGCTGAACGGGAACAAGCAGATTCTGTTAAAGAAGAGCATATCAGAAAAGCCTCACTAAAAATGGAAGAAGACAAGGAAACCACAGCGCTCAGTTCTTATCCACTACATGAAAAATTGTTAATTTTGGCTGTAATGAGAGCAAACGGAACGACAACAGGAGAAATATACCAATCTTACAAAAAACTGTGTAAAACCACTAGGCAAAAAGAGCTTACTCAAAGGCGTGTTACTCAAATACTCAGCGAAATAGAGATGACTGGCCTAATTTCAGGTAAAATTATTCATCAAGGAATGCATGGAAGGACAAAAAAATTCAGCCTGGCATTACACCCTGAAACAATAAAAAAGGCATTCAAAGAAGACCTAACACTCGAAGACCTGTTATAAAAATTAAAATGGTTACTACGCTTTTTCAGTAAAATCTTTAGTAAAAACCTTCAATGTAGCTAAATTTACAATAACTGCAATTCCAGGAGTTGGGTTTATTCCAACACTAGCCTGATATCCTGTTTGTGTTTGCCAAGCTCCAGAGTTTACAATAAGCGTGCCTTTGTACATATCTAGATCAACAACATGAATATGCCCTGAATGAAAAATATCAGGCACATCATTTATCACCATCACATCCTCTAATTCAGGTGCAATAGGGGTTCGTTTTCCATAAATAGGGCTAAGATGTCTTGCTTTTAATAAAACCCTCATTGCTTTTGCAGGCTGTGAATAGCTTAGACCAGGAGCGGTTCCAACAACATCATCTAAGCTTTGTCCATGAAACATCAAAATTTTGACGCCATTAAGCTCTATCATAGAAGGATTACCTAACATGAAAAAATTTTCTCTATTCCATAGTCTGAAATTATGCTTTTCTGGAATTGCGGGTTGGGGTAAAGCTCTACGACCAGGATCATGATTTCCAGGAATTATGAACACTTTGATGTGTTTTGGAATTTTGTCAAGTAATTGAGCTGCTTTTAACATCTGCTCGTTGACATCTACCAAAAGTAATTCTTTATCTTGGTTTGGAAAAATACCAATTCCATCTATGATATCACCACCAACAAGAACAAAACGAACTTTTCTTGCTATTGGATCTGGGCTAGAGAGCCACTCTACAAATTCTATAAACTCCTTTTCCATGAAATACTTACTTCCTACATGTAAATCAGAGATCAAAACAGCATAGGTCTCAGTTTTTGAACGATTTGTGACACGGTCTGGAACATCTGGTTGTACCAAATCTTTTACAATAAAACCCCCCTTTTTTCCTGGGGTAATTGTAAGCATAACAAACTGGTCCATTAAGAGAGAATTTGCTGTCTCTTGTATCTCCTTATTAAACACTAACATTTCAAGAGAACCAGAAGGATCATCTACAACAAGCTTTGTTAAATCCCGCTCTATTTTCCTATCCATTAAAAGACCAGCCACAATAACCTCCTCCTTTACTTTACCACTCTTGACAGTTTCAATAGGACTTAATTTTTTGGCTTGAGACCTCTGTAAGATTATTTTTAATAATTTTGAATATCGATTTGCAAAAAGTGCATTAAAACCATCAATCCCCTCTGCAGAAGTAATTTTTTTTGTAGGATCTGATAAAATTACATGATGATTTTCTATGGTTTCGTCAATCTCAAAATCAACAAACATTCTCAAATCGTTTTGATTTATCAAAAACAAGTTTTGTTTAGCTTTCTCCCTTACTACTTGCTTGATTATTTTTTCAAGCTCTTTCGCATCTATTTTTTCAAGGATTTTAAAGGCATCAGGATGAATTTGGAAGCCTCTACTTAATGCATAAGTCAATGCAGAAGAGACGTCTTCTTTCATCAAGGTCTCATAATAGAACTTTTAGTTAAATCTGTTTCAAACCATCAACCTCAAATAGAGTTCATTTTAATCTAAAACGTGTCTAGGAGAAAAAGAATTTTAGTTGGTCTTATTTTTGTTGGTATTTTTATTACATCATTTTCTATAGGTGCTGAAATTAAAGTATCAGCCGAAGATGCGAAAACATTTCTCAATGAATTTCATCAAGCAGTAGAAGGAATTGATGCAATTGGAATATTTGCACATAATGCTTCCATTGGATTGCCAATGTTTATCCCAGGTTTTGGTGTTCCCTGGGGATTATTTGCATCAGTTTCCACCGGCCTTGCATTTAGTGCTCTTGTGTCCACAACTCCCTTACTTGCTAAAATACCACCAATAGCAATTCTATTGGTATCTCCATTTGGAGTGATGGAACTTACAGCTTATTCTATAGGAATGTCACGAAGCTTCATTCTCATCTGGGCTATAATTAAAAAAAATCCAATAAAACAGGAAATAAAACCAACCATAATTGAAATTGGAATTGCAATATCCCTCCTGCTTGCAGGAGGTTTTATCGAATACGCAATGATAAATCAATACGGATCTAGCGTTCATCTAACATCTTAGATTCGTTTTTATTTTAACATAAAATACAAAACAATCATGTTGGGTCTTAAAATCTATACTCTTCCAAAATTAAAAAAACCAAACATGATTGCAGCCCTACCGGACATGGGCAATGTTGCAGGGATAGGAATGGACTTTCTGGTAAAAAAACTAAAAACGAAATTGTTTGCTGAGATCTATGCCTTCTGGCCTCCTGCTGTATCTTATGAAAAAGGTCTGATAAAATACAATCAATCAAGCTACAAATTTCATTATTGTGAAAAGGAAAATCTTGTAATCTTTTCTGGTGAATTTAATCCCCCAGATCCAAGAAGATTGTACGAATTGTGTTATGAAGTAGTTAACATGGCTAAAAGACTCAAAGTCGATACATTATATTCAATTGGAGCTGCATTAAGACCTCCAAGTCCTACTGAACCAAAACTATTTGGGGTTGCATCATCTCCCAAGCTTGTCAACCTAATAAAAAATCAAAAGATCGAACTTCTAAACGGTAAAGGGCAAATAACCGGCTTTAATGGATTGGTACTTGGAATTGCAAAAGAAAAAAATCTTGAAAGCATCTGTATTCTTATGGAAATAGATAACCCAAACATTATCCAACCAAAAGCAACTCAAACTATTCTTATCAAACTTTTAGAATTATTGAAAATAAAACCTCTAGCTATGAAAGACTTGGATGAAGAAGAAAAAAGAAAAAGGTTCATGGAGCAGCAAATGAGCTACATGAATGGACTGGCTAAGAAAGACAAGCAGCCAGGAATTGCCTAATTGTGTTGATAAATTATACCTATTAATTAAATACGACTTTAAACTTTAATTCAATAATGAAACTTGGATTAATTTTACTAATCTCAATTACGGGAATATTACTTTCAATTTCATTACCACACGCCTATTCGGAACTTATATCTAATAACAAATACCTGTTACAAGCAACTGGCTTTGTAGCGGGAACACAAGATATCCAAAATTCTGAGATTGATTTGCAGTTTTCAACAGGGGGCTCCAATAATGGTAACATGCCCGTAACACTGGAAAATGGTTTAGTTACTATTTCTGGTAATGGATATCTTAACTCTGGAATATGGCAAGCATCTGTATTACATGACGGAAGATTTCTAGTGGTTACAGGCGATGCTCAAAATTCAAATGGTGACACAATTCACCTTAACTTATTCGGAAGACTAGTGGAAAACAATCAAATCGGTTCAGTTTATTGGTTTTCAGGAAAGATAACTAGTACAACTGAATCCTTGAAAGTTGCTTATAGCGCAAGAATAACTTCTACGATTGTTTCTACTATTACTCCTCCAACACAAACTCCAACATCACAAACTCCACCCACACAAAATCAAAACCAAGGAAATACAATTCAAGTAAGTATTGTACCAGGATCATCTAATCCTTTTAACCAAAATTATTTTTCACCATCTTCCATACAAGTTACTCCTGGCACTACTATAGTATGGAAAAACAATGACTCTGTACCACACAGAATCCAAAGTGGGACTGCAACCCAAACAACAACAAATTCCAAACCTTCGTTTACACCAGATGGAAAAATTGATAGTAGTGTTATTGCACCAGGACAAACATTTCAATTTATAGTAAATAATGTTGGAGCTATAACGTTCTATGATCCTTCATATTTGTGGATGACAGGTGTCATAACCTCAACAATCCAAACTCCTACACAAGTGAAGACAGCTCAAATTTCCATATTATATGGAGCATCAACTATGAAAACAGGACAAACTGTTTCTCCGCCTTCTATACAAATTACACCTGGCACTACTATTGTCTGGACAAATAACGATTCTGTACCACACACACTTCTTAGTGGAATTTTATCTACAATAACACAAGGACAGAAAGGAAGTGCTAATCCTACACAAAATGCACCTTCATTTCAACCAGATGAACAAATTAAAAGTGGTGTCATTTTACCAGGACAAACATTTCAATACACAATGAGTCGCATAGGTACCATAACATTCTATGATCCTTCATACACGTGGATTAACGGTGTAATCTCATCAATTTCACAAACATCAACACAAAGCAAACCCATTCAAATAAGCATACAACCAGGTTCATATCAACCTCAAGGTTCTGCATCACAACATAACCAACTTTATACCAATTACTATTACTTACCAACTGATCTACAAATCATTCCTGGCACTACTATTATTTGGACAAACAATGACACAGTATCTCATAGAGTTCTTAGTGGAATAAGTACACAAAAACTAGATAATCCTTTCACACCAGATGGAAAATTTGACAGTGGTGTTCTTGCACCAGGACAATCATTTCAATTTACAATAAACGGTGTGGGAATCATCAGGTTTTATGATCCATCATATACATGGATGAATGGAGTTATAGTTTCAATTCCTACTTCTTCTTCACAGACCATAGCAGCTCCATCTCATAACCCTGGGCTTCACTAAACTAAATCAAAAGTAAAATTATTTTATTTGAAATTAATATATGATTCAAGTTTTGTTTGATCAAAAACCATTACTGAAAGATCTGAAAACTGTTTTCCTTCCAAATCCTTAACCATACCTACAAACGAAGTTTCTTTTTCTGTAGTTAAAAATTCAAAAACATGAACTTTCATTTTTGAGGTATTAAATCCATGATCTTTCAAATAGAAAGCAATTTCCGACTGCATAAAGTGTTTTGAAGGATCTTTAGGCCAAGGTCTTGGTACAAGCACTACACTATAACCATCTAATAGTGCCTTTTGTAGCTCAATCTTTTTTTCTTCAATACTAGTAGTTATGTGCATGGTAATTACTTTGCTCTTATCAAGAGGTACTCTTGCTTTTGATGCAGCAACTTGAATAGAACTAATGCCAGGAATTATCTGGGCATTTCCAAAAATCTCAATTAACCTGTCAACAACTTCAGATTCTGAAAAATTCACATCTCCAGTAAAAGGAATAACTAAAGTCTTATCACCAAGTGTTTTTGCAATTTTCTGGTAAACTTCTTCTTGATTTTGCATGGTTACTTCATATACTTCTTTATTCACCAAGAGTCTCTCAATTGTTTCAAGTGTGTATTTGTAGCCAACCACGATATCAGAATATAATATTATTTCTTTTACGACATCAGTGATATACCGAGGAGATCCAGGTCCTACTCCTACTGCATAAACTTCTCCCATGTATTGTTTTTCTAATATCGTAATATAATCTACAAAATCATTGAATTTTGCAATTGGCTTTTATTATCAAGACTGACGCCTTAAGTTATTGCGTTTTAACATACTTTCGCAAACTATTTGTTATCTTATTATTGTAAGTTTGTTGCCTCATATTTTTGCAATCTCTGATTCAAATTCTACACTTACTAAAAAAGAAAATTATACCAATCAATTATTAGGATTTTCTTTTCATGCACCAGATGGTTGGACCCTGCAAGAATTAAAAAAAACACAACCAAATGCTCCTGATGTTGCTGTAGTTGCTCCAAAAACAGAAGGTTTTGCACCGGTTATTTCGATCTCCGCTGTGAATTCAAATGGAACCTCACTGGAAAAATATGTTAAAGATAAAAAAATACAACTTCAACCCGCTGTTGATGCAGGCAGGCTTGTTTTCTTATTTGATGAAACCAAAAAAATCAATGGATATGATGCAGAAATCTCAGAAGCAAGAGGTGAATTTTTGTCTCAAAATCAAGGCTTCATAGTAAAATTTAAGGAAGTCACTATGGCCGCAAATAACAAATTCTATACTATTACCTATGCAAACCAGGAGAAGTATTTTGATGATAACTCACAAAGTTTTGATGATGTATTGAATTCCTTTCAAATTCTTTCAAATAAAACAAATGAATCATCAACAAACTTTTCATTTGAAATTGATATAGGTGTGGCAATTGCAATAGGTATCGCTGCTGTAATTCTAGTTAAAAGAAAAAATAATCTTAAAAAAATATCACAAAAATCGTCATGAGATAGGATTTCTCATTTCTACCAAACATCATCAAAAAGAGTAACCCCCCTTTTTACGAATGATTTTGTGCTACACTAGATCATACCGAACGTTATGATTTGTTGGAAATTGTTGATTAATAACTAACTTTCAAAGTCACTATGTTCAGATACGTTCTTGTTGGTCAAGTTTTAGGAAGTGACCCACCGTTTCCGAATTTCAATGATACAATTACTCTGAAAGATAACGACTTGAATTTAGAATTTGATATCATGTTGAACATAACAAACGCAATAATTGGAGGAGCAATTACTTCTCAACAAGAAATTATAGATACAGAAACATTAAGAAATTTCATTCGAGATTGGATATTATTATTTGTCAATACTCAAGGTTACATTCATGGATGCTACTATGATGTTGAAATAATTTCCATAATGGACGTACAAAGATTAGAACTGCATAAATTCGCTACAGAAATTACAGAAATTGCATCTGATTATCCTAATAGAGCAATCAACGATCCTAATCAAATAATTCCTTTATTTGAGGATCTTAGATTCAGATTTCTCAGATCATCTTTTCAAGACATGGCGCTTGCTATGAAATATCCAAAGGATACGGGATTTTTCTGTTATAGAGCAATAGAAAGCCTACGCAAGTTTTTTGATGAATCTAATGATTCCAATGGTTGGCAATTATTAAGAACTAATCTTAACGTTTCAAGATCTTTCATTGACGTTGTGAAGAGATTTGCTAACGACCCAAGACATGGAGGACTTGTGTTGATAACAAGTCCTGAGCGAGTAAACGCCATGCAAAACACTTGGAAAATAGTTGATAGATTCATTCTCTACGCATTAAACGGTTGCAACCCACTAGACAACGTTACCTATCCAGAATTACAATAAAAATGACGTTAAAAGGACATCAAAATCACTACGACATCAAATATCTACATGGTTACGGTTCTCAAATTTCAGTAAAAAACCAAAGAATTGTTCTCAAAAATGGCATAGATGTATTTACTGAAGAACAAGAAATAGAAGAATACGTTCCTACTGGATTGCCTTATTCCAAAATCATTCTAGGAAAAGACGGGTACGTTTCCAACAAGGCGATTCAACTCTTAGCTGATAATCACGTTAGTTTGATCTTTCTAGATTCATTTGGAAACTTCAAGGCGTGTCTTCATGAGGTAATGTCAAGTTTTACTGGTTCTAAGCGAAGAATGGCGCAATATGACACATTTCGCGATCCTGAGAAAGTTTTGTATCTGCAAAAAGAACTTGTTAAAGCGAAACTTCAATCTGAGATTGATTTTGTAAAAGACAAAGATGTAAAATCCAAATTAAAAAGGTTTCAAGAATATGTTTCAAATGCAAGATCATACAAGGAAATTCTATCCCATGAAGCCAAAGCAGGAATAATTTATCGCAATTATTATGTGAGTTTGTTTGATCCCAAGTATGAATTTACTCAAAGAAAAAATGATGGGAGGAGATCAAAACCTCGTTATGCAACAAATGTAATCAATGCTCTTTTGAATTATGGATTTTCTGTTTTGTATTCTGAAATTGCTAAAACTATAAACGGAGAAGGATTAGATCCTTACTTTGGATTTTATCATAAAAGTCACGAGTCTGAACAGGCTCTAGTGTACGATTTGGTTGAACCTTATCGAGTTTTAGTTGAATCTACTGTTTTGGAATTTTCAAATACCGAACCTAGATGGAATAGATTAGACAAATGTTACAAGTTGAATGAAAAACATCATTATCAGATTATTTTGGATGAATTGACTATCAAGAGATTCTTGGAAACTTTGTCGAGGAAATTCAATGAGAAGAGAATGTATGTTTCTAGGTATGGAAATAGGGGTAAATCAACTGAAGAAGCATTAACAAGAGAATCTACTGTAATGAAATTGAAGATTGAGAATTTAACGAATTTCTGTTTGGGAAATATTAAGTGACCAAAAAATCATTTTTTTACCTTTTGTAATAGACAGATCTATAAGTACCGTAAAATACTGATCAATGATCTTATAACATTACGGTAGTATACCGTAATTGACGTTCGGTACCTCTGTGGAGTCGGAGGCCCCGTGAGGGTTCGATCGATGAGATCGCCAATGACTGGGAAGCAGAGGGTGCGTCGCTTTTATATCATTGTTATTTGATCCGATCGATCAGCTCTGAGCTCAAATCATACCTTTAAAGAAATAATTCCGGAAAAATACCGTGAAATCCGTAAATTCATTACATCAAAATATCAAATCAAGGTTCTGGAAAATAAGCAAGAAGGAGTAGAAGAGAATTTTGAAGTTTCTACCATTGAGGGAAAGATAGCTGTTTTCTATTACAAAAGCGGCACTTTACTTTTGCAGGGGAGCCCATCTGATATGATTCTGGCTGGTTTGGTTAGTAAAATTGGGGATTCTTCTCCTCTACAAACAAAAGAAACTCGATCTACAATTGACGAAAGTACTATCAAGACTGAATGGTTTATCGGTTGTGATGAAGCCGGAGCTGGTGAAACATTTGGATCCATGTTTCTTGGTTGTGCACTTTTATCTAAAGACAAGATATCTTCAGTTCAGAATATACTGGGTAAAAAAAACATTAGAGAACTTTCACATAAAGAAATTATTAACACATTCAATGCGATAAAGAATAATTTTAGTTTTAGATTGAAGGGATACAATGCTACAGAAATTGATGAGATGAGCAAGAACGTCCTTCTCGATAGAGGTTATATTGGTTTAATTAAAGAATATGGCAGTACTCCTAATGCTTGTATAATTATAGATGATTATCAAGTTAAAGGCGAATTGAGATCATTTCAGAAAGAATTGGAGAAGAAGGGGCATATTGTAATTATTAAAACAAAAGCAGATGAAGAATTTACGGCATGTAAGTTAGCTTCTTTGGTTGCAAGAAAAGCTAGATCAGAAGAATTGGAGCATTTATCTAAAACAGAATTTTTAGTTGACCCTGAGACAGGAGACCGCACTTTACCTGCAACAGGAGCACCATCTAATCCTATGACTGAAAAATATCTTATAACTCATAGGAAGTTGCATCCCTTTTCAGAATTTCCTTCTTTTGTTAGAAAGAAATGGAGTAATGTGGTTGAGATAGAAAAAAAATATCCTCGTAAAGAATCATTTCGTATACTTGCATGTGAACATTGTAAGAAACAAATAAACAAAGTAGAAATTCGATTTTCAAAGGAATCTGGTACAAGATTATATTGTACATTATGTTTTGGGTTAATCTCAGTTTCTCATTTCCATAATAACTTCCAAAAGATTTCGATTGTTATTGATACAAGTTCTCTTATTTCACGAATTATTTCAAAGGATTTGAATTCTAATCAATATTTTCAAAAGTGCAATTTCCTATTACCATCATTTGTATATGAAGAACTTGACACCAAACAACCTGCAACAAAGCAGGGTGGACATAATGAAATAGAGGAATTATCTGAAAAAAGAGATTCAGGCATAATAGGATTTGAAGAAATTAGAACTGATTACATGGATCCTGACTTAATTACTGATAAGAAAATTATTGCAGTTTTAACTGATAAAAATGCGGCAATATTGACAAAAGATACCAATATGGCATCGTTTGCTTCCATTGATCATTTCTCTTTTATCGTAAAAGGACTGTGATCTTTCATTCACAATTAGGACATTCTAGCTTCTCACGCCTAGATTTGACAAAATACAGCCACATTTGACCACAATTCAGACAAATTCTTCGTAACCTATGACGTTTCTGAGTCATGTAGTATAGTGCATGTAAGAAATTGACCTTTTTAGTTCTAAATTCCCCATCTTCATAATAATAGATGAACCAATACTTCTTTGTCTTTGATTTATGCCTATGATATCCTCTGTGATTGTATGTTTTTGATACTGAAACTATGTACTTGGTGATACCCCACTTGCACCTCTGTGTTACTTCTACTGAGGTATCAGTAATAAACACGGATTATGACTGTCTAGTAATGTCATTTTTTTGTCAAAGTGGCAAAGTATTGTAAGTTTTCCATTTCTAGATAGTTTTTTAATTCGTGTTTGGAATGAATTACATCATTCATTAGTAATGAAAACAAAAATCGTTTTGTGTTGAAATCTAATTTTTCTAGAAATCTATTAGTTTTTTTAACTAGTTGGTCTACATCCATTCGTTGTTTTGAAAGCTCCAATGTCCTGCTCTCTACCTGTCCTACAGTTACACATGACTGTATGTTATGTAAAAATCTCATCCAATTGTATAGAATAGTATTTTGTTTAACCTTGAGGAAGCTAGAATATTTCTCTTCAATCAAAGTGAATGTTTCTTGTGCCTTGGAAATTAAGAGTCCTAGATTATATTGTAGATCAAGTTTTATGACATTTGATGGTAATGGAATTTCGTAACTCCTTTTGGCATTAGGGCTGTTCCCATATTTTGTTGATTTTATAAGTCCAGCACTTTGTAATGAATTTAATATTTTTTCAGCGGTTTTTTTCGGCATACCGTCGAGATGTTCTACAATTTTTAACACATGAGTATGCTGTATCATAGGATTCTTTTCTATAATTTCTAAGAGTAATTGTCGTCGTGCTATTTCTGTATGTTTTCTGCCATGTTTAATTCCAGAAATGTTGTAGTTGATTATTTTATTTCTTATTCTTATTTGATAGGTCATTTCTAATAGGTGACCTATTTTACGTATGTTATATTATTAACTATTACGAACAATATTCATGCGTAATTATCAAAAAAATGGTGTAAAACACGCCAAAAAGACAGCCAAGAGTAACTCAGCACCAATGGTTACTGACTTTGGCACACGAAAGATACTGTCGCAAAATTTTTCACACCTTGTGACAATCGATCGTACCGCATTGACAAATCTTGGAAACCCAACGCGAGTCAATGTTCAATTGGTTCAAGATAAGGAGAATAAGTACATAAAACTTACTCCCATATCTGAAAAAGAAAAAGGAGGTGAAGATAATGAGTGATCCTCTAGCTCCCTTTGTAAAATGGGGAGACTACAAATCTAAAGATGAAAAGAATCCAGATGTATTAGAAGTAGAACCGCTGGAAACAGATACTTTTGAAACAGAGTATTCAATAAACGTCAAGGCAAAAATCAACAAGGAAGAACAAATACTTCCATTGCACAGCTTTGCATCGAACAACAAACAACTACTTAAAAAATGGAATGATGCAATACGAAACAAAAAGATCAAGATTGGAAAAAAGTTCAAGCTCAAAACATGGCTTGGGATATCAAAAAACAAATTTCCAATAAGAAGGTTTGAGCTAGTTTTCTAGCTCTTATCTTCTATTTTGTTTATGGTGATATTATGGTAACATTTGATAAAGATAAACTTGTTGAACAAATCAAAGCAATAAAAAAGTTTCCTAATATTAAAGAAGTCAAAGCGTTAAAGCAAAGATTAGAAAAAGAATTTCAACGACTTGAGAAAAAAGAAATTCCAATTCAACCTGTTATCAACGAATCTAATCTATCAAGATCAAGCAAATTAAAAAAATATCACAGATATCTTAGAATGATTCGAAATAGTTTTCAAGATCTAAATTATAAAACAATAAGAAAACAATTTTCTCAACGAAAACAAGGAAAAGAAGTTTCGATTCCTGATGTGGTATGGCAGAATCCATCGCCATAACTGACTATAAGGATCTGGGCAAATTACGCACAAAAAAGCCTCAAAATCGTGATTTTGCAAGGTCAAATCTACGCCCAATTTATGCATTAGATACAGAAACCTATGAAGGAAATGTATTCCTAATAGCAGATTCTGATGGGAGATACCTAGATAAAATAACTCCAGAATTAGTAATCAAATTTCTATTTCATAAAAAATACCAATGCTCGTGGAACTTCTTTTTTAATTTGGGTTATGATGCAGAAGTTATTTTGAAACTATTAGGCAGTGAATTATTTAGATATAGAAATTCTAGAAAATTACGATTCAGGTTTGAACAATATACAATAGAATACATTCCTAACAAATGTTTTAAAATTAGAAAAAAACATCATTCAGTAATTTTTTATGACGTTGCACAATTTTTCAATTCCACATTACAACAAGCTTTCCAGTCGAACATTGGAAAGCTAGATCAGAGCTATCTTGTAATGAAAGAGAAAAGAAGTGAATTATCACCTACATTTTATCGAAGAAATACAACGATAGTTAGAAAGTATTGTATTCAAGATTGTAATTACGCAAAACAACTATCAGAAAAATGGATTCAGTTATTTTTTGATGCTTTTGGCTTTTATCCGTTAAAGTGGTATTCGTCTGGATACTTAGCAGAAAGAGTTTTGATAAATAATGGAATTGAATTTCCCAAGTTTGATTCTATACCTTATGAAATTCAAGAATTAGCATATCGCTCTTATTTTGGAGGAAGATTTGAAATGCTAAAGCGTGGATTTATCGGTAAGGCATATCTTTACGATATCAATTCTGCATATCCGTTTGCAATTACCAAAATACCTGATCTGTCAAACGGTCAATGGATACAAAGTAAATTGATTCATGACAAAGCAAATCTTGGGTTTTTCAAAATACAAACAAACATTCCTGATTGCAAATACATTCCGCCATTTCCTTTTCGAGCACAAAATAACATAATTTTCCCTTCTGGAAGGTTTGAGACCTATGTGACTTTGGAAGAGTTGAGAGCGTGTGAGAATGCCAATTTCTATAAAATCCTAGAATCATGGCAGTTTATTCCTAATTCTATCACCTATCCATACAAGGAATTTATCGATAAATTATACCAAAAAAGGCTTGATCTAAAATCAAACAACGATCCTTTACAACTTCCGATTAAAATTATTCTAAATTCAATATATGGAAAGACTGGTCAAAAAGTCAATAGAGTAATTGGCAATCTATTCAATCCTGTTATTTTTGCCTTTATCACAGGATTTGCAAGGGCTCAGCTTTACAGATTTGTTGCAGAAAATGATCTAGAGAAGCAAGTAATTGCTTTTGCAACAGATTCCATCTGTACAACAAAAAAACTAAACATTGACTCTAACAAGTTAGGAGAATTTTCCTTTGACGGTTCATCAGACGATATATTTTTTCTTCAGAATGGATTTTATCGTTTTAATGGAAAATGGAAGCAAAGGGGATTTGGAAAACTATCAGGTAAAGAAATAGAACATTTAGAAACTTTTGAAAAGAAAGGAAAGCTATTCTATAAAATCAGGATTTTAAGAAATTCTAGATTAAGAACTTCAATAATTCAGAATCAGATTTCTGAAATTGGCAAGATCAAACCAATAGTAAGACAGATGAATCTTAATGCTGATCGGAAAAGATTTTGGTTAGGAAAGATAGAAAGTATTGATTTTAAAATGATGAATGAATCTATGCCTATTTCAATGAATTATTTTGTTAAAAATGAAATCTAATTACAAGTATATGACGCTTGAAGATTTACGTTCTTTGTTGAAATTACAGAATATGTGTTTGAAAGTACAATGTAATAAGTTCCAGAATTCAAATTAAGAACAAAACTTCCCGATGCTATCTTTCCACTCTCATAGTATGCAGTGAAGGCATTGCCGTTTTGATATTTTTGGAAATTACTCTGATCAAAAACAAACACCATGATATTATCTCCTAGTGCAGCATAAGCAGAAAACGCTCCGTTAACCGTAGCTGAACATCCAATGCTAAATGGAATGTATTGATATGTACTTGGACTAACCTTGTAAGTTGTATTTACTATCGTAATGCTTGAAGGTTGAGAAGGACTAGTTTGTGGCGGAGTAGGTGTGTAGGTAAATTGGAATTGTACTGTAGATTTATTCAAACCATATTGTGCAACTACAGTATACGTTCCTGATTCTTCCCATAAAGACCCACTAGCTATGATTGCTTCTGAGAAATCACCATTCGATAATGGGTCAAGTAGTGAGACGGAAATTGTATTCTGAGCAGAATTGCGGACTAAAAGAGACACTGGAGTATTAGGAATTGGATTTGTAATATGACCCCTTATTAAGATTGTATCACCCGTTTTGTAACTGGAAATATCAGTAGACATTGTTATTGGAATGGTTTGTGTTTGTTGTGTAGATTCGGTAGGCTGTATTTGTTGTGGAGATCCAAATAATTTTATCCCCTCTGGCGGATTGATATAATGTGCTATAAAGTGGAAATTGAATGTTTTCCCAGCATACATGTATGTTGTGGTGGATGATTGGTCTATTTCTGGTGTAGAATATGAGAACAATTGTATATTTGTTAGATTATTTCCTTGACCAACTTCAAGCTTACCCATAGGTAATTGCATATTGTAAACTTGATATTTTATACTGTAACTTGCACTTTCAAACATTTCCCCACCTGATACGATATGATCTCCTTTTGCCCAACATAAACTAGGGCCAAAATAATTTGCAGACAATGTTAAATTAATAAAATCTGCATACCAACACGCAGGAACAGAACCATCAGAACTAGGACCACTATGCCATATACAGAATTTATAATTGTCCCCAGGATTATAATTCTCTATTGTTCTACCATTAACAGATGAAATAGGTTCTATAAAACGTGGTGAACCTGAATTATCAACATTATAAAAAAAGTGTAGTTTATCCTTTGGTTCATTGATGCTCTTATAATAAAATCCTATTTGAATAAAGTCTCCCGTATTGGTATAAACATAAACCCAATGGTATAGATTTTTTCCATCTTCTATGGTATCAGAAGGCATAGCTACTGTCATACATATTTGATTAGAATTTTGACTAGGAACAAACGAATTTCCTTTCTGCCAATACCATAAATTATAATAATAATCTAATGCAAAGCTTGGCAGTACGGGTAAGCTTGCAACAAGAATTAGAATAATAATCGGAATTATTTTATGCATAATCCTCACACCTGCTACAAAATTTTGCGGACATGAATAATTATACATATGTCTAAAAGATTAACTTTCCAACAAATCATAACGTTCGGTATGATCTAGTGTAGCACAAAATCATTCGTAAAAAGGGGGGTTACTCTTTTTACCAAACATCATCGACCTCATCAAGCTCCTTGTATTCTACAGGCAATTCTCGTCTAAAGACTTTCAATCTGGATATGTCCCTATCAAAGAACAAATCTATGGCCCAATCAAGGAAAATTCTTACTCGTTTGTCAAGTCTTGGTATTTTAGAAAGATAAACTGTCCTCCAAATCCACCATGCGATATAACCATGTAAATGTAATCCAAATATGGTGGCAATAGCTGATCTCTTTCCTATTATTGCCATCTGACCTTTTGAAGAAAACTTGAATTTTTTTTTCTGTTTATTTTTTATCAAAGCTTGTAAATTATATGCTACAATTTTAGCCCCAGCTTCTGCACCTTGTGCAGTGGGGGGATATGGCTTGTTGGTTTGTGGATTCACTAAATAACAACAATCTCCAATTGCAAAAACTTCTGGAAAGTCTGGAGTTTCCAAAAATTCATTTACAACAATTCCACCTCGGTTTGTCTTGAAAACAGATTTTTTTATTATATCAACTGGAGTTACACCAGCAGTCCAAACCAGAGTTCTTGTCTGTATTGATTCAATAACAGGTTGATTCGTTAAATTTTTATTTGATTCAGATACATCCTCAATTATTATTTCAGAGCCGGAAAAACTTGAAAGTTTCTTGTTCACCATAACTTCTACTCCGTGCTGTGTTAGTTTTTCTAATGTAAAGCTAGCTAGCTTCTCATTAAAGCCTGGTAAGATAAAAGAGACTGCTTCTAAAACAACTACTCTGATGTCTTCCTTTTTTATATGTGGATAGTATTTTTTTGCATCATGTACAAAGTCATTTAATTCACCTGCTGTTTCAATTCCAGCAAATCCAGCTCCCACTATTACAAAAGTAAGTAGACTTTTCTTAAGAATTGGGTCGGTTTCATTCTCTGCTTGTTCTAACATATCTATTACTCTATTTCGCAAAACTACTGCATCGTTTAGAGTCTTTATCGAATATGCTCTTTCCTCCATTTTCTCAATTCCAAAAAAGTTTGTTTGACTTCCCAATGCAAGAACAAGAAAGTCATAATGTATGGAAATCCCCCGTCGTTCGTTAGTTCCAGTAAGAGTTACAACCTTTCCATATGGATCAATGTTTTTGATTTGGGCCTCGTAAAGTTTAGTTTTTTTACACAGGGTTCTAATTGGGATTACAATATGTCTTGTCTCGATCATTCCTGATGCTACTTGAGGAAGCATAGGAGTAAAAAGAAGAAAATTATCTTCACTGACCAATACTATCTCCATGTCATCATCATGCATAAAATAAGACTCTAGTTTTCTCATACATTCAACGCCTGCAAACCCTCCTCCTAGAATCAAAATTCTTTTCTTTTCTTCAGCCATTTACACTAGAACCCAACTTGCCGGTTATATCCTATAGGTCTGATTATCAAGAGCATTCAAACATTAAAACAAAAATACTAAGGCGAACAGTAAAATATCATAGAATCTACTAATACTATATGAAGAAAGAATACGTAGTAGTTCGTATAGATGCTGCTCCTGATGGTGCACCATATGTAGTAATTTCTCTTTCAACTCCTAAGGATTTTAGAGAACAAAACCAACCAATGTCTCCCCTTGGCTCTAATGTTATGGGTTTTACGAATATGGATGATATGGTAAAAGGCCTTAACAAAATGATGTCCGGCGGGGTATATGGACAAGCAGGAGGAATAACCTCAATGAAACTAGATATGCATGAATACAAAGAACTTGGACTTTCTGTGGGGGATAAGGTCTTTTTAGAAATTTCAAAGCTAGAATCTCTCGGTATTTAGAAAACCTTCTTTAACTTTTTAATATCTAAAATTAACTAGATACAATTACGTTCATCTTGAAATTTCAGAACGCAAAATTTCATAGGCTCTAGCTGCGACTTTTTCCCTTAATACAATAATAATTTCGTCTTGGCCAAAAATGGCATTCACAAGTTCTATTCCATTATTGTGAAGGATTTCAGATACGTAAGAAGCTATGTCAGAACCACTTTGAACTTCTGGAATACGTATACTAATTTTTGCCAGTCCTGTTTGAAATGTATTTTTTTGAAGGGGGAATGATTCTAAAAGTTTTCTTACATCCATTATATCTTCGGTTAAGACTCTAAACGAATCTGTAAACCTAAAGAATTCATAATCGGGGTCGATCTGTGTGAATTTATCCATAAGTGTTGCAGTATCATTTGTTCCGAAATCATCGGTTGAAAATTTGATATCTACAATTCCATCTGTTAGTGAAAGTCTGGCATTTTTTAAAATTGGCTCTTGTTGGATCGCTTCTTTTTTCTCAAATGAATCAGCATATCTTTTAATTGCAACAACGATGGTGTTCAAATTTACAGGACCCACAACTTGGGTTTCCACATCCTTTTGGATCTTTACAGCAAGGGCTGTGTAGTTTATCAAATCCATCTTTATACAATCATAAATTGAACGGTTTCTAGTGATAATATCACGCACGGCATCTGGTACCGAAACACTTGCAGTCTTCATACAGAGGTAATACATACTGTCATATATAATAGTCTTATGTAATAATTCTAGTTATAGTATCAAAAACTATAAATAATGTAATAATTATTACATAATGTAAGTGATTATGACATGTTCCTAAACGACGAATTCGATAACCTCTTCCGAAGAATGTCTGGACCATTCATGGATATAGACGATATATTCGAAGAGTTCAAGGATTCAACCAACCTCCAAACCTATGGTCCATACTATTATGGTTATACCATGACAATTGGGCCAGATGGCAAACCTGTAGTAAAAGAATATGGAAATGTAAAACCCGCACTTTTACCCACATCTGATGTCAGAGAACCTTTTGTTGACGTTCTAGTTGACGATAAAGAAAAGGCCCTGAAACTTATTGCTGAAATGCCTGGTGTAGAAAAAAAAGACATCAAGATTGTAGTCGAAGGACATACAGTAAATCTTGATGCAGAACATGGTGATAAAAAGTACCATGCTAAAGTACCAATAAGGCAAAAGGTAGATGAGGATTCTGTAAAGGCAACATACGCTAACGGAATTCTTGAAGTAAAGTTCAAACTGAAAGAAGACGAAAAACCAAAAGGAAAAACTGTAGAGGTTGAATAAACCCATCCATTTTTTTATGGTGAGTAAATTATGAGCAAAATAATTTTAAAAATAACAGAAATTTCACAACGCCATGTAGGCAAAGGTATTGCTCTAGTAGATCCAAAAATAGTTGAGGATAACAATTGGGAAACTGGACAAATTTTGGAAATCATAAGCAATAGAAAAAGCCATGTAAAGTTATGGCCTGGTTCTCCAGAAGATTATGGCACTGGGATCATAAAGATTGATGGATTAACACGACATAACATTGGTGCTGGCATAAATGACAAAGCATCTGTTAAAAAAGTAGACGCAAAAGAAGCAGAACAAGTGGTTTTATCCCCAATTGAAAAATTAAGTGAGGAAGGATTACAAGAATACATGCAAGTAAATTATGATGGTCATGTTTTAACAAATGGAGACACGCTTATTGTAACAACACATCTTGGTGGAAAAACTCAATTAATTGTAACAAGTACTACTCCAACTTCAAAGCCTGTCATAATAACTGGGCACACAAAATTCAAGTTAGGTAGTATGACTAAAACAATAGATCAATCAATTCCTAGAATTACATATGATGATTTAGGAGGACTCAAAAAAGAAGTTCAAAAGATACGTGAAATGGTAGAGCTTCCAATGAGACATCCCGAATTATTCGAAAAATTAGGTGTAGAGGCTCCAAAAGGAGTATTATTGTATGGTTCTCCTGGAACCGGGAAGACGCTTTTAGCAAAAGCAGTGGCTGGAGAAACAAACTCTCATTTTATTTCCCTTAGCGGACCTGAAATCATTGGTAAATACTATGGTGAAAGTGAGGAACGATTACGTGACATCTTCAAACAAGCCGAAGAGGGTGCTCCTAGCATAATCTTCATTGATGAAATTGATTCAATAGCTCCAAAACGAGAAGAGGTTACTGGAGAAGTCGAAAAAAGAATAGTTTCACAATTATTGACTTTGATGGATGGTATGAAATCCAGAGGTAAGGTTGTTGTAATTGCAGCAACAAACAGACCTGACTCACTTGATCCTGCAATAAGAAGACCTGGAAGATTTGATCGTGAAATTGAGATTGGAATACCAGATGAAGCGGGTCGAAAAGAAATCTTAGATATTCATACACGTGGTATGCCTCTTAATGAAAAAGTCAATCTAGATCAAATTGCAAAAGTAACACATGGATTTGTAGGTGCTGATTTAGAAAGTCTTTCAAAAGAAGCAGCCATGAGATCATTGCGAAGAATCTTACCAGAATTAGATCTCGAAGAAGAAAAAATTCCAGTTAAAATATTACAAAAAATTGTGATTACTGATGAGGACTTTAAAGATGCACTAAAAGAAGTAAGGCCATCTGCATTAAGAGAGGTTCTAGTCCAAGTTCCAAATGTAACATGGGATGATGTTGGAGGATTAGAATCACTCAAGGAAGAACTGCATGAAGCTGTTGAATGGCCATTAAAACATAAAGAAGCGTTTGAATTTACAGGCGTTACTCCTCCAAAGGGAATTTTATTACATGGTCCAGCAGGTACCGGAAAAACATTGATTGCAAAAGCTGTTGCACATACCACCGAGTCTAATTTTATCAGCATAAAAGGTCCAGAGCTTTTATCAAAGTGGGTAGGAGAATCTGAAAAAGGAGTACGGGAAGTTTTCAGAAAAGCAAGACAAGCTGCTCCATGTATAATATTCTTAGATGAAATAGACGCAATAGCTCCTGCTAGGAGTTCTGGAAGTTCAAATTCACATGTTACTGAAAGGGTAGTTTCACAAATTCTAACAGAAATTGATGGTCTTGAAGAACTACATAATGTACTAGTAATTGGAGCTACCAATAGGATAGACATTGTAGATTCTGCTCTATTGAGACCTGGTAGATTTGATAGAATAATTGAAGTGCCATTACCAGATTCAAAAGGACGCGAAAACATCTTCAAGATTCATACCAGGAAAAAGCCTTTAGCAGAAGATGTAAACTTGACAAAACTTGTTGAAATAACAGAAGGATTTAGCGGAGCAGATATTGAAGGCGTTTGCAATAGGGCAGCAATGACTGCCATAAAACGATACGTAAACAGCAACGAGAAATCAGTTAAATCCATAAAGATTGCACAGGAAGATTTAGTAAATGCAGTCAAAAAAATAAGGCCAGAAAAAACTTCGATGCACGCAGTAACGTAATAGCTTTATATGATAATTTAAAGTAATAATAAATGATGTCCAAAGAAGCAATACTTTATGAAAAGCTACCAAACGATAAGGTTCGTTGCACAGCATGTGCTAGATATTGTGAAATTGGTAATGGGCAGATTGGTCTTTGTGGTATTAGAGGAAATAAAGGCGGCAAACTTGAGTTATTTGTTTATGGCAAAGTAATTACTAGTCATATAGATCCTATAGAAAAAAAACCAGTTACTCACTACAGACCTGGTACTAGTATCTATTCCATAGCTACTACGGGCTGTAACTGGTTATGCAAATACTGCCAAAACTATGACATCAGTCAACGAAGAAAGATTGAAGGCACTGAGATGACTCCTGAAGAGGTAGTAGATCAAGCTATAAGATATGAATCTGACGGAATAGCTTACACCTATAACCAACCGTCTATCTTCATCGAGTTTGCACGTGATTGCGGAGTTATTGCAAGAAAAAAAGGTCTTTTCAATATTTTTGTCTCAAATGGTTACGACACACCACAGACAGTAAAGATGATGAATGAATTTCTTGATTGTATTACTGTTGATTTTAAGGGCAATGCTGAACCTGACTTCACTAGAAAATACATAGGTGTTCCTGATCCAAAACCAATCTTTGATACTCTAAAAGAAATCAGAGACAAAACCAAAATTCATGTAGAAATAACTGATTTAATAGTTCCAAAGGTTGGCGATAATTTAGAATATGCAAGCAAGCTTTGCAAATTCATTTATGATGAATTTGGGCCTGAAATGTCCATTCATTTCTTACGTTTCCATCCAGATTACAAAATGATGGAGTATGAATCAACGCCAATCAAGACACTTGAAAAACACTATGAAATTGCGAAAAAAGAAGGGCTTACATATGTATATCTTGGAAATGTGCCAGGTCATCCATTAGAACATACATACTGTTCGCAATGTAACAATATAGTGGTCAAAAGATATGGTTTTGATATTCAAGGTTGGAATATGGATGAAAATAATAACTGTAAATTTTGTGGAAACAAAATTCCGATAATTGGAAAATTAGCAGAAAATTATAAACGAAATAGATTTCAATTTGTCTTCTAAAGCGCAATTGCACGTACAGGTGATCCCGTGGCTCCTTTCAGCTTTAAAGGTAAAACAACTAGCTTGAAATGTACTCCTGAAATTTTTTTCAAGTTACACAAATTTTCTAAAATTAAAATGCCATTGTTTAAAAGTTGATGATGTGCTAAAAATCTTGAATCTGCACCCAAATCAATACTTGGTGAATCTATTCCAACTAAACTGATCTTCTTTTTTACTAAATACTTTGCTGCAGATAATGATAATCCTGGATTTTTGATAAAATAATATTTCTTGAATAAATTCTTGTCCCAGCCAGTCGCAAAGATTAGGGTTGAATTTGGCTGTAATTTATCATGTTTGTTCTCAAATTCAATGATATCTTGTTTAGTGATGGCTTCATCTGCTCTTTTTTTTATTCTACATAAAATGGCATCAGTAACAAGCCGTTTTAGTGGAATTTTATCAATTTTTAGACCATTTTTTATAAAATGAAATGGCGCATCAATATGGGTACCTGAATGTGAACTTAGAAAAATAAGTTCAAGATTGTAGCCATCATCTTCGTTTGTTGCCCATGAAATAAATCGGGGTCGTGGTGATCCAGGGAAACTTGGAAGTTTTGTAGAAATTTCAAGTGTAAGATCTAATGGCATTAAATTTGTTTTATCAGTGTAACTAATCAATTTTGATATCTGTAGTCAAAGGTTAAATATTGTGCGACAAGAATTATCTTATGCCTACAACCTATATTTTACTAAATTCTGACTTGGGTTCTGATGTGGAAATCATTCAGAAAATCAAAGAAATACTGGATAAAGAGGGTAAAGATGTTCAATATGAGGTCCAAGGAGTATACGGTGTGTATGATATAATTGCAAAAATTACAGCAGACAACATGGATCTTCTACGAAATATCATAACAAACAAAATTAGAAAAATCAATAAAGTCTATTCAACCTTAACAATGATGGTTATAGAAGAACAAGAACAATAACTAGCTTTTCTTAATTGTATCTATAACCTTAAGGATTTGGGATTCTGTATTGAAAAAGTGCATTGAAGCCCTAATCACTTTTTGAGTAAAGATTTCCCGTAATGCAAGAATCATATTCTGTTTCTCAAGCCTCTCTACAACAATTTTTGGATCTTGGTTTAGAATTGAAAAAGAGACTATGCTTGTCCTTTTCTCTGGTTCTTCAGGTCCATACAAAATAACGCCTGGAATTCTTGATAGCTCTTCACGCATCAGATTGGCAAGTTGGAGGTTCTTTTTTCTAATATTTTCAAGACCCAACCGTAATAGATAGACAACAGATGCCTCAAGCCCAGATATGCCAGCCCAATTACGAAATCCTGCTTGGAATTTAGCCGGCATTTCTTTGTAAGCGATTTTACCTTCATGAAAGATGGCTGATTCTCCACCTATCTGAAGCGGCTCTAACATCTCATTTGATTCTTTTTTACAAAAAAATATTCCAGTTCCCATTGGACCACAAAGCCACTTTGAACCATTAAAAGACATAAAATTGCATCTGATTTTATTCACATCAACATCTTCAAGACAACCAACTGTTTGTGCTGCATCTATAAAATATGGAATGTTTTTTTCAGCTAGAATTTTTCCAATTTGTTCTACAGGTAAAATTGCACCTGTATTAAAGAGAGCATGGCTTAGTACAACAAGACCAGTGTTGTTATCAATCATTTTTTTTAATTCTTCAAGATCAAAATAGCCAACATTGTTGACTCTTAGACTTCTTACTTCTGATTTTCTAGCTAGGCGTATCCATGGATAATGATTTGCTGGATGTTCATGATTTGAATCACGAATTATGATGTTTGATGTTTGTTTTAATTTCAGACCACTGGCAACCATGTTAACTCCATCCGTAGTGCTTTGTGTAAAGATTACTTCCTCTGGTTTACATTTTATTAAATGAGAAATTGCCTTTCTTGCAAGAAAGAACCTTTCTGTGACATAATTATCTGCTTTTTTTGAATCAGGTCCCATTTCATTATAACTTACAAGGAAATCAGTCATAGCTTTTATGCTAGAAATGGGCATTAGTGAAGTTGATGCGTTGTTTAGATAGATTGTATCTTTAAACGGAAAATCTTGGGAAACATCATAATCCAAATTCATTATTATATTACAGCATATCTAAATACAGTGTTGTTTAAAAATCATGATAATACTTCAAAAACTGAAATTATTTTGAATTTACAAAACATACTTGCACAAAACAAAATTAATTCAGTTTTGTATTCTGATCCCTTTCTTAAAGCGGGTTTTGTTGCAAAACTTGTAGAGGATCTTAAAATAGATGTTCTGTACTTGGATCTTGATTTATTGTATAGTGGATATCTGGTGTCTGAGATGATTAAAACTCCTCAAAACCTCACTTTATTTCAACCTACTTTTGAAGCACTAAATGAGATGCTGACAAAAATTTTGGTAAATTTAAGCACTAAAAAATCTGTGGTTATTATTGATTCCCTTAATGGACTTTTTAACATGTTAAATAAAAAAAAGGAAATTGGTAAGCTGGTCACCTCATATGTAATGTTGCTGGCAAGCATTGCACATAGTACTGATTCTTATATTGTCATTGCTAGCATGGTTAGGTTCAAAAAAGAGGAAGGCTGGATACTTTCTCCTACTGGAAAACGTCTAATAGAAGCAAAAAATGGAGAAAAAATTCTACTTGAAAAAAATGATCAAGGAATAGTTTTGAATTTTTTAGATAAGAAAAAAAAATTTGTTATTCCAGCAGATTCAGCCCCACTTTAACCCAATCTTTTTATGATGTGATATCCAAATTGAGTTTTTACAATATCTGAAACCTGACCTTTTTCTAGAGAAAACGCAGCTTTTTCAAATTCTGGCACCATCATACCTCTACCAAAATATCCCACATCGCCACCTCGCTTTTTTGAAACATCTCTTGAATACTGCTTAGCAAGATTTGCAAAGCTTTCACCTTTTGCAATTTTTGTTTTTAATTCTTGAGCCAAGCTCAGCTTTTCAACTAAAATATGGGCACAATGAACTTTGTTTGCCACGATTTTAAAATAAAATTAAATTATAAAAAAACGTCGATCAACTATTAGCAATAAATGCGTCTTATTCTAAATTTTTAGAATGATTTCATTATGCCAGAAAAATTTTAACACGGTTATAAATTTCTCAAACGCCGTTATAACTCAGTTTTTTTGAGCAAGTTATATTAAGATCTGTTAGGCTATTACTACTGAATATGCCAGTTGGAATAATACCCGATATAGGCGAACAAATGTGTATAGGTTGTGCACTCTGTGTAGAGATTTGCACTTCACTAGGCCCAGACGTATTAAGAGTAAAACCAGTTGAGGGCTGGAAGAGAGGTAAAGCATTTGTCTTTTATCCAGAAAGATGCATCTCAGACGGTGCATGTATAGGAGTTTGCCCAACAAAAGCAATCTTTTGGATGAGACCAATGGACTTTACAGTAGGTCAACCAGTTCCATTATACAGGAACTCTGTATTCGTCAAAGGTTGGACTGAACTAGCAGATTAGATAGTCCGACAATTAACTTCTTTTTCTTCAAACTTTGCTAGTGAGCACTAGGCAACTTCGTTGTCTAAATATATGGAAAAATTCAACCATAACTATTGAGCAAACCTGGTAACTTGTGGCGTCGTTTACATGGTAAGATAACAAAAAAACCAACCAACTTTAGCTGGTTAATTAACAATAAACTTGCGGGCAGTGGAATGCCTACAACTGTAACTGAACTTGAATGGGTCAGAAAACAAGGTGTGAAATCTATTATCACACTGACTGAAAATCCTCTTCCAGAGTCATGGGTCAAAAATGTGAAGTATCTTCATGTATCTACTGAAGATTTTTCAGCACCAGACATGAATCAAATAGATCAGACTGTTGATTTTATTCAAGAACGGATCAAAAATGATGAGCCTATCATGGTTCACTGTGCAGCTGGAGTTGGCAGAACTGGAACTATACTAGCTTGTTATCTTATAAAATACCATAACTTGTCTGCAAAGGATGCAATTGAAAAAGTACGTAAGGAAAGACCCGGTTCCATACAATCTGAATCACAAGAAATTGCAATAGGTCTTTATCACAAATTTGTTCACAAGTGACTATTCAGGTATAGAAGTAGTTACCAACTTTCCATTGTCAAGCTTGATGAACAGATATCTATTATCCTTGAAGATCAATGTTATTTCATTATTTTTTTCTGACTTGTCTTCAACCTCAAGTAATTCTTGTCCTCTAATACCATCGAATTTTGCCATAGCTTATCTCTAAGAATTCCATTTATATCCTATTTGGTAATGTTAATCTCGATTTCTTTAGAATGTGCTTTTTCATTAAACGGTTCTGTGTAGTCATGTTCTAGCCAAGAAACAAAAACCTCTGCACCAATCTTATGTTTTCCACTTCCAAGCTCAGACGCTTTGAATTCTATTTTTTCATTAAAATTAAGAAGCATTTCTTGTGCTTCTGCCTGATTTTTTGGAATAAATGGTTCAAAATTTTTTGCTATCTGAACCCAGATCTTTTTTTCTGCCATCTGGGTGAGTTTAGGATTACGTGTCCAAAACAGCGCAGCCTTTCTGTAGGTATCGATTGGTTTTCCTATCTCCCGTTTTCTTAGTCCACCTGTATAGAGCCTTACTCCATATTTTAGCTTAAAAGAATTATCATGTTTATTGTATGCCCTTTCCCATGTTTTTTCATTAAAAGCTTCACGAAACACACCCATGACGGCAAATTTTACATTTATTGTGACATTTTCATCGGCTCCAAATTTATCATTTGATTTCTCTAATTCCACATTAGTGATGAAGGTCTTTTCAGTAGACAATTAACCGTAATGGTTTATATCCTCAATAAGTATTTTTTTTATTTACATGGATGCTACGATAACAAAATCTTCTCCAAAAGAAGTTTCATTAACTATAACAAAATCTGATATTGGCATATTATACATAGTGCAACATGAACTTCTCAAGGAATCTAGTATCGAATTTGCAGCTGTAATAATGAAGCATCCGCTTACTAAAGAATACTGGATGCGTGTAAACACATCAAAAGGAAATCCATTAAAAGAAATAGAAAAAGCAGCAAAAACTGCAATTGAATATACAAATGAATTAAAAAAAGCAGTACACTCAAAATTAAAAGGTGTTTAAATGAAATTTTGCCCCAAGTGTGAGGTGCGCTTAAAGCAAGATAGCTCTGACTCTTTTATTTGCCCAAAATGTGGTTACAGTGAAAAAGGTGGAAAAGGCAGAAAGCAAGTAAAAGGAGAGAGCAGTTCTACCATTGATGTTTTCGATGAAAACGAAAAGACGGAAACATTGTCTGTGATAAAAATGGGCTGTGAAAAATGTGGACACAACGAAGCAGTATGGTGGATGTTACAAACAAGAAGCGCAGATGAACCAACGACTCAGTTCTATCGTTGCATTAAATGTAACTACACATGGCGTAACTACGCATAACGTTTAACTTGAAGATGTTAGACATCTGATTAAGTTTGGTATTTTCTGCAAAAACTAGTGGACCTGATGAATGGAAAGCAGTAATTTCTGCAATTTCTACATTAGTGGAAGAAGCTACTTTTGAAGCAACAGGAGAAGGGATAGCATTTAGAGGAATGGATCCATCCCATGTAGCACTAATAGACATCGCATGGCCCAATTCCGCATTTGAAAAATATGAATGTGATAACGATGCCAAGTTTGGTGTAAGAATTGATGAATTTTCTAAGCTAATTAAAAGAGCCGATAAAAAGGACAGCGTTGAAATCAGTATATCAGAAGAAAATCTACTGCTTGTTACAATAGGGAAAAATAAAAAATACAAAATGAGGCTCATTGAGAGCTCTGCAACAGACACCCCCCTCCCAAAAATTTCGTACAAGACAAGAATTGGAGTTACCTCCGCAGAGTTTGACAAAATTCTAGGTGATATCCAAGTTGTCTCAGAATACCTTTCAATAAGTGCAACTGCATCTAAAGCTGAATTTTCTGGAAGAGGTGATTCTGGAGAGGCAGTGATAACACTAGAAAAGGGAATGGCAGAAATGCCTGAAATTGAGGTAAAAGAAGAAAGTACAGCAACCTATAGTTTGGAATATCTTAACAGCATTGTAAAAGCTGTGGGAACTGTTGCAGGTACAGTGATTTGTGAATACTCAACTAAAATGCCACTAAGACTAGAATTCAAAGTAGCAAACATAGGTAGGATTCATTTCTACTTGGCACCTAGGGTAGAAAGTTAAAGCATTTAAGCATAATCAAGACAGGTATTACTGAATTGAAACTAGTTCTGAAGTTTGGTGGAACATCAATCTCTTCTGCTGCAAACATTAGACATGTTGCTAATTTTATTAACTCACTATCAAAACAACACAAGATTGTTTGTATCTTTTCTGCAATCACTGGTGTTACAGATGATCTAATAAGAATAACAAATCTAATTCAAAATAGAAACAAAGACGCTGTAAATAATCTTGCAAAAAAAATAATCAAAAATCATATGCAGATTTCAAATGAGTGTGTGAAAAATCCTAAGATAAGAAAGGAACTAGCCAACAAAATGACAGCAGATCTTTCTGAATTACAAGAATTATTACATGGAATGCTTTTGCTTGGGGAAGTGACTCCTCGCTCTTCGGACTATCTAATCTCATTTGGCGAAAGATTATCTATCAACCTAGTTGCAGCTGCTCTAAATGATTTAGGTACTAAAGCAGTAGCCCTTACTGGAAAAGATGCAGGAATAGTAACTGATTCGAATTTTGGTGAGGCAAAACCCCTGATGGACACAACAAGACTCCATGTTTCCCATACAATAGACGCACTCTTGGAAAAAAAGACATTACCTATCATTGGAGGATTTGCTGGGGCTGATCAACATGGAAATATAACCACTTTTGGAAGGGGAGGTTCAGATTATACTGCAACAATTATAGCTTCTAGTATTAAGGCGGATGAGGTATGGCTTATGAGCGATGTAGATGGTTTGATGACAACTGATCCAAAAATTGTGAAAAATTCCAAGGTTCTAAAGGAAGTTTCTTACATCGAGGCCATGGAGATGGCGCTCTTTGGTGCAAAATACATTCATCCAAGAGCACTTGAACCACTAGTTACAAAAAAAATCCCACTTAGAATAAGAAGTACATTTAATGTTAAAAATACCGGAACACTTGTAACTGCTACTCCTCAAGCTGATGCACAAAAAACAGTAAAATGCGTTAGTGCAATACGACACACTGCACTTATTGATGTTAGAGGTGGAAGTATGGTTGGTGCACCTGGAACAGCTGCTACAATATTTTCTACACTTGCAAAAGCTGGAGTCAACATTATGATGATCTCACAAAGCCCATCAGAATCAAGCATATCTATTATAGTAAAAAAGAATGATTTAGACAAAGCTGTTAACGCACTGGAAATGAATCTATTAGGTAAGATAATAAAAAAAGTAGATGTGACTGTTGACGTTGCGATCATTGCACTAATCGGATCAGGCATGAGAGGAATCGTTGGTGTCGCATCGAAAGTCTTTGCTGCTGTTGCAAAAAAAGGAGTTAATGTTGTTATGATTGCACAGGGTTCATCTGAGCTTAATTTAGCATTTGTAGTAAAAGATGCTGATTGCACTACAGCGGTACAGGCACTACATGATGAATTTGAACTTCAAAAATAAATTAATTTCATAAAATGAGATCAATGAGAATTGTGCCTTGGAAAAAGCATTTATGTAAAACAATGATCCAGACCTTATGAACAAATACATTCTTTTGATTGCAATTTTTGCTATTGCCGCTGTTATACTTTCTATACCCCTGTTTGCAGATCAATACGCTAATGGAGGGATGATTAAAAAAATTCAATTCACACAGACACTTACTTCATCACAAGATCTAGGTCAAGGTCACGAGAATGAACAGATGGCAATTATTTTATCTCCAAATAATGGAACTTTGTACCATGGTTCATTAACATATACCGCAAGTGAGCCAATACAAATTGTAATTCTTCATCAAATAGACAAAGCTGATGCAAAAGGTCAACCTACGTGGACAGTTGACGGCAACACCATTTTTGCTGAAACTATAGTAGATCTTGGCACAAATGCAGGCTCTTATGATTTCACAGGCGCAGCAGTTGGTTTACACTCCACAAGCTCTACAACATTTACCGCAACGGTTAGCGTTGATGGTTGGATACGAGGACAAACACCCGAAGCAATGCAACACTATACGGGTCCAACAATAACAGGAACTTTATTAAAATTATCAAGTGCAAGCGTTACTGCAAAAATTCCATTACATTTAGGATTCTTTAATGGTAGTCCTGTTTACTATATTATCACTGATACAAACGATAAAAAAAGTGCTAGTATAATCTCAGAAAAACAAAAATGGAAAGTTGCAAATGCACCAACATTAAGCAATCTACCCAAATCGTCATTAGGTAAAGTTTACTTCTTCCATAATGGAATTATGGGTAATGGAACCAACGGATTTCAAAACGATGTATTTTCAAGTACTCCTGCTCAAGATCAGTACACTCCACTTGTGTCTGTAATCGATGTAACTTGGAATATAGGTAAGATTCCAGAAATTTTAGACTCGGGAAAAAAAATTCTTGATGCAAACATGACGGGAAAGGTTACACTTACTAACACTAAGATAATCATGAACATGCCAAAGATTATGTGGCCTGGAGGTCAAATGTTAGTTCGGGAAAATAATAACCTAGAACAAAAACCGTTTGAAGGAGGACAGGTTCTTGATATTAATACCAATAACATGGTAGTTACTTTTGTAGCACATAGAGCATGGGGGCCAGACGGTAAAACCATCTACTATATCGTAACAGATGCTACAACAAAAGGACCTGCTAAAATGATGGGAGTAACTAATACCCCTTCGCTTACCTCTCTAAGCCCTGCATTCATAGATTTCTTTCACTTTACAAACGGACTAAATGGCTCTGGACTTTTTGGTTTCCAACCCGGAATTAGCAGTGCATCTTCTGGGGATGATACATATGGACCACTGTGTAAGGTATCACTAGTTAGTTGGAATGATCCAACTCAAGCAACACTTCTTGAAAATATGGTAGATATCAACACAAAGAAATCTGCAGGAGTCATAACAGTGGAACCTGCTAGAGTTTTAGATACGGATTACATATTGGATTGCCCATTCATAGATCCATTCCAATAAAACTAATTCTTTTTTTATGAAAACGGATAAATTTCCTTAAACAACGGTTTAATGTAACATGACCGGAAAATTATACATTGTAGGAGTCGGTCCTGGTCATCACGATCACATGACTTTTCGTGCAAAACAGGTGATTGAAGAAAGTAATACAATTGTTGGATATGAAACCTATGTCAACTTGGTGGAAGATCTTATTGCAGGAAAGGAAGTTTACAGGTATGCAATGACTCAAGAGGTAGAGCGAGCTCATCAATGCATTGAGCTTGCCAAGTCAGGAAAGATAGTTTCACTTGTTTCAAGTGGAGATCCTGGAATTTATGGAATGGCAGGTCTCATCTATGAGATACTTGCAGAAGAAGGATGGGACAGAAAAAATGGTCTGTATGTTGAAGTAGTGCCAGGTGTATCTTCACTTAACTCATGTGCCGCTCTTGTCGGTTCTCCGCTCATGACAGATTTTGCTGTTGTAAGTATGAGTGATTTACTAGTTCCATGGGAAATAATAATAAAAAGAGTGGAGGCAGCTGCCCAAGGAGATTATGTTATAGTTATCTATAATCCATCTAGCAAAAAAAGAATCCATCAACTTCAGGACACACGAAAAATTTTATTAAAATATAGATCTCCAACTACCCCCGTTGCAATAATAAAAGGAGCATTTAGAGAGTCACAAACAATAGTTCTAACGGATCTAGAAAATCTTGAAAACCACTCAGACCAGCTTGGTATGATTAGTACGGTAATAATTGGAAATTCATCTACATACATATACCAAGACCTGATGATTAATCCTCGTGGATACACATCAAAGTACAACATAACAGATCCACAAAAAAACAAAAACTAGTATGAAATCAATCCAGGTGGGTCTTACCTTACCACAAGGATGGCTTGATGAATTTCCTGGTAACAACGCTTATGCTCAATTTCTTTTTTCAAAATCTGTTGCACTAAAGGCAGAACAACTTGGATACAACGCAGGTTACGTCTACGATCATTTCATTCCGTATTATGGAGACAAGAGAACTATGCCATTTTTTGAAGCCTATACACTTCTTTCCTCAATTGCAGGTGTTACATCAAAACTTAGGATTGGCCAAGTGGTAACTTGTAACTCATATCGTTCACCTGCACTTTTGGCAAAGATGTCTTCTACCTTAGATGCAATAAGCAATGGAAGGCTAGAGTTTGGTATAGGTGCTGGGTGGTTTGAGTACGAATACAAATCATATGGATATCGCTTTGACAAGGCCTCAACAAGAATAGAGCAGCTCGATGAATCCATATCTATAATTAAAAAAATGTGGCAAAATGAAAAATCAACTTTTAATGGAAAACACTATTCAGTCAAAAACGCAATATGTAGTCCAAAACCGTTACAAAAACCACATCCTCCAATAATGGTAGGAGGGGGTGGTCAAAAACTCATGGCAGTGGTAGCAAAGCATGCTACACGCTACAATCATCCATTTGGAACTCCAGAAATTCTACAAAACAAAATTGAAATGCTCAAAACACAATGCAAAAAAATTAAACGTGACTATAATGAGATTGAAAATTCTGTTTTGCTAAGAGTACTGGTGGGTAAGGACAATGATGATGTTAAACAAATCGTATCTAAACTAAAAAAGAAAAATGAATCCATCGCAGAGTTTGTTACACGTTCAAAAGATAGTATAGCACTTGGTACCCCCGAAGATGTAATTAATTATCTTAGACAGTACATAGACATTGGTATACGTTACTTTATTGTTAACTTTATAGGACTTTCAAATTCACTTGAAATGCTTTCGTTATTTTCAGAAAAAGTAAGACCACAACTTAGGTAGTTTGTCTTATTGCATTAGCAAGCTCTTCACTTAAGACAAGTTTCTGACTAATAGGCTTGATAATCTCTATGATATATCTAGAAACAGTTTCTTTGAGGTCAGAGGGATGCAATTTCTTTTCTGCAAATTCTTTTTCTAGTTGTGGATAACTGGTAAACGTCATATTTCCGCCAAACTTTGAAGGTCTTTCAACAGTAATTTCCTTAAATTCATGAAAAATCAAATGTCTTGAAATTTCTAAAAGTGGATTGTTTTCAACAACCCCCTCAGGGCACCAAGCTTTTTTGAACTTTGATTTTATCTCATCATCTGAGTCGTGAATAAAAATTCCTGATCCTGACTTGGATTTACTCATCTTGGTACTAGTAAAGCTTGAATCTTTAGTTGTACTAGTTTGTGGTTCCAATAAACTTGGAAGAATATGATGATGAACAGCTACTGGCACCTTCCATTTCATCTTTGGGAAAATTTCTCTTACAAGCATGTGTATTTTTCTTTGATCCATGCCTGCATGAACAATATCAAGATCCATAGCATGTATATCAACAGCTTGCATAGAAGGATAAAGCAGCTGGCCCAAGTCTATTTTTTCTTTTTCTGCAGTTCTACCCATGATTGTAAGCGATCTCATTGCACGTTCAAGTGACATGTATTTTGCAAATTTTACTAGATCCAACCAATACTCTTTTCTTGACTCATAAAGTTCAGAACCTTGAATTATTTTCACGCCAGGACAAAAAAACTGAAAGGCCTTGGCATAGTATTGGGAAACACTTCTAATTTTTTCCCAATCCCCTCCAAGCTTATTATTGATGAAAGTGTGCCAATCAGCTAAAAAAACAGTACACTCGACTCCTGCCTTGATAAAATCGTTAATCTTAAAACCGGTAAGTATGAGGCTTCCAAGATGTAAGAAACCTGAAATTTCTAATCCGATGTAGTGCTTTGGATGGGAATTTGTCTTGAAAAGATTTTCAAGTTCTTCATTGGTTACTACTTCTTCAGTAGGATCTTTTGTAACAAGTGCTATTTTCTCTGTAACATCCAACGCGAGTCAAATTTTCCTTTGTAACCCTATAAAGTTACGCATCAAGTTCATGTTGTTGTTTTCTTGGTCTGGTACTAAGGTATAACGCATGTGAGCTTATTATAAAAGCAGCAAGAAACATCTTTGTTGCAAAGATAAGATTCCATGGTCTATGTGGATCAGGATAAGCAATAGTTAACGAATCTATATCTGGTACCTTTCCACCTACGATGCCTGCAATAATTTGTGCATTAAGAACTAGAAAATTATAGATTGTTTCATAAAGACAGATTGCTGAAAGTCCTACTAACATCAACTGAATAAGAGACAATCTCCACGATGGAACACCAGCAGTTTTCTTCCATCCTATTCTTGTTACACAGTACCATCCTACTATAGTAGAAAAGAATAACCAAGTTGTAAGTTTAGCAAAATGACTAGTAGGGAATTCAGTTTTTACAAGAATCTCTCCCAATACATACGTGCCTTTAGTTGACCACTCATCTAGCATGGCATAGATGCCAAATACAGTAATGGATGCCATTATTACTGCGCAGGCATAGAAAATGTACAGAAATATCCTGTATCCTGCTTCATTTTCTTGTAAGTGTACTTTCATTTAATTTCGATTGTTTTTATCTGAAATATAAGAATTGGTTTTAATTAATTTCCAGAGGTTTATTATACTATTTATAATCATAATTTCTGCAGTTGAAAATCCCTATAAATGTTCCAATAATTGACAAAAAAGAAATCGATGAAGTCAGAGCTGTACTAGTAGAAAAATCTCTTACATCAGCTGCAAATTCTGGTGGTAAAAGGGTGCAAGAATTTGAGAAACTACTTTCATCATTTGTTAAATCAAAATATGCAGTAGCAGTAAACTCTGGTACTGCTGCACTACAGGCAGCACTATATGCACTTGATATCAAACAAGGAGATGAAGTACTCCTTCCATCATTTACATTTGTTGCAACAGCAAACTCTGTAGTATCTGTTGGAGCAAAGCCTGTTTTTGTTGATATATTAAAAGAAAATTATACCATGGATCCTGATGATCTGAGAAAAAAAATTACAAAAAAATCCAAAGCAGTAATACCTGTTCATATATATGGAAATATGGCTTACATGAATGAGCTATCTGAGATTGCAAACAAATACAATCTAGAAATAATTGAGGACGCTGCACAATCACTTGGTACAACCTACAGGGGAAAACATTCAGGTACATTTTCTAAGCTTGGGTGCTTTAGCTTGTATGCTGCAAAGGTAATAACATCAGGTGAAGGTGGAGCCATTGTTACTAATGATAAAAATTTGTTTGAAAAACTACGCAAGATAAGAAACCATGGTATGTTACATGGCTACGATACAAGAATTCTTGGTTTGAACTTGAGGCTTCCTGAAATTAATGCAGCAATAGCAAAGATACAGATGAAAAAACTAGGTAAATTTCTAAATCAAAGACAAAAGAACGCCAGAATTCTAACTGAACTTTTATCTGACTTGGACATTGTTATTCCTCAGGAAAGAAAAGGCGAGAAAGTCAATTGGTATCTTTTTACAATTGCCACAAAAAACAGAAATAAAATAATGAAAAAACTAAACTCTGAAGGAATTGATGCAGCAGCTTACTACTCAATTCCTGTACACAAGACACCATTTTATAATACAAAACAAAAACTTGTTGTTACAGACTGGGCTGCCTCTAGCGTTCTAAGCTTGCCAGTTCATCCACTAGTAAGTAAGCAAAATCTTGGTCACATCTCAAAGGTTATGCATCAAGCTGTCAAGACATGAATTTAATAGAAAACTTGGCTGGTGAAATATGCAAAATTATTCTTCCTATAAACGAGGAGGTGTTTTTCGGGAACCCCAAATCTCCAATAGCTATTTGCACTCTTTCAAGTGTGGGTCTACTAAAAGAAATTGCCAATTCTGGTCTGATGTCAAAAATTGCTCTTGTAGGAAGACTTTTTTCTGAAAACAAAGGAATAGATTCATTGGTTAGATATGTAATATCAAATAAAAATTTAGAAACAATTCTACTTTGTGGAAAAGATACTCCAGTGCACAGACCAGGACATTCCCTTCTCAATCTTTATAAAAATGGAATAGACAATGAAGGAAGAATAATTGGTTCATGTAGTCCGGAACCTAAACTAACCATAACAAAATCCGAGGTTCTTAAATTTCAAAATCAAGTAAAACTCGTTGATGAAATTGGTGAAACTAATATTTCCAAAATTAAACTTTTAATTGACACTGTACTAAAAATCTAGTAACCATTTTTCTGTCGCTCTTGATTAATTTTATTTTTCTTTTGATATTCGTTTAAGATGTCATCAGGTGTCATATTTAATTCAAGAGAAGCTTGGATAACAAAATGCCATATGTCTATGAGTTCTTCACGAGCAGCAGCTTGATTAAAAGAAGTTGGTTTTTTCCACCACTTCCAGTTTGTTGTTCTTTGTAATTCTATTGCTTCATGAATTATGGCTGTACAAAGAACAGAAATCTTTCCTTCCAAGTCCTTTGGATATCGATCTAGATTCATCATTTTTTTCAAGTTCTTTTGTAACTTGAATATGGTTTCTAGCTTATCTTCCATGGGTTTGATTTTTATTTGATATCTATAACCTTTGTTAGAATCTGACCATCTTCCTGTATTGTTTGAATCTTTTTTGAATTTGTGATTTTTTCAGATTTGTTAAACCATATACTCCATATTTTTCGACAGCAAATGATCCCATAATGTTTCCATAAACTGCAGCTTCACGAACAGTTGAAATTTTTGTGCTATTCTTGCTTGCCATATATCCAATCATGCCCCCTGCAAACGAGTCACCGGCACCTGTGGGATCCACAATATTTTCCATAGAAAACGCAGGTGATGGAAAAACCACATCCTCATAAAAAAGAAGAGAACCATGCTCGCCTTTTTTAATAATTACGTATTTTGTTCCCCATTCCATAATCTTTTTGGCACATGTTATAAGGTTATGAGTTTTAGTTAGAAGCTTTGCTTCTTCGTCATTTATTACAACAGAATCTACTACTCCCATCATTTTTATGACATCATTTCTTTTACCGTTGATCCAAAAGTCAATGGTATCACACATTGAAAATTTTACTTTGTCAAACTCTTTTATGATTCTTGTATTCTGGGCAGGATCGTTATTGGCAAGATAAACATATTCTGATTTCCTGTACTCTTCTGGTACAGCTGGCTTAAACCCACCAAGAACATTAAGTTCTGTCTTATTTGTGGTTCTATAGCTAAGTGTCTTGTCATAACTTCCATCATATCTGAATGTTTTTCCATTTGCATGGGCTACCCCCCTTAGGTCAACAAATTTGTTTAGAATAGTATGATAGCCTTTTGGGAAATCATGACCTATTACAGCAATCAGTCCGGGTTTTACAAAAAAACTTGCCGAAATTGCTGCATAAGTAGCAGCTCCACCAAGTGCATTTTTTAGAATTTTTGAAGGTGTCCTTATGGTATCTAGGGCAACAGAACCAAAAACAGTCAGCATATTTTGCTGATTTTAAGCACCGTGTATAAATTCTCTGGCTTCTTCTTGTGTGGGATAATATGTAAAGGGAATATTAATTGAAGTAAAGAGGAAATCGTATTTTGTTGTTCCAGTTAGTTTTATTGATGGAATATTGTCATTTTTGTTATATTTATCAAGAATTGCATTATCGGCAAGAAATGGTGTCTTTTCAACAGTCTTTCCCATGGCAGGTATTGTAGATGGTTCTAGTATGCCACTACCAAGGTCTTGGCCTTCGACAGATATGACAAAGTCAGTTTTTCCTACATTTAGAATCATTAATGATGGATTCTTAAATTCAAGCTGCATGTTGTAAAGTGTACCGTCATTAGTTCTCTCTACAATTTTGCTGTCTACTATTGCTACATGAAGATGAGTGACAGAAACATACTGAAAGTAACCAAAAGCACCAACTGCTCCCACAATTGCTATTATCATAATTATCTTAGAATTCTTCTGCATAATATCTGGACTAAAAAATTCCTTTTTAGCACACATAGGAAAAAAAACCAAATAATTTGTGTAAAAATTTTGATCTCTTTTCTAAGCTACTTAGAGCTAGTAGAATAAATTAAAATATTTAAATGGATTGATACAAATGGCCAAAATTAGACTAAAATTCGGTGAAAATGAGATAGAGGTAGAATCTAAGGACTTTTACGTAGATAATAAGAGTATAGACGAAGTTATATACAATCTTTCTAGGTTTGTAGCGAGAAATCAAACAGAAGAACAAAGAACAAATGCACAAATAGAAATCATAAGCGAGGCGTTGAACAATGAATCAAAAACAAATTATCTGAGCTCTCTTGAAGATGCTGAAATTCATGAACCAGAATTTGTACAACCAATATCTATTGATAGGAATCAGATAAGAAGTAAAATACACATACTTGCACGCGACTCTTTTTTTGAACAAACAAGAACAGTTTCAGAAGTTGTTGCACAACTTCGTGAATATGGTTGGGCTGCTGTACCTTTAGATGTTTCAAAGGTACTAGCTAATATGGCCTTGAAAAAAGAACTACAAAAAGACACGCGAGAAAGGCGTAGTTATTATTCAAACAAGATAGTACAGTTCAGCTAGATTCGTAACCACAAACTTTGCAGGAATCAAATACATCTCCTTCCAAGTGGTCAAAATGAGTATTGCATTTTCTACACGTGTGATGCATGTCAAAATATCCATCACTTTCGATCTCTCCAACTTGTTCTGATTTTAGATCAGTACTTCCGCACTTTATACAATGACAGCCACATTGCATGAAATCCATTTAGAAAGTACTCCTAATACTCTAGTTGAAATTTAAGCGATTTCTAAACTGTAACGCAATAACCGTAGAGATTCCTATAACCAAAGGTACAAACAATGGAAATTCAGGAATTGCTGTTGTACCTGTTATCTGTATAGTGCCTGTTTTGTGTGGTGTTAATCCAATCCAAGCATGAGTTCCATTATTGTAAAACAGTTTGTACAAGGTTCCATTACCGTTAAGCGTTACCTTGTAAGGCCCCCACAAGAGTTTCTGTGGCATAATCACAGTAACGTGTGTGTTTGTCTTGTTAATATCAAAAGCATATGACAATGCTGATTGATCAAAAGCATATTGACCTACATTAGAAAGAGTTCTAATCCCAACTATGAAATTTTTATCTGTCCACTGTACATTTTGTAAAACCAGCGGTTCATTGACGATATATTCCAAAGCCATCCCATTACCATGCTGTCTCATTCCATTTTCACCAAGATAGATTGGATTGTTATTAGCCCAAACAATATCCACTCCTTTTGGGAAGTAAAAATCTGTAAAAGTCGCATCTGGTGGTGTATAATAATTCCATTTCCAAACACCACCGCTTAAAGATAATACATTAGGCAGATCATAATTGATTAGAGTCACATTTCTTGATGTGGGAGGAAATAATACTGCTCTTGGAACTTTGTTGATACTAAAATATTGTACAGAATTGCCATTGGTATCTGTTACAGAAAAGTTTGTCATGTTTCCATTTATTGTCTCTACTTGAACTGCTGCTATGCTGTCGCCTTTCACATAATGAACTACATGCGCTGTTCCGTTTTCATCAATTCTTACTTTGATATCTTCCTGAGGTTTTTGTCCCATTGTTAGCTGCTGACCAAAAACTTGTGACATTGATAAAAACATTAAAGATATTATTAAAATTGAAAGTAATTTTCGCAAACTCAATCCCTATTCTGAAATGGTCACGTGAAGCATTTTTACTTCTTGATGTGGACAGTCGTTTTTGTCTCGTGGCATATTCACTATCTTGTCGGCTACATTCATCCCATCTGTTACTCTGCCAAAGACGGTGTACTGTTTGTCAAGAAAAGTACTATCTGTTGTAACTATGAAAAATTGTGAGCCAGCACTGTTAGGGTCCATCGCACGAGCCATAGAAACTATTCCACGAAGATGTGATTTGGAATTAAATTCTGCTTTGATAGTATAACCAGAACCGCCCAGTCCCCACTTGCTTTTATCTTGTTTTTTGGTATTGGGATCTCCGCCTTGAATCATGAATCCTGGAATAACACGGTGGAATAAAGTCCCATCATAAAAGGAACTCTTTGCCAGCTTTATGAAATTTCTAACTGTCTCTGGTGCAATATCTGGTAAAAGGTCAAAAACTATCTTGCCAAAATTTGTCTCTATTGTAGCCTTGGGCATTTTCTTCAAACTGGGTTTATTTAATCATAAGAACCTTTCTTCACAATTGTTTGTATGTAGCCATGTATGTTATCTTTTGCCAAATCATACATTAAGAGCCTCAATCTTGAATTGATGAAAAATCTCTTTATGTAATCAAATTTTTTTCCATTTTTTAAATATGTCGTAATACTACAAAAAAGATAGTAACAGTCTTATATAGAAGATCTGAAAAATACAAAACGTGAATCGCTCTACTCAAAGCACAAATATTAAACAGGCCATAAACTCGTTGCTTGATAAGGGCCTTACAGATAAGCAAGATATCTATACCAAAGTGGTAGAGGAGCTTGGTGTCCCAAGACCGACAGTAAGGCGAGTAGCACGAGATCTACGAAGTGAACTTTTACAAAAAATTCAGATTTTGCAGTCTGAGGTTCCAAAACTTGAATCAGACGACAAAGATTCTAGTACTGACTAGCAAAATCTTTACTTTTTATAACACGCATTTTAGATCTGATAATTTCCATTACTGTTATATTCTAGGAATTTTGTGATAAAATTATGGGACATATTCCTACTATCGTAGTTGCGTGCTTTGCTGCTACTCTCTCAGGGTTATACTTTGTGCTTCCTGAACAATTACACTTTACCATGACAGTCTTCATCTCAGCATCATGGTTCCTTGTTGTAATATGCTGGCTTGCCGAAAAGAGTGCTGATTACATGCACAACATGGGTAGCCACAAAAACGAAGAAAAAAAAAGCTAGTCAGCACTAGTCACCATCAACAGACAGTACAAGTAACCCCAGACCAAATCAACCAAGCCAAAGTCGAACTTGGCGCAGAATTGGATGAACTACGAAATATGGTAAAAAATAAGGACAATGAGATTGAAAACCTAAAAAATGAGATTGCTAACCTGCAAACTCTTGTCCAAATAGAAGCCCTCAAGACAGAGCTTGCAAATCTAAAAGCACTAGCAGCTAAAGAGAGCTCAAGTAAGAATAAAAAATAAACCTACTTGCAGTGTTGGCAGTGATGCTCTCCGTGGTTTTCTTTACATCCAGGACAGCTTATTGCACCACCAAAGTGGCAATTACAGAGACACCCATCATTTAGTTTCTTTTCTAATATCAATTGATATAGACTAATTATTAGTCATCTTAATATGTAACTTTCTCAAAGAAATTTTATGAAGTATGTAATTGGCATGGCAATTGGACTCTTTTTATTATTAATACCAAACCTTAGCTCAGTGTCACAAGGAGTTCAATGGGATCCAAAACTAGTTGCAGATGATAATGTTGAATTACAAAAATCAATAGTGTACATGCATATTCCAGCTGACAACAAACTTCCGTTTGGTTCTGTTTGGGGTAAAGTAATAAACGGAGCGCCAGGATATCCTGTTATAATTCAAATTTATCAAAATGGTAAACCAGTCCATGTTGCCCAAGTAGACGTCAAGAACGATGGTTCATACGATTACTACTTCAGAGTAAGAGATGTAGAAGGTGACAAAGTGATTAATGTTTTCCAGGGAGATTATACTGTTTACATCTTCAAAACAGTTTACGTAACAACTCCTCCGACTACAACTTAAAACTATAAGGTTTCATTAAAAAGAACAGTTGATGATCTTCAATAATTAAGCGGGCTCGGAGGGCTTCGATCCCTCGACCTGTAACTTAGGAGGCTACCGCGCTATCCATGTTGCGCGTCAATAAAACTCTGCGCCACGAGCCCAAGAAAAATCAAACTTAGTAACAATTTAAGCGTAATCAAGATTTGAGACTATCATCTGTCTGATTTGCTCCCAAGTTGGATCATCTAACTTGTTCCATTTCTCATAAAATACGACATCTTTCAAGTCAAGTCGTGGAAGCCAACCCACAGTTTCTAGATCTGGTTTTTCTGCAAACTTTGAAACATGACCCAAACACAAGTATGCAATGGGGACAACATGTTCTGGTATTTCAAGAATTTTTTTCAGATCATCATTTGAAAGTATGCTGACCCAACCAAGTCCGATTCCCTCTGTTCTTGCAGAAAGCCAAAGATTTTGTATTGCACAACAGACACTATAAATTCCTGTTTCAGGTATACTTGATCTTCCTATAACGAAGGGACCAAATTTTGTAGGGTCATATGTTACACATACATTTACTGCTGAAGCTAAAATTCCTTCTAACCTTAAGGAAAGATATTGAGATCTCTTTGGATCCTCAATAAGAGTTGCAGAACGTTTTCTTTCATTACCAAATGATTCTTTTACTTTCCTTCTAGTCTCAATGTCTTTTATCAGAATAAAGTTCCATGGTTGAGAAAAACCAACAGATGGTGCATGATGTGCAGCATTTAGAATTCTAGACAAAGTCTTGTCATCAATTGGCTCTTGTGTAAAATGAGATCTCACATCACGCCTTGAAAAAACTGCTTTGTAAAAACCATTTTTTTCTTCTTGGGAGAAATTCCCATTCATAAAATACTCACCGGAAACAATGCATATTATTCTTGTTTTTATCAAATTAAACGTTAATAACGCCTACAGGAAGAGTCGTATTTTAACGGGCCGATAGTCTAGTTGGTTAGGATACCGCCCTGACACGGCGGTGGTCGAGAGTTCAAATCTCTCTCGGCCCATCTGTTTTTATTCTATAATTTTATGGCTAATACATGGTCAAGTTTACCCAAAAAGAAATTGAGTTTTTACAAAAAAATGAGGCATGTAGAATAGCAACCTCTCATGACAATATACCGCATATAACTCCAGTTACTTATTATTTTGAAGATGGATTTTTTTATCTGGTAACAGATTATGATACAAAAAAGTATTCTAATCTTAAAAAAAATAACAGAATAGCAGTAACTGTAGACATTTACATGCCTGAAAAGCACAAGGCTATAATCGTGCAGGGAACAACAGAACTTATCGAAAAAGGATCAGAATACAAGCGGTTGTATGAAGTTTTTTATAAAAAATTTTCATGGGTTAGAGAAAATCCTTGGAAAGAAGGGGAAGCGCCCTTTGTTAAAATAAAACCAAAAACAAAGACAAGTTGGGGCCTGAACTAGCCAAATGTAGATTCAAAATCTCTTGTAATAAGAGTCCATGCTGACTCTACTGTTACCTGACCTGTTACCTTATAGCTAACCGGTTGACCATTTATGATGGCCTGGTATTCATTAGAAATTTTGTCAGTATTTACAAGAACGAATGTGTTGGTGAGTGTTACTATACTACCAGGAAATAATGGTGCTCTTCCAGCCATAGCTATATCCTCAGTACTATAATGACCACTACCTATATCCTTCCCATTTACAAACAAATCATAACTAATAGAAGGAATAGTAGACGTTATAGTAGTAGGATTTGTCACGTTAAACTTTACTTCAAGATGAGCTCGCTTGTCTATCTTGTTTACATCAATTACCTTTACACCAGCTAAATCTATGTTTACTTTTTTAAGAACATCTTGACCAGAGTTTGCAAATAACACTAACGAAAGCAACAAAAGACCTAAGCCACCAAACGCACCAATTATAGCAACTCTTCCTCTGCTAACCAATTCAACAGCTACGGGTTCTATAGAACTAAAAAACCTTCTCAGAATCCTAATAGATATTACTTGTAACAATTGAATATACAACATGCCGATTTTCGATGCCCTCATAACATGGGCACAATTTGTTTCTGCTTCCATCTGGGTTGGAGGTTCAATTTTCATTGGTGTTGTCTTGGCACCATTGTTGAAGACAATCTCAGAACCAATAGAAGAAAGAGTAGCAATAATGATTCGAGTGGGAAGAAAATTCAATAAGATTGCAATTCCTTCCTTAGCAATTTTGATTGTTACAGGAATTTACAACTCATCTAACCTTTTAAGCAGACCACAATTCTTGCTTTCTACAAATTATGGGATAATACTTGTGATAAAGATAATTCTTGTAATTTCCCTGATTATCATGTTTGTTATTCATGTTAGGATCATTC
>Ga0209515_10000201_pt1 | contig 115048 bp, 98 predicted proteins | sample Subgroupgradi54m_FD_187454 | JGI IMG/M metagenome (GOLD analysis project Ga0209515, IMG submission 187454) | Subsurface groundwater microbial communities from S. Glens Falls, New York, USA - GMW60B uncontaminated upgradient, 5.4 m (SPAdes)... ... | reverse complement strand
TTCGGTGGGAGCCGTAACAAGCTATACCTTTACGAATGTCGTAGCCGATCATGCGATTGCTGCCTCGTTTGAAATCAACCAGTACCGTCTCTCGTTTACGGTTGAAGGACAGGGAACTGTTACGAAAAGCCCTAATCTTAATCTCTACGAGCACGGCGCAACCATTACCCTGCAAGCCACTCCTAATGTGGGTTACGGCTTTACGTCTTGGGCGTTTGGTGGCGGCTCATCTACGGTCAATCCTTTTGTGTTCACCATATTATCCGATACTGCCATGACCGCAAGCTTCCGGCAAAATCAACGTCCCGCGGCAACAGCGCAAAATCTGGAAACTCCCGAGAACGGACCTCTTTCGTTGACATTATCTGGAATTGACAATGACGGCGATCTGCTAACCTATTCAATCGTGTTAAATCCCGCGAACGGCACGTTGACCGGCAGGGCGCCGGTGCTAACCTACACGCCGAACGTGGATTTCCACGGACAGGACCAATTCACGTTCCGCGTCAATGACGGCAAATTGGATTCCGAGCCCGCCGTCATCAGAATACATATTAAAGAGCGTGCGCCAAGCATTCTTTGGACAAACCCAAGAAACGGTTTTATCGATCCTCTTGAAGACCTCGACGAATCAACGCTTCGTCCGCAGGGCATCAGCCGAATGAACATCGCCTTCAACAGGCCGGTTTACGGCGCGAACGGCTCATCGGTTTCTGTTCAAAATTTCACCATCATGGAAACCGGCGATCTCGCTCCTCCGAAAGTAATTTCTGTAGAGTCGATCGCACAAACAACAAGGACAACAGTTAACGAAGCGGTCTATTCTGTTAAGTTCAATCGAACCATCACGCCCGGACAATGCACAACGGTAGTTGCCAATGTATTCAATTCAGAGGGTATATCCATAGAACACGGCGCCGGCAACCAAATAACGATAAGCTTCCTGCCGGGGGATGTAAATCAAAACGGATCCAGCAACAGCGCAGATGTCACAGCCCTCACTAGGCATCTATCCGCTTCGCGCAATCCATTATTTGACGACATCGACCGGAACGGTGTCGTAAACCAATCGGATCTGAGGCGCCTCCGTCAACTGCACAGCGGAACGAGAGCAACAAAACCGTGGAACAATGTTTCCCTGCCCTGCGCTACATTGCCAGGAGCCAGCCTTGATTCAAACTCAGCGCAACTTAGCTCGACTACAACAGCATCAGCATCTTCTCAAACAGCTTCAAGCGCCGGAACCAATACAACGGCCTCCTCCTTTGCTCCCGCTTTCCCCGGCCCTATCGTTGTACAACCGTCAAAAAAATCTTCGGCTTCCAAAGGAACGGCCCCTTCGGGCGAAATTAGCGCCAGTATTTCTACTGCTCCCGAATTAAAAACTTCTTCATCGGTGGCAAGCTCTACACAACCCATCGGATCTGTTCTTGTATTTGGTCCTAATCAGCAAACGGCCTCGGACCATAAAACCGAAAGAGATTTCTCCAACACAAAACCGGTGCGATCCGGAACAGATACTTCGAATATTATCGATCTGAGAACTCAAACGTTGAACGACAAACCGGATGGGCTTCTTGCAAAACCCATGGAGGAGAGATTAAATCCCGTTTCTATTCCTGCGGAGCGAGAACAGCCAGTGCAGGCGCCTGCAACAAAACACCAAACGGCTGAAACTAAAGCTGCGGAACCTAAGGCCGCTCCTCCGCCTTTGGCGCGCGAGAGCGCTGAGAAATCGGTAGTAGAAATGTTCTTTGCCGGGGTCTCAACATTGGCTTCAGACTTTGTCCGGAATCTTGCAACGCCATCCGATCAGAACAAATAATTCAACTCAAGTCCAAACTCCAGGAATAATAGTGCTGCACTTAAAGCAGCGCTTGTCTTTTATCCGATTTGACAAAACTGTAAATCCGAACCGGCGAATGAGCGTCTCCTTGCATTGAGGGCATCGCGTATTTTCGTACTCGCCCACCTTGCCCGGAATATTTCCGGCATACACGTAACGCAGCCCCGCTTTCTCCCCGATAGCGACGGCACGTAAAAGCGTCTCTACGGAAGTATTGTCCGGATCCGTCATTCTATAATCTTTATGAAAAGCGGTGACATGCCAGGGAATATCCGGGGATACGCTTGCTAAAAATTCCGCCATTTGCGTCAATTCTGCGGCGGAATCGTTAAAGCCCGGAACGATTAATGTAACGATCTCAAGCCAAAATCCTTTTTTATATACCTGGCGGATCGTGGCGAGAACATTATCCAAAACACCCCCGAGCTCCCGGTAAGATTTATCGTTAAAACTTTTAAGATCGATCTTATATAAATCCACCCACGGCCTAATATAATCGAGAACTTCCGGTGTGCCGTTGCCGTTGGAAATATAAGCGGTTGCCAATTTCTCTTTCTTGGCGAGCTTAAAAATATGCACAGCCCACTCGCTTGTAATCAATGGCTCGTTGTAGGTGCTGGCGACCGTTCGTGCACCAAAACGTTTAGCAAGTGCTAAAAGCTCTTCCGCATTCGTAGGCGCAGGCGGCGCCGTTGATTTCGGATCGCGGAGCGCCTGTGAAGTCAGCCAATTCTGGCAATAGCCGCAGTGAAAATCGCAACCCAGCATTCCAAAACTTAACGCATTCGTACCCGGATAAGCATGGAAAAAAGGTTTCTTCTCGATGGGGTCACATTGAATAGCGCCGGCATAACCGAACGGAACAAAAAGTTTTCCTCCTTCGTTGTATCGTACGCGGCAAACGCCCGAACGGCCGCCTTTGATAAGGCAGCGATGCCCGCAGGCAAAACAGCGAACGGCATCGCCTTCTTCTGCTTTGTAGAGTTCGCCTTCTTTCGATAATTGTTTAAGCGTTTGCTCCAACGTCAATTTGGCCACACCCTGCCTCCCTTACAGAATAATTTTATCACGGAAGTCTACGGAAAAAATGCGACGGGAGATTCGTCCGGATTTACTTGGCAATATGAGAGTCGGAATTCATTTGAATAGCGTATTTAAATACCTCTTCTACGCACGTCAAGACAGAATGAATTCCGCTAAACGAAAACACGCGAAGTTCTCGAAGGCGGTCCAGAAATTGTTCTTGTTCTAAACCTAACTCCTCGCATATTTTATGGTAGGCCTCCGGCGATTCCCGTTTGCCTAAAAGAAAAGGCCCGATCAGAACCGTACCAATAAATTCTTCTCTGATTTGTATCCGGATAACAGCGTATTGCAGATGGTGAACGCAGGCGATGATTTTCGCCTGCTGCAACGCACTAAATTCAAAGGTCTCGTTCAAACAACAGAACGTTTCGGGTAGGTTGGGGTGGGTAGCAAGATCTGAGCAGGAAGGATATTTATTCGTTGAGAAACATTTAAAGGTATCGAGGGGGGGGATAAAGTGAACATTGGCGCCGATTAATTCCGACAGCCGGCTTTGAACATTTTGCCACGCTTCTTCGCCGAAAAAGGTAACCTTGGTGGCATCCTCTTCATTCCATGAATGAGGTTCTGGCAATGGCTCCCCGCTTAGTGAACAAAATTGCTCAGCTATCCTTAGCCGAATTTGGGATACAGCTGCTACATTTAAAGCAGGCTGTACTCTTTCATTTTGTTGTAAAGCGTAGTACGGTTAATGTTGAGAAGGACAGCGGCTTTCTTGCGATTCCAACCTGCCTGCTCGAGAGCCTGAAGAATAATGCGTTTTTCGGGTTCTTTGAGACCTTCCTTAAGTGACGTTAGGTCTCTTTTTTCTTCACTCTGTTGACTTTTCCGAACAATATGTTCGGGAAAATCATCAATATTCAGAATGTCGCTTTGCGCTAGAACGACGGCACGTTCAAGGCAATTTTCCAGTTCCCGTACATTACCCGGCCAACCATAACTCTCAAGGAACGCAAGCGCTTCTTTACTCACACCGCGAACATTACGCTTCACTTTTTCATTAAAACGGTGCAAAAAGTGTGCCACGAGAGTTGGTATGTCGCCTCGCCTTTCGCGAAGCGGTGGTAATTCGATCGTAATTACGTTTAAACGATAGAAAAGGTCCTCGCGAAACGCACCGCGTTTGATTTCGGCTTCGAGATCGCGATTGGTTGCGGCAATAATACGGACATTCACATGAACAGTCTTCGTATCGCCCACACGCTCAAAAACTTTTTGCTGAAGAACGCGGAGGAGCTTTACTTGGAGATACGGAGGTAAGGCATCAATTTCATCAAGGAGAATCGTTCCGCCGTCGGCCAATTCAAACCGCCCCATCCGATCGCGAATGGCGCTTGTAAAGGCGCCTTTCACATGACCAAAAAGCTCGCTCTCAAGCAATTCGCGCGGTATCGCGCCGCAGCTGATTTCCACATACGGCCCTTCTTTTCTTTGCGGACAGTTTAAATGAATGGCCTGGGCAATAAGGCCTTTGCCCGTTCCGCTTTCGCCTTTAATGAGCACCGTCGTCTCGGTATTACTCGTTGCTTGAACGATAGCATAAATCCTCTGCATCTTGGAATCTTCGCCGAGAATACTGTGAAACCGGGTTTTCTTCTCGCTTAATTCCTGCTTCAAAACCTGATTTTCTTCCTTAAGCTTTTTTAAATCAAAGATGCGGCGAAGAAGTATCCGGATTTCATCGTCATTAATAGGCTTGGTCAGATAATCGGAGGCGCCAAACTTCATGGCCTCCACCGCCGTCTCAACGGTGCCAAAACCGGTCATCATAACAACGTCGGTTTCGGGAAAACGTTCTTTGCTTTCTTTGAGAATATCGATTCCCAGGCCGCTTGGAAGGCGCATATCGACGAGTGCTAAATCAAAATCTTTTTCTCCGAGCTTGGTCAATCCTTCTGTTCCGTCCGAGGCCATAGCCACATCGTAACCTTGATGGCTCAGCACTTCGAAAAGCGATTCTCTGACCAACTGGTCGTCGTCGATAATTAAAATGGAATTTTTCATTACGGGTTATTCCTTTCTGTACGTTTACGGTGTGCGCGAAACGCACGGAAGAACAATCTGAAACAACGCCCCTTGCTGATCTTCGGTATGCTCGACGGATATTTTTCCGCCCGAGCGCTCTACGATTTCTTTGGAAATGGCCAGACCAATGCCGGTACCTTCTCCGCCCGGCTTGGTCGTGAAGAACGGTTCAAAAATACGGGGTTTGACATGTTCGGGTATGCCACGACCGCTATCTTGAATTTGAATAACTACGCCGTCCCCTTCCCGCCGGGTCGTCAATATAACTTTTCCGGTTGGCTGGCTTCCGTCTCCGTTCATAGCATGCGCAGAATTTTCAAAGAGATTTTTAAAAACAAGCTGCAATCCTCCGTCTTGTACAAATAGAGAATGCCCGGGAAAATTTTTCTGAAAGGCAATTTTTTCGAAGTGATGATCATGTGAAATAGATTCGATGCTTTGCTCAATTACTTGATGAATTTCGGAAGTGCGAAAGGGCGTACCGACAGAAGTTCTGGAAAACTGCAGAAGCCCGCGGATCACATTGACCGCTCGCCTAATACCTTTCTTAGCTTTGAGCAAATACTCGCGGGTAAGGCTGTCTTCCAACGATTCGTCCAGCGCAAGATTGACAAAACGGCGGATGGCGTCAAGAGGGTTGTTAAGTTCGTGTGCTAAATGGGAGGCAAGTTTTCCTGTTGAAACAAAACTATCTTGCTGCTTCACCTTTTCCGAGAGTTCGTGAACGCGTGAATGCAAAGCAAGATTTTCCTCCTGAAGACGCTGACGTATTCGTATATTTTCGTAGGCTGAGGAGATATGTTTAGAAAACGATTCGGCCATTTTTGAATCTTCCTGATCAAAAGGAAGGAGAGATTCTTTTTCTGTAATGTTGATAACACCGATTAATTTATTATTGATCGTAAGAGGAAGGCAAATAAAAGAAGGAGAATTGTAACGGCCGCTGCGCGGAATATCAGAAAATCGATGGTCTCGCTGAATATCGGTGACTAAAACGGAATGGCCTTTTTCGGCCACTTTGCCTGCTATACCTTCCCTGAGTCTGATACGTACATCTCTAAGTCGGGAAGGCCCGTTCGAAGCGCGTACCGCCCTGGCAACAAATTCTTTAGCGCTTTCATCCCACAAAAAAAGAGACCCCGAGTGCGCTTCTGCAATAGCGAGTATAGAATCGAGAGCAAACTGCACCAGCTCATCCAAATCTATCATTCGATAAAGCGCCGCCGAATACTCTTCCAACGGAAGAGAAAAAACGGGCTCCGAAATGTGGTCTTGCTTAGTGTCTAAACTCATTTGATGGGGACTTTCAGGACCTGCCAAAGTGAGAATTCTTTAACAGAAGAGCTGCTAAAGTTTGGAAAGAATAGCACAGTATATAGGACTTGTCAAATATTTAAGTCTTTCATTCTAAATGACTTACATAAAATGTTTATCGCTTTAGACGATGTTTAGCTAAATCGACTTAACAGCCGTATAAAGCCCGGACCTTGATAAAAACGTATTCGGTAGTTTACTGAGAGGAAATACTATGGAGATCAGGCAGCTGGAGTGGTAGCTAAGCCGTCGAGATGTGTTTTAGCCAGCTTGGCTAAAGGATGGCTCGGATAATCTTTCAGAAAAGCTTGGAATAATGCCTGTGCTTGCTCTTTATCACCTAGACGATTTTCGGCAATGAGCGCTTTCAGAAAAAGCCAACTGCCCTTACGTGTGGTGACCGTTTCCTTTCCCATGTCCTCATCAACGTTGGCAAGCACCTGTTGCCAATCACCTTTCATGGCATAAGCTTCGTTAATTAAACGGCGCGCCTGATCAGCCGCGGGCGATTCAGATTCCTCGGAACCGAGCCGTTCGTAACGGCTAATGGCCTCATCCAGTAGTTTTCTGGCTTCTTCCGGATGGCCTTGCGACTCGCGATACGAAGCTGCTAAAAGAGGAACCTGAAGGGCTGCGCCGCTGTTTGGATATTGGGTTTCAATTTCTTGATATACTTTCTCGGCATCCGTCCAAAGACCTTCGTCCTGAAAAGACTTTCCAATCGCTAGTTTGATATCGGCAGTGGCATCGATATTGTCCGAGAAATATTGCTCGATGCTTTGATTAAGCCATGCCCGCTCTTTTGTGTAGTTCCCCAACTCATGATAAAGTTGCGAACGCCTAACGGACGTTTTTGCAGCCATGGGATGGCTTTCATAATTTGTATAAAACCGATCGTAAATCTCCAAAGCCTTTTCTTTTTCACCGTTTTTCCAAGAGACTTCGGCGGCGGCAAGAAGGCAAAGCGGGGAATACTGGTTGTCCTTTACTTCTTCCACCGCGGCAAGCCAGACGTTACGAGCTTCCTGCCAATTATTGGCCATCGCATGCGTAATACCGAGAAAATACTTGATGCCGACGCCGAGCTCGATGCGCCCGGCTTCTTCGATCATTTTTGTATAATGCTGAACAGCCCTTTGGTAAACCTTTTGTTCCCCGGCCGCATCGTTTGTATTTTTGTAATGATTAAGAACATAAATAGGGGCGTACATACCCTTTGGTTCAAGCGAACCATAGTCCGCCACTTCCCAGTATACTTTTTCCGCTTCGTCCCATTTACCTTCCTCCTCATAAAGCTGCCCGATCCTAAAACGAGCATCTTCGTCCCATGTACCCATGCCGGTATAATTCTGGACAACCTTCTCTAAAATTTCGCGAGCTGCTCCGAAATCGCCCTGCTGCTTACGGATCTGCGAAATAATAAAGAGAGCTTCTGGGGACTTTGGAGAGGCGGGATATTTTTCTACGATATTTTGAAAAGTACGTACCGCGGGCTCGAGTATAGAGGGATCTTTACTCTCACTCCGCTCAAAGGCAGCGTGAACGTTATTAAGAACTTTCGTAGCGCTATAGAAGGCTTTTTCGGCAAGATAGTCGGAACGCTGACACCCTTGCGTAAGCCATGCTAACAGAACTAATAGAACAACGGATCGATGTAATTTCACTTTTGTAGAATTCGTTTATTTCCCTAGAAACTAGGAAACCAAACGACGCTTCCTTGCATATAATGCAGCGAGTAATCCCGAACCAAGCAAAAGCATGCTGGAAGGTTCTGGATTCGAAGGAACTCCCTTTTCGCCACCGCCATTTGAACCATCTCCACCGCCATTTGAACCATCTCCGATACCTAAATCAAGCGGGTTATTGTCATTAAAACCAAGGATACCATCCCCGCCTCCGCCGCCTCCGCCGCCAACCGATCCCGGATCTCCTCCCGAACCTCCGTTGCTACCGGATCCTGAACCGCTACCGGAAAATAAACCGGCGAAGAGACCTCCTAACATAAGAAGGGCGCCAAGGAGAAGGATGCCTTTACGCCTCCAGAAAGGCGCCTGGGTAGGAGCTATAAGCTCATCTTGGAGCTGTGCCTCGAGCTCTTGATCCAAAAGTTCCTGTTGGCCAGCCGTGCCTACTGAGGACGTAGAATTCGTGGACGTGAGAAAATCAACAACCGTTTCTGTCGCCCCCGGCATTCCCGTATCCGGCATCACAGACAAACTTGAAGGAGCGGGTAACGAACCGGAAAGCCCGCCGTTTTCACCGCTTGCCGAACTTACTCCTGCATTTTCCGTTACCAGCTGTAAATCTTGAATGACCGGAAAAGCCGAAGCGGCCGGAATAAGCAAAATAGCGATGATGGAAAGTAATGTTTTATGCATTTTCATGGTTTAATATTCTTCCCTTCTTAAGATAAAGTACAGTCGTAACCGAAGTCACCAAAATATCGGCAATGACTGTTAAAATAATGCCCACAACTAAAATCCAAAGCACCGAATCAGGCTCATAATAGTTAACCAAAATCGGGGAAAAACCCTTGGCGAATGAAACGGCGGTGACCACCAAAAGCGGTACCACCATAAGTGCGGAAGCTATACCAAGATTTTTGAATCCAAATACAATACCCTTCCAAACACTCTCAAAAAACCCACCCTCCCGAAGCATAACCGCGGGAATAATAAAACCGAGCAAGGCCTGAACAATCACAGCCACCACGTACCCGGCACCAAGCTGAACCCAGAGACCCATAGCCAGAATCGGGTTTAAAAAATTAAACAGTATCTTAAACAAAAAGTATGCGAACAGCCACACAACCACCAAAGAAATATAACGTCCGAAAACTTCACGAATTGCCGTCGATGTGCTTAAGCGTACATCACCCTTAAGGCTGGCTTCTATTTTTTTAATAGCCATACCGGTGACAAAAACGCCAAAAATTGTGGCGATTAAGAAATGCGCATGTGCTTGCAGCTTAGGCAGAAGCAGAAAATTTTCCGGGTAGTGAAGAAAGCGAGCACTCCAAAACGTTCGAATAATAGGCGCAACAACATACGAAACCGGAGGCGAGGGAGCGAGAAAGAGCAAAGCGAGCGCAATAAAATCAAGCACCCCGATAAAAATAAATGGAATCCAGATCGTGGGGTCTTTTATCAACACAAAAAAGGCTTGTTGATAAACTTCAACAAATTTTGGCCAAAAAAAACCATCTTTACCGCTTGATTTCATTAACTAAATTACCTGCTTTCCTAAAAATAATTCTATCCATGCAGACAACCATCTTCCTTAACTCTAAGCAACCTTAAAAAATAATCTTAAACTTAAGTCTCTTACTGCCCTTTAAAACCAATCACCGCACCTACGGTCATCGCAATCACTTTCATATCAAGAAGAGGGCACATTTTCTCAATGTAGAGAAAATCATACTTCACTTTCCTCTTCACATCTTCTATCGTGCGATCGTAACCTTGCCTAACTTGGGCAAGCCCTGTGATGCCTGGCTTTACACAAAGACGGCGATCATAATGGGCAATAGCTTTTCGAAATTCACGAACAAAATAAGGTCGCTCGGGCCTCGGGCCCACTAAGCTCATTTCACCTTTAAACACATTAATGAGCTGCGGCAATTCATCCAAATGTGTCTTTCTTAAAAACATTCCAATGCGTGTAATACGCGGGTCATGCTCCGTTGCCCAAATCGGTCCGGTGAGCAACTCTGCATCGGAGCGCATGGTGCGAAACTTAAACATCATAAAGGGTTTGCCCTTCTTGCCGACCCGAACTTGTCCAAAAAGGACCGGACCGGAGGAACTAAGCTTTATGGCAATAGCCACCAAAGCCATAACAGGCGAGCTAACTAACAGACCAAATGCGGCGGCTATAAAATCAATAGATCTCTTTGCCAAAGAGCGCCAATGCACGATAAGCTCCGTACGGAACTTCGTAGCATTAATCCACAAGATTTCTTCCCACGGAGTCTGCCCTTCCATCGTCTTTTGATAGCGCCTATAGAAAAGAAAAAGGCTCGCTTCTTCTTTCATTTCTTGTATAAATTCTGAAAACGTCTTATTTGGCATTTCTCTCATTTACTTTCACCTCGTCGAAAAAAGTCATAGGAATAGAGCGGACATGGATGTATTACACCTATCGTGCCAAATTAAGGAATATCATCATAAATAAACTGTTTTCATAACTTTATTAATTTCAATGCCTTAGTTGATAAAATTTTAATGATAGGATTCTCTAGTATCGCGCCATAAACTACGTTTTGTTTATTAAATTAAACAGTTAAAACATGATAAAAAACTATGTATGTAACTAGCTATAGGACAATAACTAACAAATTGTTAATTTGTTGCTATCCATCAACACATTGTAAATAAAAAGAGTAAATTTTACCTAGACATACCTAGACATACTAGGACATTCAAACTTTCCCAAGCCTATGTCGAAGGAACTATGACTGGTTGCTATTCTAGCAATGGCAGGATCTGGTTCAGAAAACCGTCGAAAATAGATTGGTCGGGACCGGAGAGACGGATAAGAAGCACTTGTGATTTTTTCCGCGTAAGCTTGTCCCAGGCAAAGAAAAACTGCTGGGCATAATAATTGGTGGTAAACCGATCGCCGATTTTGTAGACATAAAGAATATGCTCTGACAAATGGTTGGGCTTCTCACTTTTCGCAAGAAATTCTTTCACCGCAAGCAATCGGCCCTGACTTAAATGAATATTCCGTTCCCTGCCGTCAACAATACTGTAATTAGAAGAAACGTAGCAAACCTCCGGTGGATGGGCCACGCGACGGTCGCTGTGCGAACCCACGAGAAGCAGATGCACTTTTCCGCCTTCCGGCGTCTCGTAGGACCGTGAAAGTACGTTACGTGTTTCAAGAATTTCATACGTCCGTTCGTCCAACTCCACATCGCTACCATTCCACGTTCCAATACTCATCGGAATTCCTTGGAAGAGCGGATCCTTGGTCTCGTCCATTTTAAACGACGTGGGCAGAGCAAGCGGGAAAGCGAGCAGCGCCACGAGCGAGCCAAGTAAAATAAAATAGGGAACGTTTGTTTTAGGCATTTTGCGCCTCCAACTTTTTTCTCAACCAGAGAAAGGCAGCAAACGCCGCTAAAAATACCGCGTATCCCGAAAAATCGTGGAACCAGCTTTCGATGATCGCTTCCGTACCGTAAATTTCGCTCAAGAATGAAAGTGAAAAAACACGCACCACATTCGATAAAATCGCGAGCGGTATCCCGGCCGTTACAAGCAACGCTTTTTTCCAAAACGGCATTTTAGCTCCGTATACAAAAATGAGTCCCAAACAAAGAAACGCAAGAAATGATCTGAGCCCGCTGCACGGATCCCCGACTAAAACAACGGCGTGCGGCGTATAAATATAGCTTCCCTCACGAACGGCTTGCACGCCGGAATAGGGAAGCAAAAATGCCGCGATCTCCGTAACGAAAAATTTCAACTTCAAGGTAACTTCTGAAATGACCAAAAGAGGAAGGGGGATCATGAGATAAAGAAACGTGAGAGGATACCAAATGACCCGAAAAATACGGCGCCCAAACAAAAAGAAAACGCCGGAGAGAACCAGCGTTACAAACGAAAAAGAAGATGCGAAATACACCCGGAAAATTCCCGAACCCGCTTGCATAAGAACGGCCGCCAAAACAACCGGGAGCGCTCCCCACTCCGCTCTACGTTCCGTAGAAGCCAATTCGGATTTCTTTTTCCATATCCAATAAAACGCGATCAACGGAATGAGAAATCCGTGCGCGTAGTAGGAATCACGCGCCGTCCAACGATCGTACATCCAAACAAACGCCGGATGGTAAACGTAAAGAAGTAAACCGGCCGGAATCATCCATTTCAAATAATTACGCATAGGCACGTTCCCAAGCCGCTTTTTGCCCGCCCTGCAAAAACCGAACAAGGCCGGCGAAAGCGCAATAATTGAGGAGGCAGAACATATAAGGAATAGAACCGATGCTTTTTTTGCCCGATCCCTTCTTTTCGGCATACCACTCCCATGCCGCAAGACCGTAAAAAAGAAATTGCGCTGCCAAAACCAGCCGGTATATACCGGACCGGAGAAGAAATAAATTTGCGACAAAAAGACCGAACAGAAAAAATGGAATAAGCAGTCTCATCAACTTATGCGAAATCAGCTGCCAAGCAACGGAGCTTTTGCCCGGTACAAGCAGCCGCGGCAGAAGAAAAAAAATCTGGTAATTCCCGGCAAGCGTCCTGACCTTCCGCTTAAGTTCCTCCCGCGATTTCGTGGACGGCCGGTCGTAAGCTTTGGCCTCGGATTCAAATACCGCCCGGTAACCGCGGCTTACAATCCGAAGCGGAGTGTACATATCGTCGACAAGAATATCCACAGGAAGCTTCGCGTAAAGTTCCCTGCGAATCGCATAGATCGCGCCTGTTGCGCCGAGCATCGAACCGATTTCACTCTCGTTTCTGCGTAGAAATTTTTCGTAACGCCAGTACGCGTCCATGCCTTTCTCAATGCGACCTTTCGTCTCGTTCTTAAAATAAAGCTCGCCCGAAACACAGCCCACCGCCGGATCGCTGAAATTTCGCACCAGCATTCGGATGGCTTGGCGATCAAAGGCCTGGCGCGCGTCGGTGAAAACGAGAACGGATCCGCGCGCTTCCTGAACAAGTGCGTTTAGCACGCTCGGTTTTCCCAGATTCGAAACAAAGCGGAAAAATCGTACGCGCGGCGAGCGAACCTTCGAGATAATTTCATCGGTAGCGTCCGACGCTCCGTCCGAACCGACCAAAATCTCGATCTTTTCGTCGGGATAATCCATATCCAAAAGATTGGAAAGCTTGGCCTCAATGTGTTTCTCCTCATTAAACGCTGACAGAATAACCGTCACGGTAGGCTCGTTCGCCACCTTCTTCACCGGTTTTCTCATTCCTTTACCCAATACCCATAAAAGAAAGGGGTAACCGGCGTATGTGTAGGCGATCAAAATAAAGAGTACCCAAAAAAGAAATTTCATCAGTTCTTACTCCCCACGCCAAAAACCATTCGCTTCGTTTCCGCTGCCGTATCGTACAAATCGGGAGGCAGTGTGCTGCGAACAGCATCTTTTATGCTTTCCGCAAAGGCTTTTAAACCAAACTTTCCGGAAATCCAGTCCGTAAATTCTCCCTCACCGGTACCCGCTTTAACAGCCATACGGGAAAGCGCTAAAAAATCAGGCTTCGCCGCATTTAAGCCAAACCGCGATGTAAACACATACTGATATCCCGCTTCTTCGGCAGTCTGCCGCACACGAGCATTATAAAATCCCCGCGGTACGGAAAAACTGTCCACGCGTTTTCCCAACTGATCTTCAAGCGCCTTTTTCGAACCAAGAAGTTCTTCCCTTAACTCTTCACTTCGGAGCCACGTAAGCGGAATATGATTGAGACCGTGCGACCCGATATCAAAGCCGTTGGAATCAAGCTCCCGGATTTGGGACCCATCCATATAGCCTGGCGTTCCGATCAAATTTACGGGAATGAAAAAAACCGCTTTCATGCTAAATTCCTTAAGAAGCGGAAGGACATGCTCGTAATTGCTGATATGCCCGTCATCAAAGGTAATCATGGCATAGCGATTAGAATCAACCGTCCGCATTTCACCCAACTCTGAAATGCCGAGCGGTATCAATTTTTCTTTTCGTAAAATTTCAAGGTGGGCACGAAACGATTTTTTAAAAATGAAGTACTCGCGTTCGGCCAAGGAAGCGCCGTACTCACCTTTCCTCACTTCGATTCCGTGATAATTAAGAATGGGAAGTTTCACGAGACGGCTTCGATCACGGCAATTTCCGGCCGGCAGAGAAACCGGATCGGAAGCGTCTTCGTTCCAATCCCGCGGTTCACGTACATTTTTGTTTTTCCCCTGGTAAATAAACCTTTCATATACGGCGAGCGGTTTGCGTACTTGGACATATGAATAAGAAGAGGAATACCCACCTGCCCGCCGTGTGTATCGCCTACCAATGCCAGCTGGATTCCAAATTCCTCGGCTTCTTCAAAAACATCGGGCGCCTCGGCCAAAAGAATTTTTGGCATGTGATCGGGAATGCCAACCAATAAATCGCCGATCTTTTGAGGATTGGTCTCGGCGTCCAATCCCAGAATCCATAAGAAATTTCCGTTGGGCAGCGGGATTCTTCGAGTTTCATTAACCAAAATGTCGATCCCCGCAGGAAGGAGCTCGCGCGCAAGCGAACGGCCGTCCATCACGATATGATCCGTATCGCCGGCGATTCCGTAAATGCCGACGGAAGCTTTAAGCAAGCTGAACAATTCTTTAGCCGGGCCAATCTGCGTCGCATCATCAACGACATCGCCCGTGAAAAAAATAAGATCCGGTTTAAGCGCGTTTACTTTTTCAATCAGCTTCTTTTCGCGAAACCCAATACCTTTGTTCAAGTGAATATCGGTGATCTGGACGATCTTCGTGTCTTTCAGTACGTTTGCAAGTTTTGTATCGTGGACTATGACCCGATGAATCTCAATCCAGTTCGGTTCCATGTAAATCGAGTAGACGGCAACCAGAAATACGGCTAAAAATGCGGCGATAAAGAATTGCGCAAGCTTGTTTAGACTCCGCGTGCTGACAAACGACCAGCTAACGGTCGTTACCCCGGCGCCAAGCATGGCAAAAAAGCCGTATTTGAGAATCGCCATTTTACTCATAATCCCCGCTTCTCAAAACTTTCTTCCAAAGCGGCAAAAACCCACGGAATGCCGTATAAATAAGAGTTCGGACGATGATAAATGAGCTTCTTGTAGACAATGCCGTCCCAAAGCGGATCGGAGGACACTTGCTGCTGACTCAGAAGATACTTCATGCTCTCTTCGGCTGTTTGTACGTACTCTGCATTACCCGTAACCAGATACAAATACGCGAGAGCATTAACAACATTCGTCGCCGCGTCCTTGCCGGAGCCCGCAACAAAATGAACCGCTTTTTCCAAAGTAGAAAGCACTTCTTTGTCTTGTGTTAATTCGTGATAGGCCATAATGGCAGGAATGGCATAAGTACTCATATACAGCTGGTGCTTCTCTCCGGACCATTCCCCTGTCATAGGATTGTAGTTTTCAAAAAAGCTCCCATCGGTATTTTGACCTTTTACGTAAATTTCCATAATTCTATCGGCCGACTTCTTGTAGGTCTCGTCCCATGTAGCTTGATAAAGCTGCACGATTCCCCAAAGCGCATTGGCAAAAGCTCTATGGGGCGCCATGTCGGAGTGCCCGGTATACGTAAACTTATTTTTCATAAAAAAACTGCCGGCCTCTTTGGCCACATCAAAGGCCCGCTCGTAGCCTGTTAGGTAATAATACAGAAGAATCCCGTAAATATTGGTGTGATCGGGAAGCTCGTTACGATCGCCCCAATGGTTGCCGTTGTGCCGGTGCATGGAACCGATTTGTGAAAAATCCTCGTCGATTTTCTTCAAGCGCGGATCGTTGGCAATCGTATTGTAATGAACGGTGTCGATATCCATGATGTGGCGTGCCAGGTTGTCGCCAAATTCGAAATACTTCCCGTTGCCGCTGCGAACATACTGCAACAAAGCGCCGGTATGAAGTCCTACACCTTCGCAGTTGTACCAGCCCCAGCGTCCTACCGGATGCCAGCCTTCTTCGTTGTACCATTTGTCATCGTCTTCGTGCCGATACCAGCTCAAGGTATCGCCGAAATTGATCATGCCGTACCATTTATAATTCTTCGGCTGGCGCGCAGCCCAATCAAAAAGCCGCTCAAGCACCGCTTCTTGCGCCGCATATTTTTGATCGACAGGGTAAAGGCGGCCGAGCACGCCCGTACGATCAATCCAATAAGGATTAACTTTAATCATAAGCGGCTCATTAAAAGCGCGAGCTTCCTGATCCACCGAGGCTTCCTGCGCGGTTCCTTTGTGAAAATAGAAGAAAAGCTCGTGTGTTTTGGCAAGCCCGAATGCGCTTCCCCGAGCCACCGACTCCGGACCGTAGGCATCCGCCGTAGTTTGCAGATCGAGATCGCCGGCGCGTTTCGGCCAAATGTTTACAGAAAGTTCGTTTGATTTCCCGTTGTACACGTACTCCTTCGGAAAATTCTCCTTAAAATCACGCACGGCCACGGCCACTCCCGAAGCCGTATCCGAAACATCGGCCCATCCGAGAACTTTTGCATTTTCAGAAACAGCCGAGCCCTCTGCCTCAATAGTATTAGCATCGAATGCGCTTTGATAAAGCGAGACCGAATGGGGATTAACAAACGTAGCCGCAACTGCCCCATCGATGCCGAAACTTAGTTTCTTCTCGCCCGCACGAGCATTCACGGGAATTTCAACTTGAACCGCTTCGATCGTCTCATTTTCGGGGAGCTTTAAGCCCTTATACTTGTCGTTGTAACGGTTCTGGGGATAACCGGTATATACAAACGTGTGATATACGCGGGCATAACTTTTCCCTTTAAACGCGTGAATACGCACAATCCACTGACAAAACCGGCTTCCGTCCTCGGCCTGGAACCAACCGCTTGCTTTAAGCCCGATTTTCTCCGTACCTTTTTCCTCAACTTCCACCTTGTAGGTTGTTTTGTCCAGATGTCCGTAATGCGCTTTTCCGCGAAACGACAATGAAATCGGGATTTTGGATGTGACTATTTCATCCTCGGTATATTGGCCGTCGCTATTTAAATCGAGGTACACGTTATCGAAAAGATAAAAATTCTTTTTGCTCACGGTAAACGCCATCGTTCCGGTTTCTACACGAAACGCTTCCGGAGTTTCTTCGAGTTTTAACGGCGAAGAATATTCCGGCGTAGAAATCTCCGGGCTGTAATCCAAATAATATCCCTGCCCGCCGAAAGGTTGAGCTTGATTGGACTGAAGATCGAGTTGGAGCCACCGAATGCTTTTATCCGGCCAGCGAGCCAGAACGCGCGTCTGAAATGGAAATTCTTCCTGAGCGGCATTTCTGATTTTAATATTTTTTTCCGAAGTCAGCTGCCCCGGAGGAAAAGGAAATCCGCCTTGGGAAGGCCAATTATTTCGAATAGCGCCGGCTTCGTCTTTAATAATAAAAGGAACGCGCGTCATGGGTTTCTGAGTCTCGGGATCCACAACCGCCCAAAGTTGTTTTACTTTATCAAAGCCGTAATTGACTATACGAACCGGGCGCTCTTTGGGCGCCGGCGCTTTTTCGAAGAATGTCTCGGCGGAAGCTCCGGCGGCATCTTTGCCTGCCTGCTCGGGCATTAAACGTATATTGTCGATATAAAACATCGAGTCAATCTTGGGCTCCCAACGAAAGAGGGTAACCTGCCCTATGTTCTTTAAATCAATCTGCCCGTCCATCTTACGCAAGGGAATCTTAAAGCTGTATGTTTTTCCGCCCGGGCACTGCAGATCCATTTTAAATCGGTTATCCGCGTGATCCTTAACCTGCAGAATCAATCGCTCGGGATCGGCCTGGGGATTAAAAATATCGATATTGAGTGATTCATATTTCGACCAGTCGGTGAGCGCTTTTCTCGATTCAAAATAATCCTCCAGCATGACGGCGCTCTCTTGGACATCTCCTAAAAAGGTGACTTGCCCCGCTTTTTCACCCTCGGATTGATGGCTGCTGGTAATTTCAAGTTTGGCCGATTTCATCGTCCAGCCTTTTAAATCGGAATCTTTTTCAAAATTTGCAAAGACAAAACTGCCGTCGGCTTGTTTTCCGGCCACCGGAATTTCGGAGCCGAAAAGATAACGCAGAATAGAAAATCCGCCGGAAGATCCCTGTTTTACCTTGTCCGTTCCGCCTCCGCGGGTTAAAAAAGAGCCGAAGAACACGCCAATTAAGACACAACCGATGGCGGCAGCGCCAACCATTCGTAAACTTACACCCGTCGCGGTCTTTCCTTCCCGCAGCCAACGCCACGCCCGGTCAAACCACGTGCGCGTCAACCGTTTGAGAATGTCTAAAAGTTCGTTTAATTTCTTCTTCAACTCTTCTTGCTCATTCATAATATATTCCTTTTATTTAAGCATGCCGGCGGCTTGCCAGACTCGGTGTAAAAAGTCGTAAGCGCCGTTTATTTTCTTTTTGAATTCAAACAACGAATCCCCGCCGGAAATTTCGGTGCGTTTCAACAGATAAGGATCTCCCCCGGCCAAGTTCGCGCCGGGTATAACGGTGGTGGCATTTACATAACCGCTTTCTCTGACCAACCGGGCAATTTCCTTATTCCACATTCCACCCGGATAGCAGAAGGACTCGCAGGCTGTTCCGAGTTTTTGTTCAATGCCCCGCTTCGACTGTTCGATTTCCTGTTTGGCGCTGGATAAATCTACAGACGTGAGCCGCGGGTGGCTTGCCGTATGCGAACCCATCTCGATGCCGGCGCTCTGCATTTCTTTAATCTCGCCCCAACTAAGATAGGTGCGATCCAACTCGTCTTTCCTGACCGAACCCGTAATGACATAAACCGTCGCTTGAAATCCGTACTTTTTTAAGACCGGAAACGCATTCGTATAATTGTCTCTATATCCGTCATCAAAAGTAATCGCAACCGAACTGCGATCTAAGGACCGCAGCCCTTCCCTCACGCTCACGCCGGCATACCCATGGCTTTTTAACCACTCCATTTGTTTTTCAAATTCCGCCGGGTGAACGCTTAAGCGATCCCCTTTAATATCATTCACGTGATGATACGTAAGGATACGAAGCCCCTGCCGGCCACTCGCAGGAGCAAGCTTGGAGGTTTCAAAAATGAGCGAGCTTATAGTGCTAGTGAGGAAGCGCTTCATGCAAACCGTTACGCGAAAATTCCCGAAGATACGTCTTTACATTTTTACTAAGATCGAAGTTTTGAACGACACGTTGATGGCCGCGTTCGGCAAGCTGTATTCTAAAACGATCATCCCTGCATAATTTTTCCAGCACATCGGCAAGCGCCTTATCGTCTTTGGAAGGAACAATAACTCCGCTCACTCCGTCTTCGATCAATTCTTCTACGGATCCGAACTTGGTCGTTACGACCGCGGCTTTTGCCGCAAGCGCTTCAATAAATACGTTCGGGATTCCCCAATGCCATTCCGGCTGTGCCATAAGTACTTTAATATCTGCTTGTTTATAATAAGGAATAACCTGATCCTGCTTAAGCGGGCCCGTCATGGTAATAACGTCCTGGAGTTTTAAAAGCCGGATATGCTTTTGGAGATCTTCGGCAAGCGGCCCGCCACCGATAATGGTGGCGTGAAATCGAACGGCTCTTTCTTTTAATTTATTAAGCGCTTTGATGAGATGTTCAAAACCTTTATGCCACTGGAGCGTCCCGACGGAAAGAATTTCTATAATTTCGGATTGCTTCGCCCGGTCTTTTCCAGTTCTCGCAAACTTTTCCAGGTCAATGCCGTGGTGAATAATAAGTATTCGTTCAACCGGGTAATCCGGCGCGATCATTTTTAAATGATCCTTGTTTTGCACCGTACATGTGGCTACAAATTTCGCTTTCGTAATCTTTCTTTTCAAATCCGTGGTATTCAAATAAATATCGTGCGCATGCCCGGTGAAGCTGAACGGGCGTTTGGTGATTTGGCTCGCCACGTAGGCCACCGAAGCCGGATAGGTCGCCCAATATGCGTGAATATGATCGATGCCTTCCCGCCGGACAAAGTCAGCCAGGTAAACCGCCTTGGGGAAAAAAATCACGTTCTTCCAGAGAAACTCAAAGCTCCTCAAATTCCCAAAAATCAAACCCAGAAGCGCGGCGAGATACCTAACCGGATGGCGGAGAAAAACACGCATATTGGCTCCGAGCAAGCGCCGGGAGAAAAAGTACGGAACGTAAACAGTTTGTGCAAGCAAGGCACTCGCCTCATCGTGAACGGTTTTATCTTTCGACTTCCGAAGCGAAAAAATAGAAACGTCTACCTGTTTCGACAACGCATAGAGCTCTCTTAATATGAAAGCTTCGTCGTAGCAGGGAAATTTTGAAACTACAAATGCGATTTTCATTTTTTTAGTACTTCCTCGTAAACGTTTTCGGTTTGCCTTGCCATTTCTTCGACACTAAATCTGGTTTGAACTTCCCGAAGCGCCGTTTTCGCCAGTCCGATTCCCAAACTTTCGTTTACAAGAAGTTTCTCTAGGGCATCGGCAAGCTGCTTACGTTCCGCAAACGGAACCAAAAGACTGTTTTCATTATCGCGAAGACACTCAACCACGCCGCCTACCGGCGTAGCCACGATGGGAATATTGGCCGCCATCGCTTCCAGCACCACAAGAGGAAACCCTTCGTACTCGGATGACAACACAAAGATATCCATCGCCCGATATACATTTTCCATATCGTTTCGAAACCCGGAAAAGGCTACAAAATTTCTAAGCCCGTGATCATAAGCATACGTATGAAGCTCATCCCGCATCGGGCCGTCACCGGTAATAAGTCCGCATACTTTATATCCTTTGGTACGAAGCATGTTAAGCGCATCCAAAAAATATACATGTCCTTTTTGCGGAACCAGGCGGCCAACCATACCGAGCACCTTGGAGCCGTCGTTAAAACCGAATTTCTTCTTGAGATCCAAAGGAGCTTGGTTCGTACCTGAAAATTTTCCCGTATCGATTCCATTATAAATTACGCATGCTTTTCCGTTGAGAGACGGCAGATGGCTTTGGTAAAACTGTTCGACCATTTTGCTCACAAAAATAATTTTTCCAGTCGCGTTAAAAAGCACGCGATCGATAAAAAAATGAAAAGGCTTTTTCCAAATATCCTGATTATGCTCCGTTGCGATAACAGGCACGCCGGAAAGCCAAGCCGCAATACGCCCCCATAGATTGGACGTAAAAAGATGCGTATGGATAAGATCGATTCGTTCTTTCTTGATAAACCGCACCATACGCGGAATAAGAAGCGGATCGAATTTAGGCCGCTTATTCATAGCCGATATTTTGATTCCCCGGCGCTCAAGAACTTCCGCGTACCGGCCCTTGCCGTTAAGACAAAGTACTTGGGGCTCAAATCGCTTTGGATCGATACTTTGAACCAGATTTAAAACGACCTGCTCCGCCCCGCCGAGATCAAGCGACCAGATGACATAAAGCACCCGCTTCCGGCGAACGGAGGAAAAAATATGTTCATACTGCGAAGTCATTTTCTCGAGCGAAAAGTCTCTTACAATCTTCTCACGCGCAGCCTTTCCGAACCGTACACGCAAATCATGGTCGTTAACAAACTCGACGAGCCTCTTAGCCATAGCGGAAGGATTTCCCGGCTGAACTAAGTAACCATCGGTTCCGTTTTTAATAACTTCGCTATTCCCGCCCACGCGCGTGGCCACCACCGCTAAACCCGAAGCCATGTATTCAAGAACAGCATTAGAAAAACCTTCCGAAAGCGAGGGAAGGCATCCTACATCCATGGCTTTTAGAATGTGCGTTGTGTCGGTCCGACGCCCTAAGAATCTTACGACAGCACCGATACCGAGATCTTTTGCAAAAGCTTCAAGCGAGAGTCTAAGCGGCCCATCGCCAATCAAAAACACCTTGAAGTTTTTTTCCTTCTTCGAAACTTCTGCAACCGCGTTCAAAAGATGACTGTGTCCTTTGATCTCATGCTTCATGTGGGCAACCACGGCAACAGCTACATCATGATCGGAAAGACCGAGCTCCTGCCTTATTTTTTTTTGTGCCGGCACATCGGCGGGACAGAACCGCTCGGAATCAACTCCGTTGTAAATTCGGTAAATAGGCTTGGCTGGATTCTCCTGCTTCCTGACCGCATCGCTCACCGCTTCGGAATTTACCAAAAGAGCATCGACAAACCGGTTAAAAAAGCGATTCACAAAAACTTGCCGGGGTGAACGCCAAAATCCTTCGTCGCGCCTCGTAGTGTAAATCCGCTTTACACCGGCCCATTTCCCGGCGATGGTTCCCAAAATATCGGCGTGCAAAAAGAATGTTTGGATCACTTCAATCTTTTCCTGCCGCAAATAGCGAATAAGAAAAGCAAGCGCTTTCCAGCCGGATGGACCGTAAGCGCTTTTTACGTTTAACACGATCGGCCGTACACCGGCCGCAACAAATTCTTTTTCTAATTCTCCGCCGGCGAGCAAGGCTATAACGCGCGGATCGAATCGCTTTCGATCGAGGTGCCTGACCAGCTCCAGAACGTTCGTCTGCGTGCCCGCGGGCGTAAGCTTATCCAGAAGAAACAGAATGCGTATGCGATCCTCTTTCATGTTTGCTCTAAATCCAGGCTGTTTCGGAAGTTGTAATAAGTACATAATTTTTATGTTTTATATTGAAAACCTGAAACTGCTTTGTTATGTTAGCCGCATGCTTAGCCCTTATCGCAGAGATCTTATTTCCAAATCATTCTTCCGCCTGGCCGAAATCACGTTCGGTGCGGCGGCTGTGTCTGTTTGGTTCTCTCCGAAACCCATGCACATAAAGCTTGGATTGGCTATATTCTTCATGCTATTATTCTTATCGGCAATAGCAATGAGCCCGGGCCAAGCCCCTGAAAAAGGAAGGTAACCATGTTAGAATTCGTCGCAATGAGTGTTGGTCTGCTGTTTGCAGGCCTTGGCGTATTCGTGCTTGTCGACCGATACCTTGATAACCGCCGCAAGAAACACACGCGTTAGATTTTCCGTCTTCAATTATTACCCTCACGCTTCCCAGATTAAAACGGATGTTCGTACCGAGATCGATCGATAGGAATATCTTTACGATAAATCCAATAGCTCTTCTGAGATTTATCTATTTTTAGATCCAGAAGCTCCCGCCTAAATAGCACAGTCATAATGCGTATCGGCGTTAGAACACCGTAAAAAAGAATCCCGAGAACAACATGGGACATGAAAAATCCCATAATCACGGCGAACGACATCCAGATTTTCTGAAACGGTTTCAGGACAGTAGGAAAAAGGACTCCGCTTACCACAAGCGCTGTCCCGGTGGCTAAAAAGTAAACTGCGTTAGGCTTCTCTTTCCAAAAGAGACACCCGGCCAGCGCCAGCAACACACCGCCGACCACGGTACCGAATTCTTTAAGTTCTTTCCTGCCGCTTTTAATTTCTTTTATCTCATTCCACAACATACATCACCTCTCTAATCGAGAACAAATTCTTTGCGCCAGTCTACATCACTGGTCATTTCTTTTTGCTCTTTCTTGGTAAGTAAATAATTTTCCATCACCAAATAATCCATATGGGTACGCATAAAGCAGGTATACGCTTCTTCCGGCGTGCAGACGATCGGTTCTCCGCGTACGTTGAACGAAGTATTGATCACCACCGCACAGCCATGATTTTTCTCAAATTGCGTAAGCAGTTCATGAAATACAGGATGCGTTTCCTTGCTTACCGTTTGAACCCGGGCCGAATAATCCACATGCGTAACGGCCGGAATAGTCGAGCGCGAGACGTTCAGCTTTTGAATACCAAAAAGTTTTTTCTCCTCAGCGGACATTTCCTTCTGCAGTTCCTTACGAACGGGCGCCACCAAAAGCATGTAGGGACTTTCGGAATCCAGTTCAAAATATTCCGCTACCTTTTCTTCAAGAACCGAAGGCGCGAAAGGCCGGAAACTTTCACGAAACTTAATTTTCAAGTTCATGATTTCCTGCATTTTGGGCGAACGTGCATCGCCGATAATAGACCGCCCGCCGAGCGCCCGCGGGCCGAATTCCATACGGCCTTGAAACCAGCCGATGACTTTTTCTTCGGCCAGCAGATCCGCCACGGTCTTGGCTAATTCACCGGAAGTCAATTCACGGTATGGAATATTACTGCTCTCCAGATATTTCTTTATTTCACCGTTCGGGTATTCGGGGCCGAGGTAGGATCCGCTTTGCGAATCAGCCATCCCGCCGGCTTTTCTTTCGTTACCCAGATACTGATGCCAGACCATAAGCGCGGCTCCAAGCGCGCCGCCGGCATCTCCCGCGGCCGGTTGAATCCAAATGCGGTCAAATATCTTTTCCTTAAGAAGCTTCCCGTTGGCCACGCAGTTGAGTGCGACACCGCCGGAGAGGCATAAATTTTTCTGCCCGGTTTCTTTACGAATATGGCGCGCAATACGCAGCACTATTTCCTCGGTAGCGTCCTGAACGGACCTCGCTAAATCCATATCCCTCTGCGTCACCTGCGATTCCGGCTTACGCGGCGGGCCGCCGAACAGATCGTGAAATTTTTTTGAGGTCATCGTAAGTCCGGAGCCGTAATTGAAATAACTCATATCCAGCTTAAACGAGCCGTCTTCTTTAAGATCGATCAGCTTTTCGAAAATTAAATCTTTGTACTTCGGCTCGCCGTAAGGCGCAAGCCCCATTACCTTGTATTCGCCGGAATTTACTTTGAATCCGGTGTAATACGTAAAGGCGGAATAAAGCATGCCGACCGAGTGGGGAAATTTAATCTCAGCCTGTATTTTTATCTCGCTGCCTTTGCCGACGCCGTAGGAGCAGGTCGCCCATTCGCCGACGCCGTCCATAACAAGAAAGGCTGCTTCGTTAAAAGGCGAAGGGTAAAAAGCGGAAGCGGCATGCGATTCATGGTGCTCCGGATAAATCATCTTCCCCCGGTAATCCAGTTTCCTCGAAATGATATCCCGTATCCAAAGTTTTTCCTTCATCCACACCGGCATCGCTTTGGTAAACGATCGGATTCCGAAAGGTGCGTACGCCAGGTACGTCTCAAGCAAACGCTCAAACTTTAAAAGCGGTTTTTCATAAAACGCGACCAGATCAATTTGACTTTTCTCCAAACCCGCATGTTTAAGGCAAAAATCAACCGCCTGAGCGGGAAACGCCGCATCGTGTTTCTTTCTTGTAAAGCGCTCCTCCTGAGCCGCCGCAACAATTTTTCCGTCCACGACGAGACAAGCTGCCGCGTCATGATAAAACGCTGAAATGCCTAAAATATTCACTGTGAAATTTCCTCCTTTAAAATACCGCTTTTAAAAAATGAATACAGCTCAGCCGCCGCTCTTCGGTGGCCCTCTGCATTGAAATGCGAATCTTTCAGCCGGAGTTCCTCTGAACCTTGACCAGGCTCAAACTCCTCCGATAAACGAAAGAATATAATTTTGTTTTCGTCACAGAATCGCTTAAGCGCCATTCGCGCGTCCATTAAGTTCACTCCGCCTAAGAAGCGGTCGATTTTCCATTTAAAATCAGAACGTGTATACACCGCGCGATCCTGATCTGGAATATACATAAGAACAAACGGGATTCCCTTTTGAGCCAGTACCGACTTCAGATCAAGTAGATATTGTTTTGTTTTTTCCAAGTCTCTTGAAAGATGCGTCTTCTGAATAACCGATGCCATCCGGCTTTTAACAAAATCAGCCAGAACGCTATTTTTTGTCGCAAAATCAAGAATGGGAGAATTTTTCTTAACGATATCGGCCAAATACTCCTCTCTAATTTCTCTCGCCCGGGGGGCTTCGCCATTATTCGAATAATCATTTCCCTCATAGAATGCGATAATGACTATGTCGGGTTCGTATTTCAAACCAATTGACTCCGCAAGCGCTACGGCCTCAAAAGTTCCAAATCCCGGTATACCGGCGTTAATGACTTCAAACGCTTTTTTTTCTCCCGGCGCGTTATTCAATCTAGTTTCGAGCACTTTATAGAAACTCTCTTCGCGTTCAACACCCCAGCCAAAAGCAAACGAATCTCCCAGTCCTAAGATACGCAGCGTATTTTCAGGTTTAGGACCGTAAGAGTGGTCCCGTAAACCGTCTTCATTGGCATCAACCAGAATATCAAATCCTTCTTTTATAAAACGGCCTTTAAACCCCGGTGTAAGCGTCCAGCCGATCGCGGAATTCATGGTATACAAACCTTTCGGGTGTACTTCCGCCTTGGCCTGTCGAACAGATTGCCGCTCCTTTATGCCCTTCACAAATGAAAAAGGGATCACTCTAAATGCGGCCTCCAATAAAATGAGACACACAACGGTGCTGATTATAGAGATGAGTAATCCAGCCAAAATGGCTCGCAAACTTCCGGAAGAAACGGTGCTTTTCTTTACGGTAACGGTTGGCATTAATTAGTTCCTCCGGGAACGTCCGTGTCGGTATTCTCCGACCAACACGCATCCAACTTATGACTCAAACGGCGGCCCTGCTTTTGATTCCGTTTGGTATCTTCATCCGGCGAAGACTCTGCACGGGCAGACTCGGCTTCTTTTTGATCAAGCCATTGCAGACGATATACCGCCGCAGCCAGGATCCAAAAGTAACTGGCTACGGCCTGCGAATCAAGCCTGGAGCCAAACATATTACTCATCAGAAGCCCAAACAGACCGCCTAAAAATCCGAGCGCCACTGCTTTCGAAAAAGGATCTTGGGTGGTTTTATACAACCTCAGGGTATTTATAAATACCAGAAAAACAATCCATAAAAAAACGATCAGAGCCGGTATTCCCATTTCCGCCGCGATAATCAAATACGTATTATGGGCGTCTCTTACGCCCCCATCCCAATAACGTTGAAGCATATAACCGAAGAGGCCATAACCCACGCCAAAAAAGGGATAATCCATGATCATTTTCGTCCCTGCCCGCCAAATTTCGACACGTGTCTTGGAGCTGCTTTCCAAAGATTCTTCCGTCAGACTCGTATCCACGTAGGTCTTGTGTTCGACCGTCTGCGACATCCGGTACCGGATTCCGGCCGGCAAAAGAATCGGATTTAAAATCGCGATCCATATGGCAAGAAGCAGCATGAGAAACATGACCTTGCTCCGGAAATAAACGATCGCGAAAAGGCCCAGAGCAAACGCCAAATAGCCTCCCCGTGAAAAGGTGACCATGATTCCACGAAAACAAATCAAAAAAGGAATCAAAAGGAGCCAATATTTCGGTTTTTTCAAATTAACCAGAAAAAACCCAAACGGTAGAAACATGTAATAATTAAAAAACGCCGCAAGCATGTTCGGCTGATCCACAATGCCGCCGATTCTTGATTTTTCCAAACTCGATGCATTTCCAAGTTCTATATAATCATAAATAGCCATAAGACCGACAATGGCCGTAACAATTCCCATCGTGATGACCACGTTTCTTATGCTTTCTCGCTCCTTGATCGTATTGAGTGCAAGAAAAAAAAGAAAAACGGGCGTCATCCAGCGCTTGTATTCAATAAATGCAATACGAAGATTCGCCGAACTATAATAATTTCCCCGTACTACCGCTATAAAACCTAGGAGCAGAAATAAATAAACCGGTACATTAAGCGATGTCTGGAGCCAAAGAGATTCATGGTTGGATTTCTTGCCGGAAAACCAAACGATCATCAAAAATCCCATCAGAAGATTCGTTAAATTTATGACTCCGACTGCGCCTCCAAAATCTCCGTTTAAACGACGGCTGAACGGAAGATAGGCAACGAGAACATAGGTTATGATTTCCGGATTGGTCATCCCTTTAAGGACTAAAGCGACGCCCAAAAAAATAGCACCGAGCACAAGCACATAAGGAGGCAGGCTAATGTCTTTTGTAATAATGTAGGCCAGCATGCATGCAAATACACCCAGCCACACAAAATTTATTTTACCTTCTCTTTTTACCGATACCACCGTCATTTCTTGATACTCCCGCTGCCGGCTATTTGAACTTTCTGTCCGCCGCAATCTAAAACATTTTTTAGGGAAAATTGCGCTATTTTTCCAAGAGGGGCCGTAACGCATCTGGTTATAAATTTAAAGGTCCGGACCACAAAGGGCAGTGGATCATCCCAACAAAAGAAAGCAAAACTATTTGTGCCCCAGAGCGACCGAAGCCAGCCGGCCGTCGAGATGATCTTCATCCGGCGACACTCGAGAAACGAAAAGAAATCCCAATCAAAACAAATCCATTTGATTCCGGCCCGGCCGTCGGCTACGGGTTCTACGGCCTCGCCGTTACTGACGCGATACGAAAGGTAGGGAAAATTCAGGCCGGAGGAGGCAATCATCTCCTGAGCCGCGATGGTTCGGGCGTTTATTTCCATCAATATAAATTGTTGACGGCTCGCATCCCAACGAAACTCAACCGTAGCAGGCCCCACATAACGGAGACCTTTAAGCAAGCGAATGCCGAGAGCTTTTAAATCTGTGTCCCTTGTCGTAATCTGAAAGCATCCGTCGCCCGCCCCGACGGGATACTGCCTAAGTTTTTGCTTTGTCACGGCCGCCAGAACCTCACTGTCCTTACCCATAAAAGCTACAAGGCTTTGGACCGTTTCGTCACCGCCGGGAACGATCTCTTGCACCATGACTTCCAAATCCAGCACGAGAACTTCGCGAAACCTCATCAGAAGTTCGTCTTTATTTTCAATCTTAAGTAATTTCACGTTTTTATATTTCTTTCTCCAAACATGTCCGTAGGCCGGTTTTAAAAAACACGGAAAAGACACTTCATCTAAAATACTGAGGAGCTCTTCCTCGGATCTGGGCGAGTAGGTCTTCGGGCACGGCACGCCCAACTCTTCGGCCAGGGTGTAGAGCTTTTGTTTATTCACCACCGTTCCCATGACCTCATAAGGTGCTATCGTAAATTTAAAATAGCACGCAAGCGCCGCGCTGTGTTTTGCCAAAAAAAGTACGAAGAAATCGTTTGTCGGGATTAGAAATACCGGGTATTCCTGTAACCGGCCAAACTCAAGCAAGCGCTCTAAGAGTTCGTCTTCCTTTATATCAGGCGGAAGAGGCTCAAACTTTTCAATATACCGCGAGCATTCAAATTCGTTGAATCTGGAACGATCCATGGCGAAAACGTGCATGCCCTTTCGGCCGAGCGACCGGACAACGCTTAGGCCGTTCACCGAAAGACCCAAAACCAAAGCCGGACGTAACCGGCGGCTCTCGTTTTCCGTACTCATCGAATAACTCCGCAAATCCGGGCCGCAAAAAATGGAAGCGGTTCATCGGTGACATAAACCCGCTTCAACTCATAAGGATCCTGATCCCGACCGTTTTGGCCCCAAATCGATGTCGCGGCAGAACGAAATCCCGCATCTTGAACGATCCGCTTAATTCTTTCGTTGAAGTCGGAGGCCTCACCGTTCGGATAGCAGAAATCGAGCACCGGCTCGCTCAATCTTTTCTCGATATGCTCTTTGGAACCGCGAATCTCCCGCATCGCATCCTGTTCGGGCAGGCGGGTCAAAATCGGATGAGTCATGGTGTGAGCGCCAAACGTAATTCCATACGATTTCATTTCACGAACCTGGCTCCAATTGAGCATCCTTGAATTTCCCGAAGCGTCCCCTTCCTGTAGAGCGTACGCCCCATCCAACTGAGCCATAGCTTTCTGCCTTTCACCGTCCGAGACCTTCTTCAAATAGCTCTTGATTTGGATTAAGGCTTCTTGCCTTTCGTCCTCGGTTTGTATGGAAAAGCTCCGACGGGTTCCGCTTAGGTGCAGTTCAAACTCCGCATTCTTAGATAACTTAACAATGGACTCTAAACGCTCTGTCCAGATGGGCACCTGATGCTCCACCGCATGGGATACCAGATAGACGGTCGCGGGCACCTTGTGTTTTTTAAGGACCGGATAAGCCTGCGTATAAAAATCTTCAAATCCATCATCAAACGTAAGAGCGAGCGCATTTCGGGAAATTGGCTGTTTCTTTTGACGCGGCGATACAATCTCGTCGAGTGAGCAAATACAAAAATGTTTCTTCAAATATTCCATCTGCTCGTTTAAGCGGTTTCTAGTCACGCCTTGGGCATCCTGCGCGTCACTTTCTTTCACATGATGGTACATCAAAATAACCGCATCTCCCCGCGGGCGCAGGAACCTCAGGTAAAACTGAAAAAGGCCGGTATAAAAACCGAAGTAACAAATCAGAGCCCTGAGGGGTTGTTTTTCCCGGGAATTTGCAACCCGTCTAAACCCATGAACGAAATTAAAAAAGACATAGCACCAGCTATAGACGGTTGCGCCGAACAAAGCCAAATCAATCCTTTTTAGCAAGCACATCCCAAGAACATAAAAAAGTAAAAAATCCAATCCCGACAAGACAAAAGCGCGCAAAAATTTCCATGCGGATCGTTCGACATAATCTCCGTGATGACGCAGTCCTGCCGGAGAGTTCACAATCTCCGGATCCAGCGCATCGGCCTTGATCTTGATCGAGCTGTAGAGATAAATTCCGCTCATGAGGAAAAATCCCCACACCCAGGCCGCCCCCATGGCTTCACGCCAATATCCAACCGTAATTCCGCCGAATACAAAAAACGAAAAGAGCTTTCCGTTCACGGAATCCAGAAACGCTCCCAATTTTGAATCCCTGCGGGATTTTCGCGCAAGGTCGCCGTCGACAAAATCAAAAAACCAGGACATCAAACACAAGACGGCTCCCGCGACCGGTTGATCTATGGCAATACCAATTCCTCCAAGAACTCCGAGCAAAAAGGACAATCCAACGATCATTTCTGGGAGAACGCCCATCTTTTTAAGCCGCACGGCAACCGGTATCGACAGCTTTCGCATAACCCACGGCCAGATTTCGTCTCCGCCCTTGATTCTGTCTCCATCTTTATCTATCAAGTAGAGCTTCATACGCGCGCGACCTTTCCTAAAGCATAACCATACACAAGATAAGGTTTCATGATGCGCCAAACTGTCATAAAGGGCCCGCAGCTACCGGGATCCACAAGCCTGCCGACATCCGTACGTTTTTGAATCGCTTGGGCAATCAACCGCCGAGCCTCGGATACTTTGCCTTCCTTTAGATACAGACTGCCGAGGAGATAGGAATACTTGGCCTCAAGTTGTTCGTACCTCGAAGGCCTCGTAATCTGATCCGCGTACGTTTCTATAATCTTTTGAGCGAAGTTGAGATATCCGGAATAAAGTTTTTTTACATTTCCTCCCGTATTTTCTAGGTGGATCCTCATTTTCGTATCCACACCTTCCAAGAAGAAAATCGGATACTTCGCTGCAGCGCGCAAAAATAAATCAAAATCTTCACCCACATGAAGCTGGGTATCAAACAAACCGGCTTGCTCCAAACAGGCCCTGCGGATCAGAACAGTCGAAGTAAAGAGCGTTCTCGGCCCATTCAATAGTTCCGGAACCGTCATCAAGCCTTTCTCGGGCTCCACTTTGAAATAGCTCGGATCCGAGATCGAATAACGTCCCACCTGGCCGTACAAAAGTCCGGTTTCCGGATGTTGTTCCATATACTTTACTTGCCTCTCTAACTTTTCCGGAATCCAAAGATCGTCGGAATCTAAAAAGGCGATAAAAGGTGAGCGGCTTACTTCTATTCCTCGGTTCCTTGCCGCGGAAACTCCCGCATTTTTTTGATAGAAATACCGGATTCGAGAATCTTTCAGTTCAGAAACAACCGATAAGGTATCGTCGGTCGAGCCGTCATCGACAACGATCAGCTCCCAATCCAGATAGGTTTGGCTGCGCACGCTCTCAATCGCTTCCTTAAGCAGTGCGGCCCGGTTGTATGTAGGGATGATTACGCTTACGCGCATGGATTTCCTGCTCCCCTGCATTTGTATTCTTCTACCCGGACTTTCCCAATGAGCGGAATCAATCCGGTCGCAAACGGATAACCATAGTTGCGCATGCCCTTTGCCGCAATCTTCTGTATGCTGGCAATCTCCATTTTCCTCAACTTCATTTTCCATTTATCAAGGGAATCCGTGTCAATTTTTCTTGCCGGATCATTTTCCGGACCGCCTTCGACAACCGCCTTACTTTCAATGACACGAACCCTCGGTGAAGTTACTCCCTCGTGCTGACAACTGACATATTTATGAGTCTCCACTTCTTCATGGCTCAGAACACTCTCGCACCATTCTTCACCCAGAAAGGAGAGCACCTTTTTCATCGTTAGCTCGGAGTGGAGAACGAGATCTTCGTAGTGGATCCTCAAGTAACTCCCCGATGCCAATCGTGACCCTAAATTTGCAACACGATCGTTTTCTCTTTGCCATTCGGACGCGATATCTTCAATCGTTGAGGAGGTCTTCCAACGGGACCGGGACAATACCACGGCTCTCGGATCACGAACGATATGAATAAATTGAGCATCCGGAAAAATCTCGTACATCAGTTCACAATGCAGTGTGTGCGCAGGCGTCTTATCGCCCCAGCGGATTTTATTTTGTTTCCTTGCATAGTCAGAATAGAATTCATAGAGAAATCTTCTTATGTAATTCGCAAACTCTTCCCGTTTCAGTCCGTACCGTTCGTACCAGCCGCGACGAACATACTCGATATGCTGCGGGTCATTATCGTTGGAGTCACCGAAAAGATGTTCGACTCCCTTCATAAAATAGGTCTCACGGCCTATAGCGATATTCGGATGACTGTCCAACATAAAACTTAGAAGTGTCGTACCGGATCGCGGTACGCCTAAAATAATAATGGGACGCTCAAGCTCGCTATTTCCGTTCGACTGCATCATAGGACGCTTCCTCCCCAAGTAAATTTTTTACTTCACGTTCATAGCGATCTATTGCAACCGGCCATGTCCAGCACTCGAGAATATTCCTCACAGCGCGCTGTCCCATCTCGTTTCTTAATGCTGCGTCAGCCGACAATTTTCGCAGCGCCTCTGCGATAGCTTCGGGACGGCGCTCAACCAAAAATCCGGTCTCGCCGTCCACCACGGTCTCCCGGATACCGGCTTCTTTCACACCGATAACGGGCGTCCCGCACGCCATAGCTTCGAGCGGAACCAAACCAAAAGGCTCCATAATGGGAACGAAAACTACGGCAAGCGCCGTATTGTAAAGCCGTACCAATTCCCGATCGCCCGGATTCCACGCGATGACAAGCTCCACATCTAACTCTTTCGCCAACCGCTGAATCTCCATGGGAGTTTTCGACTTCGTTTCGGATTCCGGTGTGGCAATAACAACGCGCGGCCGTTCAAACTTCTGAATTTGAGCTACCGCACGAATGATCAGCTGATGCTCCTTGGGCTTCACGAGCCTTCCCACCGAGAGTACCGTATGCTCGCGCGTAAGATTAAGAGGTTTAAATCTTTCGTGATCCACCCCAAGATAACTCGTCCGCGCAAGCCGTCCGTACACGTGAAAGAATAAATCCTTTGTATGATCCGAATTCACAAGTATAAGGGATGCGTAAGGCATGCGCCGGACACCGTATTGCTCCATCATCTGCCGCTCCGTATGGATGGCCAGATCACAAAACCGTCGGTATATTCCCTTTAAACCGGAATATGTGCCGCTGTTAACGATTCCTTTATAGCGCACGGAGGAAACCTCGTGGCTATACACAACGCTCGGAACTTTTAGAAAAGGAAGTAAACCCATCGTATGCGCCCCGGGATGCTGATCCAGGTGCACGAAATCATACCCCCGGCTATTAATCTCTTCGGCGGTCTGCTTGAGCCGCGGAGTCATTTGGCGCCGGCGCCACGCGCATTTACCCAGCCATGTGTACGCATCCAAAACATAGGGCCGCAGATGCCCGCGGATAAGCGGCCCAAAAGCAATAACATAGGTGTTTCGCACATAATCGGTGAGCGGTAGAAAATCTAAAATCGGTTGGTCGCAAACGATGTACTCATCGATGACGTGGCCCCGCCGGGAAAGCTCGCGAACCATATCGTACGTAGCGCGTTTCGCGCCTCCGGTCACTCCGGTATGACACCATGCTATTTTCATTTTCCACCTGCCGCAAAAGATCGGTTCAATATCCGGTTGGGGTGACGTAATTCATTATTTAGACTCAGCACCTCTCGGAACAATTCTTCGTATCGGCGGCTCATGGTTTCCAGGGCAAACTCCGGATACGATTCTTCCCCGGCCTTTACCGCCATGACTTGATATTCTTTTTCCCTATCTAAAAGGCGCTGGACCCGTGCCACCGCGTTATCCGCCACGTTTTCATCCTTCTCGATTAAAAAGCCATTTGAGCCGTCTTTGATAATCTCATGAATAGCTCCGACCCGCGTGCTGATCACCGGAACGTTCATCAACATGGCTTCCTGAATAACCAGAGGAATTCCTTCGTGCGTTGAAACTAAAATTAATAAAAAAGAATCCTTAAGTAATTCTCCGACGTTTGTCACGGCGCCGGGCAAAACAAAATGCTTTTCAAGGCCATAACTGTTAATCTTGGACTTTACGCTTTCAAGAAGCGGCCCGTCTCCCGCCATAACAAAACAAAAAGACGCGGCAGAATTTTTCGCCAAAATACCCTTGGCAATATCTATAAAAAGGAACGGATTTTTTTCATCTGCCATTCGCGCAACAAAAGAAATAATTTTCACTTCTTCGGGAATCAGATATTGCCTGCGAAACTTTCCTGCGGCAATCGACCCATGGGAAAAATCTTTTAAATCTGTTCCGTTATGAATAACGCACAGTCGATCCGCTAACTCCGCAGAAAGGCCCCATGCTTCGTACTCATTTTTCATGTGCTTCATGAGATGATGGCTGATACAAACCCGCCTGTCTATGTGGGGCGCTCCGACAGTAGAAATATGCTTATGCGTTCCTCCCACGCACTCCAGATGAAGAACATCTATAACTTTTAGCTCGGGAAAAACTTCCCGGGCTTTCGCCAGGCACTTATACGCTACGTGCGTGTTGGTCAGAAGAATTATTTTAATATTGAGCTTTCGAATAACCTGAATCAGATAATTTGTGTATATATCAATGTCGTAGAATTCGGGAATTACGATACGACTCACAAAATGCGCAAGAAATTTCCTCACCCAGGAATTGTCGTCTTTATGAAAACAAAAAAGATGAAAGTCGTAACCTTTCGGATTCAGACTACGGACAATATCTTGCATGACCTTCTCCGAACCTCCCATGGTAAGAAAAGGCATGATACAAAGAACCTGCGTCTTATTTAAATTTCCCTGCGGCGCTTTCGATAAAATATTTTCGAAATGACGATTTGGATAAAGGGTTCTAATAAATTTATTCCAGATCCGTTTGCCGAGATCGCCTGCATTGATTTTTGTATTTGTTGTAGTCATAAGCAAATTTTCTTCATCGTTTCCACTACGACGAAGCACCTTGTAGGCTTTTAACCCTTTCCGCAAGTACTTGAGCAAATTTTAGTCCTCCTTCGGGACTAAAATGCCCGTCGTCCTTGAAATCACCCGATTCCCAATGGACCGCCAGAACGTCATTGATAACCGCACAGTGAGGTTCACCGGCTTGACATACGTCGTTCATAATCTTGTTAAATCTATCCAAAAGTTCGGGCATGGCGTTGTCTTTAATAAACGGAGACCAGGGACGCGGCGTTTTGTTAAATCTGAATGATTTATAATTCAGGACCTGCGGGACAAAAATCATGTCCGTATCGGTGTTTTTTCCTAAAGCCAGTAGTTTTAATGTTTGTAAATTCCTTAGATAAATCCTGTCTACAAAAGGATCGGGAGTATCAAACCCTGAAAGCCGGGCATGATTTGCTTTGTCTAAATTCGAGCGTATGATACGCGCCAGCCTAACAAGAAAAATTCTTTCAGACGCCTGAAACCATAGCCATTCGGAATTTTTAAATCGTTCGTTTTCCATATTGGTTTCTATCTGCTTAATACCCTGAGCATAATAATCCGGGCCCAATTCCTGGACATGATAGTTAGCGATATCATTCCAACCGCCATAAAAAAGGACTATGTCCGGATTTTTCTCCGGAACAAGCAACGCCATTTGTATAATGGATTCGGCCGTGGAATATCCGGGGTTGCCATAATTGATGACGGCATATTGGTCTCCCAATAAACCCTGGAGAAGCGCCGCCCACGAATCCGCATCGCTCACCATGGATCCAAAAGTGCTCGACCCTCCGACTACGGCCACCCGTATTAAATCCCTGTCGTCCGCCGGCGCACCCGTCCATCGAGTACCGATGTCCGTCGTTGTAATCTTCCCTTCCTTTTTATCGATGACAACATTTTTTTTGATTCTCACGCCCAAGAAGGGATGTCTTTCGTACAGCTGATCATTAATAAATGTTTTACCTTGATACAAAGGATGACCTTTCTTTAAAAAATAAGCGGTCTGTCCTAAAAGTTCCAATCCCGCCAATAGGAAAAGAAAAACACAGATATTGACACAGACTATGACAAATTTATTTTGCATATCCGATATTCTCTTCGCTCATTAATTTTTACCCCCGGGATAGCCAAAGCAGAAAACAAGGAATAAGTACGCCCAAAAATAAAGAGCCTCCCACTTTCCAAGGATGCGTACATTTAAAAGCCATCAGAACGCCTAATGCCGTTGTCGCCAATAGCCCAAAAGACATTATCAAAAGTAAAAACCGAAAGGTTTCCGACGGCTTTAAATCTTTATTGCTATAAGTCAAACGCTGGTGCATGTGCACTTCAGAAAATATTTTGATAATGGCCGGGGGTTTATAGTCAGCATTACTCTCATGCGTTTCGTGTAAATTAAAGGTTTGCAATGCCCCGCTAATCACAAAAAAGACAAGCAACGGCGCAAAAAAACATCCCAGGTATAAGTGAATATTTCTCATCGTTTTAATATTCATAAAAGCCTCAATTGAGTTTTTACTTCACTGCTTTTGCAGCAATAATAAGTTGATAATTAGGGTCGTTATAGTCATACGTTTCTTTGTTTAATTCACCGGATCCGATCCCATATAAAAAGGATGCGGCGACCAGCACATTACCGTATACCTGGGTTTTAATTTTCTCTTTAGAAAACTGTTCCTCCAATAGCCTTTTTAAGGAATATTCGGTAAATGCCCAGTGCCTGGGAGCCGTTTTGTACGGAAAATGGCTAATCCCCGGAACCGTAACAAGAAGCACTCCACCCGGCTTAAGGATCCGGTAAATATGCTTCATGGCGGTTTTAAGATCATAAATTAATTGCAAAGTCTGCGTTAAGACAAAACAGTCATACGTATCGGAAGGAAGATGATCGGCCTTCGCCAAATCAGCAATAATCGTTGCCTTAGAATTACCAGCATTAATATCTAAGATGTCCCGCCGCCTAACGCGCTCACCGCCAAACTGCTTTAAATAATCATCGTTCATAATCTCTAAAGCATATCCTTTGATATCCGCAGCATTTTCTTTAAGAAACTTTTCGACATAGTAACGGTCGATAGACCCTCCGCGTTTAAAACCCCAGTCCTCGCTGATAGGTTTTAAACGGGCGAAATCACCAAAATCAATTTTCCCGACAGGAGGATCATAATCGGCCTCCTGTTTAGTATTGGTAAATCGTTTTAAAATAGAATGCATGCTCATACCGTTTTTATAAGTTTATGCGCCCTTATATAATTGATAATACCTTCCGCAATTACCTGATTACCCAAATTATTATGATGTCCGTTGCCCTGTACATAAAACGATGATAATTCTAGATGGTTCTCCTGGGCATACTGCAAAAGGAGTTCTTTTGTATCGATGTAATGCGCGCCCATCTGATCTAACTTTTCTTTTAGAAATTCGTCCTGCCAATCGGTTTTTCTTAAACTTTGCTGACCGTAGAACATTACAAACAGTAGTTCATTCTGTGCCGTATGGGCATCCGTTTTGAAGCGTTCCAATAATTCAGAACTTATCCGCTTCTTCGTATTGAGTTTGTTTTCTTTCTTTGACCATTTCTGTTTTAGGAAAGCAACCAAATAACTTTTCATTGATAAAGGATGATGCTGAAAATACCTTTGCTGATCTTTTTCTATCGGGATACCTTTTAATTGTAAATCGCCTGCGGCGTCTATAACAAAATAGGGCTTCTGAGACGTGCGAACGGATAAGATCGTTCGATCCAAATCGTCGTTGGCCAGGATTCCGACAACAATTAACGGGTTGGCAGCTTTTTGATACGTTTCTTTAAACAGGAGATAAATCTGGTCCAAGCCATAACCGCCAACCCCCAAATCAACAACATCGACTCCGTCCATTTTACGATCCATATATTTTGGTATTTGAAATTCCTTATCAGAAGCGCCCTTCACAAACGAATCCCCGTAAAATAGAATTTTGGGATCCGCTCGTTCCATTTGCTTTAGGGCATCCTCCTGTAAACCAAAAGGATTATTCTCCGTAATATTGGCCTCCGCCCAGCCTAAGAGAGGATGGACTCGCTCGGATTTACGCAGCAGCCCCTTTCCATTCTTATTTACGAAAGCGCTGCTTTGCCATCCTTCCCAAATGCGCTGGAGATTCCAGTAGTCATTATCTGAGGAAGAGTCCGCATAGAGCGACGGCGATTTAAACCGTTTGATATTCAGCGCAATGCCCGTTCGAAACATCATTTCGCCCAGAAGCGGCGTTATGATAATGACGGTCCAGACCAGCAAATTTAGATTTATAATGAGTTCGGTTTTACCTTTTTTAATGCTTAGTATTCCAAAAACAATCACCAGCACTTCAAACAGCCAAATAATACCCTTGGAACCCGGCTCATCAATGCTGCCGTTTGAAGAGAGCAGACGGCCAATGACCCATGGGTTAGACACCAATCCAACGGCGATATAAAACCATCCCAATGTTTTTAAAACGGTATATCTCGTTTCTTTATCTGTAGAAGGCTGCATCTTTTTATCGACAGGCTTAAGCGCTGTTCGCCATATTGATATTTCCCAGTTTCCAGATTAAGTCCGCATTTAACAGATTAGGTTTGTAGTTCTTCTTGGTTATAATTTTAAAAAAATATTTCATCCTGATGTAATTTCGTGTCCCAAGCAAACCGTGTATTTGTTTTAATCCTCCCCCAAGCTCTGATTGATATAGCACGCCCATCAATCGGATAGCATTTTTAAGAAGACTCTCAAAAGGCACCCCTCGAGCCATACATTCGTCAAACAGCCGGTTATTCGTTCTTGCCATAGCGTCGAACCAATCGTTTTTTTCAACGCGGCGGGAAAGATTTTCTTTTTGAAGCAACCAGCCGTTAACCTTCTCAAATAGTTTGCATTTTTGTATGAGCATTTTACGCATGTCCGTCGACATGCTGTTTGAAGAAATCCGGTAACAACACCCCATATAAGGAAGGTGTTTGATGGTAGCGCCCTCCTTAAGAATGCGAATCCATAAATCCCAGTCTTCACACGCTTTCAATGATTCATCGAAGCCGCCTGCCTTTTGAATAAGAGCTTTGGAAACTAAAAAAGCATGCACGGGAACTGAATTTACATCAATAAAAGAAGCGAGCTGGGACGCTTCATTCACCGGGCTGTATTTACGATTAACCGTTTCGCCGCTCGGCCTTAAAAAACAGAAATCTGAAATAGAAAGTAAGCGATCGCTCGTTTTTATTTGCTCAAACTGCTGCCGGATTTGATCCGGATAAAGAAAATCGTCGCTATCTAAAAATTTAATGTATTTACCTCGCGCTAAACCAATCCCCACATTGCGGGCGGCTGAAAGTCCGCGGTTCTCCTGATATACATATTGGATTTTTCCGCCCGGCATTAGATCTTCGATAACCGTCTTTGTGTCATCCGTCGAGCCGTCATCGACGACAACGATCTCCAGATCTTTGAACGTTTGATTCAAAGCGCTTTCCACCGCGTCTCGAATATATTCGGCACCGTTAAAAACCGGTATCACGACGCTGACGAGTGGTTGAGAACCGAACGGCATTTATATTTCTCCTTACTTAATGGCTAAAAAACCTTCAAAACTTACGTATTTCATAACGGACATGATATCTACAAAACCAGCGCGCGTTAGCAAGTCGCGATTGCCTTGCGTTGAAAAAGGCTCGAGGACTCCTTTAAGGCTACGGGTTTTCCCGACAATCTCATCGGATGTATATCCCTGGTCAATCTTGTAATCGGTATAAATGGTCGTCATCATGTCTTGAAACCGGGCATCGGGACCGCGTACTTTTTCAAAAAGAAGAAACGCGCCGCCCCAATTTAAGGCCTGAAAGATGCGATCGAATAATAATTGTCTATTTTTAGGCCTGATAAATTGGACCGTATAATAAGCAATGATTAAGTCCGCTTTTTCAAATTCAATGTCCAAGGCGTCGGATGCTTTTAAGGTAACCGATTTCATCCCCTTGCAACGTTCCTTAGCCTTATTAACCATGGGCTCTTCAATATCGATTCCAATAAACCTGGCTTTCTTATTTTCATTACGCCGGGCAAGAGCGTGGGTCAACGTTCCCGTTGAGCAGCCCAATTCGTAACACACGGATTCATCATTAATAAAAAAGTCGGAAATCTTAAGAATCAGATCGTGCCCTATTTTATACAAGGGAACGGACTTGGTGACGTGTTCGTCAAATTTGTCGCACACATCGCCGCCGAACGTCCAACTCGCATTTTTTGCGGCAATAGAATCTCCCGTATTTTCCATTTTTTATTCTCCTTCTTCGTTTACTTTAATTAAGCATTTACCGGTTTAACGGCTCTCACGCCAACTAAAACTTCATATCTTTGATCATGATAGTCCAATTCTTCTTTCGTAAGATCTTCGGAAGCAAGACCGTGCAGGAACGAAACAGCCGCTAGAACATTTCCGTAGGAAGTGACCTTAACATTTCCGGGCTTGAAGAATTCTTCAAACATAATTTGCGAAGATTGAGCGGTAAATCTCCAATACTCTCCCCACGGATCAATCCCTAAGATCCGGCAAATCTTGCTTGTCCCATGCGACGTTACGAGCAGCACGCCGTTCGGTTTAAGGATACGATAAAGATTTTTTAAAGCCGAGCGGAAATCATAGATCATCTGCAGGGACTGCGTCAGAATAATGCAGTCGAAAATATTGGAATCAATGTTGTCCGCTTTCGTCAAATCACCGACGATGGTCGCTTGAGGATTGCCTTCTGTATAATGCAGAACATCCGAGCGCGTCACGTTCTTTCCGCCAAATTTTGTCGTATACGAATTATCACCCAACTCTAAAACACGACCGCGTATGTCTTTTGCATGAGCCGTGAGAAATTGGTCGATATAATAACGATCGATCACCTTTCCTCGCGAAAATCCGAAATTTTTATCGATGGGTTGGAGTCTTCGCAAATCACCAAAATCCACTTGGCCTGCCGGAGGTACGCTCGTTTCGTCTCTGACAGAGCACGGAAGGATAGCTTTTACTATTTTCCCGCATTTGGATTTTATTTTTTTAAATAGTTGCATTTTTTCCCTACCCTTAATTTTTCCGGTCACGACAGCCATTTTTTTATTTTTTCCTCAAATTGATCTCCGCTCCAGTTCGATACGCCAAATCTAGACAATCGAAAAGGATCGCTATTCTTTGCAATCCTCTTGGGCGTAACCGTGCAGGCATATTTAAATTTGTTCTTCTTCACCATTTTTACGGTCTCTTCCGTATAATCACCGTGAGGATAGGCAAAACTTGCTACGGGCCGATCAAGTATGTCCTCCAAATCTTGTTTGCTGCGTACGATCTCTTTTTCCTGTTCTCTCTCAGAAAGACGCGAAAGCATCGGGTGGCACACCGTATGAGCTCCTATCTCAAAAAGTTTGTCGCTTGCCAAGGATTTCAGCTCTTCCGAAGTCATCGGCAGATGATCCGGCCGGGCTTCCGACGATTGCCCTGCCCACTGTGCTATTTCCTTCAAGACGGTCTTTCTTTCTTCTCCCGATAAACGATTTAGTATCTGCCAAAGAATATAATAAAAACGTTTTTTTGATAACGTTGTACCGTTCGGCAAGATACCGTCTGCAAGGAGCTGATTCTCACTTACCGTTTCTTTATCTTCCGAGTTTATTAACCACCGGTAATGCGTTCCTTTTATCGTCATCTCAAACGTATCCGGCACTCTTGAAGCAGCCAACGTAAGTCTTCCGATCTCATCCCACCAAAACTCTTCTCGGCTGTTAATCGCGCCCGTAGTAATAAAAAACGTGGCCGGGATACCGTATTTCTGAAGGATCGGTCTGGCATTCTGAAAATTATCCGCATAACCATCATCAAACGTAACGACAACCTTCCTTTGCCCCAAAGAAAAATGATTTAAGGTTTCCCCGATCTCTCTCATTTGAACAGGACGGCCGTATTTTTTAAGAACCTGCATCTGCTCTTCAAAACGACGGGGAGAAACACCAAGCTGCCACGGATCGTGTTCCAAATCCGCGACTCGATGGTACGTCAGGATGATCCCGACTTTGTTCACCCATTCGTCTATCCGATCTCGGATTGTTTTCAAGGCCTCAGCTCCCCTTCTTCATTTCATAAATGTTCGGCCTATCGGGATAATCCTTTTTTAAAAGCTCGGAAAACATTTCTAAATCCGAATCGGAAAATGGTTTTATCTTTTTGTAAATGTAGGCTTTAACATTGCCGTCAAGATTAAACTCGTAAGGCAATTTACTAAATGCTGACCCAATACCCGTCTCCTTTAGAACCAACTCGGCCGGAATACCTACGACCCTCTGGTCTTTTGGGATTAAATGGTATTGAATGGGGTCCGCAACGACAACATATTGTGCCGTTAAAAACTCCCGGGGAAACCCATCACGTTTATCGACATCGTTGGTCCACAAGATTTTCTTTGCAACGTTTTGATGACGATTTAATGTGAGGTAAGCAGAATCTAAAATCGAACAATTCAGGATAGGAGAACTTGCCAGAACATAGATCCGATCGTCGGGACTGGTAACTAATTCTTCTAACACACTTAACATACGATCTACTTCCTTAATATCGTCAATATCGCTCCGTACAAGCGGCACGTGACGGACATGCGTCAATACTTTTTGATATACCCCGGCATTCCAAACCCCTTCAGGACTAAAAGCAGAAAAAATGCTTAACATAAATATAAATACTAATCCGCACGCCAAAATCAGGGTGAAACGCCGCGCCCTTAGGAGCAGGCGAGTAATAAACAACGAAGGGAACAAAAGCATCGTGGGCATTAACAAATATAAATGATGGGGGTGAAAATCCTGGGTTTTTGCAAAAAGCACGAAAAGAATCGGCGCTTGTATCAGAAGCAGAATGGAAAATCTTCTTGTCTTTTTATTCATAACGGAAACGATAGCGCCGAGCACAAACAAGAAAAAATAAAACAAACCAAAATTACTCACCAACTCCTGAAATGCCTTAAGCAGCGTATTGTTCTCTCGATAGACGGAATAAAGATCGGCATAGTTGGTTCGGATAATTCGTCTTACAAATGTCGGGGCAACGGTGAATAGAAATACCGCTGAAATGAATCCCTGCATGAAGATTTTCGATAAGATTTTCAATACATTCTTTGTCTCAAATGGGCGATTTACAAGCAACGCTCCGCACTCGACGATGGAAAGCGCAATATAAAATGACACCCCCCAGTATGCATACCAACGCCGAAACAGAATAATCGTGGAAATAAGTATCGCGATAATAACGAGACGAAGTAAGCTTTGCTCGGAAAAGGGACGGCTAATGTACAACAATAAAATTATATTAATCAAAAACATCCCTCCGATATCCGGCATCCCATAAAGAATAGGATTCCAAAAGTTGGGCAAAAGCAACGCGATCGAGGCGGATATAAACGGGAGCGCAGCGGAAGACAGACCGTAAGCCTGACAGAATTTCTTATGCAGCATGACAAACGAGACCGCTACAGGTAACGCAATCATGTTAACGATGGATAAGATATAGGCCAGCCTGCTCGTTCCGAATAAAAGACCGAAAGGCATCAGAATAAATGCGGGAAGGTAGTTGTAATCATCTTCGCGGATACTATAGATCAATGTTTTTAATGCAGCGAATGTGTCCCCTATAAAATGGTGGCACAAATAATAAGACTTTGACCAAAAATTAATGTGGTCCCAGTAATAAAGAAAATGCTCCTGCCTGATAAAATAGGCTATAAACAGGTTTGCGGTTACCGTAAAAATGGCCAACGCACAAACAGTTTCCTTATTTTTATATACCGTATTCGAGGGGTGAATCATTTTAAAGGAACCTTTTCAGAATCAGAGATTTTCGTGGTATCCCAATCCGCAGGCACATAAACCAGGCCGTAACGCTCCCGGGCTTTTCCGTTAACGGCACCGTCTTCCAGGATGATCTGGTACATTTTGTCATGATGATCATAGGCCACATGCCCGGTGGAATCCCAACATCCGACCGAAATCCAATGCTTGCCCACGTTAAAAGGTAGTGAATCGATACGATATGTAATTTCGCCGCATCCATTAACGCTATCGATATCGACGCGATGATCCTTTGTATTGGCGGACGTAATAGAAACGCCTTCCCAAGTTGAAAATCCAACGACAAAGTAGGGTTCTTTCAGAAGCTTTTTTGCGTTAAAGGAAATTTTAACTTTGAATGGCCCGCCGCGCTTGAAGATATCTGTGTGGACACCGTTTTCGTTTAAAAACTCGACCTTTGTAATTTCCGCTTCTCTCGTTCCGTAGCGAACGGGGTTGACGATGTCGTCTTTTCCTTTTATTAACGCGTCTTTTTTGAACTCATTCAGTACATCAATAGTTTTTCCAGCGCATCGAATGACTCCTTTATGCAGATAAATCACTTTGTCGCAAAGCATCTGGACGGAATTTAAATTATGAGAAATAAATACCTTGGTGACTCCTCTTTGCCGGATCTCTTTCATTTTATTTATACATTTGGCTTGAAATTGTATATCTCCAACGGACAAAATTTCATCGACCAAAAGAATACTGCAATCCGAATGCACGGCTATAGCAAACCCTAAACGCACATACATGCCGCTGGAATAATGCTTGACCGGAGCGTCAAGAAAATCGCCGATATCGGCAAACCGAATAATCGCATCGAATTTTTCATCAATTTCTTTTTTACTCATGCCAAGAATGGCACCATTAACATATATATTTTCCCGCCCGGACAATTGCGGATGAAATCCGGCACCGACGGCGATTAAAGCACCCACCCTTCCCTTAATCGTAATCTTTCCTATATCCGGCCAAAATATGCCGTTAAGCATTTTAAGCAAAGTTGTCTTACCGGAACCGTTAGGCCCGATGATACCCAACGTTTCGCCTTGTTCGACTTCAAAAGAAACATCGTTAACGGCCCAGAATTCGTTTTTCCGTAATTTACTGCCGCATGATTTCAGACCCACCAAATTACGCCCGATATCCGTGACACCATAGACCATCGAGTCTTTAATGTCCTTGCAGTACTTTTTAGATACGTGTTCGAGCTTTATGGCCGGATGATTATTCATGTTAAACTCTTTCGGTAATTCTTGTTTCTGTTAAATGGAAAATCACCAAAGAAAAAATAAAAAAAAGTATGGAAAACAAAGAAGAAATAAGAAATCCCTGAATTTCACTAAACCGGCCGCTTAGCATTAGATCCCGCCCGGCTAAGACAAAATAGTACATAGGATTGTATTTGGTCACATGAGAAAGTATGCCGAACTTCGGTTTTGCATATAAGACCGGAGTCAGATACATTAAAAAGGTAATGGCCAAACTGAGCACATTGCCAAAATCGCGAACGATCGCATTCAAAATGGCCGTCAAAAATCCAACACCTAACGTTAAAAAGATGATGGGCAACACGACAACGGGGAGCGCTAAGATGCCCACGTTAGGCGTCATTCTGTAAAATAAAAATAAACTTCCTAACAAGAGTAATTGAATGAGAAACGAAACCATGGTCCTGCCCATGGGAGCAAAAACCAAAGATTTCTTCGAAAAATTAATTCTCTCGATCATTTCTCCGGCTAAAACCAAAGAGCTGGCGCAAGATCCCAGTCCAACGGCAAATATTTGCCAAAAAGCAAGACCGCTAATGGCATAAATCGGATAAGGTATATGAACATCCCCGATATTGAAAATTCCAGAATTATTTAACACCGCAAAGACTCCGACATTTGCGATCGGTAAAATAACCATCCAGAGAATGCCCATGAATGACTGCTTGTACATGGCGATAAAATTTCGCCGGAACATCTGATAGGTCAGCCAACGGTTTGATCTAATTTCAGAAACAATCTCTCCGAATATTCGAAAATATCCTTTTTTGAGAAAATTGTCCGGTTCATAAGTAACAATATCATTCTGCATTTTTCTCTCCTTCAAAGATTTTGTCTTGCTTGAGGCATTCATTAAACTTTTTCGGAAAGGCCACCACCGCCGCCGGCCTTCCCCTACCTTGAATCAATTCCGTCAGCATGCCTGCTTGAAACCAGAATAGCTTTTCGTGGGTCAACGCTTTTTTTCCGTCCCATCTCACATAGTTCCAAATAGCCTGAACAGCATTTCCTAAGCATTCGCGTATGAGCCAACGCGGAATCTTATTAAATTCACCTTTGAGAATAACCTGTGAACGCCCGTGCGCGAAACGCCAACGCCTTAAATACCGTAGACCCATCTTACTGGAAGGAACTTTATGTTGAACACCCGCGGATGGAACATATACGGCTTTCATTCCGGCTCTTAATGCACGGCCGAGTATTTCTGAATCTTCTCTTAAAATCAGGCTGGAACCCTTATTGCCAAGATCTGTCCGGAATGTTCCTACTTTCTCAAATACTTTTCGCTTGAAAGCCATATTGGCCCCGTATAAAAAGTCGCACGTATCGCCTCCCTCTCGAATAAAGACTTCAGGGCCCTTATCCAATAGAGCCAAATGAACTTGAAACTCCGGATTTAATAACCAGCGCGGAGGATCGGATTCCCACAACGGACGGATGGGGCCCCCTGCGATATCTGCGTTAAATTGATTAAACGCCGACCAAATATTTTTTATCCATTCTTGCGAAGGAACGACATCGTCATCGGTGAAAATCAAAACATCGCCCTGCGCTTCAAGTATGCCGCGGTTTCGCGCAAAGCTTATGCCCTGTTGCTCTTCAAAGATGTAGCGTAAAGGCAATACCGATTTCTCTGAAAACTGGGCAACGACTTCCTTTGTCCGGTCGCTGCTATTATTGTCCACTACCAAAATCTCCGCGGCGGTACCATCGGGGAGAATCTGCTTTTGTAATGCTCGTAAAGTACCGTGTATGCTTTCGGAACGGTTGTATGTACAAATGATTATGCTAATCATGGATTTCCTCGAGCCGTAACCATTCCATGGCTTCTTGTGCGGACTTGGCCCAACGGGTCAATGTGCAGTCACTCGTCCAGGTTTCGTAAAAGTTTTTTAATTTCCCATTATTATTGTCTAAACAAACATGCCGAATGCCCAAAAGAACGCAAAGTACGTGGCCGTGAAGACGATCTGTGACAACATAGCCGTATCTGCTCAACAGATGAGAACCACGCTTCAATCGGATCCCGGCTACCGTGTCATACATTTTCGACAAACCATGAGATACGCTTCTCAATCTATTTGGAAATTCTCTGCATAATCCGGAGGCTTGCTTATAAACAGACAGCACAAGCGAAAAATCATCTTTTAGCCAGTCGGTCAGGTCAAATTCAGCCGGAATTGGAGTGCCGTTTAGAGCAGACTCACGGTCGGAGCGAAGAAGTGCCAGACCTCGTTTTCCGGGATCTGCTGCCGCCGGCAGCGGGCCTAAAGCAAAGGACATATCGGGGCACAGAAAAACTTGGCCTTTGAATTCGTTTTTCGCAACGTTAAAACTTTCACGATCGCGAATAAGCAGCGTCAAATTTTCGTGTTGATTAAAAATCTTCTTTGCTCTGCTTAAATTCTCCTTATTTTCAAAATAAATGGATTGGGACAGCTGAATAATCTTATTATTTGGAAACGTTTCTATAATCATCTCGCGGAAATTTTGATGCGACGGCCAAACATCACCGATATTTCCGCCTCCGTTTAATAGAATCGTTCCGCGGCCGATCTTTTCCGACAGTGTTTTATTTGAATGATTTGAGATATCGCTCGTGTACACAATTACAGCGCCCAGTTTTTTCAGGCACTCCACGGCGCCCAGCCAAACGGCACTATCTCCGACATTGCCATAATTCGGAAAATCAAGGAGAGCGCAGGGCTCACCCGGTGCGATCAGCGGCCGCAGCGTATCTTCTATAATATCCGAAAGCCTTTGGATAAGCCGGAGACGGTCTTCTTTCGCTATAACGTTGGTCATGCCGCTACCTGCTTGCGAGATCTTTCTTTGAAAAGCAGTTTTCTGTTTAAAAATCCCCACGCTCGCCTCGGCCATCCTTTCAAACCTTTGTGATAGACTTCATCCAGCATATCTTCCAACGCTTGGATCAAAGGCTGATCTATTCCGCGGCTTCTTGCTATCTTTAGCGTGATCTCGGCGCAATATCGAATTGTCGATAATTCGATGGGAGCTCTCGCCAGCAGAGCAAGTTCAAAAGGTCTATCAAACGTCCTGACTTTGTTCAAGGCTTTGAACAACCGGAGATTGGCCATAACCCTGAGACACTTTCCGCATTTCCCGCAATTGTAGGATCCGTTGCGATTCTCCCAACACACACGTAAATGATTTTGAACAATTTTATTCGAAATAACGGCTTCTATTTTTTGAACCCGATTTACTTCACAACCGTCGTGGATGATCTCGAGATTTTCCGTTCCCCATAACGGATCAACCAGCGGATGCGAGCCCAACGGTACTAAGAACGCATAGTCATCTGAAGCAGCGATATAGATTCTTCCGAACTGCGACGCTAAAAATAGCGCAACACTCGCTACCGCAACCCCATGGTAATGTTTTCCCCAATCCAAATGCCGGTCCAATAATTCTCGTATATTTGTTTCCACCTGAATCAAGGGCAATCCGATCTCCTCGCTCGCCTTCTCAAGGCGCGAAGAAACTTTGGAACGCAAAGCGGTATCTCCCAGGCTTATATCAAAGCCGTGCACAAAAATGAGCGATGTAATTTCATTTCTATGCTTTAGCAGCGTATAAAACGAATCCACTCCCCCGGAAAAAAAGCTTGCGGCCTTATCGCTCTGGGCGGGGCTTACATCGGTATATTCCTGACAATCGATTTGGATCTTAGAAAAATCAGGGTACCAGCAATGAAAAATGTCCTGGATCGTTTCAATATTTCTCAACAGTTTCTTCGAAACGCTGCCCTCAACCTTTATGCGGCTGTTTGTTTTCATAGCAAGGAGTAAAATTCCTGCTAAAAACGGATTGCTGTTTTTTTCAGGGACAATACCAGAAACCCGATAAAAGAGTTTGCATTCCTCGCCGCCAAACGTAATCGTGCTCGATAGTGTATAAACTTTTCCGTCGCTTTTAAGCGCCGGTTTTTGAATAATGATTTCACTCTGCATAATCACTGAGCAACCTGCGTCTTCCAGCCGAACAAAAGCTGCTTGGCCTCTAACGTTGAACTCCTGTCCAGAATGTAAAAAGTACCGAAATAAGCCGCGGTACTCAAGGCGCCCAATAAAACAAAATTGAATAAGTGATAATTGACTGAAATGGGCCAGAGGATCACAAAAAATTCTTTGAGTAAAAGGATGGTTCCGATCATGGCCAACCCGGAAAAAAGTGCGGCTGAAAGCTGCTTGAATAATTGGCCGTACCGGAAGTGAACCATCTTTTTGACGAGCCCCAAATTAACGGGGGCAAAAAGTATGACGGCCACGAGTTCCGAAGTGACACTGCCGATAAGACCGATTCTAGGGAGCAAAACAATCAGCAAAGGTATTCGTACTATTAGATTAAAAAGCGTCAGATTAAAACTATAATCAGGGCGGCCCTTGGCCAAAAAGACCGGTGACGAACATGCTTTAATCGGTGAGATCAACTGCACAAAACCATACAGTCTCACAAGGGGAATAATAGGCGCCCACTTTGCGCCGTAAAGCGTGAAGACAAACTCTTTGGATAAAAAGATAAGACCGATACTGAACGGGATGGAAAGCATGCTCACGAATTTAATGGTTTTTAGATAAACACGCTGGAGTGTTTCTTCGTCATGCTGTATGCGTGAATATGCGGGAAACATCACTCCGCCGACCAATTGCGTAAAGTGCGTATTAATAAAATTAGCTACATTATTCGATACGGCAAAGTAACCAACCATAACGGTGCCGAGCATTTTCCCGATCACGATATCGTCCAGATTGGCCGTAAGATACCAAAGGAAACCCAAGCCCATCATAAATTTTCCGAAACCAAAAAGTTCTCTGGCAATCTTTACATCAAAAGACCATGTCAATCGATAGCTCGACATTTTCCAGTTTAAGACCGTAATCACAACTTGTTTGATAACATACGCCCAAACCAAACACCAAACGGTCGGTGATACAAAGGCAATTAGAACAGCGAACGTAGCGTTGGCGATCGCCCCGCTTAAATTAACAATGGCAATTTTCTTGTATTCCATTTGCCTGGTAAGCAGAGCGGCAGGCACCCTCCCGACGGTATTTAAAAGAAATATAAATCCCAAAGCTCGCACGACAGGCGTTACTTCCGGATTCTTAAAAAAGACGGCGACAAAAGGAGCCGCAAACTGACAGATTGAAAAGATGGTCACTCCGGATGCAAATACCAGAAAAAATGTTGTGTCGGCGGCTATTTGAACCGATTCCTTGCGCCGGATGAGCGCCGAATCCAAGCCGAATGACTTAACCAGATTGAGTGCATCAATCGCCACAAATGCCAACGCGAAGAGTCCAAAACTCGCAGGGTTAAGCATGCGTGCGAGTACGGCAAAAGATGCCACAGAAATGATTTTCTGAAGCACCTTATTGGTCACTTCCCACTTTACCCCTGCAACGGTTTTTTGTTTGAGTGAATGCATCACGACCCTCTTATCGATTCGCGATTTTTTGATTCGCGACTTTTTTAACACCCGGCCATTCGTAATAACCCAATCGCCAGGCATTAAAGCGCCGCCACAGACTCACCGGACTTAGCAGAATCACTCTGAATAGTGCGGCCGCGGTTTTCAGACAGGTGTCCAGATATATCGCCGGAGCGGTTGGAACCATACGCGGCAAATAGGAAAGTTTCCGGTTGTACCGTAAGAGAAATTCCCGGAACATTCCGCTTTCGCCCATGTCGATGTTCCATTTACTTTTGAAATAATCATAGCCGTTTTTAATCAAGCGCATGTCCCATCGCCACCGAAAGTATTCGATATCCTCCGCCCGGACAGGGCTGTTAAGCTTATAAAAAATTACGGATTTCGGTTCGAAATACATGGGAAGGCCCGCCTTCTGCCACGTGAGCCCCGAATCGCATTCGGCTACCTCATGAATATTCTCATCGTAAGCGCCGAGCTTTAACGCTGTTTCCACCACCACAAGCTGACAGTGAAGTTCACCGTAATCGGTAGCTTGGCGCTTAAGATTGCTGCTGTCCCAAAAACTCAATCCGTGATACCGGAGTTCTTTATGCGCATGCGCTTCGCCGTTTTTATACGTAACGTAGAAATCATTTCCGGCGGTATGGATCAGGTCTTCGGTCTCAAGCATAATCGGTACCACCATGGCCGAGTTGGTTTCGCGCTGGCAGCCGAGGAGCGCACCAAGCCAGTCCGGCCGAACGTAGACATCGTTGTCCATCAAAATCGCGAGCGGAGTCTTACAGTTCCGTAGACCGATGTTTCTGGACTCGGACGGGTTTAAAAACCGGTCTTCGATGATGAACCGGACTTTTTCTGAAAACCGCTTTTTGAGGCGATCGCGGATTTCTTTCGGCGCGCCGCCCAAAATCAGAATGACTTCCGATACTTCATCCCGCTCTGTTGTAATTTTAAATAATGTTTCCAGACAACTTTCCGTCGTCGAAAACTTATCTCTCGGTACAACAATAATGGAACATTGTTTCTGATGGGTCATACCGAAGCACTCGTTACGAGCGTAACGCTTTCGCTTGGTTTTTCCTGTTTCTTCAGCACCGTCCAAAAAACGTAAAGTGCGCCTATCGAAAATAAAACGGCACATTCAAAGAGAAATTGCCGGATGAAGACCGGATGAAAAAGCGTAGCCATAAAATCTCGAAGGCCTCCGGCGTCATGCATCGAAGCCGGGCCCGTGGGAATAAGTTGAATAGGTGCGGAAAAGCGGACAGTACTGAAGGGCCAGAACGCGGGCATTCCGTAACCGGGCCCGTTTAACATATCAAGCAGAGGATGGGAAAAGTAAGCGACCGCTGACCAAAGCGCGGTCTTAAACGCATTCGGCCGTTTGAGCCCTATCAAAACGGCGCTTATCACGAAACCCACCAGCAGCGCACCGCCCAGGCTATGAGATATACCGCGATGAAATCGGCCGGCCTGATGCGCCATGATACCGGGAATAAAATCCATATCCGGGCCGTTGGCCAGCACGATAAAAAAAAGCGCCCATTTCCAATCTATTTTGGGCAGACGCTTCTTCGTCACTTTATAAATAGAATAGCCGGCAAAGGAATGAAGAACAGGGAGCGGCATGAAAAACGCTCAAATCCTTGCGACGATCTTCCGGCGGTCGGTAAATCGGCGGGTAGCGTTCCGAGTGTCAAGCACAGCAGAGGCGTGATCCAAAACAAATTGGCATTCGACATTCTTATGGTCGGTGAGGATCACCGTTAAATCGGACTGCTCCAGCGCTTTTGTAAACAGAGCGTTTCCGCTCTCCGTCGGAAGCGAACGATACGCTTTTTCATGCAGGGTAAAACTCGGGACATAGGGATCGGCATACGAAACTTCCGCACCGCTTTTTTCGAGCATTTCAATGACTTCAAGCGCCGGAGATTCACGGATGTCGTCGATATTGGCTTTGTAGGTAACGCCGAGAATAAAAATTTTTGACCCGTTCAACGATTTTTTCTTTTCGTTTAAAATCGTACGCGCTTTTTCCACCACAAACTCCGGCATGCTCGCGTTGACTTCGCTGGCAAGCTCGATAAAACGCGGGCTAAAACCGTGAATACGCGCTTTCCAAGCCAAGTAATGCGGATCGATCGGAATGCAGTGACCGCCCAGGCCGGGGCCCGGATAAAACGGCATGAATCCAAAAGGCTTCGTGGCTGCCGCATCGATGATTTCCCAAATATCGACGCCGAGCTTGGCGCTCATCTTACAGAGCTCATTGACCAAACCGATATTGACGCTCCGAAAAGTATTCTCAAGAAGCTTTACCATTTCCGCCGAACTGGTGGATGAAACAGGATGTACGTTTTCGATGGCCAGCTTATAAAAAGCCGCCGCGAGCTTCGTACATTCCGCCGTAACGCCGCCTACTACTTTTGGAATATTTTTTGTGTTGTACACGGGATTGCCCGGATCGACGCGCTCGGGGGAGAAAGCCAGAAAAACATTTTCGCCGACCTTGAAACCTTTTTCCTCAATCATCGGAAGGATCACTTCATCGGTCGTACCCGGATAGGTCGTGCTCTCCAGAATAATCAGCATGCCGTCATGCAGGTATTTCACAATCTCCTGCGTCGCATTGACAATATAGGAAATGTCCGGATCTTTCGATTTGCGAAGCGGCGTCGGCACGCAGATGTTGACGGTGTCTAACTCGCGGATCACTGAAAAATCAGTCGTCGCGCGCAGTTTCTTCCGTCCGACCAAGTCGCTCAAAAGCTTTCCATCGACATCTTGGATATAGCATTCCTTACGGTTGATGGCATCGACTTTTCGTTTATCGATATCGATACCGACCGTTTCGACACCGTTTCTGGAAAATTCAACAGCCAAAGGAAGTCCGACGTACCCCAGACCGATGATGCCTGATTTCAGCGTCTTTGTTTTTATTTTTTGTTCCAATGAATTTTTTGTTTCGGTCAACATGACAACTCCTCTATTCGACAGTAACGCTCTTGGCAAGGTTCCGGGGCTGATCTACATCGGTGCCCCGTAGCGTTGCCACAAAATAAGCGAGATATTGCAAAGGTAAAACACTTAAAAAAGGCGATAACCATTCGTTGGTTTCCGGAACGTAAATCACATCGTCGGCAATTTTCTCCAGTGACGTATTGCCCTCTGTAGTAATCGCAATAAGTTTTCCGGACCGGGCTTTTACTTCTTGAATATTGGAAACCATTTTTTCATAGACGGACGATTCCGGCATAATGGCCACCACCGGCATGTTTTCATCAATAAGCGCAATGGGCCCATGCTTCATTTCACCGGCCGGATGCCCGGTGGCGTGAATATAGGCAATTTCCTTGATTTTTAAGGCGCCTTCGTGCGCATTCGGATAATTAATTCCGCGCGCCAGAAAAAGAAAATCCCGGGACTCGTAATATTTTTTAGCAACGGCCATTACATTTTCCTTTTGCGCAATAACCTGCCGCATCTTGTCGGGCAGCGCACGAAAGTCCTCAATGAGTTTGGCGAAAGACCCCTCGTTTACCGTGCCTTTGGCTTTGGCCCACCAGAGGCTCAGCGCAAAGAGAACGCCGAGCTGTGCCGTATAGGCTTTGGTTGAAGCTACGCCGATTTCTGGACCGGCATGGGTATAGATCACGGCATCGGACTCGCGCGTAATGGTACTTCCGAGGACGTTGCAAATGGAAAGAGTCTTAAAACCACTTTCCTTCGCGTGGCGGAGACCCATAAGTGTGTCGATCGTCTCGCCGGATTGCGTAATGGAAAGAAGAAGCGTATTTTTCTGCGGAATCAATTTGCGGTAACGAAATTCGGAGGAAACATCTATTTCCGTCGGAATTCCTGCAAGACTTTCCAGAAAAAATTTACCCGTAAGCGCTGCGTGCCACGAAGTCCCGCACGCTTGGATAATAATGCGTTCGACTTTCTTTAATTGATCGGCGTTAAAGCGTAAGATATCAAAAAGCTGGGGTACGGATACGTTTTCAAAGCGCATACGGATAAGGCGCTCGAGAACAACGGGCTGCTCTTCGATTTCCTTAAGCATGTAATGCTCAAAGCCTTCTTTGCTGACATCTTTAGCTTCCCAATCGATGTGAACAACATTGTGTTTAACCCGCTCACCGGTACTGGACGTGATCTTCACATGTTCTTTCGAAACAACGGCCATTTGATAATCCTCGAGAAAAATGGCGTCGCGCGTGAAATCAATAATGGCCGGAGCGTCGGAGGCCACAAAATTTTCGCCTTTTCCGAGTCCGATGACTAAAGGGCTTCCGTTGCGAGCCGCTACGAAAAGTTGATCTTCTCTGCCGCTAACCACGCAAAAAGCGTAGCTGCCCTTAATTTCTCCAAGCACTCGACGAACGGATTCTTCTAAACCGCAGCCCTGCGTCACATGCAAGCGTTCGATGAGATGGGCCAAGACTTCCGTATCCGTATCGGAAGTGAACACATGCCCTTCACGAATCAAATGCGTTTTTAACGTGTCGTGGTTTTCAATAATTCCGTTATGAACTACGGCGACGGTTTTCGTACAATCCGAATGGGGGTGAGCATTTTTTTGGGAAGGTTCGCCGTGGGTTGCCCAACGTGTATGACCTATGCCGATAAAACCCGGCATGGGATTATCGCGTACGCGCATTTGAAGACGGGCGAGCTTGCCCGATTCCTTTAAAATGGAAAGAACGCCTTGATCTACCGTAGCGAGACCGGCGGAGTCGTAACCCCGATATTCCAGGCGCGAAAGAGCGCGTAAAAGAACCGTATCTATATTTCTATCGCCGACATAACCAACAATTCCGCACATAAATTAAGAAGCCCTTCCCATCTATGCAAATTTTATCCCACCCAATATAACTAGTTTATCCGTGCACCGCTTTTATCCGCTGAAGGCAAGTTACCTCCGTCGACACTACGAAAATACCGTCCACGGTATTTTCTCCGTTCGTGAATGAAACGGCTCCGCGCATCCTGCGCTACACGCGTTTCATTCAACGCGCCGTCGGCAACTTGCCTTCAGCGGATTTATTCCCGTTGCCTACTATTGCAGAGGCACGTCACGGCGCGTTGCGTAGTCCATGGATGGACGTAGCAGCGACGTGTCGAGTGAGGAAATTACCTGGAGGGTAATTTCCGAACGTTGCCGCCGCAATAGTAGGCAACGGGAATATAGCAACCCGTAGTTAAAGCGGGTAGAAAAACTAGGCCGAAGCGGCGACCCGGGAAAACTCCGGTAATGTCAAAAACCACTCGACGGTTTTCTTGAGACCTTCCGGAAAACGAGTCTGAACTTTAAATCCTAAAAGTTTTTCGGATTTGGAAATATCCGCGTACGTCCGGCGGACATCGCCGGCGCGTTTCGGCTGAAAATTGGGTTGAGTGTCATGCACACCCAAAATGTCTTTCAAGCCGTTAAAAATATCCAGCACCGAGTATTCTTCATGACAGGCAATGTTAAAAACTTCACCCGCTACGTTCTTTGCCAAAGCCGCGCGAATATTTCCTTCGACCACGTTATCCACATACGAAAAATCCCGCGACTGTTTTCCGTCCCAATGAATCTCGGGCGATTTACGCTTGAGAAGACAGTCGATAAAAATAGGAATAACAGCGGAGTACTTGGATTCGGGATTCTGACGCGGCCCGAAAACATTGAAATACCGAAGGCTTACCGTCTCAAGACCGTAGAGCTTGGTAAAAATTTTGCAGTAATATTCACCCATAATTTTGGAAGCAGCGTAAGGCGACTGCGGATTCGGTATATCGTTTTCCTGGCAAGGAAATTTTTCGGTATCGCCGTACACCGACGATGACGATGTAGAAATAACGCGCTTCACTTTGGCGTCACGCGCCGCCAAAAGCACATTCAGCGTTCCGCCGACGTTTACGGCGTCTGTCTCCCGCGGATCATCAACCGACCTGAGCACCGCGCGCAGAGCCGCGACGTGAAACACCTGATCTATACCTTTTACGGCATCGCGCACGGCCTGATCGTCTCTTAAATCACCTTCGACAAACTCGATCTTTTTAGCGACTTGCGCAAGATTTTCGCGCTTTCCTGTAGACAAATTATCAAAAACCCTGACATCGCATCCTCGCGCCACAAGAGCGTCGACAATGTGCGAACCGATAAATCCTGCACCACCCGTAACTAGACATTTAGGCATGACTTTGAATTCCTCTACTTTCTGTTTAGAATTTTTTTCTGCCACCAATCGGTGAATTTATTTTCCAACCCTTGCAATTGTTCTCCGGTGAGTTTTAAGCGCTTACGAATACGCTCGCCTTTTCCTTCTCCGGCTCCTTCTTCGTAGGTGTAGGTGTAACCGTAGTCATAACGGTACTCCGATGAATGGAATTCTACGTTAGTGAGCACATACCCCAACACTTTTGCGCCGGACTGCTTAAAAAGCATACTCGAGTGCCCGACAATGCTCTTCGGCGTCCTGCCGAGTTGGATCACCATAAGTACCCCGTCGGCGTCGCGCGCAAGCATACCTGCGTCCGCTACGGCCATAATGGGCGGGGAATCGATAATGATATAGTCGAAATGATTTCTCAGCTCGGCAACGAGAATTTTGAATTTATTCGAACTGATCAAACCGGAAGGATTATTTATATGTTCGCCCCTCGGCATGATCGCAAGGTTTTCTTTGGCGGTGCGATACATTACTTTCTTGGGCGAAAGACCGTTCTCGTCGTTCAAATACTCCGAAAGACCCTGCCGTTTACTGCCCAGTCCCAGGTAATCGCCCAGCTTACCGCGTCTTAGGTCTGCATCAATCACACATATTTTAACATCGCTGTTCTCGGCAAGCGAAAGGGCCAGGTTGGCCGTGGTTACGGTTTTACCCTCACCGTGAATCGCGCTCGATATCAAAACCACCTGAGCCTTATCTTTGTCCAGGTGGGTACGAAGATTTACGCGAAGCATCCGGTATTGTTCGGAAATGAGTGAATTTGAAAAGTGGTGCGTGACCACTATATGCTCGGGTACGGTATTTTTAACCTCCGTAACTCCTTGCATCCAGGATGACCGGCGCGGCGGTTCGGACTCCGTCACCGCCATCGAAAAAGCAGTAACAGGGTGCTTTGGCTGCTCACTACCCTCCTGCTTTAAATCCTGAATTTTTTCCAGTGCTTTAGTAAACTTGCTCATATCTTTTCTCCCCTCGGAAACGAAGTTCTGTGATGGTCTCTTCAATAATGAAGGGTGTAATCACCCTCATCTCTTCCAAGCAACCCGTCAACAGTGCATGATCACATAAAAGGTTTATCAAACGCGGCACACCTTTCGAATACCGGTATACCGCCGCCAACGCATCGGCATTAAAGATCGGATCGATCCATTGGTCTTCGCTGCGTACGCAGTTTAAACGATGCATAATGTAATCGCGCGTTTCGGATTCGGTCAGCGGGTAAATATGGTAATGAATGGCGATACGCTGCCGGAGTTGTTCCAGCTTCGGCATTTCAATCTTTTTTCTAAGCTCCGGCTGGCCCACGAGCACAATCTGAATCAGTTTTTCCTTCTCGGTTTCCAGGTTTGAAAGCATGCGCACTTCTTCCAAACAGCGCGGCGTAAGGTTCTGCGCTTCATCAATTAAAAGAAGCACGGTCTTATTTTCTGAAGCCTGTCGAATGAGATAGTCGTTCAACTGAACTAAAAGTTTTTCTTTCGTTCCCATCTGATACGGCACGCCAAGATCTTCCATAAGGAGGTAGAGGACTCCTTTGGGCGAGATATGTGTGTTGGTAATAAGCGCAGTTTGAACGCTACCGCCGAGGCGTCTTAAAAGCGTGCGCATGACGGTGGTTTTACCCGATCCGATTTCGCCGGTTACTACAACGAAACCCTTACGCTGGCGAATGGCATAGAGCACGGCGTCCAGAGCGGATTTATGTTTATCGGAGGGAAAGAAAAAACCGGAATCCGGCGTCAGGTTGAACGGATTTTCCTTAAATCCAAAAAAGTTGTTATACACTGGCCACTCTCCTTAATCGCTCTTCGGATAAAAGTTCTTCCGGCCGAATGCTGGCGATCACACCCATAATAGGAAGTTCCAGAAGGAATCGGGCTTCGTCGACATTACGAATCGAATTGTCACTTAATTCCACCAAATACACGGCAATACTTCCGATGCCCAGTCCGATCAGAAAACCGCCTAGCATCATGAGGAGTGGATTCGGTTTTACCGGTTTAAGCGGAAGCCTGGCCGGTTCGAGAACGCGGAACTTGGTGCCTTTATCGGAGTCTTCAAGCCGGTGTGAGATTTTGGCCGTTTCCAATTTTTGCAAAAGTGATTCGTAAATACCGGCATTTACAAAATAATCGCGCTGAAGCTTGGCAAGCTGCTGCTCCTGCCGGGGTACGCTTGAAACAAGGTGCGCGTATTCGGACGGATCAATATTCGCACCGTCTTTCTGGGCTATTTGAATTTGACTGTCACGCTGTTCTTCCAGATTTTTAATGAGATTTCTGGTTTCGAGCACACGCGGATGCTCCTCTGTGTTTTCGGTGAGAAGGCGATTTAATTCGATCTTAAGCGCAACCAACTGCTCATTCATACGCGTGGCAATCGGCAGGTTGGCATTATAAATTTCTTTAAAATCCCGCAGATCTTCTTCGGATTTCTCAAGCTTGGTGCGGTACATTTCAAGCTCTTCTTGGATAAAGCTGATCGCGCTGTCGGCGTTCGCATTCTGCGACGTAAGGCTGCCCTCGATAATAATATTACTCAAGGTTTGCACAATATCCTGGGCTTTTTTCGGCTCGGGCCCTTCAAAGCCCACCGTAATAATGTTGTCGCCTCTGAGCGCAATGGCCACATGATCGCGCAGATTTTTAATGAGCTTTTCAAAATCACTCGGGTTCTTAGCCTCTTTATCCAGATCCAGCTCCTCCACCAACCGGGTCAGCCGAGTCCACGATAAGAGCTCTTCACGCAACGTATGTAAGCGCTCGCCTACACGCGGCGAAATAGCCAAACCCGAAATAAGGGGGTTTAAGATTTGTTCCTCTTCAACGAGAAGAACCGTATACGCTTTGTACGTCTTTGGCAAAAACAAGCATAGGGCCAGCGCAATAACAACCGCAGCCGCGATGGATCCGAAAAAGAACCTCTTATGTCGGAGTATCATGTAGTAATACTCGCGCAACCTTAGCGTGCTTGAAAAATTCTGTAAATCTAAATTCATAAACTCTCCTCTACCACGTGAATTTCGTCAATTTGAATTGCGCGTCAACTTTCAATCATGTTCCATAAGTTCAAAACGATGCGCACACCCAACCTTGCGCCCATGATAATAAGGGGCCAAAATAAAAGCGTATGCCATACTCTAAAATTTCTTGAATTCATTAATTCAGATATCCGTTTTTGTCCCTACCGTAAGCCAACGAATATACACTTGAAGCTTGGAATATCGGCCCTACCACTCTTGAGAAACCATTTACAAATTTATCGAAATATTTCTGATGAACCACAATGGTGTCGCCGGGTTCCAAGAAAAAATCTTCGGCGGCATTACCCTTTATAATGAGATCGTTGAGATTAACTTTTTTGCTAGTAGCATGACCGTCTTCGGTCAAATTCGAAGGACGAATAACGTAGACGCGCTTCATCGAACCATCATCACGCGGAAGACCGGCCGCTACAATGGCTTCCTTCACCGTAATCTGATCGCCTTTCATCGAATATTTTCCGGGCCGGTTTACAAACCCGAAAACAAAAACGGCCTTGCTTTTATATTCGGAAACCATGACGGCCACTTCAGGGTATCTCACAAATTTCGTTAAGGCTTTGCTGATATCCACCTTGAGCTCGTCCTTGGTTTTTCCGGAGGCTTTGATATCGCCGACAAAATTGTACTGAATATTGCCTTCCGGATCGACAACGAAGCGGCCGGAGAAATCCGGCTGATTCCGGACAATAATGGTGACGACATCGTCCGTACCGAGCGTATATTTTGAGCCCTCACCAATAACCTCGGTATAAGGAGAGTAATGAGCAAAAGGAGAAACCTCCGATGCGCCGAGCGGATCGGCTGCCTGTGGTCCCGCTCCCTGTACCGGACCTGCAGCGCTCATATATTGCTGCTGAAGCGGCCCCGAACTATAACTATAAGGCGGTTGCATAAAACTGGAGTAACCGGAAAATTGAGTTTCGTAGCTCGTGGAATATCCGACCGGAACAAGAGGAACTTGTCCGGGAGGTGTCTGAGCAGAGGAAGCCCCTGCTTGAGTACTCAGATCATTAGGATTTCCGCTATAATTTAAATCTTCGGCGAAAATGGTTTTTTGGAAAACAAGATCAAATACCAACGTAAGTAATAGTAAAACGGCTAATTTCTTTTTCATCTGCAGGCTTTTCATTTTAATGTAAATCCTCTCGTGAAGGAGATTCCCTTCTAAATTTTGCTTCCCTAGGCTTCGTAAACGGCATTGATAATTTTTTCGATATCGGTAAGCTCTTCCTCTGTATAGGAACGCCACCCTTTCCAATCGCGCTTAGCTTTGCGAATGCGGCCGGCTTTCTCCCAGCGGATAAGGGTCTTTACGGTTACTCCGACCTTCTCAGCTACTTCTGTGATAGTTAATCGTTCCTTATCCACGATTGGAAAACCTCCCTCTCTAAAAACCGGACATTGCCGGTGTACCATAAAGTAAATTTTGTAAAAATGACTAGCATTCCCACTCAATTTTTGTTCGGGAATATAACACCCTGGATTACCGCGCCTAACAATGACCTAGGCTGTCCGGTAGAGTCCTGGTATTTGCAGTTTGCATGCCAAAAGCCTATAAACCAATATTTTAAAAAATCAATTGTGCACATACGTCTAAAACAAAGGTTTTATGATGGGAATAATTAATTTGATGATATTTTCGTTATCCAACATATAAATTAAAAATGAGCTTTTTTTTAAACTTATGCACATATGTAATAACAAATAAGTCATAAATTATTTAAATATAACTACTTATGATTAGTCTATAAATTTGGACATATTAAATTCTATTCTTTGTTTTTATAAGTTGTCTGTTTTAAACATATTACAACAAACGAGTTGATAATTATAGGAACGTCTGCTAATCTTTTTACAGCTGAAACTCTAAAGGATTGGAGATCTACCACAAAACATGGATGAAAAAAGGGGTAAGATAATCCTGATTGTTGAAGACGAACATCAAATCGCTCACCTGCTTGAAAAACGCCTGTCTCTCTTGGGGTTTAATGTTATCTTGGCTTATACGGGCGAGACTGCGTTAAAGCTTCTAGAAAAAAGTAACCCTCACTTGATCCTTCTGGACGTTATGCTTCCCGGAATTGACGGATATACCGTACTTAAGGAGATTCGCCAACAAGAACTTGAACTAAAAAAGCCCAACCCCATTCCTGTCATTATGCAAACAGCGCGGGGACTCCCCACCGAGATACTTTGTGAGAGCGAAGGAATATCCAGCTATATTCGTAAGCCCTACGATATGGAAGAACTTCTAGGCGCTATTTCAGGCGCCCTAGATGATCTTAATGATGAAGACAACGGGTCCGAATACTTGCCCAAGTCTGCATAGACGCGCTAAAAGCAATTTGCTATAATTCCGCCCAATACACAGCCCGGTATTTCTCCATATAAACACCGGTCGGCTTGTCTAATTCAAATTCAGATTAACTCCCACAAAGCTAAAATACGGAGTCATAACAATGGGCACCCCTACAAACAATAAAGCTGTACTTGAATGGGTTGATGAGATGGTCAAACTCTGCCGGCCTGATAAAGTCGTTTGGTGTGACGGCTCGGAAGAAGAGAAGAAACGCCTCACGAAAGAATGCCTCGCAGCAGGCGAACTGATCGAACTAAACCAACAGAAGATGCCGGGCTGTTATCTTCACCGCTCGGATCCCAACGATGTCGCCCGCGTTGAAAAATTTACATTCATCTGCACAAGAAATAAAGAAGATGCCGGCCCTACCAATAATTGGATGGCGCCGGATGAGGCCTACAACAAAACTCGGCCTCTTTTCGAAAGCTCGATGAAAGGCCGGACGATGTACGTCATTCCCTTTCTCATGGGCTTACCGAATTCTCCCTTTGCCAAAATAGGTATTGAGCTGACGGATTCCCGTTATGTCGTGCTCAATATGGGCATTATGACCCGCATGGGTAAGATTGCTTTAGATCAATTGGGAAATTCTCCGGATTTTACCAAGGGACTTCACAGCCGCGCCGATTTAAATCCCGAACGTCGATTCATCCTCCATTTCCCCGAAGACAATACGATTTGGAGCGTGGGTTCGGCGTACGGCGGAAACGTGCTCCTCGGCAAGAAATGCCTCGCGCTCCGCCTTGGAAGTTGGCTCGGAAGAAAAGAAGGCTGGCTCGCCGAGCATATGCTCATTCTCGGCATTGAAAACCCAAAAGGTGAAGTTCGTTATGTTGCGGCTGCGTTTCCCAGTCAATGCGGGAAAACAAACTTGGCCATGGTCATGCCTCCGGATATGTTTAAAGGTTATAAAACCTGGACCGTCGGAGATGACATTGCGTGGCTCCGTATCGGCGCAGACGGACAGCTTTGGGCCGTTAATCCGGAAGCCGGGTTTTTTGGCGTTGCTCCGGGAACAAGTTCAAAAACCAATCCTGCAGCGCTTCAGACCATTCAACGCAATACACTTTTCACGAATGTCGCCTTGAAACCGGATGGAACCGTTTGGTGGGAAGGTCTCGAGGAAGCCCCGGCTCAGTGCATCGACTGGCTGGGAAAACCGTGGACTCCGGCATCTAAAGAAAAAGCAGCGCAACCGAACAGCCGGTTTACCGCGCCTGCGGCCCAGTGCCCGTCCATATCACCGGAATGGCAAAATCCGAAAGGCGTGCCCATCAGCGCGATTATTTTCGGCGGAAGACGCGCCAAAGTAGCGCCGCTCGTTTACGAATCTTTGAATTGGCAGCACGGCGTCTATGTAGGGTCGACGATGGCGTCGGAAACAACCGCAGCCGCAGCCGGACAAGTCGGTGTGGTTCGTCGGGACCCCATGGCCATGCTTCCTTTCTTGGGTTATCACGCGGGCGAATATTTTCGACACTGGCTTAACATGGGCAAGAAAATAGCGAAGGCGCCCAAGATTTTCCACGTGAACTGGTTCCGCACCGATAGTCAGGGGAAATTCATGTGGCCGGGATTCGGCGAAAATTTGCGCGTTCTTTTGTGGATTCTCGATCGATGCGAAGGAAAAGGCGATGCTCTTCGCACGCCCATAGGCTACGTGCCAACACCGGATGCCATTGCGACAACCGGACTGAAGCTTTCCCCGGAAATGCTTAAGGAACTCCTTACCGTCGATAAAGACGAGTGGAAACACGAACTGGAACTTCAGAAGGAATGGTTCGACAGCATCGGTCCAAAATTGCCCGAAGAGCTTCGCCGTGAATACGCCGAGCTGGCTAAGCGTTTAGAAGAAAAAGAAAAAGTAGCGGTTAAGTAGAACGCGCTTCTTCAAATTCGTCGATGCGTTTCTTGACGAAGGGCTTCCAAATAAAATTTAAAGGATAAGGTTTAAGTTCCAGATTTTCGGCTTCTTGCCTGCTTTTTCCTTCAAATTCCATCCGGTAAAGAACACACGCTACGCCCGTCCGTTCGACGCCGCGGCGGCAGTGAACGAATACGGGTTTTTGCGCCGGATCGTTCACGATGGAGAAAAACCGCTCCGTCACTTCGGGAGCCGGCTTTTCAAATATTTTCCAAGGCAAACTCACGTAATTCATTCCCGCGGCTTCAACCAGCTTTCTTTCCTTTTCAATACGATCGGTCTCATGCCTAAAATTGACCACTGTTTTAATCCCAAATTGTTTTAATAACGGATAGGCATCATCGGAAGGCTGGGCTCCGCGGTAGAGACCGTCGGCCACCTTGGCAAAAAGCTCGATTTTTTCTTTTAACATAGGTTCAATATTTTGATCTTCGGCTTGAAGAAAATTCACAGGAGTTATAAGGAGCGTGAGAAAAACAAAATTAAAGAGTAACCGTCTCAATTAAGAAATATCCTATTTTCTCTTCTCCAGGGGAACAAATTTCTGCGGCTTGGGCCCGATATAATCGGCAAGGGGGCGAATCAAGCGGTTGTTTTCCATCTGCTCAAGAACGTGAGCAACCCAGCCGGCCATACGGCCGCAGGCAAACATGCACGTAAACATATCAATCGGAATACCGCAAAGCAAGAGCACGGAAGCGGAGTAAAGATCGACGTTACAATAAAGCCCTTTTTCCTTCAAAGCAACTTTCTCGAGTTCTTCCGAAATTTTATACCAGGTCAAATTTCCCTTTTCCCCGCCCAGTTTGCGCGCAAGTTCGGCAAGCGGCTCAGCCCTGGGATCACGCACTTTATAAACGCGGTGCCCGAATCCCATAAGCTTTTTCTTCTTCTCGAATAAATCCTTCACATAAGGTCCGGTATTTTCCACCGTTTGGATGTCAACCAACATTTCCATAGCGCGGCGGTTGGCAGAGCCGTGCAAATCTCCTTTGAGCGCGCCGATCGCGGCCACTATGGCAGAATGTAAATCGGAAAGCGTTGCGGCCGTCGTGCGAGCCGTAAAGGTAGAAGCATTAAACTCATGATCGGCCAGCAGAACAAAATAAGCGTCGAGCGAGCGCTTGCTGATTTCATCCGGAATTTCACCCGTTAACATATAAAGAAAATTCTCGGCGAGTCCTAAATTAGGGCGGGGAGCAATAGGTTCGTGGCCATTACGAATTCTTTCAAAAGCCGCGATCACCGTAGGAGTGCGTTCGAGAAGCCGGATACCTTTATTGATGTTGGCGGCGCGGGTGTATTCTTCCGCATCGGGATCGTAAAGCGCCATAGCCGAGACAGCCGTACGGAGCACCGACATGGGTGGTGCCGCGTGGGGACAGCTTCGCAGGAAATCTATCACCTGTGGTGTTAAGGTACGCTCGGTGGAAAGCCGCTCCATCCATTCGGAGAGCTGCTTTTTATTCGGAAGATCGCCGAACCAAAGAAGGTAAGCCGTTTCTTCAAACGTGCAATGCTTGGCTAAATCATTAATGTCGTAGCCGCGATAGAGAAGTTTTGCTTTAATTCCGTCAATAAAACAAATGGCGCTCTCGCCGGCAACGATATCTTCAAGGCCTTGTTTAAAACCAGAAGGAGATTTCTTTGCGGTTGGATCGGTAGCAGCGACTTTGGGCATCTAACAATCTTTTTTGAGGACAACTAAGCGGTCTTCTGACTGCTTAATTCGGCCTTCTTGGCAAGAAGTTGGTGTGCGTAACGCGATTGAAATCCGCCCATTTTTGCCTCGACTTCTTTTAACTGGGCATCGATTTCTTTCAGCGTCATGACCGAAACTTTCCGAATGCTTTTCTTCCCTGCGCCTTCGGCCGGTGCCTCCGGCTTAGCCGGTTGAGCGGGTACGGCGGCAGGCTTTTTGGCTTCGACTTCTTTAGGTTTTGAGTCTTTTACTTCTTTATCAGCATCAGCCATAAATCCTCATCGAAATGTTAAAAAGAGGTGCTTAAAAGTTCGCTACGATAACCGAAGTCCCTTCCCTTGTCAAGCGCGAGTGAAACAACATTACACGCGGACGGAGGGCCGGGAAACTTTTCGCCAGACGAGAAAAAGGTATATAAATTCTGCGGCAAGGAAAAGCGTTACCCAATGTCCGCCGCCAGCACCAAAGCCGTAGCTGTGGAGCCCGCGGCCAAGTACGAAATTAACTCCGTACCAGGTCATCACAATAAGCATAAAACAAAGGACGGCGCCCATGGCCAGTCCAAAATCTTTTACCCAACCGATAAAGCGCGCGTGAAGCAACGCAAGATAACCTAAAAGCGAAATAAGCGCCCAGGTTTCTTTGGGATCCCAGCCCCAAAACCGGCCCCAGGATTCGTTGGCCCAAACGCCGCCAAGTATCGTACCGGCCGCCAGAAGAATTACTCCGACTTGAACGGAACGATAAACAAGCTGTGTAAGATCTTTGATTTTAGCGTGAGCGCGCGGAGCAAAAATATAATGACCGAGCGCGACATGCGCCGTGCCCATGGCAAGCGCAAAAGCTCCGTAGCTGGAAACGATCGTAAGCACGTGAATGGTCAGCCAATAATTACTACGCAGGACCGGAACCAACACGTCTAAGGTCGGATCAAACGGCATGAGACTGCCTAGAATAAGAATGGCGGCGCCGACAAACGCCGAAACGTTAATCAAAAGCATGCGTCTTAAAACTCCCGCAAGGACCAAAGCAAAAACCGAAACCATCCAAGACATAAAGACAACGGACTCGAACATGTTTGAAACCGGCGGGCGGCTCAAAACCAAAACCCGTAAGACAAGCCCGGCCGTGTGGCATAAAAAGGCAATTACAAATACAGCCACACCTATTTGACTCAAACTGTTTTTCTCCAAACGCCAACCGAAAACCATAAGAAGCCCGCTTATTAAATAAAAGACCCAAGCCCACCGGAACGGCTGGAACGAGTGATACACAATTTCTAAATCCAGTTTCCAACCTGCATTCCATACGTTTGGATTGAGTTCCCGTAACGCAGTCTGCAGTTGATTCACCGATTGATCAAACGCAGCCTGGTCATTTTTTGCGTAGGAATCCATCACCTGCCGGAAAAATTCGAGAATAGCCGCATTTTTTTCATCCGGCCGTTCGGCAAGCTCACGCACCGATAACCAATCTTGCCCTGTTCCGGGAGCAGGCGGAGCAATCTTCAGAATGTCACCGGTTAGAAGAGCGTTGGCCATCAAAAAGGCGTTCCGGGCACTTTGAATTTTTCGGTCGATAGGCAAAAGGTCTTCCCCCCGGTCGCTTTTAGCAACCAGTTCATCAAAAAGTTTCTGCACTCCTGCGCTGGTTTCAAGCTCGCTAAGGGAATAATAATTTCGCGTAGTGTCTAAACCGGCCTGACGCTTAAATGGGAGAAATCCGATTTTGACGATCGGTTTTTGATACCAAACATCGGGCTTGGCGAGCAGTTCAAGCAGAAAACTTAAAGACGAATGACCCAAAACTTTTTCCCGGCCGTGCACCGCTTCGGCCAAATCAATGGCAAGCGATTCGAGCGGCTGAACTCGGCCGTTATACTGAATGGGCAATTTTTTTAAGGAAGATATATTGACCGGATCGGACGCCATGGCAGAGGCGGTAATGCCAAAAAAAGCAATGACTCCAAAAATGAATATTGGTACTCTGTGTTTCTTCATAGAATCCTCACGACTTAGACACGAACAGAACTTGAAAACGGTTTAATATAAAACATAGTCACGATGCCCCCGATCATCACGATGGCGCCGAGGTAAATAATCGGAGTCCCGGGAGATTTAGCCACCTGGAAAACCGAAATTTCGGGTTCACCGGGCGGTACTTCGATAAAGCTGGATTGAAATATCCGGTAGCCTTTGTAGTCCAGCGGATGATTCATATAAATTTTTTTCTCGATCGTAACGCCGCTTACGTGATCGTGGAGAACTACGTCGCTTTCGTAAGCCGCAGGACTTCTGGTGCCCGGATAAAAGGTGCGTCTAAAATCCACGAGCTTAAGTGAAAACGGAACGGGCGCCGATTTGTAGCGAAACACGGCATTTACCTGTTTACTCCCTACCGATAAGGCTTTGGGCTCGCCAAACGATAACCATTCGGGCTCTCCCGCTTCTTTTTCTCCGGTTTCGGAATCCAAATAGTCCAGTTTTAACCGAACGACCGGTTGCGCTTCCTGTTTCTTCGCCGTTTTAACGGCCGCCAGAGGTTCAAATTCGTACCGTGCGGAAGCGCGCGGATAATAACCCTTTACCAGAAACTGAAAATCCATCCATCCGGCCGACTGCCATTCGTTTAAGTTTACTTCACCGGATGAAAATTCCCCCTTGGCTGTTTCGCTTACGAAGCGCAATTTCTCATCCATTCCTTGGATGAAGGTGAAATTGGCGTTGGGCTGCGCTTTCCCGCCGGCCTGATGCGATGCCTCAAGCTGGGCGTGAATTTTACTCCAACCCTCTGCGGTTGATCCGTGAAGCGTGTCAAATTCGGGGAAAAGCGCAAAAGCCGTATGTTTTTCCACACGCCCGTCTTTTCCTGTCACTTCAAATTGAACGGCCGGGTTGGGCGTAGCGTCCGGTTGATTCACAAGCTCGTTACCCACTACGCGAGCGTTTGGAAAATAATTTACAATTTTAATTTTTGCGTTAATTGAAGGCAGATCCGTAGAATCGTTTTTACCCAATCGTACGGGAATACGCACCGGCGCTTTCACATCGGGCACTTCGACCACAAGATAAGGAATATCTTCTTTGGCTTCGGCTTGACTCGGAGGTTTTAAAAGCATTTTCTCCTCCGCATCGGAGAGGGCCATAAGCAATCTAAATTTGGCCGGACCGAGGGACCAGATACGGCTATCGGGGTTGGAAGCGTCGTCGTAGATAAGCGTTTGTTCTTCGTGAAAACCAGCCATCTCGCTTTTTATTTCAAAAACAACCGCCGGATTTCTTTCCGGAGTCCCTGAGTCAGCGATTTTAAGCTTCCTATTTACCCCGTTCGTCCACTCCAGAAAGGTCAGATAAAATCCGCTGTCGCCGAGATGGAAGGGTTTTCCGATTCGATCTTTTAATTTAAATTCATCGGCAGGCAATCTATACGAATCGGCGCCGGTTAATCCGACCTCAACCACACGTTCGCCGAGCGTCATTTCATCGAGCGCGTCTCCCTCGGTCAAGTACATTTGACCTTCGATTCCCATGTGCCTGTTTATGCCGGAGCCCAGGCAAATAAGCAGAAGACCCAGGTGCGTGACTATAAAACCGGTGTGGCGGCGCTCAAACGGCCAGCGGAGAACTACGGCACAGAAAACATTCAACGCAAAGAGCGTGAGAAAAAAATCAAACCACCAGGTCGTGTAAACAAAACGCTGGGCAAGTTCGGTGGATTCAAACGATTCATAAAGTGTCGAACAAATGAGAATGGAAGCTAAAACCACAATGAGAAACACGGCCAGCTTGAGCGCGCCGAAATAGCGGCAGACTTCGATAAACAAGTTCTGTTTTTTCGTAATTGTATTAGTTTTCATTCAACCGTGGTTGGGGTAACCGGATATTTGACGAATGGTTAGAACTGCCGTTATTATACTGTTATTCGAAAATTTCTCTAACAATTTAATTTGATTTTAATCAACACCTTATTGGACACATGTTACAATAATCGCCATGAAATACGTTCTTGCCATCGATCAAGGAACAACCGGCAGCCGCGCCTATATTTTTGATCAAAATGTGCGCGCTGTCGCAAGCGCGTATCAGGAGTTTCGCCAATTTTACCCTAAACCCGGCTGGGTCGAGCACGATGCCGGTGAAATCTGGAATAGCGTAAAATCCGTTATTGCCGGAGCACTCCGCAAAAGCGGTATCTCACCTAAAAAAATCGAAGCCGTTGGAATTACCAATCAACGCGAAACAACCGTATTGTGGGATAGAAAAACGTCAAGACCGGTTGCGCGCGCGATTGTCTGGCAATGCCGCAGAACGGCAGACCTTTGCGCTCAAATAAAACGCGCCGGATACGAACCGCTTTTCAAGAAAAAAACCGGTTTGGTCGTCGATCCGTATTTCTCGGGAACAAAAATAAGCTGGTATTTAAACGAATCCGCTTCGCTCAAAAACCGCGCGCGTAAAGGTGAAATCCGATTCGGCACGATCGACAGTTGGCTGATTTGGAATTTGACCGGCGGAGAAAAACACGTCACCGATTTTACCAATGCTTCACGAACGCTGTGTTTTGACATTTTTAAGAAAGAATGGTCCAAGCCTCTTCTCCGCATTTTAAAAATCCCGGGCGCTCTACTACCGAGCGTGCAATCCTCGTCTTCCATTTTTGGTTACACAAAAGGACTGCGTATTCTTCCTGATGGCATTCCGATCACCGGAAACGCCGGTGATCAGCAGGCGGCCCTTTTCGGCCAAGGCTGCGTCGAACCCGGAACGCTTAAGAACACGTACGGAACCGGCTGTTTTGTTCTTTTAAATACCGGTAAGCATGGTATTTATTCTAAAGAAGGCTTCTTAACAACGCTTGCCTGCGGACCCAAGGGCGAGCCCTGCTTCGCGCTTGAAGGCGCGGTCTTTATAGCCGGCGCGGCCATTCAATGGTTAAGAGATGAAGTTAAATTAATTCAAAAAGCATCGGAAACGGAAGCGATTGCGAAAAAAGTAAAAGATAACGCAGGCGTTTACCTCGTTCCTGCTTTTGTCGGGCTGGGTGCACCGCATTGGAATCCGAATGCGCGCGGAATTCTTACGGGGCTCACGCGGGGTTCGGGAAGAGAAGTTATTGTTCGTGCTACGGTTGAATCCCTCGCCTACCAAACCAAAGATTTAGTCGAAGCGATGCGCAAAGAACTGGGCAAGCCTTTTCCGGTACTCCGGGTTGATGGCGGCGCGGCGGCAAACGATTTTTTAATGCAGTTTCAAGCCGATATTCTGGATATTAAAATCGAAAGACCGAAAATGCTGGAAACGACCGCCCGAGGAGCGGCGCTTTTGGCAGGACTTGCCATTAAACTTTATTCAAAAAATCAATTCACCCCGCCAATCGAACACTCGTTTACTCCCCGAATGAAAGAGATAAAACGGCAGGAATTATATTCCGGTTGGCTTCACGCCGTTAAGCAAGCTCTGGTTTAGCCTAACAGCCATCCCGAGCGAATCGCAAGGATCAGCATGCAAATCTGAAGCGCGCTCCAGGTGTACCAAATGATTACCTTTTTTAAAATAGAAACGTCCTTGACCAGCCGGAACACGAGCAGTAACGCAATGGCTTCAGCCAAGGCTGCGCCCATATGACGATTAAAAAAGGACATTCCCGGCCAAACGGCATGGCAAACCCAGATAAGCCAGAAAGTAGATATTGAAAAGGCATTGGCTCTAAGCGCTTTGCGGTAATTCGCCAAGTCTTTTGACCGCATCATCCGTGCGGCGAATGTCATAAACCACGAGCCCAAAAAGATCAAAAAAATCGCTAAAAGAGTGGATCGAATATAAAGGTCGTACTGGCCCATACTATTAACCTCCAATGTATTTACCCATGTATCGGCATATACCTGATTCTTATTGAATTCGGCCCTTTTGTTTAAGCGTTTGGCCGAATACTTCTGCATTTAAGGTAAGGATAGCTTCGAAATCGATATCGAAGAATCCTCTCATATGCTTACGCATAAAATCAACCTGCTCCTTGTTACCTTCTACGATATACCAAAACTGTATTACGTTACCCAAATCCGCAAGCTGGGGCCAATTGCAAAAATCGATGCCCACCGAGCCGCGCCTGAAAGGATTCTCAAAACGGTCGAGTACGTATTGTCTTCTGCCCAGAGGAATTCTCGATATATAAAGGGGATCAAACTCCGTCAGATATTCCAAACGATAATCAACCTCGGCCGCGCCCGCCGTCACGGGATAAACTAAATCCTTTCCCGCAAGCAGAGGTTCTTTACCCTGACCTATTAAATACGGTATTTCCTTAAAATCCAGAACCGCAAATTCGGGCACGGGAGCATTGCCTTCTTCGGGTAATTTGTACGGTTGATTGGAACGAAGGCTAAACGCAATCTTAACTTTTCCGTCCATGGGCCATTTCCATTCTTTTTCGCCGACGATATACGTTCGAAAATAATCATATTGTTGAAGCATAATGGCAAGCGGCTGCTCATTCTCATCCAAAACTATATACACGCTTGAATGTTCCAGTTCCCGCCACGCTGACGGATCGCCTATAAAACCCGCTGTCTTTTCTTTAAACTCCGATAAACGGCTGGGCAAACCACCGTAGAGAAACACGTAATGATATTTCAGAAATATGAAATTTCTTGTCGTGATCAAACTGTGGGCCGTTAGATTTACGGTCTCGCGCTTAAGCCGGGCGTACGCTACAGGGGAAGAGGATTTTGCATCGGATGTGTCAGTATATTCTAAATAAAATTGAGGATCGTACATAAATTTTTGAAGACTTTCACGGCTCGGGGCATGCTCTTGAATCCTGCCCCTTTCGTTGGCTCGCCGCACAACCGTGTAGGGCAAATAATCGGTGTAAAAATCGATGGGTTTAGCGCCGTTCGGAGCAATATAGATTTTGGGTTTGAACCATTCCAAAAGTGCTTGATCTTTATCGCTCGGATAATTGCCTTCCTCTGTTGGATCGGACGGGTGGCTCAGCGCCTGCGCCATGGCGTTTGTCCAGACAACCGTATCTTTCCAAAGAAGCGGGTCTGCGAAAACAGACGATGACTGGATCAAAAGGGCCAGTAAAACGGGGAAGGTTTTTATGAATTTCATGACGCAGCGTTAGGTTTAACTAATTCCTCAAATCGGATGCTTATTTCCCGTGCAATACGTTTATCTAAATCAACCGCCATCAGCTTATGATGATTTGTATCGGCAATATAGAGCGTATTCTTTTCTACCCAAAGTCCGCCCGGTTCTTCAAGATCCAAACCGCTTACCTGAAGAATTTCAGTGCGTTTTTCATTTAAATGAAAGATTTTGATAACGCTATTATACGTATCGGCCACATAAAGGTTGCCTTCGTAATAATGAATGCCTAAAGGATGTTGCAGCTTTGTTTCTCCGTAAGAACCTGCCTTATTACCAAAATCAAAAAGCCCCGTTCCCGCCAACGTTTCGACCCGCCCCTTATTTAAATCGAGCGAGCGAACGGAGCTTGTTTCGCTGTCCGCAAAATAAAGCGCGTGGTCGCCGTCAAATGTAATTCCGCTCGGCTGCGCAAGCGCGCTCGTTGCCGCGGGCCCGTCAACGATATCTTCTCTCCGGCTTCCCGCGAAAGGTTCGATGGTATTTTCTTTCAAATCAAGAACCCAGATTTGATGAAGTCCGGCCATCGCGATAAAAAGCCTGTCGCCAGCAAGCGTAAGATCCCACGGTGAACTTATCGCGATTTCTAAAGCTTTCCCCTTTTTCCCGGACTGCGCTTGTTCGCCGGTGCCCGCAACCGTTCTCACGGTTTTCGTTTTAAAATCCGCGGCACGAATAAGATGCTGTTCAGTGTCTGCGATAAAAAGTTGATCGCCGTACAAGGCTAAACCCTGCGGATGATGAAACGACGCCGATTCAAACAGGCCGTCACGCCGACCTTGTTCACCGCTTCCAATCGTTTCTTCCACGTGGCCTTCCGTATCCGTAATGAGAATGCGGTTGTGATTGGAATCGGAAATATATATTTTCTCGCCGGCAGCCAAAACTTTTCCGGGAAAGCGGAGGGCTGTTTCCTCTTCACCGTGCGTTTCAGCCGAGACAGGTAACGGCTCTTTGGCAAGCGTTCCTTTTTCTTCGTATATCGCGGTTAGAGCTTCGACGGCGGATTTCAAAATCTCGCGGTGCCCTTCTCCGGAAACGTTTAGTACCACATTACCTTCCGGATCGATCAATATAAGCGTCGGCCAGGCACGGACACCGAAGCTTTGCCAAATCCGGAGTCGGTTATCGTTGACGACCGGATGAGTGATCTCATAACGCAATATACTTTGCCGGATTCTCGCCGTGCTTTGCTCATTTTCAAATTTCGCCGAGTGCACCCCGACTACAGCCAATTGATGCGGGAATGCCTGCTCAAGAAATTTCAAATCGGGAATAACGTGCATGCAGTTGATACAGCAAAATGTCCAGAAATCGAGCAGAACAATTTTTCCGCGAAGCTTTGCCAACGTAAGGGGCACGGAGGTGTTTAGCCATTCCATACCCGGAGGAAATTCGGGTGCTTTAGCTTCCAAACGAATATTCTTTTCAAGCAAGGATCGGACTTCATCTTGACCCGCCGGCGGCTGACTTGCGGAAGCAAACACTTTCGAACCGGAGAAAAGAAAAACGGCTAGCCACGTTAAAACAACAAAGCCAAAAATATTTCTTTTCATTTCTAAATATGGCCTTCGGCAAGCGTACTTTCCGGCTCAATGTGGACAATGACATCGCTTACGCCGGCGTAACGCTCACGGATTTTTTCCTCAACTTCGTGCGATATCACGTGCGCTGTTTTGACGTCGGTGCTGTCGGGAACGAGCACGTGCAGGTCTACCTGAGCATCGTCCGTTCGGCCCCGGCTCCGAACCATGTGGCAGCCCTTTACTCCGCGGATGTCTGAAACGAGCTTACGCACTTCTTCGGCATCGAGAACGATATGATCGCAGAGCACATCCGAACTTTGCTTAATAATATCAAGCGCTACGCGTAAAATCACAAGCGCGACGAAACCGGTAGCCAGCGCATCGGCCCGAGACCATCCCGCCTTAATGCAAATGAGCCCGATTACAACGGAAAGCGTCACCAAAACATCGCTTGCCGTGTGCATCGCGTCCGAACGCAAAAGATCGCTTTGCAGTTGATCGCCCTTTTTCCTTTCGTAAAGCGTAACTCCGATATTAATAATCATCGTAAAAATCATGACGAAAAAACTAACGGGAAGTATGTCCGGACGCCGCGGCGCGCGGATAAGATGATAGGCTTCCCGGAATAGGTTAAAGGAAACGAGAAAAAGAAAAATAGCGATGCCGAGAGAAGCCAGGGTTTCGTAGCGGCGGTGTCCGTAAGGGTGATCATAATCTTTGGGTTGACTGGAAAGATGTATACCAAAAAGTCCGAGAATATTGGAAGCGCCGTCGCTAAAGGAGTGAATGCCGTCGGCCAAAATGCTTAGGCAGTTGGTCGAGTAACCCAACACGATTTTACCGGCAGCTACAAGAAAGTTGAAGACAAGAACCAGCCATAAAACCCGGCCGATTTTCCGGTAACGCTCCTGCCTATCGGAGGATAATTTTTCGAGGGCGAGATTTTCTTCCATGCCAATCGGTCCCCTTTTGCTGCTACCGCTTAAAAACGCTAAATTCTCGCAATCTTTGGCCTAAACCGCAAGAATAAAGAAAAGCTTATTTTTTCCACTATCTCAAAACCAGAATTTTCTTTACTCGGGCACGGCACATGTTTTCTCGTTCGGTAGATTCGCAGGCGGTATTTGTTTTGCAATCGTAGTGGTGGAATATTTTTTCGTCTTTAAAGTCAATCTCTCACTTTTTCCGGCAATTTTTTACGACTAATAGACAAGAAGAGCCTTCACCTTTGGTTCCATCTAAGTCTTTACATCACAGCATATTACACTATACGTCCGATAACTATATATACCTTTTGAGAACACCTTACTGCTATGTTAGTATATAGACACTTTATAGCGAAGTATCTGCCAATATTGGAAGAAAGGACAGTAAGCGTTGCAGGGACGAAACGGGCAACGCTTTTTTTGTGCCTGGTTTTATCCGAACTTTATGAAGATTCAAAAATATATCAAATCGATAGGTTTTCGAATCGTCGCCATAGCGGTAGCTGTATCGCTGCCGTTTACTGAAGTCTCTGCTTACGCCCTAGAAACCTCCACTCCGGCTCGCCTCTCCACCCACATTACAATTCCGAATGAACTTGGAACCATTGATAAAAAACAGCAAGGAGAAAAAGGTGGGGACCGAATAGTTATTCACATCCAAGATGCTCACGGCCAACTCGGTGCTCAACAAAATATTCAGAAACTGTTAGATTACCTCGCACGCCAATACGGATTTAAAACGGTGTTCCTTGAGGGTGGCCTCAAAGGAACGATCTCGCCCCACCTCCTCCGATTTTTTCAAGACGAGGAACTCAATGAAAAAATAGCATCGCGCTTGCTGGAAAAAGGCGAGATTGGCGGCCCCGAAGTTTTTCTCTTAAAATCCCAGGGAAAAGTAAAAGCTTACGGGGTTGAGGAGTCCGGCCTTTACAAAGACAATCTGTCTTCTTTTCGAAAGGTGTACAGCGGAAAAACTATTTCCCATTTGTTTCTGCAAAAACTAGAGGCCAAGATAAATTTGGTTGCTTCGCACCTTTCCAGCCCGACCTTACAGAAATTTCTAAAAGACTGGCTTCTTTATCAAAACGATAAAAAAGATATGCTGTCACATCTAAATATGCTGGGACAGTACGCCCAAGAAATTTTGCGCCTAGATTTAACGGATCCCAGACACCAAGAGCGATATCCGCAGCTGGTCCGGTATTTCAAGCTAAAAGAAATGGAAACGGGAATCCAGGCTGCTCTCAAAACAAATAGGCTCGAGAAAGAAAAAGATGAACTGCTCCGGTGGGCGCAAGAGAAGAAAATAAACCCGGATCTCGCGCTGCGTATGAAGGCGGTTCTGACGGAACGTGGCGAAGCCGATACTTTCGAAGATCTTCGTATTTTTGTAGAACATTTTTATGAAGAGGTACACGCGTTCAACTTCACTTTTGACCGCTACCCTAACGTGTGTTTGTATCTAGGAAGCCTCATTCTCCGGCAAGAACTGGAATCGCTCGACCTATTTGAAGAAACAGACGCCGTTACCCGTGCCCTTCTTGCCGCATTAGCAAAAACGGAAAAGGAGAAAATGCTCATTGAAATCATTCGGGACCTGCGGCTTCTCACAAAACTTTTCTCCTTGGAACTCTCGCGCAGCGAGTGGCGTGAGGTTTCGCTCCGCCGCAGCGCCGTTTCACCGGACGCTTTTCAAAGCCGTCTCTTTGCCATAACTGAAAAGAAAATAGAAACGCGATTTCGTTTTCCGCCTGCGCTTGACTTGGTTTTTCGGGAAGCGCTTCGCTTTTACGAACTGGCTGAGGCGCGCGACCTAAGCATTTCTGAAAGCATTATTCAAACACTGGACGAACAAGACATTCAAAAAGCCATACTTATCACGGGAGGATTTCACACCGAGGGAATCGAAAAGTTCCTGGGAAACCACAACATAGGTTTGCTTGAAATTACACCCAAGATGGGAACCTTACAGACAAGATCTGCTTACCTTAAGCAGATGCTTTTCAAGCCCCCTTCGATTTCTATGGTAAAGCCAATATCTCCGGGCGATATGTCATTACCGGTTATGAGAACCGAGATGGGCGACCGTCTTTATATGCTTCATAGAAATATCTTGATTGAAACAATCGGAACGGAAGCGCGGGAAAGAAATAATTTAAGTCCTGGGCCGGGACTGCGCGAACAAGGACTCACGCTGGAAGAAGCGGTCCCTACCGGTTTCGGCGCAAAAAGAGAGGAAAAGCCCGAAGAAAAGGCGTTCGACCAATTGCTTTCCAAAGCTGCAAGGCTTTCTGCCAAGTTGAATCCTTTTGTCAATCAAGCATTGGCGCCCGATAGAGAAGTTTTCGATTCTCTCGATGCGAATTTTGAAGGATTTCGTGCGCAGGTCGCTAGCGCTTTTCAAACGGAAGCTCTAAGTGAGAATGAAAAAACGCGGCTTCGATCGGAAGTCGATCGTCTCGAAGGCATGCTCGCCGGAATTACCGAGCACAAGCCTTATTTTGATTCCATCCAATGGAGAAACACGAATGCTCCTGCTGAACGGCGGGGCCGGATACCGAAAGACTTGAAATTTAGTTTCGCGCTCTTCTCTGCTTTATCCGTGCCGTTTGTGGTTATTAGCATAGTTCCCATTGCTGTCGCCCAATTCATTCTGGAACATGTATTTTTCTACATACCTTTTCTCGCCGCCATTGCGCTCGGGCCCATTGCCTTTCGTTCTCTTTCATTTTTAAAAGCGGTTCTTTTCCCGCGCGGCAACGTCCGTGTCAGCGGCACGAACGTAGATTTATTTGATAGCCAGTACGGTTTACGGAAGATCGTCTTTACTCCCGAAGCCCCGGAAAATATCCTGATTAGCACTCCGGATAAGGGCATATTTGAAGGAATACAAAACTTCATTGATCGTCGGGAGGAAACCTCCGAACGTTACAAGCTCGTCCGCGTACAATACGATTCGCTTCCGCAAAGATTCACGTATCGACTCTCGGATTCTCTGGAGGTCTTTTTTCACCGGCGCGGCGTTCGCGTGCTTTCCTGGCTCGGTGCGACGTTTGTTTTGTTTTTCCTTAACTATCTCACCGCTGATTTTTTTGACCGCGAGTTTCTAACGCACGGGATATCTTTGGCCGAGCGCTCATTCGTACCGGCGCATCTTCTCAACTGGGATGTAGTTATAGTTAACGCCGTATCCCATCGCTTTAATGATCTCCGGCAGTTAATTCTAGAGTTTCTAAATATTCTTAGTAAATCGCGCCAAGCGCTGCCTTACTCGCTGCCCCGGAGCCTACTTTACGTTTTTGCCAACGGAATTAATCCTTTCAACTTTTTTCCGGTTGCAATCGCTTCGGCACTTATTACACGCGCTTTAGCTAGAGCTTCCGAACGAAACACATCTGCCGCGGTCAGAAAACACAAAGGAGGCGGCGTCGATGACAATGGATCGGTCGAATCCCCACAACAAGGATTCGGAGCTGTCGACCGCAAAGAATGGGTTGGAAAAATCAAGTATCGGTTCGTTTACTTCGCACTGCTTAATCTTCTAGCTATTCCGCTCACCATCGCCTTGCCCGTCCGCTTGCTCGAATGGGCGTTCGGTTCTTCGGAGCCAAATACGAAGAGCCAGCTGATTATGGCGGCCACCGCAATACCCATAGCCGGCTGGGCGCAGCACGTTGCGAGGCAATATGCGCCGCAAATCTTTCCCTCATTTGTACGAACACTTGCACAAAAGAAAGAGAACTTTGCGAAGCTGATTCAAAAAAGCATGCCCACGCTTTCCCTTCTCGTGCCTATCGCAAAAATCATTCCTCGCTTTATCTATCTCTGGTTACCTGCGCTGTTCTTTTTTGTGCTGCATTTTACAGAGACCTACATTCCCATTTTGACATGGGTTCAAGGTGCCTTGGTTGTCTTGTCGGTAACAACGCTTTTGCTTTTGGATCATCGGCTGGAAGGAAAATTTCCTTCGCTTCGTGTGTCCAAAAAACCTTGGGTAAACTGGACCTATCGAATTATCGAGAAACTACCTGCGTGGTTTCACTTCACGTCGCTACAGTTTTATTATATGCCTTTGTTTTTTTTCATTCTTCCGTGGAGTGTGGAAGTAACCAACGGAAAGATTCGCGTACACGGATTGGGACGCACTCCGGCTGTCGAAAAAGCGCTGGCGGAAACACTGCGCGGAATTCCTTCGGTCGCGGGACTAAACGAATTATTCTTTTATCCGTGGCCGCCGCCCTCTCTCACGCCCGCAATCGCCTATTATGAAAACATTTCTTCTGACTGGACTCGCTTGATAAGAGGCGCCGGGGACATCGTTATCATACATAGTCCCATCCAGCGAGGCGTGCCCGATCTCGACGCTACGGTCATTCCCCATGAATTCGCTCATTGGAAATATTTTTCGCCCTCTTTTTCCCCCCATCTTTTACGGTGGGAAGAAGCGTATAAGAAATACCGCGAAGATACCCGCGGCTTCCATCTACGAGACTATTCTTTAAAAGACAAATGGGAAGGATTCGCCGTGTGGTTTGAGCATTTTTACACAAACGCCGGGTACGACTTATCGACACAGCTTGACCGTGCCGATGAGGCACAAAGAGAGATGTGGCTTGTGGCCGGCCAAGCGCTTCTGGAGGATCTCGACGGTAAACCGCATTTAAAAATAAACTTCCTTGAAACGAAAACTCATTGGTTAATACCCGTTCGGCTTGACGATAACGGTTGGCTGACCATGGATGAGCTAAAGCACGCACTTGATGCGGCTCGGGAAAAACAATTATCTTTTCTGTCTGAAAAAATTTCGTTGCCGATGGATTTAAATACACTTGAGCGTACGCTTAAAAGCGAGAACGATGAAAAGAAACTCTTATACTTATCGCTTGTCAAGCTGGCCACTCCGGAAATACTCGCCGGTGGAAGCCTGATCCAGACCGATGAAGCCAAGCTCACGGAAATGTTACGCACTTTTGCCTTGGAAAGGCTCGAGTCATCTACCGCAAAAGATATTGCTCTTCATCTCTTGGAAAAAACACGAAATGCACGCGCAGACAATGCCCTCGAAAAGGTGCTGCTCGAACACACAAGGATTCCCGCAGGACCCGGCCAATGGATCCTTCAACCCGTAAATTTTTCCGCCTTGAATGTCGTAGAGAGCCTTGAGCACAATCGCGCCGGACCAATTTTAACTCGTGCAATAGAAAAACTGCAAAGCGGAATTTCGGATTGGCAGGCCGGCGCCGTCATGGTACGCCTTCTGGCCGGCCGGAATCAAAGAACCCCCGAAGATAAAGCAACCGTCGAGAGGATATTGGCGCTTCATGAAAACAATCCGTCTTTCCAAACCGAAGCCGGCCATTTGGCTGAGCAATATTTACGTGAAATTAATGCAAAAGAAGAAACCGATCGGCCAAGTAACTCAGGTTTTGGCGTTTTCACGTACCCGAGTTCACAGCCCTCTCAAGAAACGATAAACATCATTGCTATTTCGGTGGCAGGAAAGATTTGGAAAGAATCACCGCCTACAGGATATTTTGTACAATCCGCTCATCCGCGCGAATACGCCTCGCTCTTAGGCATCCCATCCCAAGCCACGCAAGAACCCGCGCAGATTTCCGTAAGCTTTTTGGATGCGCCGGCCGCAAAAGATCCAAGGGTAGATGTCCTTGTCAATCTCCTCGCACGAAACCAACGGGCGCAAGTGCGGATAGAAGTGCCCGGCAACACCAGCCGGCTGGATTTAGAAAAAGAGATCCGTGCGTCCGTCTTAGACTTGCGGACATCGCTCGGAATCCCAAGCAAGAATGTGGCGATGCATGTGGTGAGCGCTCACACGGATATCTCTAAATTTATAAGCAATCGATATGTGAGAACGCTTGTTTATGATCCGCGGCGGGATGTGCTAGGCAAACTGGGAAGGAACAATCGTATCTTACGCGTTGAAAACAATATGAAAGCAGGTACGCCTTTAGACCTTGAGGCGCTGGCGCTTCTTAACGCCATCGACCAAGTCCTCATACGCACCGAATTCCCCGAGGGAATTCAGAAAGCTCTGGATCTGCTTAAGATTACCGAAAACATGGAAATTCGAATGCGCGCTGAATTCCTATTCAAACAAGCGGCCTAAAAAAACATCCCTCCCGAAGTCATTTCGGGAGGGATGTCACACAATTCCAGGACATTCAATGCGAAGGCTTCCTGCCTTCATATTAAAGAGCGTTACAGTGTCCACTCATAAAGTCAAAAGCCCCACTTACCTCGTGGCAACCCGAAAAACCGCTGGAGCAGCTCGTATCCGGCTGAGCGGGGCCATTAAGGCAATCACTAAACCAGCAGCTAGGCTTGGGCATGCAACCACATACTGTATAGGTACAAGAGACAGCGGACAGGGAAGCGCAACAGCCCGAGCTAAAACCATCGCCCGCGAAAACAGCGCCTAAAACTATGATCATCGCCGCGCACGTCAAGATTAAAATCGATTTCCGCATTTCTTTCTCTCCTATCATGTTTATTCGTTGGAAAGCCTGATAACGCATGTCGCACCCATCTTAATTATTGGACACAAGAAATTTTTTCAAGAATTTATCTTAATTTGGAAGAGATATCACAATCTATTTTTTATAAAGCTTCGCAGTTTCCGTTACCGTCCAGTGATCCCGCATGAGTAACCGGACCCGAAAATCCGCTGCTACACCTTGTATCCGGTTGAGCGGGCCCATTGAGACAATCGCTAAAAAAACAGCTCGGCCTGGGTACACATTGCTGTACCGTATACGTGCAGCCATTACTGGAAAAATTCGGGATACAGCCCGAGCTAAAACCATCGCCCGCGAAAACAGCGCCTAAAACTACGATCATCGCCGCGCAGGTTAAGATTAAAATTGATTTCCGCATATTTTTCTCTCCGATCACGTCTACTCATTGTAAAATCTGCCCATCGAAATGACATTGCGCGTATCGTACCCATCTTAGTTATTGGACACAAGAAGTTTTCAAAGAAATTTTTTGTTATTTATGAATACGTTTGCAGTATAGCAAGTAAACAAGTTGTAAAAGTTAATTTAAATTTTTCGGTTCGTTAAAAGAATTATTCGTATCGTAGTGATTCGATGGGGTCGAGTTTACTGGCGCGGTGGGCGGGCCAGACACCGAAGGTAACGCCGAGAAGCGCCGAGAAAAAGAAACCGCTTAAGACGGACTTTAAGGTAATGATGGCCGGCCAATCTGCGGTTTTAGCTACGGTCCAGGAAACAACGACGCCCAAAATAATTCCGGCAAAACCTCCGCAAAGACTGAGCACTAAAGATTCCACAATGAATTGGGAAAGCACATCGCGATTCTTCGCACCCACGGCCTTACGAATACCGATCTCACGCGTACGTTCGGTGACGGAAACGAGCATCACGTTCATAATGCCGATGCCGCCCACCAGAAGTGAAACAGCCGCCACGGCACCGAGAAGCATTGAAAAAATCCGCGTGCTTTCGGAAAGCGCTTTCTGAATATCGGCCATATTGCGGACGTGAAAGGCGTCGTATTCGCTTTTCTTCGCAGAAATCCGGTATCTTTTTTTGAGTAAATCTTTGATGGATTCCGATACGTTATACATATCCTCTGCCGTCCGAGCCTCTACCTGAATATTATCCAAATACCGCGAACCGGTGAGCCGTGTCATCGCCGTCCTTAACGGAACAAGTGCGATATCGTCGCGGTCCCGGTAAGCGTCGCTTCCTTTTTCCGCCAAAACGCCGATCACTACGAATTCCAGCCGGTCTAGGCGAACCATTTTATTAACAGGATTTTCTTTTCCAAAAAGCTCCTGGGCTGTCGTCGGCCCCAGCAGTAGCAGCCTTTCCCTGCGAAGATCCTCATCCTCCGTAAACGTGCGGCCGTTCGTCGGCGTAAGCGTGCGCATCTCGATATATTCGGGTGAAACTCCGCCGACTTCCGTTCGCCAATTCTTATTTTGGTAGGTGATCCGGCCATATTTATGGACATAACCGGAAGCGCGCGCGATACCGCTCACGCTTTGGCGAATGGCGTTAAGATCTTCGATAGTAAATTTAACAACGTCGGTAAGCATGTCGCGCACGCCGCCGCGAACATTTTCGGGACCGGGCCTGACCATCAATAAATTAGAACCGAGGGACGAAAGCTGTTCTTTTACCTGTACTTGCGCGCCTTCACCGATGGAGAGCATCGCAATAAGACATGCTACACCGATCAGAACGCCGAGCATCGAGAGAAAGGAACGCATCCGGTGCGCCCGAAGCATAGCAAGCGCTTGTTTGAAATGTTCTTTAAACTCGCGGAGATTGATACCGGCAATCGAAACCGATTCTTTGACTGCTTCTGTGTGAGCGGGTGATTTTTCTGAGTCCACCGCTTTCGTTTCTCGAATGCGTTTATCTTCGATAATTTTTCCGTCTTTAAAACGAATCACGCGATCAACTTGGCGGCTGACTTCTTCTTCGTGAGTCACGATAATGACGGTGAATCCTTTTTCATGAAGCTGCCTGAAAATAGAAAGAATTTCAGCGCGCGCGGAAGAATCCAGATTACCCGTAGGTTCATCGGCTAAGATAAGTTTGGGTTTGTTGACAAGAGAACGGGCAATCGCCACGCGCTGCTGCTGCCCACCGGAAAGTTGGTTGGGGAAATGATGCATTCGATCGGCAAGACCAACGGTCGTCAGAAGTTCTTTGGCGCGGCCCACCGCCGCACCGTTTTCACTGGCCGAATACATAAGCGGCAAATTGACGTTTTGTTCTGCTGTCGTCCGGGAGAGCAAGCTAAATTGCTGGAAGACAAAGCCGATGACCCGGCTCCGGAGGACCGTACGTTCATCATCGCTTAATCCGCTTACGTCCCGGCCTTCCAGAAAATAAGAACCGCCGTTCGGGCGGTCAAGCAGGCCAAGAATATGAAGAAGTGTGGATTTGCCTGAACCCGAAGGCCCGGTGATGGCGACATATTCCCCTTGTTTGATTTCTAAATCGGCGGATTGTAACGCGGCGACTTGAACTTGTCCGAGGCGATAAATGCGGGAAATTTTTTCTAACTTAATCACAGTATTAAACCCGGCTTCACGAGCGGCGCTTCCCCGAAGCAAAGGGCCCGAAGCCTGATTTTTCAGAACGGTTTTCGTTTTTCTGTTTACGCAACAGCAAAGCGGTATCGCCTTCCTCAAGCCCTGAGATAATCTCGACAAATCCACCCGATGAAATACCCGTTTTAACTTCTTTCCAAACGGGCTTTTCATTTTTTAATCGAACCGCCACGCAAGAATTCCCCGCCGCCTGTTTTACGTCCGGGGGGCAGGAATACGTCGCTTCATGAGGAAGAAGCAACGCTTCCTTATTTTCGGCTACACGAATCATGGCTTGCGCCGTCATGCCGGAGCGAAATAGAGGGTCCATTTCGTTCGGAAGGATATCAACGTGGTAAATATTTACATTTTGCTCAAGCACGGCTTCGTAGGCAATGTGATCCACTGAGCCGGTAAACGAACGGTCCGGATAGGAATCCAAAATAATAGTAGAAGGCTGCCCTACTTTTACAAAACCGATATCCGTCTCGTTGACTTGAACATCCACGATAAGCCGGTCGGAAATAACGACGACGGCATCGCTCGAAGAAAGAGTTTGCCCCGGCTCAACGGCTCTCACAATAATCATGCCGTCGATCGGTGCAATCAATGGCGTCGGACGATAAGCGTCCTGCCAGTAAGCAAGCGATTCCTCTCCTTTTGACCGCGCGGCATCAAGGAGCGTCGCACGTTCGGTGGAGCTTAGTTCAGCCAGCATTTGCCCTTGTTTCACTTCATCGCCTTCTTTCACAAAAATTTTTTCCACTCGGCCGTCGATCGGTGGTCTAACTTCAAGGCGATTCTGGGGTTGAATCTCCCCGGTAGCGGAGACATCAAAAACAACCGGACCTTTCGTAACGCGGACTTTTTTATCCAATTCCCAGCTGAATTCGCCCTGCGGCTGTTTCTTAGAACAACCGCGGAAGAAAAGGAAGACAACAAGGATAGCGATGAGCGCAACCCAATATTTTTTCACGTAATTAAGCACGGTAGGCATCGAATGATAATCCCTGGCTGCGGAACCAATCCGCTTCGGCAAGCACGGCATCCCGTTCGGCATTTAAAAGCGCGATACGGCTTGTTACCAATTCTTGTTCGATAATGTCCCAATCCTCAAACGAAACAATTCCGTCCTGGTACTGGATTGTCGTAATTTCCGCGCGATCTACCGCGGCTTCGAGATATTTTTTTCTGACATCAACAAATTCAAGCGCACCCGTAAAATCTGCCCATTTCTCAATGAGATCGGCAAACGCCGTATCACGCACATCTTTTAATGTATAAAAAGCTTCCCGCTGGCCCGAACGCGCGGAAATTAAATCGCCGAGCTCAGCTCCCCCATTAAAAATGGGAATATCAACCGAAAGGCCCATATCCCAAGCCCGGCTGTCCAGCCTTGCCGTATTTCCCGAATCAGCTAAGCTGGCCGATCCGGTGACCGAAGGCCAGAAATCAGACTGTTCTTTAATAACGCTCGCGCCCGCAGATTCCTTCAGCTCTTTTCTTCTCATGACCGACGGAATCTTTTCAGCGATTTCGGTAAAGGCCGGCTCGACGAGAGGAAGCGGCGGAATCATGATAAGCAAATCCCCGGAAGCTGCAGTTTCCGTTCCGTAACGGCCGCCGAGTTCGCGCAGAAGAGCATTTCTTTCAATGATAATACTTCGCTCGGCTTGGCGCACGTCAAATAAAGCTTCGTTGTAAATCGCCTCAGCGCGTTTTAACGAGCCGCGATGCTCACGGCCGGCTTCGTAGCGGAGGCGGACGATATCCTGATTCATTTTTCTTCGTTCCGCAATGGAACGTCTAAGCACCACCAATTCTTGAGCATGGAGGAGACGGACAAAAGCTTGCCGGAGCTCGAAGGCAACGCGGGACTGTAAATCGGCATAGTTGAATTTTTCTGCGCGGTAATTGCGGCGGGCCGTAAGTACGTCGGCCGTGTTATCAAATCCGGAAAACCATTCCTCCGAAATATCGGTAGCAAAGGAAAAGCTATCCGTTTCGTTGGCGCTATCGGTTTGCCGGCGACTGCGTGAAAACGTGCTGCTGGCGTTCGGAAGAAACCCTTCGAAGGATCCCGCAAATGCCGCTTGGGCTTGTTTCACCGCTTCCTGTCCGGCCAGAAGCTCGGGGTGATCTTTCTCCGCCAAAGCTACGCAATCCGCCCAATTGAGAATGGCAAACGTTTTATGTTCCTCTGAAGGTAAAGAAATCGGCGCCAGTTTCGGGCTGAGACATCCCGATGCAAGTAAAAAGGTCAGGAACACAAAAAACAAAATGCGGGTAGATGAGCTGCTCATACAGCGCCCATTCTAATACATTGCACGGCTGGATAAAATCTTAAATTGAAGACGGTATAGATGAAGAAATTCTTTTAGATTTATGAGGATGTCTTGAATGTTTTTCTCTGGTTTTACGGCCTTCGATAATGTGCCTAACCAGAATGGCCGGAAAGAGCACCCCAATAACAATATGCATCCAATAAGAGACGGATCGTAAGCGCTCGCCCCCCGCGTAATAAAGGGAATAACCCGTCAGAATGAGAAGTAAATTGACGGAGATTAGAAAAACTCCGTTCCGGCGGTTCCGTTTAGCCTTCCACCCTTTTTTCATATGAATGGGAATAAGCGTGCCGAGTATGATCAAGGTGAACATCGCTGCGGCGCCATGAATTTTTAGGAACCCATGAAAAAAAATACAGAGAATCCCGGATAGGTAGAGACTCGCAAAAGCGGTGTAGGACCAGCTCAAATGCCGCCGGGAAAGTTTCATTCCGTTAGGCCGCAAAGGAATATCCTTTCTGAAGCGGAATGTTTTCCGGCTTACATAAAACAGCTTTTGCCGAAAAATGTTTTAAAAAAAACAGTTGGTCGGACTCTGACAACATCACCGCTTTGGTTAAGGCATCGGCCGTCATGCAAGAAGAGGCGAGCACAGAGACGCTCGATTGACTTTCGCAGAAAGAACCGAGCTTTCGATTTACGATCGGCGCGACCCATTTTCCCCCAATATTTTTGTTCGAATAATATCCGGCCGAAGTAGCTATGCTGATTTCGGTTTTATTTCCTAGAAACAAAAATCGCCCTGGAAACAAAGGATGGCGTATATATATCGGCTGTTTTCGATTTCCAAAAATGCTGAGATCGCCACCGGCATTGACCGCTCCGTAAGCGATATTATTTTCCTTCAGCACTTGAACGGCCTTATCCACGGCAAACCCCTTGGCAATGCCTCCCAAATCCACGGTTAACGGCTTTTCAAATCGAATTCTATGAGAAGATAAAAATCGAATATTCCGGAAAGAGTTAGTTTTCAAATTTTCCGAAGACGAATAAAGAGCGGGCAAAAATCCGCCCCACATCAATAAGGGCGCTACGGTGCAGTCAAACAAACCGCCGGTTTTTTCCGAAATATGATGGCCCGTTTTCAAAACGTGATACGTCCAGGGATCGATTCGAACGGCGTTTCGATACGCCGAACGGTTGAGCTTTGAAATATCGCTTTCCGGTTCATGAAAACTCATGAGCCGGTGAACTTTTTCAATAGCCTTGAAAGCTTGGGAGGCGGCTCTGTGTAAAATTTCTTCCCGTCTGCCTCCGATCCGGATTTCTACCAAAGTCCCGAGAAGCGGCCGGGCGCGACGAATTTCAGACAAGCGCGATTTCATAGGTAGCGAGGACCCGTTTAACTCCGTCAGCGATATGCCGGCAAGAAAGCGTGGCGCCGCTTATATTTTTGATATCGGAATCGAGTTTTAAAGAAGATGCGCCGGTCTTACCGATAAATTGCTTTCGCCAATTTTCTTCGCGGATTTCGTAGCCAAAATTTTCACGATAATCCATAATTTCAATTTGCTTCACGCTTCCGTCCGGCTGAATACCGACAGCGTAAGTGATAAATTCGTGTTTGCCGAGGACTTCATCGACAATAAAAATGCCGCCGCCGGATACGCGCCAAGCTTTTATCTCTTTAACGCGAACGGACACGCCGGATTTTTTTTTAATTTCACTCCGCTGAGCATCGGTCAATACCCAAGGAAAAGCTGTAAAATGTTGGCCCGGAAAAATCGCTTGCTGTGCCTGTTCGATGGTTAAATACGTTACCGCATAGCCCGGCAGACTTGAAACAAGAACTACACCCGGCACCGTAATCCAGGAAACCCAATTCCGTGCGGATATTTTTTTCATCCAAACGCGCATCCTACTTTAAGCCGGAATTCGACGGATTCAAATTCGTTGCCGTAAAACCGGCCTTCTTTTTTAGCGAGACGCTGCTCCTCGGTATAGCCCACGGCAAAAGGGAGCTGAAATAAGACCGTAGCGCTTGTCCAAAACCGGTCCCCACCGTAGTGAATATTTGGGCCGAGGAAGAAAGCGGAGTTTTCGAGATCTTTTAAATTAAAACTTCCCACCTTTTGATTGTTTCGAAATTCTAAGCCCGCCCACCACCTCGGAGCAAAACGGTAGGAAATGCCCAAATCGTTTTCAAACGCCGATTCGGTCGCCCACACATCTTCCATTTCTTTTTCCCATTCAAGTTCCCACACAAAGTTGTAGGCGGCCACCAAACGATCTTCCATAAAATTTTTCTGAAGAAGAATTTTTGGTTCAAGCTCAATACTGTCCGGACCAAAGGAAGATTCGAAATAAAGAGCGGCGCCGAGCGGATCTTTGTAAGGACTTAAAAAACGGTAGACCTGCTCAAAGGAAATACCTTCCCACGTAAGACCGTTGAAGCGCTTATCCGGAGAAGCCGCATCCGGCACACCTTCGCCGCCGGTCGTACGATCTCGATTATTGTTATTGGCGTAAACGTGTTTTTCGTTTGTATAGAAAGCAACTTGATAATTATCCGTAACGCCGTATTCCAATTCCGTCCGGTAGACCGAGTTTGCATAAACGCCATGTATTTTTCCGTAACGCCCCCAGTACCACTGCTCTAACTCCCATTTATTTTTGGGAAGTGTATCGGTGGTATAGGTGTACCCAAAAATTTGTTCGCCCGCCATCGCCTTCGGAGTCAAAAACAACATTAAGGAAACAACGCAAAGAAAAAATGCATTATAAAAAACAGCCAGCCGGCTTCGTTTTTGAAACGTTAGGAACAAAGATCTCACTCTATTTTCTCCTTTTGGTTTGATTACGGCTGGCTGGGTACTATCCTGGCTGGCTAGCTTAGATTGGTTACTTATTTTTATGACCTACCGATTTTATTTTCTCGAAAAACAAGCTGGTCGCAAGCCACAACGCACATCCAAAAAAGATGGCGTTTAAATACATTTTTCCGTACAAACCTTGCGACGAAAAGGGTTCGGAGATTTCGTGCAAATATTCGCTGTTGGGGAAAATACCGGCTTCGGTAAATTCGTGGAAGGCTTGAAAAGCAATTTGAAGGATAAAAAGCAGCAGAAAAACCGATGTGGCCCGAAAAAATGTTTTCATATTAATGAGGTAGCCGAACTGCTGCCAGGCAACTGCAATCGCCACCGCCGCCAAAACGCCGAGCAAAATACCGGATACGATTTCCGCGTCCTGAATCTGAAAAAGCATGAGTACCATTTCCATTCCTTCGCGGCAAACCATAACGACAGTAAATAACAACACGCCCCAAAAGGAAGTGGCTGACCGACCGGTAGCTTTGGCCAACTCGTTTTCGACATCTTCTTTGAAATGAGGACCTACTCGCCACATATGAATCACAAGGCCGCTTACAAGAACAGCGGTTACCGTCGCAAAAACGCCTTCCCAAAAAGGCTGGCTCGCACCTTGATCCATCCAAAGAAAATAAGCCAGAGCGCTGCTGGCAAAAACGCCGCCGGCTGTGCCCCAGAGAACGGCCGGAAGAAGACGACGCTGGCCGGTTTTTCTGAGATAAGCAAAAATAATCGCGACGATCAGAAACGCCTCGACTCCCTCGCGTAGCACAATCATGAATGCCTGGTACATCGGATGCTCCTTGCTATTATTTATTCAAAATTAACTTTCCGGCTCTCGTAATTTGAAGCCGGTACCTTGCTTCTCCGTGCACAATCACAACTTCCCTGTCGCCTTGAAATAAATCTTCCGAACGGTATTCTCGTTCGTGTTTGACCTGTGATAATTTCTCGGCCGGTTCGATCATTGGCATTTATCGCAATAGCCGAAAAGACGATGATCGTGAAATACCAGTTTAAATTTATATTCCTGCGAAAGTTTTTCCTGAAGCTCTTCCAGGCGGTCGCTGTGAAATTCGATGATTTTTTTACAGCCCAGGCAAATCATATGGTCGTGGTGGCCTTTGGGGCCGGTCTTTTCGAAGAAATCACGCTTGCCGTTTCCGGCTGATTTTTGAATAACGCCTGCTTCCAGAAAGAGCGGCAGATTTCGGTAAACCGTAGCTCGCGCAATGCGCTCTCCTCGATTTTTAAAGCGTTCGTAGAGACTGTCGGCATTAAAGTGGGTTGGAATCTTCTGAATTTCTTCATACATGCTTTTACGCTCGAAGGTATATTTAAGCCCCTTACGCTCCAGTAACGTTTGCAATGTTTCTATCGGATCTTTTGGCTTCTGCATAGCTCTCCTCGCACCGGAGTAGGATTAATTCCTATTAGGATTTTATATCAGTGAGACATAATCTTACTCAAAAGCCTGGGCCTGTCAAGAGAATTTATGAAAATTAAACGAGATTAAATATAGTCGGTGGAACGTTTGGATTCGGAGAAAGAGCCGAGGGAAAGACGTGCGGCGGTAAGGGGAAAGAAAGAGCCGCTCGTCTGTTCAAGAGGAGCGGGAAAATTATCTGTAATATGGGCGATCGAGCGTGCTTTCTTGGAATTTGCGGACGAAGCGAGACTATCTTCTCCAAATTCCTCGGCCTGCTTCCATTCATAAACGTTGCCGAATCTGATTTGGGAAGAATCCACAGAACAGCCGGACAGAAAAAATGTGCCGATCATAGTTGCCGTCACGCAATGTATCAAACGCCTTATAAACATTCGTTTCTCCAAGAGGTTAACGTATCGGCTCTTCCCGGCAGGCGTTGAGCAAATTTAGTAAGAAAAACAAGTCGATATATAAATCACGGCGCGATCAACGCTTGTGCTTTCGAGAAATTATGATGTATATTCATTCCCATGGCAAATGCTCTGAAAGGAAAAATTGCTCTGATTACAGGCGGCGCCAGTCCGATAGGTAAAGCGATCGCCGAAAGGCTCAGCAAAGAAGGTGCCCGGTTGGCATTAACGTATCATTCTTCGCGCAACCGGGCTGAAAAAGTTTGCAAGGAACTTAAACATGCCGGCGCGGATGTAAAATTATTTTGCGCCGATCTTTCGAAACCCGGCGCTCCGGATGAACTGATAAAAAAAGTGACGCATGATTTCGGAGCTCTTGATATTCTCATCAATAGCGCTTCCGTTTTTCCGGAAACACCGCTCGGCGAAGTTAAAGAAAATGATTGGGATGATATTTTCAACGCAAACGCGCGCGGACCTTTTTTGTTGATTCAATCTGCTCTCCCCTGGCTTAAAAAAAATTCAGGATCGATTATCAATATCAGCGATATCAACGGCGCGCTTCCGCAGATGAACAACCGGATTCCTTATTGCGCTTCCAAGGCGGCGCTCGACTCCGTTACCAAAGCGCTAGGCAGAGCGTTGGCGCCTGGCATTCGCGTAAATGCCGTCGCGCCGGGCGCGATTGCTTTTCCGGAAAATTATAGCGAGGAACAGAAAAATAAAATTTTGGAAGAGATTCCTTTAAAACGTCAGGGGCATGCTAACGACATCGCAGAAGCGGTAGCGTTTTTATTGATGGAGGCGCCTTATATTACAGGGCAAATCCTATCGGTGGACGGCGGCAGATCGATGTAGTTCGGACCAAACACCGAGGCATTTTACAGGATGATCTGCGTAGGCTCGCTCAGCCACAATCTCCAAAAGCTTTTTACCGGTTTTTGGTTCGATTAAATTCGGGGCAATTTCGGCAAGAGGAATCATAATAAAAGCCTGATCGGTTATATTCTGAAACGCTTCGGAATTCGCTGATTTCCACTGATCGTCAAAAATTAAAATGTCGATATCGATGATCCTGGGCGCAAACTTATCCTGCGTTCGCACACGTCCCAAATCCGCTTCCAAACGCAATAGATTTTGTTTCAACTCTGCTTCCGTTAATTCGGTACGAATTTCAACCGCTAGATTCCAAAAAAAAGGCTGCCCCACCACCCCGTGCGGTGCCGTTTCGTACACTTGGGAAATTTTCGATACATTCACAATGTTCTGGAGCGCGCGCAAAGACCGGTCAATATGTTGATCGGGCTGGATATTGGAACCGACGCTTAGATAAACGGTATGTTGCGAAGCTGAATAATCGGAATACTTTCTTGTAATGGAAATACTTACATTTTCCGCACCCCTAAGCGCGCCGGGTTTACTTACACGAACACGGACTTCGGGTAAGTTGAATTTTTGAATGCAGAACCTTGCGGTGTTTTCGGCAAGCGTTTCGAGAAGATAATATTGGCTGCTTTCCACAAACGAAGCAACGGATTTTGAGATATTTTTATAATCCACCGTATCCTGAACCCGGTCGCTCTGCGAAGCATGTCTCGCATCGCAGGGCATCTCCAAATCAATAACCACCTTCTGGAGCGTGGTCCGCTCCCAATCGTAAATGCCTATGATGCACTCGACGCCGAGCCCTTGGATGGTAATAATATCGCTTTTCGAACTTTCCATCATGTTCCCCCTACCGTGAGGGTATTATAACGACGCCTACCACTCATAACAAGGCGATATCTTGAGCCGAACAAAGGAGAGGAATGGATGGAAATAGAGCATGGAAGTTAAAGAAGTCTAAATGCGGAATTAAGCTACAAGCGAAGGATAACGAACCGGCGCGAGCTTTTCAACAGGCTTGGCAATCTTCGCCTGCAATTGCAAAGAAGCCAATTGCCTTAGACAAGGGCTACAATATTTAATATGCTCGAGCACACTTACGTTGGCTGAGCCAAACAGGGTTCTCTCACAATAAGCTCGCAAGAGATTTTTATCGGGACAACGTTCCGCTTGTTGTTTCGGCTGTTCCATTGCATTCACCCCAGCGTTTGTGTTCGTAAGGCAATTTTTTATAGTTAAAAAGGCTGAAATAAAAGAGCAAAAAAAATTACGTATACTCCCTATTCCAACCGACACAGTAAATCTGCCATACGACGGCCCGGCTGTCAAAATATCGGCCTATTTTCTTCGGCTTATAATAGGAAATAGACCGCAAACAACATATTGTGTCTACGCCACTTACGAGCACTATGAAAAGTACGAAATTAACCGGCCTTATTTTCGCACCCCAATCTACTGCCGGATTTAAACTATCGGCCAGGTTCTGCCATGCTTTAAAAAAAATCCAAAAAATTACATGCTTCAAGGGCTCCCATTTTAAAGACGATAATCCTATGAAACAATAAACATATGATCATCTCTATTCTTGCATTCCCTTTCTGGACAGGGTACCAGCTTACGTTTACCTTAAATCAGCGCTTGAGCGTGAAGGAGCGGCTGCTTTGGGGTTTTCTCGCCGGACATGTCTTATTTACCTGGCTCGTATTTTTGTCTTCACTTGCCCTCGGTTTTAACTACGTCTCCATCGCTACAGCCACGGCCATTCTTCTCGCCTTAGGTATTTGGTTAACCATGAGCCAATCGCAATGGAGGAGCGACTTCGCCGGCATTACGAAAAATGGGAAGCAAGCGCTGGCTAAAAAAGAAACGTGGCTTCATTTGGCCGCAGGGATATTTTTAGGCCTACTCCTTTTCCGGCTTTCTTCAAAAGTAGCCATGGTCACGCCGGCCGGTTTGCTAACCGGTTTTCCAAACAATGCGGGGGACATGGCTTGGCATTTGGCTCAAATTACATCCATGGCTTTTGGCCATAATTTTCCTCCTGAAAACCCGGCGTTCTCCGGAACGCCGCTGCGCTATCCCTTTCTGACTAATCTTTTCTCCGCCATTTTCGTGAAATCCGGAATTCCCGTTTTTGCATTCTTAAAAATTCAGACGTTCGTTTTTTTAGGTATTACCCTAGCCGCTTTCGGCGTGTATGCCAAATATATTTCCAACAACAAAAATCTTACTCCTTGGTTAAGCATTGCCCTCTTGATGTTCTCAGGCGGCCTCGGATTTGTTCATCTTATCGTTGGCCACGAGTTGGATCTTCCTTATCTTTTAAAAACGCTTTTCCCGCCTCCGTACGATCTAACAGGCAATATCCCGGGCCAGAACTTTCAATGGATGAATTTTATCTCTGCGCTGGTTATTACGCAGCGAACGCTTCTCTTCGCTCTCCCCATTTCTATTTTTATTATCTGCCTTTTGTGGTGGGGAATACAAATTAATCGAAAGGAAGAATTTCTTTGGGCGGGAATTCTCGCTGGCGGGCTTCCTCTTTTTCACGGCCATGCGTATATTGCGATCATTCTATTTGCTCCGTTTCTTGCCATACTATTCAGAACCAAAAAATGGATTTTCTTTTTCATTCCCGCGCTTATTTTGGCGCTACCGCAATGGATCTATCTCATTTTGACGGCACCAAATTTAGGCGGGGTTGTAAAATTTAACTTGGGCTGGATGGCGCAAAATGAAAACGTACTAACGTTCTGGGCAAGAAACCTCGGACTCTTCTTGCCGCTTTACGTACTTGGCCTTTGGAAGGCAAATCTTTCTAAGAAAGCACGGATTTTTCTCACCACAGCCGGCTCGATCTTTGTCATTGCGAACTTCGTGCAGTTTGCGCCCTGGGATTGGGACAACATCAAACTTTTTCTCCTGTGGTATATCATTTCCATTCCAGCCGTCGCGCAACTTTTGAGCCAGGGTTTTCTTTCCAAAAAAATTCATTGGATAGCGCTTAGTACCGTAGCTTTGATATTAACCGTTCTTTCCGGGGCACTCACCGTGTATCGCTTGTCCGCATTCGACAGGGACGTCGGGCTTGTTTATACGCGGGAAGAAATAACGTTGGCCGAATCGTTACGGGAACTCACGCCGCCCGGCTCGATTTTTTTAAGCGCGCCAGAATTTAATCAAATTGCTTTTCTAGCCGGACGAAAATCCAGCGCCGGATACATCGGCTGGCTTTGGAGCCACGGCATCGATTACACCTGGCGGGAGGCACAGGTTAAAAATATATACACGAATCCTAATGAATCACCGAAACTCATCAAAGAGCTCGGCATCGATTACGTAATCGTCGGACCGAATGAAAAGAAATTGTACGGATTGAAAACGTGGGAAGCGCCGGTTGATTTTAAGCGCTTCATTAAAACGGAAAATTATGAAATCTACCGCAGCAGCACCGGAAATTAAAAAAAGCGATTTTATTTTTTTCTCGGTTCTAATTCTCTTTTTGGCACTGGATCTAAGACTTTTACTGCTCAGCATCAAACCATTTCACAACGACGAAGGCGTCAATGCCTATTTTCTTCTTGAACTTTTACGTCATGGAAAATACGTATACGATCCTGAAAACTACCACGGACCTTTGATTTATTTCATCACAGCGGGGCTGGCTAAACTGCTGGGTCTGAGCGATTTTTCGCTCCGGTTTTCTCCGGTACTCTTCAGTATCTTTCAATTGTTTCTGTTATTCTTACTGAAAAAACCCCTGAAAAAAATCGGGCTTCTCACGGCGCTTGTACTCATGGGATTTTCTCCCAACATCATCTACTTTGCCCGAACTTTCATTCACGAAACGTATTTTACTTCGTTGACGCTTGCGGCTTTTACGGCATTTTATTTCCTTTTGGAAAAGAGGAATGTCCGGTTCTTGATCCCCACGGCATTAGCCGTAGCTCTGATGATTACGACGAAAGAGACCTTTGTCATTACGCTCGCCTCATGGTGCGTTTCGGCCGTTTTAGCTTGGCTCATTACAAGCAAAGGCAGGCTAAAATTCGATATGTGCCTAGCATCTCGCAACCTGGCTAATCTTGTTCCTGTGATTGTGTATACAGGATTGTCCGCATGTTTTTTTCTATTGATTTACTTACTGCTCTATTCCTCTTTCTTTACAAACCCTGCCGGCCCATCGCGGGCCCTTGAGAGTTTGTTCCGCTGGGAAGGCAGAAGCCGCTACGATCATGTTAAAGAATTTTTTTATTACTCCAGGATTTTACTTAAATATGAACTTCCTATTTTTGTATTGGCAGCGCTCGGTGCCGTTTATGCCTTTTGGCGAAGAACTTTCTTTCTCGTCTTTGTTTCAACCTGGACGATTTCCATTTTCCTGATCTACTCCTTTATTCCCTACAAAACGCCCTGGCTTATCTTAAATATACTCCTGCCTGCCGTACTTACGGCCGGGGCAGCGGTAGGCCATGCCATTAACCCTCTTCTCATGAACAGAGCGCGCAAAGAAATGTTCGCTCTCTTTCTTCTGATTTTCATTCTCTGGCCCGCTGCTTTAAGCATAAAAGTAAATTTCTTTCGTTATGACGACGACCGGCTGCCCATGGTATACGTGCAAACAGACCGCTCGTATAAAAATCTTTCTCCGATTTGGAATATTTTAAGCGTGAAATACGGGGACAACACCAAAACGGCGATTCTCTCGCCAAGCTATTGGCCCCTGCCGTGGACGCTCAGGGATCATTCGGCCGGATATTACGCCAAACTCGTACCCAACCTTGAGGATCATGCTTTTTTAATTGCGGAAGATACGCAGCGGGTGGAAACGGGCAAGATATACGGTGAGACGCACCATAAACTGGAAATGCCTTTCGCGCTTCACTCCGGATTTGATCTTTATCTTTGGATTAGAAACGATATCTGGGAAGATACGTTCGGGGATTCAACTTGGAGGCCGGTGGCCAATAGCGCGCGACACGCGAATCCGGGAAGCGCAATGAGTACCGAATAAGAAGGCGAAGCGAAGTTCCAGTATGGCCAGGCCCATGTTAAGTCCGTCCGGAAATGCCTGAACGCGCGAATCTTCCATATGCGCCCATTCCACCGGTACTTCGATAATTTGAAATCCCGCCCGCTCTAAAATCATAAGCATTTCAACATCAAACGCAAATCCGGGAAGCGTAATATATTTCCCCGCGATCTCCGCCGCTTCTTTCGTAAAAAGTTTGAAACCGCATTGCGTATCGTAAAACCGAAGACCGGTAGCCAGCCGAACAAAATGGTTAAAAAGACGGCCGAGATTATGCCTCTGGCCTGGCTGATGAACCGTAATTTTCGAATCTTTCAATCCCCGGCTGGCAATCGATCCGTCCCGCGCACGTGCTTTAAGAAGCCGGTACATTGCAAAAGATGTCGACAAATCCGCGTCGGCCATTAAAACCCAATTTCCTCTGGTCCTTCTGAGCCCTTCACGTACCGCGTACCCTTTTCCCGCGTGCGGAATGGTTATTAAGCAGTAGGTTATGTTTTTCCAAATGGGCGAACCCAAAGGCGGGAGAATATCTTTCGTCGCATCGCTGCTTCCGTCGTTGATAACAAGTACTTCGATATTTTTCGGAAGCTCACCACATTCAACGGATTTGCCGAGTTCTACAAGTGTGCGAGGAAGCCGTTTCTCCTCATTGTAGGCCGGTATGATAATGCTTAACTCGGGAGAACCGTTCGAAGCGTTCATGCTTTTTCCTGATTTTTAAAAATAAATTCGGCGACACAATCATAATATTTTGCCCCAGCCACACCGATCAAATCGTTATGGTGAGCTCCGGACACGGCAAAAAATTCCTTGGGACCAGGATGCGCCTCGAACAGTTTCTGTCCGAGAGAAAACGGCACCACATCGTCTTCTGTTCCGTGAATCGAAAGAAGCGGACAGAAAACATTTTTGATCTTAGCTACGGAATCAAACTTATACGTTATGGGAAAAGTCGTTCCGAGAAAGGAATACATAATCTTCGCCATATCACGCGCGGAGGTAAATCCGCCTTCAATGATCAGTTTCTGTGGTAATTCAACAGAAGCGGCCAACTCGACAACTACCGCGCTTCCAAGCGATTCACCATAATAAACAATGGGCCTATTTTGCGGCCCGCCGCCCGGCGAGACGTGCAATTTCAACCACGCTAAAGCTGCTTCGCTGTCCGCATAAAGCCCGAGCTCGCTCGGAACGCCTTCGCTTTTTCCGTACCCGCGGTAATCGATAAAGAAAACGCTTATGTCCCGTTTTATAAATTCGGGCAAATGAAACGCACGGTCGCCGATATTACCGGCATTGCCATGAAAGAAAAGAAGGCGGGCGCGTTCGGACGGAGACGGGACGAACCAGCCGTGAAGTTTAACGCCGTCCGACGCTATGATATTCACGTCTTCGTAACGTAAACCGTGATCAGCGGGCGTCGTTTGAATTATTTTAGACGGATAAAAAACAAGTTGTCGTTCAAGCCATTCCATAGGACCGGTCGTTAAATTAAACAGCAGACGCCGGTTGTGCTGGCACGACTTTCGTGCCTGCCAAATGATCGTGCCATCCCCTCTTTTCCTTATCCCACAAAACCCACAAGAGCCCGAGCGACAAAGGAAGAGAAGCCACAATATAGGAAAGGTATCTAAGAAAAGCAGCCTTAAGCGTCAGTGAGGAGCCGTCATTTTTGACCACCTTGATCTTCATTATTCTCTTACCTACCGTCTGACCGCCGGCGTACGTCAACATACCTACATAATAAAAAACAGCGCAAAGCATGGAGAAAATAAGCGCCATAAAATAGGCAGGGTTGTCAGGATCGTACACCGCCGGACCAAAAATAAGCCCCTGAACAATGTTGACCGGCACTCCAAATATCAGGGCATCCAGCAAAAACGCGGCAACCCGTTTTCCAAATCCTACATTTTCCATCTACCCCTCCTTGTTAAACATTTTATTCAGTACCGAGTACTAATTGAGCATTGCTGCGTCGCTCTGGGCTCAAACCGATTGTCCATTCAAGCACTTCCGGCAGTTACCTCCGTCGACGCTTCGTAAATGCCGTCCCGGCATTTACTGCGCTCGTGCAAAAATTGCTCTTGCACCTCCATGTGCTCCGCAATTTTGTGCAACGCGCCTGCGGCAACCGCCGGAAGTGCTCGGTAAGCAGAACTGTTTGGAGGCGGCTTTCGGAGCCGTTCGGTATATCAACTGATTGGACTAGTGTACTGTCCAACCGAACGGCGAGAAGCAGTGGGCGTTTGCAGGGATGCAAACGAACCACGGCGCCGCAAAACAGTTCTGCTTATCGAGCAGATTTGCGGTTTTGGTAACTGTCTGAAACGCTATACTAAACCTTATTCTTTTTGCGAAGAGCGTTTAAGACTTCTTCGGCGGCGCGTTTACTCATTCCCGGTAGCGACGCTAGTTTTTCAACATCGGCAGAGCAAATATTATCCAGTGATTCAAAATGATTCAGCAAAATATGCTTACGTTTTTCACCGATTCCGGGCACACTATCAAGAAAAGATTTTCTGAGCGCCTTTCTGCGAAGAAGCCTGTGAAATTCTATAGCAAACCTATGCGCTTCGTCCCGCACTTTCTGAAGAAGCCTTAGGCCCGGCGACAGTTCTCCCAAATGAATCGGCATATTTGTCTCGGGGGTGAATACTTCTTCCATTCTTTTGGCGAGTGAAATTAAATCTGCTTCAGTGTATCCTTCTTCGTCTAAAACTTTCTTGGCCGCATGGACATGTCCGAGACCGCCGTCAATAACGATCAGATCGGGAATGAAAACTTCCCTTCCTTCCCGGATTCCGCGAAGCATACGCCGAAGCGCTTCCTGAATCATGGCATAATCGTCGATCCCCTGAACGGTTTTGATTTTATAACGCCGGTATTCGGCCTTATCCGGCAATTCCCGGTGAAAGCTGACTTTCGAAGCCACCGCCATTGAACCCCGTATATTGGAAACGTCAAAGCATACGATTCGTTCCGGCACTCTTTTCAATTTCAATACCCGCTTAAGCTCAAGCATTCCGCTCAGCGCAATTCCTTTCACAGGCCGCTTGGCGTCGAATCGTTTTCGTTTGAGCGTGCTGAGCGCCATAATTTGCTCCTTAAACATCTGTGCTTCTTCGAAACGTTCTTCTTTGGCGGCGGAAAGCATGCGTTCGGTAAGGTATTCCATCATGGATTTTTTCCCACCGGCTAGAAACGTATTGATTTCGTTAATTAACTTGTCGTATTCGGGTTTCAGCTCCGGCTTAATGCAGGGCGCCAAACATTGCTTGATGTGATAATAAAGGCAGGCTTTCTTCGGGAGCGTCATGCATTTACGAATGGGAAATATCGTATTCATAATCCGAATCGCTTCCCTGAGCAGCTTCGCATCGGTATACGGCCCGTAATACCGGGCTTTGCGGTCTATTTTTTTCCGGGTGAGCTGAATCATGGGAAACGTATCGCCCGTAATTTTCAGAAGCGGAAAACTTTTATCGTCTTTCAGGCGAATATTGTATTTCGGGACAAATTTATTGACGAGATGGGCTTCCAGGAGAAGCGCGTCGACTTCGGTGGGTGTTTGAATAAAATCAAGACTTTGAATGTGCCCCCGAAGCACGTGGAGTTTCGTTCCCATATCGTTACGAGATAGAAAATAGGAGGAAACCCTTTTTTTCAAATCGAGGGCCTTGCCTATATAGATTGTTTTTCCTTGAGCATCCTTGAAGATATAAACGCCCGGTTCATGTGGGAGGGCATTGATCTGTTCTTCCAGAGTCATAAAGCCTTTCTTTCAAGAATCGGGAAAGATCTTTTATTTCACTCATCCTGATCAGCCGCGCCAGCAAAATATACGATACGATACCGGCTACCGTAGCCAAAAATAATTTTACCAGACCCGCAAAATTCGCTTCCGGCAAGCCACCGAACCCCCCAATACACAAAGAAACGATCCACGCCGCTCCTACGCTGGCCAAAAGACTTTTTATACAGGTGACAACTATTTCTTTCTCATCCAGCCTGAGCCTTTTGCGACTAAGCAGATAAATTAGTAAGCTAAAATTTAAAATACCGCTGAGCGATGTCGTCAGCGCCAAACCGACTTCCTTCATTGGAAACATTAAAATAAGGTTTGCGATAATATCAAACAACACACAGTAGCTGGCTATCTTTACGGGCGTCTTTGTATCCTTTAAAGCGTAAAAAGCGGAAACAAGCAAGTTGGATCCGGAATACGCAAATAAACCGAAAGAATACGCGACGAGCGTCCTAGCGCACCTAGCCGTCGAGGCTTCGCCAAAAGCGCCGTGCTCAAAGAGCATTCGGATAATCGGCATACGAAACGCGACCAGTCCCACCGAAGCCGGAATAACCAGCACGAGCACCATGCGAAGCGAAAAGGAAATAGAACGCTTTGCTTCGTCCAACTGTCCGGCCGTCAACTGCTCGGAAAGCTGCGGCAGAAGCGCCGTTCCCATGGCGATCGGCACCAATCCTATGGGAAATTGGATCAAACGATTGCTGTACCAAAGAGCGGAATTCGCGCCCTCGCCGAGCCAGGCGGCAAGCGTTCGGTCGAATAAAATATTGACCTGCATAATGCCGAAACCCATCGTGGCGGGAAGAAAAAGACGGAGAATTTTCTTCACCGCATCGTCCTTCAAATCCACAACAAACCGTACGTGAAATCCAAATTTTTTAAGAGGAATAAGTTGTATCAGGTACTGAACAAATCCCCCAACAAGCAAACAAAAGGCCAGAAAAATAGCCTGGTCCTCGCCCGTTTTGCCCAGCCTGGGCGCAATGAATACGGCGCTCGTAATCCACATGATGTTAAAAACAACCGGGCCGAGCGAAGGCGTAAGAAAATGCCCCCGGCAATTCAGCACAGCCATAGCCATTCCGTATTGCGCGAGAAAAAGAATATAAGGGAAAAGAATGATAGAAAGTTTTATGGTGAGAATGGTTTTTGGATTTAAAGCGAACATTTTAAGCGCAGCGAAAAGAACACCCACGACTATGACAACAAGCACGCCTACAGCAAGCATGACAAGCGTCATCATGTCGTTAGCGAGATGATCGGCGGCTTCTCTGCCCTTTTTGTTGAGCGTATCCATATATACAGGAATAAACACGCTGGAAAGTGCGCCTTCGCCAAGTACGCGCCTTAAAAAATTCGGAAACGTAAACGCATAGATGAACGCGTCCCACACATATCCGCTACCAAACACCGCCGCGCAAACCATATCGCGAACCATACCGAGAAGACGGCTGACCAGCGTCATCACGCTCAAAAGACTCGCCCGGCCTAAAAGCTTATTATGCGATTCTGTATTTTTCATATTCATATGTAATTTCTTGAATTCTTGACATAGCGAAAGGCTCGTGCTAACTTATGCGCTCTTTTTTAACCCACAGTATCTACAAGGTAAAGGAACTTATGCCTCATTCACCATCCGCTTTAAAGCGAATGCGCAGCAACGTTCGTAAAGAATTTCAAAACCAAGGCGTTCTTTCCGCCATTCATACGGCGAAGAGAAATTTTCGCGCGGCCACCGATAAAACCAAGGCTAAAGAACTCGGATTTGCACTTATCTCGCTCGTCGATGGAGCGGCCTCTCAGGGAGTCATTCCTAAAGGAAGGGCGAATCGCCTAAAGTCACGCGTGAGCATTCACCTTAACAAGCTGAACGTTCGTTCGTCTAAGTAGAAACTCCTCAAGACCGGAAAAAGCGTTTACGCGCCCGGTTTTCGATTTCCAATCTAGCCTGAACAATTCCTCGCATGCATCGCGCAGTTCCTTCATTGTAAAACGCTTTGCGCTGGCGGAAAATTTTCCGGCTACAAACGGCGGAAGTCCCAACACAGCGGTCAGGTTTCTTTCGTTTCCGCCTTTGGTTAAATACTGTTTTACTTCCCAAATTCTCCTCATCTGCCAATGAATAATACCGATCAACTCCGGAATATCCCGCCCGACATATTCAAAAAGGTAGCGGCAAATTTTTAAGGCTTTTTCGGTATCGCGCGCCGAGAGCGCATCGCCAAGCTCAAAAGGCCCGTACGGCGCTTCCCTCTTAACAAAAGTTACGATATCTTCGGGTACAATTTCCTTCCGTGTACCGGTAAATAAAACAATTTGTTCAAGCGTCTGATAAATAAGGGTAAGGCTACCCCCAAGACGTTCAACAAGCTCAATAAGCGCTTCCCTCGTAATTTTTTTTTCACGTGCCCCAAGAAACTTCGTAATCAAGCGCTCTATTTCCTGAACCTGGTCCAAAACGAATTCTTTCACGACACCGTGCTTTTGGAAAGCATGATAAACGCTCGAACGTTTATCGATGCCGTCGCCTTCGCCAATAATAATGGTGAAGTCGGGGCATTCGGCCAAAAACAAAGAAAAGCGTTCGGCGACAGCTTTGGGGAAAGCGTGAATGCGGCTTACGACAAGGTATTGTTTTTCGGAAAGGAAGGGATAAGTCCGGGCCTGTTGAAACAAATCATCTAAAATAAGGTCGTCGGCGTAATAACGAAATAAGGCTTCGTTCTCTTGCCCTTTGTCACTTCCGACAATTTGCCTTAGCGCTTCCTCACGCAGCGTCTGATCGCCGAGCAAAAGAAATGTATTTTTACCCTTACCCACATTTTACCCATTACCAATCTTCAACAATGCGATCGACGATATTTTTCGCGAGATCCCGCATGACGGCTTTCACCGCTGTTGACTCCGGCTTCGTCAGAGCGCCTTCAATAAAATACTCGGTGTCCCCCGAAAAAGACGGCTCATGCCAGATAAGAGTATTGGTGCGTTGATCGATCAATCTAAGATCGCACACCATGTAAAGCCGGTACTCCTGAACGCCGTCGAGTGAATTGAACCGCAAGGCTTCTTGATAGTAACTGATTAATTTACCCTCGAGGCGCGCGTCGGCGCTCTTTATATCTTTTACTTTTAGATTGCCGTCAAAAAGAATTCGATCGATGACGGCTTCGGTTACGTCAATTTCCAAACCGCCTTCATACGTGAAAAGTTCCTGGGGCGGGATATTGTTTTGGAAGGGAGGAATAGCAATGCTCTTGATGCCGTTCGGGAGAATAGCCCGGTTGGTATAACCACATCCGGAGCCGAGAGCGACGATGAAAAGGAGGAAGAGTAAATGAAAACGACGGGCAATTTTGAGATTTGGAAATTCCATTTTCGTATTCTCTATTTAGTCAAAACTTTATAATGCTTCTTTACCGCCAACCAGGACTTTTCCTTCTTGATCCAAGCTCGGCGACGGCTGTTCGAGTGATTTCAAATGAGTTTCGAGTTTGACTGCTTCTTCCTGAATGAGTTTCCGGCTCTTATCCGAAAGGCTCTCCGCCTTGGTGAGATCGGTAATTTTTTTCAATCTCTCCACGACCAGTTTCCGCTCTTCTTGAATGAGCGTGTGCTCGTCTTCCAGCGTATTTTCCAGGTTCTTTTCGACTTTTTCAAGCTTTTCCGACAAATTTTTGTCTTGGGTAAAGAGCGATTTTTCATGCCGGCTGAATTTTTCTTTCAACTCATTATCGACGTTGGTTTCGTAAAATGATTTGATCTCCTTACGAAACATTTCTTCGCGCGTTTCAAGCGACTGGCGTCGTTCCTCGATTTTCGTCATCAATTCCTTAAGCTCGTTCTCGATAACCGTCGTTTCGGCAGGCTGAACGGCCTGCTCTTGCTGTTCTGTTTTCTCTCTAGTAGCAGGCTGGGCAGCCGGCGCAGGACTGCTTTCCGAAATCTCGGGAGCGGAAATAGGCACAGTTTCTGTCTTAGCCAAAAGCTTTTTCTGTGCAGCTTGAACGGCTTGGAGTTCACGTAAAATATCATCCCGCTCGGCCGTTTCCCGGTTGAAACGTTCTTCTAAAACCTTGTTCATGTCCTGATCCGGCACCATTTTTCCGGCCAAGGAAAGCGTATGGCTTAACCAGCTGTAGGACTGTTTCACCAGAATAGATTGGAACGACGGTGCGCCGGCGGCATCGGCATTTGCTTTAACCTCTTTTAATTTTCTATCGAGATCCGCCAGCTCTTGCCGTTTGGCGCCGATCAAAACATTCTCAAACTGAATTTCTTCCTGGAGAGCGGTAATGCTAGCCTGCGTATCGGCCGGCACGATCGTCTCTAACTTACCGGCATCTTCCTTAACAAATTCTTCCTTTTCTTTTAAACCAAATATGAACGCGTGCATTAAACGGCCGTAGGCTCTAAAGGGCTTCGTCACGCTTCGGGTAATTCCCGGAACGGCGGGTACTTCTTTTTCGGCTTGCTTCAGCAACGCTTCGAGCTCGTCTACTTTGCGATTTTTGATACGCCGGTGATCGTCCACTTGCTGCAACACGGTACGGATATCTCTTTCAATTTTTCGATTCGATTTGCGGATTTCACGTAACTGATCTTTGGCCGCTTTCTTCGTCGTACCTTTCGCATCTTGCTTACTTATCGTCGGCTCTTCGGATTTGACTAATTCTTTCGTACCTTCACCGCGATTCATGGCCGAGCTGATTTCTTTAAGCCGTTCTTCCTGACGATTCAGTTTAGCTTGCAAATGCTCTTCGCGGGCCTTTAGTTTGTCTGCGGTCTCGCCTTCGCCGGCCAAATAAGGAATGGGATTAAGAAGATTAACCGAAGCGGTGACCGAAGCCGTAACAGCAGCGAGCGGCGCTTTCAAAATGGATTCGATCGATAGGCCCTTGGCCTTCCGGTAGCGCTCTTCGAGGATCTTGGCTTCTTTCTCCAGTTTCGCGATTTCCTGGCGAAGCGTTTCCAAATCTTCCTTTTGCTGATTTAATGCGCCGTCCTGTGAAGCCCACTGCTGCTTAAGCTCTTCCTTCTCCGAAAGAATCTCAAGCTGCTTCATTTCAAGCGTTTCAATCTGAAGCTTGATGGATTCACGTTCATCGATAAAATCATTTCTGCGGCTTTCCAAATACGCGCGCTGAGCGTCAAGCTCTTCAATCTCGCTTTTCTTATACGCAATGGCTTCCGAAAACTCTCCCCCGCCAATAAAGGGAAGGATACTTAAGAGACCTTCGGTCTTCACCCCTACTTCATCCGCCAAGCGGTCCAAACGCACCCGTTCGCGTTCGAGCGAACCGGCCTCCAGCTTGAGCGCTTCGTCCCACTGAGCGAAGGCACGCTTAAGGTCTTCGGATTCGACATGTTTCAATTGTTTTTTCTTGCGGTTGATGGCATCGCGCTTGGAGGAAAGCTCGCGTTTCTTTCTCGATAAAAGATCGCGCCTGCGTTCAATATCGCCGCGCTTGGCTTTTTTGAGATTGTCCCGTTCTACATGCAAATGCTTAACGGTTTTTTCAATTTCTTTTCTCTCGGCTTCGAGACGGTTTCTTTCTTCTTCCGTCGCGGTCTCGGGAAGCGAAGCCAAACGTGAGGTCGCTTCGTCTAATTTCGCCATCCACTGCGTAAGCTCGGCGCCGGTTTTTTCAGATTCGCTTTCCCAATAACCTACGGGGTTCTTAAGCTGCTCAAGGCGAGCGGCGGATTTCTTGCCCCATTCAGTATCCGGATAGAGATTGGCAACCGTTTCGTAATAAATAATGGCTGAGTCAAGATAGCTGCGTTCTTCGTAATAAGAGCCGATATCAAAATTTTTCCGCGCGTGCTGTTCCTCGGCTTGCTTTTTGAAAGCCGTGGCTTTTTCTATTTCTTCGGCGCTCGGATTGGATTTCAGAAAATCTTCGAACTGCTCTTGCGCCGCGGCCAAGCCTTGCTGATCGCGATTGACCGTCGAGGACATGATCAGCTGAGTTTGTGCAGCCTGGAACTTCGCGTCGGAGGCAAGTTTGCTTTGAGGATAAATTTCGGCGACGGCTTGGAACGCTTTGACGGATTCTTCGAACCGGGTGAGTTTTCTAAGCGCTTCACCTAAATAAAACTGCGCCTGATCTCCGTAAGCAGAAAAGGGAGCGGTATCGACGATATGCTGAAATACCTCAACTGCCAAAGGAACGGAAGGAAGAATAGGAACGCCCATTATTTTCCGGCGAAGGCCGTTTAGAAAAATATGGCCAAGATCGTATTCGCGGCGGATAACTTCGTCGGCTTGCTCAAATTGGGGATAGTTTTTCAGAAGAGATTTGTAATTCTCAAAGGCTTTCTTAAATTCTTGAGCTTCTTCAAGGAGAACGGCGAGCTTTAATTGTACTTCAGGAGCAATATGAGCTCCCGGATAATGTTTTAAAAGATGTTCTAATTCCTTAATGGCCTGCGCCCGGTCACCTTCTCCGTATATGGCCATGGCGTAGCGGTATTGGTCGTCGGGGGTATCTTGCACAGCTCCTTCCGGATTTACAAACTTACCGGTTTCCGGTGACCAGACCCAAAAAGCTTGGGCTGGCGAAACGGGAACAAGAGCGCAAACTAAGACGAGGGACACGGAACGTGAAAGAAAGCGGGAAAAGAACCTAAACTTTTGGTGAGACATTACTTCGGGTAACCTCATTTCTGGAAAATTGGTGATGATACTAACACATCAAAATCCTATAAGTCAAACTAAAGGTCCATTTAATATAGATAGTAGAAGCGGCTCATAACATATTGTTCTTCAATAAGTTACGGTAGAGCCTTAAAAGGTTTTAGGTGAAATTTATTTTCGTCCATTTTTAATTCAACCGCTCCGTTTTCATCCGTGTAAAGCAGGGTCGTTTCGGAAGATAAATTCGGATCGGTTTCCGGCCGCGCGGAAGGCGAAATGACAACGATTTTTGGCTTCCATTTATTTAACCGCAAAACCAGCTCGGGTGGCCAATTAATTTTTTTAGAAAAAATAAAAACCGCATCCATGCTTTCTTTTTTATCGGCTTGATCAATCTTGGTCCAAATTTCTTCTGCAATGCTGGGTGCTATTAAAATATTTCTATCCTTCCAACGAATCAAAAGCGCTGTTTCGCCTTTGGCCGATGAAAATGATTTTATCCGCACAGAACCCAATCCCGTTATTTCCGACGCATCCTTCATCTTTTTAATTTCAGTACGACCTAGGCGTTTCGGAAATTCGCGCGGCATACTGCCCGTCGCCGGAACAAGGCAATACGATATATCAAAAAAATACGCAAGATCGGAAAGCGCCCCCCAGCAACGCTTTCCCCATCCTGTAATAATGATCGAATCCAACGTGCGGATTCCCCGGCTTTTAAGAAAGGGGATGGTAATCCACCTGCCAACGTCGGGTTTACTGGCCGGACCGCTATTCACCAAGATATGTTGGTTCTCAGGCGTGCGGATCAAATAAATGCCCGTCTGTTTTACGTGAAGCGCCGTCACAGAAATGCTTACCTCGCTTCGGTACGTTAATCCCAAGATAATAACAGCCACCCCTACACATCCTGCCGTTACCAAAACTACCCGCTTACGTAAAAGCCAGGAACGAAATATCCAGACGATCAAAAGTAAAAAATAATATCCAAGCACCATGCTTAGCGGCGGTTTTGGGACAAACCAATACGCAAAGGGAATTTGTGAAAGTTTTTCGTTTAGAAAGATCGAGGCTTGAATGATAAGCCCAAGCCCATTTACCAAAATAGTTCCAAGCCACGGAATATACGAAAGCGGAAGGATGATAAAACCGCTTATCGTAATAAAGGTAATCAAGGGAACGACAAGCACATTCGCGATCACGCTAATCGGCGTCATCGTCGAAAAGTAAAAAGTAACGAGCGCCTGCGCTCCGAGAATCGTAGCGGCCGAGATCGATAAACTTCGGCGCAACGCTCCCCACGAAATCCTGCTCAATCTTTTTTCAAACGAAGGCGAGAAGAGAGCAATGGAAAGTACGCAAAGAAACGAAAGTTGAAACGAAATACTCCATAGCCACAAAGGGTTCGCGGCAAGCAAGAGAAATGCCGCCAAGAAAAGCGCGTTCAGCGAATCGCTTTCCCTGCGGATCAGAATGGCCGCATAAAAGAGCGCCCCCATCAGCGCCGAACGAACGACGGGAATGTTGAAACCGGCGATCTGCATATAGGTAAAGATGATCAGAATAGTGAGAAGAGCATTCAAACGCTGAGGCAACCCAAGAATTCTCCAGAACGCATACCAACATCCGCCGACAATGGCGATATGCAATCCTGAAATGGAAAGCACATGCACCGTCCCTGTGTATACAAAATTTTCTTGAACCCTGAACGGAATATCCCGCCGATCGCCGATGAGGAGCGCTTTTAAAAGCCCGCTCTCGGTTTTGCTAAAAAGTAAATCAAAACGCTCGGCTATACCTATTCGCGCCCGTTCGATCAAAGCGCCGAACGTGTACGAACGGCTCGAAGCCAGAACCGTAACGCTTTTCTCGCCAAGGGCCGTCATTTGGCGATATACCCCCTGCCTTGAAAGATAAAGTGCGTAATCAAACTCTCCGGGATTGTCGGCTGTTTTGGGCGCGCTGACCGGTCCCCACAATCTGACGCGATCGCCATAGCGAAGCGTTTTCTGCGTCTGATACGTTATGCATTGAATTTGTCCGCACACACGCATCGTCTTGTCCGAAAGGCGGACGGATTCAACGCTAAGCGGGAATGTTTGGCGCACGCTTTTTCCTTCCGTGATCCGCCTTACCGATCCGCCAACAACGCCCGTGACGGTTAAGCGGGTAGAATCTTCTATCGGAATTTGGGAAATATCGTTGGAGGGCGGAACGGAAGTCACGCGAAAATTAATGGCGGACAAAAGAAAAAAGAGGAACAAAAAAATAGGGCGAAACGCGTTCGTTCCCCTTACCAGCCAAGCAAGCGGCAAGAGCCCAAAAAGAATGAGCACACACCCGTAAAGCGGAAAGGGTACGAGAGCAGAACAAATTATGCCGGCGATTAACGCCAGGCTAGGCAACAAAAATGGGTAACGCATCTCATTGTGCTATTACCTACATCTTTGATTTCACGGAGGATCGTGAAGGCGTGAAACGTCTTGGATAGGATAGAAGATTTTAGCTAAAAACGAATGAATGTCAAATGCGAAGCGGTGGACCAATTCAGAAGACGAATTAGAACGATACCGGCAAAAAACAGCAAAACAAAAAATTTGGCGCTATGTTCGATTTTACGAACGGTGTCTTGGCGACCAACCATGAGATTAATTGATGTCCAGGGTTATGGTTTCGTTAAGGCGCATTAACTCGACGTGCTCGGAGCTGATTTTCATCACTTTTGCACCGGCAATCTTATCTCCCACACGAAGCGTGCGGTCATTGATAATGACGAGTTCTTCCCCGTCTTTGTCCACGATAATCCCGCTCACGCGAAATAGTTTCTGCATCCGGGATGAATCCGGCTCGCCGACAGCGACGCCCATGATTTCGCTTATTTCGTTTTGTATGGATGCCGCTGTTTGCCTCGGCCGGGCCGTTGCCCACATCCAAGGCTGTGCCCAAAACCCGGCTGAATCTTTTGCGGAGGTTTTGGCCTTAAGCTGCGCTGAGATCACCATATTTTGCTGGGCTACCGGAGTACGAATTTCAGGCGCGGGAGCAATGCGGGAAAGAGTAATCAAAAATTTTCCGAACAGAACTAAAAAAACCGTGCAAAACACAATGCTGAGCCCGAGACCTACGCCTTGGGCCCAGGCCGGCCAACGCACGACCGCCGCTTTAGCGTCGGAAATTTTATCGCCGATGGATTCGTTCTCCGGCCCGACTACTTTCAAACGCAAATCCTGCGGTTTTTCAAACTTGACCGAAGTCGGTTTGGGTTTTTGGACTGTAGGCTTCTGAACCGTTACACGCGCGCTGTCCTCATTTTCCGCTTTGGTCTTTTTTCGAAAACTCTTCAGCCGCTCAGAAGGATTGGCCGAACCGATTTTTTTTAATGCATCAAGAACGATACTCATCGCAGAATGCTCTCCACCTTAAAGCCCTCTACTTCGCTTTGGGCTTCCATAATAATCTCATCCGTGATGGTTAACGTTTCCCTTACATAAGCCGCAAGCAGCGCTTTATCGCATAATAAATTAATCAACCGGGGAATGCCTCCGGAATAATTGTAAATTAATTCGTAGGTCGTCGGCTCAAAATTGAGTTCCGGATTTTTATAAATAGTGAAGTTTTTTTTGTCTTCGCCTTTCACCGTGCTCAGCCGATGGTTAATATAAAGCCCAATCTCAGCGGAGTCCAAAGGCCGTAAATGATAGCTTACGGCGATGCGCTGCTTCAGCTGGGCAAGCGCGGGATCGGCCAGCGTATCGCGGAGCTCCGGTTGCCCCACCAAAACAATTTGAAGCAATTTGCTATCGATACTTTCCAAATTAGAAAGTAAACGGATTTGTTCGAGGGCCCGACGGCTAAGATTTTGCGCTTCATCAATAATGAGAACCGCCGTATGCGCACCCTGGTTTTTTTCAATCAGAAAATGATTGAGGGCGTCAAAATATCCTTTTCTGGTTTTCTTCGCGGGCTTTATTCCAAAATCCTCAACGATGGTTTCTAAAAGTTCCAGTTCGGATAAATTAGGATTGAATATAAAAGCGGTTTGATGGGAACCGGAAAGCGTTTCAGCCAGCGCGCGGCAAACCGTAGTCTTGCCCGCTCCGATTTCGCCGGTAAGGAGGATAAATCCTTTTCGCATTTCGATGCCGTAGACGAGAAAAGAAAGCGACTCTTCGTGTCCGCGGGACCAGTAAAGATATTTAGGATTAGCCGTTACGCCGAAGGGATAATCTTCGAATTTGAAAAAATCCTTATACATAGCGCCTTGTCATTCCCCGGCTTGACCGGGGAATCTAGATTCCCGCTTTCGCGGGAATGACATTAACTGATGGAATACAAGCACCCGTCTTTACGGCGAACCGGCAAATTAACCAAGGGGTTGGCCGAGCTAAATTCGGCCTCTAGTTTACCAGAAAATAAATTTCGGATGGTATATTTTCTCAGGTCTTTCCCGCCCTTTGCCACACCCTTTAAAAAGTTTGGCAATTCGATAACCGCGGTCTTGTCTTCGTTTCCGTTATGAACCAGCGCAAGAAAATATTTTCCTTCGCCGCAGAGAAGCGCTGTTTTTACGGTAGGAGTTTTCGAATGGCTGAAAATAGGGATATTGAAATAGTCGAGCACGCTGTGGAGAATTTCGGCGTTCGGTTCTATTCCCAAATGTAAAATTTTTCCGCGGCCGAACGGTTTTTCGTATCCTAGGCACATTTTTCCGAAGCCCTCGCCAAAATCAGCTTCAAATATTTTTCCTTTCGGCCTTCGAAACGTTAAAACGGAACTGACTACAGATACGGATTTTTTACCCAAACGGAGCTCGAAGCTCCTTCGAAATTCAAAAAGATGGCGGTCCGGATCTTCGAAGAAATTAAACTTAAGAGGTCGGAAATAATCATCTTTCTTCGGCCACTCCTGAAAGGCCACGATGATTCCGCCGCGCCTTACATAATCCATCAGCCGGGCTTCCGCTTGATGAGTGATCCAATGATTTCCGGAATAAAAAAGAATCGGTGTGCTCAAGTCGTTGTGAGCCGGATTAAAAAGCCGGTAATCAATATCGGCGTCGTAGAGCGCACTTAATACCGATCCGTCGTTGGTAGCCGTCTTTGCCGCGTATTGCATCGGATGATACGTCGCGCCGACTTGCGTGAGCTTGGTGCACGCCGGAAGATTCATCTCCCGGTAGGTTCGCGCGAGATCTTGAAATACGGAGGCTAATTCATGCCGCTCTCTTCCCCATTCGTCGAGCGGCGACATGTACCAGTTATCGCGATTGACGAGCATATACCAATTCCAGCCTTTGATACCGCCGATGACGGCGCTTACGGTGGCCATACGGTAATGATTCGGCGTCATCGCACCGGAATGATAATGCTGGGGATGCCAAACGCCGGCGCCAAATTCCGCGATGAAGGCCATACGCGACGTCTCCGATGCGTAGCGAAATTTATCGAGCGTACGGCGATGCTCGGCAGGGTGTTCGCTAAATTCATTATGCGCATAAACATCAATGCCGACGAAATCCGCGATTTCCTGAAACGAATGCCAATCGTGCGCGTAGAAAAAAGGATAGGTGTTTAAATAAATAGGAACGTCGATTTTGAGGCGCCGGTATTCGGCGATAATTTCCTTCGCATAGGTTTTGGCATACCAATGTTTAAATTCGAAGAAATCGAGATTGCGGCGCAGCTCAGGATCGCCTTTGAGCGGGAACCCGCGGGGCGAATCGGTATTTAAATTAACCATCCTCGCCATGAACGGTCCAGCTTCGGTGAAATTTTTGCAGGCGCTTCCCCACGCCGCGTTGAGTTTTCCGATTTGCTTATATTTGAATTTCAAAAATTCCTGGAAAAGTCCCGGCTTTTCGCCCAGGCCGTATTGATGGCCGAAACGATCGGGCCAGCAGTCGATTTCATTATCCGCCTGGAGCGCAATAATATGCCCGCCCGGTTTCGTCGCTTGATACGGACGAATGACTTCGGTCACCGCCCACATATACGTTTTTGCCCAGGCTAAAAATTGAGGATGCAGGCGGTGATATTTAAACGCATAGGGCGGAACACCGTCCTGGGGCCATTCGCTATAAATGTAAGGACCGGGGCGGATCATGAGCCAGAATTTTTCTTTTCTGGTCAGCTCTAAAAATCCCAGAAGATTTCTTTGCGGATCGGTGCGTCCTGTAAAATCGAATTTTCCTTTCTCGTATTCGTGATAATCCCACGGCACGTACGTAGAAATGACTTCGATGCCCATTTTACGAACAGCATCTAAAATCTTTTTCCAATTATTCGGATTGAGCCGCCAGTAATGAACTTCACCGCTTAACAGAGGGACGGACTTGCTACCGACACGGATGGTCTGATTTTCTATCGTGATGGATGGCATTAGGCGATAATGTTTACGAGCCGTTTAGGAACAACGATAATTTTTTTGGGGCTTTTACCTTCAAGCCACGTTTTCACTTTGGAATCTTCCAGCACTTTTGCTTGAAGCGCGGATTCTGAAATTTCGGCCGGAATTGTGAGGTGTGCTCGGACGCGGCCGTTTACTTGAACGGCGATTTCGATTTCTTCCTGCTTCAGCCGGGACGCATCAAACGCGGGCCAGCCGGAATTGAACACGCTTTTCTTCTCGCCCATAGTATGCCAGAGTTCTTCGGAAATATGGGGGACAAACGGAGCCAGAAGAAGCGTCATATTCTTCACGATTTCTTTCATGAGTTTCCAATCGCTCGGCGATTCGGGCCGGAATTGATACGCTAAATTAAGCAGTTCCATAATGCTTGCCACGGCTGTATTGAAATGAAAATCATGAAAG